>Ga0213821_1000420_pt1 | contig 26359 bp, 30 predicted proteins | sample MC6MC0909MG_FD_179894 | JGI IMG/M metagenome (GOLD analysis project Ga0213821, IMG submission 179894) | Enriched soil aggregate microbial communities from Iowa State University, Ames, United States - MC6-MC0909-MG | ecosystem: Environmental > Terrestrial > Soil > Unclassified | place: USA: Iowa...
GAAACCGCCCGCCGCGCCAACATGCGCTGGCGCCCGGTCGGCCTGGGCTGCATGGGCCTGCAGGACGTGTTCTTCCGCAAGCGCCTGCCGTTCGACGGCGCCGAAGCCCGCGCGCTGTCGAAGAAGATCGCCGAGACCATCTACTTCCACGCCCTGGAGACCTCGGTTGAACTGGCGCAGGAACGTGGCAAGCACCCGTCGTTCAACGACACCCGTGCGGCCAACGGCGAACTGCAGTTCGACGCCTGGAACGTGGTGCCGGAAGATGGCGCGCGCTGGGACGCCCTGCGTGCCCGCATCAAGGAACACGGCCTGCGCAACTCGCTGATCATCGCCATTGCCCCGACCGCGACCATCGCCTCGATCGCCGGCTGCTATGAGTGCGTCGAGCCGCAGGTGTCCAACCTGTTCAAGCGCGAAACGCTGTCGGGCGACTTCCTGCAGGTGAATCGCTATCTGGTGAACGAGCTGAAGAAGCTCGGCCACTGGACCCCGGAAATGCGCGACACCATCAAGATGGCCGAAGGCTCCATCCAGGGTATCGCCCAGATCCCGGAAAGCCTGCGCCAGATCTACCGCACCGCGTGGGAACTGCCGATGCGTTCGCTGATCGACATGGCCGCCGACCGTGGCGCGTTCATCGACCAGTCCGCCTCGCTCAACCTGTTCATGGAAAGCCCGAACATCGGCGCGATGTCCTCCATGTACATGTACGCCTGGAAGCAGGGCATCAAGACCACCTACTACCTGCGTTCGCGTCCGGCCACCAAGATCGCCAAGACCACCATCAGCCACACCGCAGCGGCTGCCCCGGAAAAGGTGTTCAGCCCGGAAGAAGCCATCGCCTGCTCGCTGGAAAACCCGGAAGCCTGCGAAGCCTGCCAATAATCGGCCGGCGCCCACCGCCCGGTAGCGCCGGCCGTTGGCCGGCCTCGACCAACCGTAGCGCCGGGCTCTGCCCGGCCGCTCCACCGGCCCACCGGCCGGAACAAACACCCGGTAGGTGCCGACCGTTGGTCGGCACACGCCTTCGAAGGACAGAAACACATGGCCGACACCCGCAAGCAGATGCTGCTCGATCCCGGTTTTGAACTGACCCTGCGCCCGATGCGCTACCCGCAGTTCTATGACATGTATCGCAACGCGATCAAGAACACCTGGACCGTGGAAGAAATCAACTTCCAGATCGACATCAGCGACCTGCACACCAAGATGTCGCCGGGCGAGCGCCACCTGATCCACCGCCTGGTCGCGTTCTTCGCCACCGGCGACTCGATCGTGTCCAACAACCTGGTGCTGAACCTGTACCAGCACTTGAACGCGCCCGAAGCACGCATGTACCTGTCGCGCCAGCTGTATGAAGAAGCGCTGCACGTGCAGTTCTACCTGACCCTGCTGGACAACTACCTGCCGGATCCGGAAGAACGCGCCAAGGCGTTCTCGGCGGTGGAGAACATCGATTCCATCAAGAAGAAGGCCGACTTCTGCTTCAAGTGGATCGACTCCATCCAGGGCCTGACCCGCATCGAAACCCGCGACCAGCGCCGCCAGTTCCTGCTCAACCAGATCTGCTTCGCCGCCTGCATCGAAGGCCTGTTCTTCTTCGCCGCGTTCGCCTACGTGTACTACTTCCGTTCGCGTGGCCTGCTCAACGGCCTGGCCTCGGGCACCAACTGGGTGTTCCGCGACGAAAGCGCGCACATGGACTTCGCCTTCGAATGCGTGGACGTCATCCGCGAGGAAGAGCCGGACCTGTTCGACGATGAGATGAAGCAGCAGGTTTACGACATGCTGGCCGAAGCCATCGAATGCGAAGTGCAGTTCGCCGAAGACGTGCTGTCCGGCGGCGTGGCCGGCATTTCCACCCGCGACATGCGCCAGTACCTGCAGCACTGCGCCGACAACCACTTCCACCGCCTCGGCATGGAAAAGAAGTACAACGTGCGCAATCCGCTGCCGTTCATGGAACTGCAGGACGTGCAGGAGCTGACCAACTTCTTCGAACGCCGCCCCTCGGCCTACCAGGTGGGCGTGCAGGGCGAAGTGTCCTTCGACATGAACTTCTGATCCCGATCAGACAGCGTCCCCAAAGAACCCCGGCCCGCCCGGGGTTTTTTCATGCCCGTAACGCCCCCGGCGCTCCACACCCGTAGAGCCACGCCCTGCGTGGCTGATCCACCGCCAAACCCCCGCTGCCGTATCATCCCCACGACCCCCTCTTCCACACGGCCGCCCCCATGACCGCCACCCCTGACGTCGTCCCGCCCACCGAAGTGCGCATGGCCGAAATCGTCTTCCCCAACCACACCAACCACATGGGCACCCTGTTCGGTGGCCAGGCATTGGCGTGGATGGACAAGGCCGCCTTCCTCGCCGCCGCGCGCTACTCGCGCCGCACCGTGGTCACCGCCCGCTCCGACCAGGTCGACTTCAAGCTGCCGATCAGCATCGGCCAGATGGTGGAAACCGTGGGCCGCATCGTCGAAGTGGGCCGCAGCTCGATGAAGGTGGAAGTGGAGCTGATCGCCGAAGACCTGCACACCGGCGAGCGCAAGCTGTGCACCCGCGGCCACTTCGTGATGATCGCGCTGGACGAGAACCACAAGCCCACCGCCGTGCCCGCCCTGCCGGCCGACATCGCCGGCCCCTGAACGTGCAGGGCGATTGCGAACCCCGCAATCGCCCCCATCTTGCTGGCATGTCTACCCCACTGGCCGACTTCATCGACCGCGCCCGCCGCCTGTTCGTGCTGACTGGCGCTGGCTGCAGCACCGACTCGGGCATCCCCGATTACCGCGACGCCGACGGCCAGTGGAAGCGCACGCCGCCGGTGAACTACCAGGACTTCATGGGCGAACTGGCCACCCGCCAGCGCTACTGGGCGCGCAGCCTGCTGGGCTGGCCGCGCTTCGGCCACGCCCGGCCCAACGCCACCCACGCCGCACTGGCCGCGCTGGAAGCGCGCGGCCAGGTGGAAGTGCTGCTCACCCAGAACGTGGACTGCCTGCACCAGCGCGCCGGCAGCGTGGGCGTGATCGACCTGCACGGCCGCCTCGACCAGGTGCGCTGCATGGGCTGCGAAGCCCGCAGCAAGCGTGAGGACTTCCAGCACACCCTGCTGGCCGCCAACCCCGGCTGGGACAGCCTGGACGCCGGCATCGCCCCGGATGGCGACGCCGACCTGGAAAACGTGGACTTCAGCGCCTTCACCGTACCGGCCTGCCCGCAGTGCGGCGGCATCCTGAAACCGGACGTCGTCTTCTTCGGCGAAAACGTACCGCGCGAACGCGTAGCCGCCGTACACGACCACCTCGCCAACGCCGACGCCGTACTGGTCGTGGGCTCCTCGCTGATGGTCTATTCCGGCTACCGCTTCGTCCAGGCCGCCGCCAAGGCCGGCCTACCCGTAGCCGCCCTCAACCTCGGCCGCACCCGCGCAGACGACCTCCTCACCCTGAAGGTAGAACAACCCTGCGCAGAAGCCCTGTCCTTCCTGCTCACCACCACCACCCCCGCGTAGAGCCACGCCCTGCGTGGCTGGCCTCCGCCAACTCCGCGCACGCCACGCCCTGCATGACTGTCCGCCGCCACCCCCGCGTAAAGACACGCCATGCGTGTCTACCCACACCGTTCCAAACAAACGGTTGCCTGCACCCCCGCTTCCGGGTGCAATAACCCCCCGGTTTCAACATCCCCCCGAGTCGCCCGCCCGTGAGCCAGCTTTTCTCCCCCGTAACCTTTGGACCGCTGACGCTGTCCAACCGCATCGTCATCGCCCCGATGTGCCAGTACTCGTCCACCGACGGCCAGGCCAACGACTGGCACCGCCAGCACCTGGGCATGCTGGCCCAATCCGGCGCCGGCCTGCTGATCCTCGAAGCCACCGCCGTGCTGCCGGAAGGGCGCATCAGCTACGCTGACCTGGGCCTGTGGGACGACGCCACCGAAGCCGCCCTCACCGACGTGATCGCGTCGGTGAAGCGCTGGTCGCCGATGCCGGTGGGCGTGCAGCTCGCGCATGCCGGTCGCAAGGCCTCCTCCGCACGTCCGTGGGACGGCGGTGGCCCGCTGCCGCCGACCGACCCGAACGGCTGGACCGTCAAAGCCCCCTCGGCGCTGCCGTTCACCGCCAACGGCCCCACCCCCGAAGCGCTGGATGAAGCCGGCATCGACGCCGTGGTGGAGGCCTTCGCCGTGGCCGCCAAGCGCGCCGAGCGCGCCGGCCTGGACCTGATCGAACTGCATGCCGCGCACGGCTACCTGCTGCACCAGTTCCTGTCACCGCTGAGCAACAAGCGCCAGGACGAGTACGGCGGTTCGCTGGAAAACCGCATGCGCCTGCTGATCCGCGTGTTCGACGCCGTGCGTGCAGCGGTCTCCGACCGCATCAGCGTGGGCGTGCGCATTTCCGCCAGCGACTGGGTCGACGGCGGCTGGGACATCGAACAGAGCACCACCCTCGCGCAGATCCTCGACTTGTGCGGCTGCCAGTTCCTGCACGTCTCCAGCGGCGGTCTCGACGCACGCCAGAAGATCGCCCTCGAGCCCGGCTACCAGGTGCCGTTCGCCGCCGCGATCAAGGCTGCCAAAGTGCGCATGCCGGTCATCGCCGTCGGCCTGATCACCGACCCGGCCCAGGCCGAATCGATCCTGCGCCACAACCACGCCGACGCCGTCGCGCTGGCCCGCGGCATCCTCTACGAACCGCGCTGGCCGTGGCACGCCGCCGCCGCCCTCGGCGACTCCATCACCCCCGCCCCGCAGTACCTGCGCTGCGAACCGCGCGAAGCCCGCGGCGTATTCACCGCACCCTCCGCGTAACACCGTGATGGATCGAACCGCCGCAATACAACCGGCGGCACAAAAATCGGTAGCGCACGACCGTTGGTCGTGCGCCGCCTGATCTCATTCGATACCCACCCGCCACGCAACCGGCAACCCCTCAACCACCACCTGCATCAACGCCCGCACCTTTGGCGTCAAATCCCGCCGATCACTCACGCACAAAAACACCCGCATCGGCTCCGGCGACGTCCGCGCCCCATCGCCCGACGCGAACAACACCTGCAACGCCCCGCGCGCCAACCACGGTTCCGCCACGAACGCCGCCAACCGAGCGATCCCACCGCCGGCCGCCGCCATCGCCGCAATCGCATCGATGTCATCCGACACCAGTGCCGGCCGCATCTCCGCCTCGAAGCGGATCCCATCGCGCACGAATCCCCACGGCAGCAACCGCCCATCCACCGGATAGCGGAACACCAGGCAGCGATGCTCGCGCAGCGCCTCCGGCGTTTCCGGTGCACCGACCCGCGCCAGATACGAAGGCGCCGCGCAGACCACGAACGGCACCTGCGCAATGGATCGCGCCACCAGCCCATCCACCAGCTGCGGTTCAATCCGGAAGCTCACATCCACGTCTTCGCGCGCATGGTCCACACTGCGGTCGGCCAGCAGCAGCTCGATCGCCAGACCGGGATAGCGCGCCTGCAGCGCGGGCAACATCGGCGCCAGCACGTGGCGGCCAAAGGCCGACGTGCTGGCAATGCGCAACCGCCCCTGCGGCACCGCATCGGGATCGGTCACCGCCGCCTGCGCCCGTTGCAGGTCGCGCTCGATATGGCGCACCTCCTCCAGGTAGCGCGCACCGCGTTCGGTCAGCGCCAGCGAGCGGGTAGTGCGGTTGAACAGCCGCACCCCCAGGTGCGCCTCCAGCCGCGCGATGTTCTGCCCCACCGCCGCCGGACTGATCCCCAATGAGCGCGCCGCCGCCGCCAGGCTGCCGGCATCGGCGGTACGGACGAAACTTCGGATTGACTGAAGAATGTTCATGATCGCGCCAATTATGGCGCCTGATTGCAAAGATCTGCTTTACAAAGACCCAAGGCCAAGCGCTCTACCGCCGCCCCGGGCCTGCGCCTATCGTGCCGACCCTGCAGCCACCCCCGGCTGCTCTTCAAGGACTGCCGATGACCGACGCACAGACCTTCCCGCGCCGCTGGAAGCTCAGCCCCCGCACCACCCCGTACGTATTCGCCTTCTTCATGGCCTCGATCATGGCCATGCTGATGTGCCTGGTGATCACCGCCGCCAACGCCGGCATCAACGCCGACTTCCCCGCCCGCGTCCTCGGCGCCTACCAGCTCGCCATGCCCACCGCCTTCGTCTGCGTACTGATGGTGCGCCCAGTGGTGATGCGGCTGGTGGCGCTCACCGTGCATCCGCCGCGCTGACAACATGTGGCATCCCTCCCCGGTAGCGCCCCACCGTTGGTGGGGCGTCGCGGCAAATCGAACGATGCATCGGTCGGCGCATCGGCCGGTACACCGCTCGGTAGAGCGGACTGTTAGTCCGCTGCTCCACCTGCATCAATGCCCGCGATAATTGGTTGCAACTGACATCGTCCCTCCGGAGGAACGCGCCGCTCCACTACACTCACCCCATGCGCCCCGACTCCATCCTCACCCTCTCATGCCCGGACCGTACCGGCATTGTTTACCGCGTCTCCGGCCTGCTGTTCGAGCAGGGCTGCAACATCCTGGACGCGCAGCAGTTCGGCGATGACGAGAGCGGCCGGTTCTTCCTGCGCGTGCATTTCGACCGCGACCCCGAGCAGCCCATCGAAGCCATGCAGGCCCGCATGGCCGCGCTGGCCGCCGACTTCCAGATGGACTGGCAGCTCCACGACGCCCGCCGCCGTGCACGGCTGCTCGTGCTGGTGAGCAAGCAGGGGCATTGCCTGAACGACCTGCTGTTCCGCGCCCACAGTGGCCAGCTCAAGGTGGATATCGCAGCGGTGGCATCGAACCACGAAGACTTCGGTGCTCTCGCAGGCTCCTACGGCATCCCGTTCCACCACCTGCCGGTCAACGCCGACAACCGCGCCGTACAGGAGCAGCAGATCATCGACCTGGTCGAGCGCGAACAGATCGACCTGGTGGTCCTGGCGCGCTACATGCAGATCCTCTCACCGCGCCTGTGCGAAGCCTTGGCCGGGCGCGCGATCAACATCCACCACAGCTTCCTGCCCAGCTTCAAAGGCGCGCAGCCATATCACCAGGCCCACGCGCGCGGCGTAAAGATCATCGGCGCAACGGCCCACTACGTAACCTCCGATCTCGACGAAGGCCCGATCATCGAACAGGACGTAGCGCGGGTGGACCACGCCATGACCCCGCGCGACCTGGTCCGCCTCGGCAGCGACACCGAATCGCAGGTACTGGCGCGTGCCGTTCGGCGCCACGTAGAGCACCGAATCCTCCTCAACGGCCACCGCACCGTAGTGTTCCGCTAGCGACTCCCCCAGACGCAAGCGACCCGGTAGCGCCGGCCGTTGGCCGGCCTTCACGATCCCGGCCGAAAACCGTGCCGTAGAGCCGGGCTCTGCCCGGCTACTCAGTAAAAATAGAGCATCACAGCACCCCACGGAGCAACACGTGCCAGCACCCTACTGGGCCGAATTCCTCAGCCTCGCCGTCATCCACTTCCTCGCGGTGGTCGCCCCAGGCCCAGACTTCGCCGTAGCCGTGCGCCAGAGCGTGCGATTCGGTCGCAAGGCCGGCATCTACACCTCCCTGGGCATCGGCGCGGGTATCTCGGTCCACGTGATCTACACCCTGATCGGCGTGGGCGCCCTGCTGCACACAACGCCGTGGTTGATGACCACTGCCAAATGGCTGGGTGCGGCGTACATCTTCTATCTGGGTGTGAAGTTCCTCGCCAGCAAACCGGGCAGCGCCGCTGGCGTCGTCACCGACGGGAAGCCAGAGGAAGTGAAGCAGAGTCCCAGGCAGGCCTTCGTCATCGGTTTCATGACCAATGCGACCAACCCAAAGGCGACCCTGTTTTTCCTCGCGGTGTTTACGACGATCGTCAGCGCGCAGACACCGCTGCCTGTCCAGCTGCTCTACGGCGCCTGGATGTGCCTGGTCAACGCAGCCTGGTTCGTCCTGGTCAGCTTCGCATTCTCAACTGCAGCAGTGCGGCAGAAATTCCTGAGTGCCAGGCACTGGTTCGAGCGGGCGATGGGCGTCCTGCTGATCGGGTTCGCGCTGCGACTGGTGTTCATGGCGTAGAAGCGGCGTCTGGAGGTGTTCGAGCGCCCCATTCGGCATTGGAGACCCGCACGGCGTGTCTCCAATGCCGATCGAGCGGCCATCAGGTACTCGTGCTCACTGTTGCTGATTCAACTGCCGTGCCCGCGACTTCTTCGGCGCGTGCTTTCGATACCGGTACGGCAGCTCTACTGGCGTTTCGTCCAACGTGAGCGTGACACGCCCCGGCGCACCTTCCACCTTCACCCGGTGGCCGGCCTTCAATCCCAATCGTTCGAGCCATACCCCGCACAGCGACAGGTAGGGGATGGCTACATCCGGCGGCAGGATATTGCCGGCAGGATGCTCCACCGCCGAAATGCGAACGCTCTTGGGCTGATACCAGCCGAGCCCAACTTCGTGCTTGGATCCGCTGGCTGAATCCTTCTCTGAACTGCGCATGCGTCTACTCCATCGGAAGTACTCCCTCGTCGGCGACGAGGGAGTCGGGAGGTTGATATCCGTTAGACCGTCGGCGTGACTTATTCCCCAGGGGGTGTTGTATTCGCCACCCTCCCGACGCAGAGCTTTGCACTTTCACTGGTCTAACGAGGGGATATCAAGCCCCGAATCCACACCATGCACAGCTGCTCAGAAGAAGAGAAGTTGGCATTCGCACAGCATACTTGCAGGGCCGATTCGTCATCTCAATGGTGCGACGCAGCCGGGCCGAAAACTGGTCGTTGGACGCTCGTTGCTGGGACGAGCGTCCCGAAATCAAAGGCACGCAGCTTTGTCCAGCCGACTTGTTTCCGGCGTGATGTTGGGGCGTATCCGCGTCGCAACCAGCCCGGAGTGCGCCTCCCTGGTAGCGCCGACCGTTGGTCGGCCCTCGCAATCTTCAACCGAGATGCGGAAATCCAGCGTGCGAGGCTCAATGGAAACCGTTGGTACAATGGTGGCCACAATCTGGACTGTGGATGTTGTTCCAGCGGCATGCTTCCTTGGCTCAGATCGAGCCTCGCGACGCACACGGCGGCAGGGGAGAAGATTGCCGTCCTTCGCAGCACCGCCGTATATCGCTCAATCAGGGAAGACCCAACGACATGAAGAAGAACCTGAGCACCACGCTGTGCGCGATGATCGCCGCGCTGCTCTGCGCGATCCTGCCCGGCATTGCCAACGCGGCCGGTCCTGAGCCTGGGCTGTACTATATCCGGCACGCCGTGCACAACGCCGATGTGCCTGACGTTGACGTCGGCAGCGTTGGATTCCATCACGCCACGCTTTCGAAAGAAGAGGCTGTCGGCCGCAGGGTGCACATCAAGCCGCTGTGGATTCGCGCCGCTGATGGACTGGAGCGCGATGCAGGGTCGGCAGCGCTGGACCCCCAGGTGCCTCTGGATGCAGAGATGATCGCTGTAATGCAGGCCGGTTTCCTGTCCGCTATTGCCCCGTCTGGCGAGCCCGGGCCGTTGCAGAGCGCGGATTCGCAGGCCTTCGGCCGATTGAAGAAGCGCGATGGAAGCATCGCCGAGCGTCAGCTGTACATGTCCCAGGCAGCGGGTCTTCGCCCCTTGCCATTACCCTCGGGCCTGCGTGCAGGCCAGCATCTTCGCGTTCCGATGAGGTTGGAACCCTACGGCCCACTTGTGGCTGAAGCACAGGTGCTGGAAGTTTCTCCAGAGGATGTCCTGCTGACACTGAAAATGGCAGGAAAGGCCCTGCGGGGCACTGGCCGCGCAGCCGTTCGCCTGTCCGACGGCATGCCCATCGAACTGCGGATGCGGCTTGAGAGCGATGCGCGAGGGTCGGTTCCGGCCAGTCGCCATGATGTGCACCTCGCGGATATGCGCCATGCGCCTCACCTGGAGATGGCGCAGGACCTGGCCATGTATCAGGACTACGTCGCCCAGATCCAGCAGACGCTGATGAGCGCGCCGTTTGGCGGAAGCCAGGGCGACCCAGCGATGTACAGCTTGACCGACATACCTGTCGGTGCACTGCAGCCACACATGGTCGCTTCCGAGGCGCTGCCCGACCTTGAGCGAAACATGGGATTCGCTTGGGTTCCCGCTGCAGGAAGGGGCGCGGCAGCGCTGGCCATCGGTGCGCGGGCACGGCTGTCGCGGGGCCCGGCCGATGATGCCGTGCTGGTGGCGCGTGTCGGTCCGGTGCAGGCGCTTGACGCCACCGGCGAAGTGCTTGCCGACATAGTGGCGCAGAGCATCCTGCCCCAGCTTTACCTGGGTGACAGGTTTACCGCCAGCGAGCACGAGCCCGGCTTCCCGTTCCGCCTGCCGGTGGGCCTTGCCCAGCCCGCACGCGAACGCATCCACACCCTGCGTATGCCCGTCATGGCGGAGGTCTACAGTTGGCATTCGGAAGAGACCGTCCCCGTGCACCAGCCCTCATCGGTCAACGCCGGTGTCGAGCTGGAGTTGAGCGCCCCCAAGCGTCTTTCCGTAGTGCACGCACGGTCACCGCAGCGGGCATCGGTGGGGTTATGGACGGTGGCCGTGCCACTGGACGCGGATGGAAAGGAGATCCCAGCCCGACAACTTTCGATCCTGCCCATCACCATCAAGGACGTAGGAGCGCTGGATGAGTTGCCCTTGGCGTGGGAGAGCCGAAATGTGCCGTACCGTGTGGAGGTCGTGGCGCAGGCGCCCATCCATCAGCTGCAACTGCGTCACTACCTTTGGACGCTTGAGCCGCGTACTTGGGCGTTCCGCAAGCTGCAGTGAGTCCGGATCAGGGCCTTCAAGTAATCGTACTGGCAGCTGAACGGTAAGGTGGCGCTATTGCAATACGCGCGTATTGCTATATCATGTGTCTGGTGTCACTGCGACACGATGTCGGATCGAAAGACATGGCTTGGGTCTACATCCTCATTGGGGGATTGCTGGAAATCGGCTTTACCACCTGCATGCGCTACGTGGATGGTTTCAAGAACATTCCGTGGACGCTGGCATTCCTGGTATGCATCGTAGGCAGCATGCTGTTCCTTGAGGCGGCAACCAAGAGCATTCCCATCGGCACCGCGTACGCTGTGTGGACTGGTATTGGCGCGCTGGGAACGGTCGTTGTTGGCATGGCCTTTTTCGGCGAGCCGGCCTCTCTGTTACGCGGTGCGCTCGTCCTGGCGCTGGTCGGCTCGATCGCGGGACTAAAGCTGACCTCGGGTCACTGAGTAGATCATGATGCTTTCGCTCCTGCTTGCGTTTCTTGCGTCGGCTGCGTTCTTCTGGAAACTGTCGATTGCAAAAGGCGACAATGATCCAACCATGGTTCAGAACATCTTCCGTGGCTTGGCGGTTTTCTCAATTGCCGAAAGCATCGTGGTGCTGATCCTGATGAGTCGGAATTGACAACCAGTAGACCCGGATTAGTCAAGCGAGAGGCAACAGTGGGCAGAAGAAAGACAATCGATCGGGAAATGGTGCTCGCATCCGCTGAGGATGTCGTGGCCGAGCGCGGCCCGGCTGGCCTGACCATCGATGCCGTGGCCCAAGCGGCGGGCATCACCAAGGGCGGAGTCCAGTCATGCTTTGGCACCAAGGAAGCACTGATCGAAGCCATGCTGGCCCGTTGGGGCGGCATGTACAGCCAGCAGGTGGAGGAACTGGTCGGCCCTTCAGCTACTCCAATGGATCTGCTGAAAGCGCACGTGAGCATCACGGGAGGCGAGGACGAAGGCAGTGCGGCGCGATCCGCAGCCCTCATTGCGTCATTGCTGCAGACACCTGGCCACCTGGGTTGGGTGAACGAATGGTATGAAGAGCGTGCCGCGATCCTGGCGGCCCTGGACGAGACACATGGCGCCAAGGGGCGCTTGGCATTCTTTGCAACCGAAGGGGCTTTTCTTCTGCGCTACTTCGGTCTCATGAAGATGACGAACGCTCAGTGGACCCGCCATTTTGCGGACATCGACGATCTTCTCCGCTAGCCAGACCTGGCCACCTGCTTCGTCGCCCACGCTGTTTCTCATCACCACCGTTCTGCAGAAGAACCGGCATTGAAGGAGATATCGAGATGGCTGACAAGAACAGCAAGTACCTGGCTTATGCAGGAATTCCCAGCTTTTGGCGGCTGCCCCATACCAGAGAGCTCGACGGCGTCGACCTCGTGGTAATGGGGGTGCCGTTCGACAGCGGTGTAAGCAACCGCACCGGCGCGCGATTCGGTGCGCAAGCTGTCCGGACCATTTCCCTGCACACAGGCAACTTCCACCATCCTTGGGACTACGACATCAAGGACAGGGTGGCGATCATCGACTATGGCGACGTGGGTATGAGCGTTGGACCTGATGTCCTGCGCGACATGATTACCAGCACCTACGAAGAAGCGGCAAAAGTTTACGAGAGCGGAGCCCGCCTTCTCACCTTGGGCGGTGACCACACCATTCCCTACGGTCTGGTGCGCGCCGCCAAGGAGAAGTTTGGCAGCATTGCCCTCGTCCATTTCGACAGCCATCAGGACTCTTTGGATGGCGAGGGCGGTAAAGCGATCTTCCACGGCACCTTCGCCCATGACCTTGCGGCGGAGGGAACTGTAGATGCCTCATCCTCCACGCAGGTGTTCATTCGCACGGACATGCCGAACGAGAACGGCTACAACATCCTGTATGCGAAGGACACCCTGCACATGACGCCGGCTCAGGTGGCGGACGTGATCCGGGCAAACGCCGCCGGCAGGCCGGTGTATATCACCCTGGACGTGGACAGCTTGGATCCTGCTTTTGCCCCTGGAACCGGCACGCCCGTGCCGGGAGGTCCAAGTACCGCTTTCGTTCGAGAGGTCCTGCAGCGCCTTGAAGGCCTGAATGTGGTGGGCGCCGACATCGTTGAGGTAGCTCCGCAGTACGACGCGGGAGAGATAACCGTGCTGGCAGCGGGTGTGCTGGCAGGCGATATGCTCCAACTGCTTGGGCGCAGCCTCTTGGCCAGCCGTTGACCCTACGCCTGGATGTGCCCAGAGAGCCCGGTGCCCACGACGCGCACCGGGCTTTTTTCTCGCTTTTGAGCGACACGCATTGCTTCATCTCACCTAACCGCTGGTAACGGGAACGAGAAGGAAGGCCAAACATCATTGCAATACGCGCGTATTGCTATATGATCTTCGTTCGCGCTACTCGCCGCTGTCACAGGGCGCGCTTGCATCAGCTCCCACAAAGCAGCCGTCCGCAGCTGCCTGATTGCGAACCCAGCTGTGTACCAACTCAACCTGATCCCAGTCGATACCAATCTCAACTTCATGCGCTGGCGCTGGGCCGCACTGTGCGCTGCGCTCGTCGTGATCCTGGGGTCTCTGGCGCTGATCGGCGTGCGAGGCTTCAACTACGCCCTGGACTTCACCGGTGGAACCGTTGTCGAGGTGACGATGGCGCAGCCGTTGCCGGTGGACGACGTCCGGGATCGCCTTGAAAAGGCGAACTTCGCGTCGCCTCAGGTACAGAGCCTGGGGGGCGGAGCCAGCGTGCTGGTTCGGTTGCAGCCAGAAACCTCCCACGCCATTCTCGACGGAGCACATAACACACAGATTGCCGAATCGATCCGCGTGGCCCTGAGCGAAGGGGACGCACACGCCACCATTGCATCCGCGGACTTCGTCGGACCGGTCGTCGGCGCGACGCTCGCCCGGGATGCACTCAACGCATGCATCTTCGTGCTCATTGGCTTCCTGATCTATGTGAGCGTCCGCTTTGAGTGGAAGTTTGCCGTTGCAGCCACGATCAGTACGCTGACCACTGTCCTGATCGTGGCCGCATACTTTTCAGCAACGTGGACAGAATTCGATCTGACATCCCTGGCAGGTTTGCTGGCCGCGATGGCCTTTGCAATCAATGACACGATCGTAGTGTTCGACCGAGTTCGAGAGAACTTTCGTACTACTCGCCATGATCCTGTCGAGGTGGTGAACCGTTCCATCAACCAGACGTTGGGGAGAACGCTCATCACCTCGGTGGTCTACCTGCTCTCCTGCCTGGCGCTTTACCTGTACGCCGGTGGTTCGCTGGAGGGCTTGGCGATGGGCAACATGATCTCCGCCGTAGTGGCAGGACTATCCACGACCTTCCTGGCTTGTCCGCTCCTGACGATGGGTGTGTTGACAGTGCGTCGGCAGGATCTTGCCACCAAAACCTCCGCAGCCGCAGATCTCAACAAGCGCCCATGAGTCGGCAGGTTCCGTACTGATCGTCATCTGGGACGCAACCATTTCTTGGCCCCAGCGGCAATTTCACCAAGAGCCCACCTCGCATCCATAGGAACTATTGTGAACAAGCAGCTGCATCACGTCGTTGTCGTCGGAGGCGGTTTCGGGGGCCTGGCAGCCGCCCGCGAACTCGATGGCGATGGCATCCGCGTCACGCTGATTGATCGTCAGAATCATCATGTCTTTCAGCCTCTCCTGTATGAAGTGGCCACCGCCAAACTTTCTGCAACTGACGTGGCCCTGCCGCTTCGGCACCTTCTGAAGAATCAGCACAACGTTGATGTCCTGATGGGCGAAGTCAAGGAAGTCCGCCCGGAAAGCCGGTGCCTTGTGATGGACGATGGCCGACCCATAGAGTTTGACACTCTGATCCTCGCCTGCGGGGCTACCCATTCCTACTTTGGCAACGAGTCGTGGGCGGAACACGCGCCTGGGCTGAAGTCAGTCAATGACGCCCTTTCGCTCCGGGAGAAGATTCTGCTGGCCTTTGAGCGAGCAGATGCAAGCAGCACTCCGGTCGAACAGGACGAATGGATGTGTTTCACCGTGATCGGAGGGGGGCCAACGGGTGTCGAGCTCGCCGGCGCACTGGCCGAGCTGGCGCACAAGACACTTCCGAACGAGTATCGCCACATCGATACCCGGAAATCCCGGATCCAGCTCATCGAGGCTGGCCCAAGCATTCTGCCTACTTTCCCCGAAGCGCTCCAGCGGCGTGCCACCCAACAACTTGAAGATCTTGGAGTGGAAGTCATCACGGGTCGTGCTGTCACATCCGTGTTTGAAGGAGGCTACGCGCTTGAAGACACATATCAGCGTTCTCGCACAGTGCTATGGGCAGCGGGTGTAAAAGCATCTCCTATTGGAAAGTCCATGGGCGCTCAAGTTGATCGCGCCGGGCGCATCCTTGTCGATGAGTTCCTGAGGGTCCGCGGCCATCACAATGTTTACGCCATTGGAGACAATGCTTCGGTCGACGTCCCCGGAATGTTGGTACCGGGCATTGCACCCGCCGCAAAGCAGATGGGGCAGTACGTCGGGAGACAGATCCTCAGAACACGACGGGGACACCGTACCCGCCCCTTCGAGTATGTGTCCCGTGGCAAATGGGCAACGGTCGGCACGCTGTCGGCAGTAGTGAGCGCCGGCCCGTTCAGGATCTCGGGCCCGGCAGCTTGGTTCGCTTGGCTCTGCGCGCATGTCTACTTCCTGACGGGCGCAAGAAATCGCACTGTCGTAGCACTCAATTGGGCAATGACGTTGATAGCAGGGAAGCGGGCAGCTCGTGTAGTTGCCCGACCGGTGAAAGCGCTTGCAGAGAATGAGTCGTTCTAGTTCAACCTACGGGCCGAAGGAGCTCACACCTATGAACAGTCCCTGGCACATTGAGAAGTTTCAACCCACTGGATCAGCAATCGGCTTTGAGATTACCGGCCTGCTTGAGTCGGTGACGAGCAAATTCCAGAAGATTGACGTCCATCAAACTACCCAGTGGGGCAACTTGATGACCATCGACGGCCAAGTGATGATGACCTCCAAGGACATCTTCATCTATCACGAGATGATTGCCCACACGGCACTGATGACCCACCCCGATCCTCGGAGGGTTGTGATCATTGGCGGAGGGGACTGCGGGACGCTCACCGAGGTTCTGAAACACAAGGGCGTTGAGCATGTAACCCAGTGCGACATCGATGAGTGTGTGACCAAGCTGTCCAAGCGCTATTTTCCGGAGTTGTGCGAGCGTAACGACGATCCCCGAGCAGAGATCATCTTCTCTGACGGACTGAAGTACATCGCCGAGTGCGATGAGGGAAGCATCGACGTCCTTATCGTGGACTCTACCGATCCGGTTGGGCCGGCGGAGGGCTTGTTCAACCAGAATTTCTACACGGACTGTTTCAAGGCACTTGCTCCCAACGGCGTGCTGACCCAGCAGTCCGAGTCTCCGCTCATGCAGATCGATTTGATCAATGAAATGCGTAGCGAGATGCGCAAGGCCGGATTTGCTCGGTTCGCGACCCTGCCGTTCCCTCAGCCGTGTTACCCCACTGGCTGGTGGAGCGTGACGATGGCGCGTAAGTCTGGTGCGTACTTTGACTACCGCACGATGAACGCAGAATCGGGTGTTCCGACCCTTTACTACACCGACGAAGTGCATGCCGGCGCACTCTCTTCCCACCCATTCCTGAAAGAGGCGCTGATATAGCCAACGTCATCGGGCATCACGGCTGGAGGAAACTGCAGCGTACTGCTGGATGGCCCGCCAGCCTGCGTCCGAATGGTGTGTCAGATGAGCGCCGCGTCCGCTTCTGGTCGAATGCGGATCTCCGGGGCTGGGTCATCTGCAATGGCTCTGTCCGCGCTTGACTCAACCTGAGTGTCTGAGGGATAGCATGGTGTCGCTGCAGGACTTCAATGTGGGCCAGCGCGTCTCGGTCTGCGTCAATGGGCGAAACACTACCGCGTTCGACACACGCAGGCCTAAGGCGTGGCCGCCATGCGGGTAAAGGTGCAGCTCAGCGGGAATTCCGGCCTGCTGCAATGCCAGGTAGTAGGTCATCGAGTGGCGTACGTCATCGGTGGGGTCATCGCCTGCCTGCAGGATGAAGGTCGGCGGACAGTCCTTCGCAATTCGCAATTCGCACTTCCGCATCCAGCGCCAGGCCCGGCTTGCCCCTGTCCCACAGATGGCCCGGATACAGCGCCAAGGCAAAGTCCGGCCGCGTGGCCTGCTGGTCGTCGGCATCTACGGCGTCGTAACTCCGCGCCGGGGCATTGCTGATGTCCGCCACCATGCGGCCACGTGCAGAGAAGCCGATTTACGCCCACGCGATGTGGATCTACGCCCAGACCGTTGGCCTGGGCCCGCAACAGGGCGATGGCCCGCTGCGCATTCTGCAGTGCCATTGGCATCTCGGGGATGCGCTGGCAGTCGCATTCCTCAGCCCAATACGGGCCGGAGCAGGCAACGCGATACTTCAGCAGTACGCAGGTGACGCCCTGGCCGACGAGCCAGTCGCAGACCTCGGTACCCTCCAGGTCGATGGCCAGCACGCGGTAGCCACCGCCAGGGAAGGCCACGATCGCCGCGCCGGTATCGGCCGCAGACGGCCTTTAGGGTCATTCTGGGCCGGGAGACGAGTTGGACCATGGCGGCCGGCTGGCCGGCAATGGTCCCCCGGCTGCGGCCGAAGCATTCGTCGCCCGTTGTGGCGGGCGACGTGATAGCAAGGGTATCCGACCACAAGGGTTGCTCGATGGCGCGTGCCTGCGGATGCCAGAGGCGATCCTACCGGTCTATCAGCGGCTCCGCGCCCGTGCGTGCAGCCTGGCAGGGGGCGCAGGCGAGCAAGGCGAAGAGCCAGCCTAAGGCGGTGGTTCATTTCATCCAGCGCGTTCCAAGCCCATGCGGCCTACCCACGTCGGCTTGCCATCATGCGCGCCGCATCCTGCGAGGGCGGCAGACCGAACGCACGCGCGTACTCGCGGGTGAACTGGGTGGGGCTCTCATAGCCAACATCAAGCGCGGCTGCGGTAACGCTGGTTCCGCGCGTCGCCAGAATCTGGCGGGCCTGCAGCAGGCGCAGCTGCTTCTGGTACTGCAGCGGGCTCAGTGCGGTGGCGGATTTGAAGTGGCGGTGGAACGCTGACTCGCTCATTGCCACCTGTTCGGCCAAGGCGGCGATGCGCAGCGGTTTGGCATAGTCGCTGCGGATGCGCTGGATGGCGCTGCTGATTCGCGCCAGCGCCGAATCCGGCGTGGCCAGCTGCCGCAGCATGCACCCATGTGGTCCCTGCAGCACGCGGTATAGAATCTCGCGCTCGTAGGCCGGGGCCAGCGCAGGTATCTCGCTGGGGCTTCCCATCAGGCGCAGCATGCGCACCCACGCATCCATCAGTTCGGGGGTGACGGCGGCGACGTTGAAGGCCTCGGTCTGGGTCGAGGGCTCGCCGCGCCCGGTGGCGGCATCGGTGGTGTCGCACAACAGCGCAGCGATGATGCCAAGGTCCAGCGTGAGGCTCACCGCCAGGTACGGCTCGCCGGTGCTGGCCGGGTGCACCGCACCCACCGCGGGCAGGTCCACGGACATGATGAAGTACGTGGCCGGGTCGTACTCGAGGGTCTTCTCACCCACCGTCATGGATTTGCTTCCCTGCAGGATCAGGTTGATCATCGGCTCGTACACGGCCGCCAGGGCATGCTCCGGGATCTCGCCCTGCACCATGGCAACGCGGGGAATGCCCGTATCGGTACGGCGATTCTCGGCATGCGCCGCGAGGCGGCGCAGTTCTTCCAGTGCGTTGTCCATGTCCACATTGGACACCCGCGGCAGGGGGCTGGCAAGGCGGAAAGCAGGAATAGGCAGGAATTGGCGAGGATCAGGTCGGCGCGCCGCAGCCGGCGACCCTAGCCTGTGCATATCCCCTCACTGCACAGGACTACCTGCATGAAGCACGTACTCATCACCGGCGGCAGCCGTGGCATTGTTGCCAGCGCCGCGTTGCACTGCGCGCAGCGCGGCATGGGCGTCATCCTCACCTACAACGCCCAGCCCCATGCTGCCCAGCAGGTGGTGGACCGTATCCAGGCAGAAGGCGGCACGGCAGTGGCCCTGCAGCTGGACGTGGGCAACACCGGAAGCTTTGCGGCGTTTGCCGCGAACGTGAAGGACACCCTGCAGGGAACCTGGGGCGCCTCCGCGCTGGATGGCCTGGTGAACAACGCCGGCTTCGGGCTGTTCAATCCCATCGAGACGGTGACCGAGGAACAGTTCGATGGTCTGTTCAACGTGCATCTGAAGGGGCCGTTCTTCCTCACGCAGGCATTGCTGCCGCTGCTGGGTACTGGCGCGAGCATCGTCAACGTCACCAGCGCCACCACGCGTGTTGCCACCGCCGGGGTGGCGCCCTACGCCGCCTTCAAGGGCGGGCTGGAAGTGCTCACCCGCTGTATGGCCAAGGAGTTCGGCGAGCGCCGCATCCGCGTCAACGCGGTCGCGCCCGGGGCGATCCGCACCGAGCTGGGCGGCGGGCTCAATGATGAGTTCGAAGCCCTGTTGGCCTCGCAGACGGCACTGGGCCGGGTAGGTGAGCCGGACGACGTGGGCCGCGTCATTGCCGGGCTGCTCGGTGAAGAGCAGGCCTGGGTCAATGCGCAGACCATTGAAGTTGCAGGCGGCTACAACATCTAGTTCGCAACCGGAGTTCGACATGCTCGACCACATTTTCCTCACTGTCACCGACACCACCCGCTCGGTTGCGTTCTACACGGCGGCGCTGGCCCCGCTGGGCATCGACAACCGGCTCGACTACGACGGCCGCCAGGGTCCACCCGGCCACCCGGACCTGAAGGGCTTCGGCGCAGGCGGCCGGGTCTTCTTCTGGCTGCGGCAGGGCGTGGCGGCGGCGCAGGCGGCACACGTTGGCTTCGTGGCAGATTCCCGCGTGATGGTCGATGCCGCGCATGCCGCCGCGATGGCCGCCGGCGCCAGCGAGATCCATCCGCCGGGCCCGCAGCTGCACTACGACCCGCGCTACTACGCCGCGCAGGTGCGCGATCCGGATGGCTACAGCCTGGAGTTCGTCTACAAAAGCTGGCAGCACGGCCATGAATGACGTCGCTGCATCGCACCCAGTGAGAGCCACGGTGGTGGCCTTCATCAACGCGACGAACGCGTTCGATATCGAACGCGCCCTGGCGTTGTTCAGCACGACGGCAGTGATCGATGACCCGTCCACCGGATGCACCTTCAACAAGCACGCCGGTGTGCGCGACTATCTGGAAAAGTACTTCGTGGGTTACCACACGGTTACCCGTCTGCTTTCGCTGGAAGGTCTTGACGATGCGCGTGCACGGGCCCGGGTCGACTTTACCGGCGACTTCGGTCACGAGATCGGAATCCTTCTAGTGGCCATGGATTCCGCAGGCCGCATCTCCCGCATTGACGCCTCACTCGAATAGGGTGGCGAGGAAGACACGATGAAAACATTGATGATCTACGGTACATCCGGCTACACCGGGCGCATGGCTGCAGCGCACGCGAAAGAAGCTGGGTTGAAGCTGGTATTGGCAGGGCGCGACGAGGCCCCGCTGCAGGCGCTGGCCAAACGCCTTGGCGTGCAGTACCGCGTGTTTGCGCTGGATAACGCTGGCGATGTGGACTACGGGTTGCAGGACGTCGCGGTGCTGCTCAACTGCGCAGGGCCGTTCGCGCATACCGCAGGAGCGCTGATGGAGGCTTGCCTGCGTACCGGCGTCCACTACCTGGATATTGCCGCAGAGCTGGACAGCTACCAGCTGGCGGAGCGCCATGACGTGAGCGCCACCAAGGCCGGTGTCATGCTGATGCCGGGTAGTGGCGGCAGCGTGGCGATGCTTGGCAGCCTGGCCGCGCGTGCGGTGGACCGTGTGCCGTCACCGGTATCCATCCGTATCGCCCTGCACGTAGCGGGCTCGATGTCACGCGGATCGGCGCTCAGTGCCAGCCAGAACGTAACGGCCACGTGCCTGATGCGAAAGGATGATGTACTCACACCGCGTGCGCCGGACGAGCTGCGCGACCTCGATTTCGGCAAAGGCCCATTGAGCTGCTTCCCGGTGACGCTGCCTGATCTGATCACCATCGCCAGGCAGACCGGCGTTGGCGATATCGAAACCTACGTACATGTCTCCGGCAGCGCGTTCCCCGAAGGCGGGATCGAAGCACTGCCGGATGGACCCACCGCGCAGGAGCGTGCCGACAACCGGTACCAGGCAGCGGTAGAGGTGGTCGGCACGGACGGTGCCATCACCCGCGCAGTGCTGGACACCGTGAACGGCTACAGCTTCACGCCCCTGGCCGCGATCGTGGCTGCGCGCCGTGTGCTGACAGGGGAGGCGTGCCCGGGCTTCCAGACGCCTGTAGGTGTATTCGGAAGCGGATTCGCTGAGAGCATCGCAGACACCCGTATCACCTTCATTGACCCAGCCACCCCCGCGACTCGCTAAGGAATCCACCCCATGTCATTGCGCCAAAACACCCCCGATAGCCTTCACGACACACTGGCCGTGGTCGACACGCTGTACCGCTTCGCCGCAGGTATCGACCTACGCGACCGCGCGTTGCTCTCGTCGGCCTTTACAGAGGACGCCATCTCCGATTTCCGCCCTGCCGGTGCAAAGGCGGGCTTCGAGTACCCTGTGCTGCAGGGGCGGGAAACCATCGTGGAGGCGCTGTCCACGTCGCTCAGCGGGCTCGATACCTCCCACTCCTTCAGCAACCCGAGGGTGATGGTGGACGGCGATACGGCGCAGGTGGATGTGCTGGTCGAAGCGCAGCACGTATCGAGCGTCGATGGCGCACGCCAGTACCTGATGAAGAACCGCTATGACGTTGTTTTGGACCGCAGCGACGCGGGGTGGGAGATCAAGCATGTGATCGTCGACAACGTCTGGCGGACGGGTGATCCGAGCGTGCTCGCTGGGATCTGACTGATTGGGTGGTCACCAGTCTGCTTCTGGCCGAAAGCAGACATCAGGACTACGTAGGCGGCTGCCCCGGTGCTATCCTCCGCTTTGGACCCTAAGCGGACATAAGCAATGGGTACTTGCGGACTTATGGATACTCTCGTCATAAAGGCGATCGAACGTTTTGGGGAATCGGCTGAGGTCACATTGGATAGCGGCAAGGGCGAGATCGTCGCCTTCAGCCATCCGTGCGACCTTTCGGTCGGGCAAGTCGTGCCGAACCTCTTGCACGGCATGACTGAACATGTGGCAGCCGCATACCTTTCGGATTGGCCGGAAAGCCTGAAGTCCGAGCGCTCAATCGAGCGTCTTGACCGGGTCGATGGCTTCGCCTATCGAGGATGTGGCCAAGTCGCAGATCAGGTTGCCGGGCTAGTCGAGGTTCTCGGGTTTGTGCTTGAACTTGGCGATCTGCCGTGCACAGAGTTTGTGGAGTTCGAGTGCGTGCGACTCGACGTCCCGGATGCTTGACTGCTCGAACGCCCGCTTCTGGCCAATAGCGGCCACGCAATTGAACCAGATTCCGTAGCGATGCTATTTTTCGCTCTCGGCTGGACGCGCACGACTAACAAAACGTCATTAAGGCTAGCGCCGCTTCGCGGCTCGGCTTGGCTCAGGAGTTTGCACGCTATGTCAGGTCCGCTGTCCGTCAATGAGGCGTTAGATCAACTGGACCTTCTCAACGGGAAGCCAGTTGCTATCCGTGGAATCCTGCGCTTCGAGTTCGAGCACATTGCTATTTGGCACTACCCGAAAGCGGAAAGACGTGATGCTGCACCGTTTGGGAAAGCTAGCTCCAGCATTTGGCTCAGCACCGGCTCGGGTAGCGTGCAGCTCAACGAACGGGGCCTAAAAGAGCTGGACGGTCATCGGGTTTCGATACTCGGTACGCTCCATGCGCCAGATCCACTTTTCGGTGGCTGCGGACATATGTCGGGCACTCCTGCAGAAATAATGGTCAGCTCCATTGACCGCTTGTAAGAGTGCCTAACAACGCGGACATGACCGGGCGGAGAAATGACGTGAAGCAGTACCATCAATTGGTAAGAATTGACGGAGGCTCTTTCGCTGGTGATCGCGGCAGGCCCCGGTGCGCTGGCTGGAGGGCTGGGCGGCGCGGTCGGCGGCGCGGTGACTGGCGGTCTCGGTAAGCTGTTCGAAGAGATGGCCAAGTAATATTGCGCGGTGCTGTCGCGAAATGACGCGACAGCACCGAACACATGAGGAGATGGACATGAGTAGCTACAAGCGGGCGGTCCTGCTCGGGCTGTCGATGGGAGTTGTTGGCGCCGTCCTTGCCGCCGTACTTTCCCTGCTTGGCTGCCCAAAGGGCATCGCAATTTCGGCAGGCATCGGCGTAGTGATTGCATCAATGGGTACGCTTGCAATCAAGCGTCCCCCTTCGCATTAGGGACGCTCGGAACAACTGTTGCACCCATAGGCCAGTGGCGCTTATTGAGGGGCATCCGTGATGCCTTTGGGTATGGTCAGCCCATTGCAGGCATAAGGGTTGTGGCGTTGCAGGCTGCCGACGGGCCGACTTGCCATGCTAGGCCGCATACTTGCCTCGCAGCGCCGCCATCTCTCGTGCTGACGGCGGTCGCGCGCATTCCCGATGGCCGTCGCACATCCGCACCGATATTGCCGCTATCGCCCAGCACACAGTCTTCCCGACCATGCGGTAGCGCGTAGGTGACCGTGACATCGCTGACGTTGGCAAAGGTGCATGCCGCGTGGTGCACCAGTCCGGAGAACTCATCGACACCGATGTGCGCCTTCCTTCCGAAGTGCCGCTTAGGTGTTCGGCATACAAAGGCTAGTGGGAGCAGGGTGGCACGTTGATCGCAGTGACGATCAACGGTCCTAGCCACTGCTGGCCGTCAGCGGCCCCCGCCTGCGAAGGCGGCCAGCTCCTCCGCCTGACCCTGGGGGAAGGATTCCTTGAGGAGGTCGAGCAGCGCCGACACCCTTGAGCTGAGCAGCCGTCGCGACGGGTACAGCGCCCATATCTCGATGGGCGGGGCCTTCGCATCTCCCCACGACACCAATGCGCCCTCCTTGAGATCGTCGGCAACCAGCGAGAAGGGCAGCATCGCCGCGCCGGTGCCTGCACGAACGGCATCGCGCACCATGGTCAGTGCGCCCAGGCGCAGCACCGGATCCACCGCGATACGCATTTCGCCACGCGGCGTCACCAGGTCCCAGCCGGTGGCATCGCTGGACGGCCGGAACACCGCAGGCGCCGTCTCGCCCAGCGCGGGCAGGGGCAGGTCCGGGTGCGCCACCGCCACCAGGCGGTCCCGGATCAGCACCCGCCCCACCAGCCGCTCATCCGGATCCGGATTGACCCTTATCACCAGGTCATAGCCTTCTTCCACCATGTCCACGGCGCGGTCTTCGGTGGTGACATCAAGCCGGACCTGTGGGTAGCGCTTCACGAATTCGGCGGCAATCCTGCCCAGCGCCATCTGCGAGAAAAGCATCGGTGCGCTCACGCGCAGCCGCCCCCGGGGCGTGTCGCCACCTGAGGCAATGGACGCGGCCGCTTCGTCCAGTTCGGTAAGCAGCGTCTCGGTGCGCTCGAACAGCGCCCGACCCTCCTCGGTGAGCTTCAGCGTGTGCGAGCCACGCTCGAACAGCCGCACCCCCAGGCTGGCCTCCAGCTCACCCACGCGGCGCGAGAGTGTGGCCTTCGGTCGGTCCGCTGCGCGCGCGGCACGGCCAAACCCGCCGTGCCGCGCCACCAGGTTGAAGTCGGCCAAGGCCAGCAGGTCCATGTGTTCCACCAGTGAGACAGGTGGTCCAAGTATATGGGCTATCGGCCCGCACGTGGATCAACAACCATGAGGCCTCACCACCCACCCGGAGTACCCCATGACCATTCTTGTTACCGGCGCCACTGGCACCATCGGCCGTCAGGTCGTCCATCACCTCATCCAGCGCGGCGCAAACGTTCGCGCACTTGTCCGCACCCCTGCCGCCGCCGACCTGCCCGCCACTGTGGAGCAGGTGCAGGGCGACATGCTGGATGTGGATGCCCTCCGCCAAGCGCTCGAGGGCGTCTCCACGCTGTTCCTGCTCAACGCCGTGGTCGCCGACGAATTCACCCAGGCACTCATCACCCTCAACGTCGCCCGCGAGGCGGGGGTGAAGCGCGTGGTGTACCTGTCGGTGATCCACAGCGACCGCTACGTCAACGTGCCGCACTTCGCCGGCAAGTTCGGCGTGGAGCGCATGATCGAGCAGATGGGCTTCAGCGCCACGATCCTGCGCCCGGCCTATTTCATCGATAACGACCTGACCATCAAGGATGTGGTGCAGGGCTACGGCGTGTACCCCATGCCGATTGGCAGCAAGGGGCTGGCGATGATCGACACCCGCGACATCGCCGAGATTGCCGCCATCGAACTGCTCAACCGCGAACAGGCGCCGGACAACAGCGCACTGACCCGACTCAATCTGGTGGGCCCGGAAGCACTCACCGGAGAAAAGGTGGCCACCATCTGGAGCGGTGTGCTGAACCGCCCGATCGCCTACGGCGGTGATGACACGGCCGCTTTCGAGCAGAACCTGCGCCAGTTCATGCCGGCGTGGATGGCCTACGACATGCGACAGATGGCCGAGCGTTTCATCAGCGACGGCATGCTGCCGGGCGCGGGTGACGTGGAGCGGTTGATGCAGTTGCTGGGTCGGCCGTTGCGTACGTACGCCGCGTTTGCGGCGGAGCATGCGTCAGGGGGCTGAGGACCTAGCCTGGGCAGCGGTTGATCAGCCAGCTCTTAGAGCCTCGGCCTTCGCCTTCTGGATGCACGCGATGGTTGACAAGGTAGAACGATCGTTCTACCTTGGCGCCATGGATAAGACAACGACCGACACCCGACTGAAGATCCTGGACACAGCGGAGTCGCTGATTTACCAGAACGGAATACACGCCACCGGCATGGATCTGCTGGTGAAGACCTCAGGCGTTGCGCGCAAGAGCATTTACCGACACTTTGAAAACAAGGACCAGGTTGCCGCAGCCGCGTTGAACGCGCGGGACGTGCGCTGGCTCAATTGGTTCAGGCAGGAATGCGACAAGGCCGGCAGTCCGGAAGCGCGCATCCTGGGCATGTTCACGGTGCTCAAAGGCTGGTTCGAGTCCGAGGGCTATCGCGGCTGTGCCTTCATCAACACGGCAGGCGAGGTCGGCGATTCCCACGACCCGATCCGCATGATCGCCAAGCACCACAAACAGAAACTGCTCGATTACACGCTGGAGCTCACCGGGCAACTGAACATCGCGCAGCCGGCCGTTCTGGCGCGGCAGCTGCTGGTTCTGATGGAAGGCGCCATCACCGTATCTCGCGTGATGGGTGACTACGACGCCGCAGACACCGCAAGGGATGTTGCGCAGTTGTTGTTGAAGCAAGCCACGCGCTAACGCCGCAGTAACCGAAATCCCGCCGCAGTACCCCGTTCATCCATTTCCATTGGAGGCCCCACCGTGTCCGCAGAAGCACCCCGTCCCCCCCTTCCCCCGTTCACTCTCGAATCGGCGATCCAGAAGGTTCGCTTGGCAGAAGATGGCTGGAATTCCCGCGATGCCGACAAAGTGGCG
>Ga0213821_1000424_pt1 | contig 26281 bp, 22 predicted proteins | sample MC6MC0909MG_FD_179894 | JGI IMG/M metagenome (GOLD analysis project Ga0213821, IMG submission 179894) | Enriched soil aggregate microbial communities from Iowa State University, Ames, United States - MC6-MC0909-MG | ecosystem: Environmental > Terrestrial > Soil > Unclassified | place: USA: Iowa...
CGGCCAAGATCATCTACGAGGACGACCAGGTTCTGGCGTTCCACGATATCGCGCCCCAGGCGCCGGTGCATTTTCTGGTCATCCCGAAAAAACACATCCGTACCCTCAATGACCTGACCGAGGACGATAAGGGCCTTGCCGGTCATATCCTGTTCACCGCCCAGCGCCTGGCCAAAGAACTTGGCTGCGATGATGGCTTCCGCGTGGTCATGAACTGCAACGAGCAAGGTGGCCAGACCGTCTACCACATCCATATGCACGTGCTTGGCCAGCGCCAGATGCACTGGCCACCGGGCTGATCCACGGCAAGCGACCCCGCCGCTATTGCGGTAAACTGTCGGGCACATTCTTGCGGAGGTGCCCGATGGCTACCGAACGTCACTACTCGCCGCTCGACCGCTTGTTGCTGCAGGCCGATACCGCCATGCGCACCTTGCTGCCCTTCAGCGGCCAACCCGCCCGGCCATCGCCGGCCATTGTCCAGCCGGACGTCGACCTGGACGAGCAGCAGAGCCGCCACATCGCCGGGCTGATGCGTATCAACCACACCGGCGAAGTGTGTGCCCAGGCGCTGTACCAAGGCCAGGCGCTGACCGCCAAACTGCCCCAGGTACGCAAGGCCATGGAGCATGCTGCCGAGGAAGAAGTGGACCACCTGGCCTGGTGCGAACAGCGCATTCGCCAGCTGAACAGCCACCCAAGCGTGCTCAACCCCCTGTTCTATGGCATGTCGTTCGGCATCGGCGCACTCGCCGGCCTGGTCAGCGACAAGGTCAGCCTGGGCTTCGTCGCCGCCACCGAACACCAGGTGTGCAAGCACCTCGACGAGCACCTGGAGCAGATCCCGCACGAAGACGAAAAGTCCCGGGCCATTCTCGAGCAGATGCGCATCGATGAAGAGCAGCATGCCGAGTCAGCACTGGAAGCCGGTGGTTATCGCTTCCCGGCACCGGTCCGCTTTGGCATGAGCTTGCTGGCCAAGGTCATGACCAAGAGCACCTACCGCATCTGAAGGCATCGCCATGACGGATCGATTCGACGCCAAGGACCTGGCGCGCGCCGTGCAAGCCGGCATTCTCCAGCCGGGCCAGGACCAGGCCCTGTTGGTATTCCTGCGCCAGCAACCGGCCCAACGGGGCAGCTTCCAGCTGGCCCATGTCGCCTTCTACTTCGGCGCCATGCTGATCATGGCGGCCATGGGCTGGTTGCTCACCGAAGCCTGGATGAGCATTGGCGACGGCGCTCTGCTGGTCATCGCCAGCCTCTATATCCTGGTGATCACCTTGTTCGCCCTGCATCTGCAACGCCGCGCCCAGCCTGTTGCTGCCGGGGTGCTGGCGGCCGTCGCGGTCAGCATAGTGCCACTGGCAGTGTTCGCCATCGAACGCCTGGTGGGCTGGTGGCCACTGGACGACGCGCAAGCCAACTATCACCAGTACTACACCTACGTGCAGGGCGGCTGGCTGGCGATGGAAGCGGCCACGGTGCTCGCCGGGCTGCTGATGCTGCGGCTGATCCCCTACCCGTTCGTCGTGATGCCGATAGCCGTGGCCTTGTGGTTCATGTCGATGGATCTGAGCGAATGGTTCTTCGGCTCGCCGTTCAGCTGGGAGCAGCGCCGCGAGGTTTCGCTGTGGTTCGGGTTGGCTTTGCTGGTGGTGTTCCTTGTGATAGACGGCCGCACGCAAGAGGACTATGCCCGCTGGGGCTACCTGGCCGGGCTGGCGGCATTCTGGGGCGGGCTGACGCTGGTGGACAGTGGCAGTGAGTTGGGCAAGGCCCTGTACTGCCTGATCAACATCGTGCTGATGGGCATGGCGGTGCTGCTGCGCCGGCCGGTGTTCATGGTGTTTGGTGCGCTGGGGGTGGCGGCTTACCTGGGGTACCTGTCATACGAGGTGTTCGCCGAGTCGCTGCTGTTCCCGGTGGTGGTGACCTTGATCGGGCTGGGGGTTATCTGGCTGGGGCTGGTTTACCAGAAGCGGCGGGAGCGGTTGAGCCAAGTAATGCGGGGATGGCTGCCAGGGTGGGTGCAAGCTGCACTGCCTGCGCTTCGGAGCTGATATTGCCGGCGATGGGCTGCGAAGCAGCCCCAAAAAACGTTGCGTTAACCGAGCTCTACGATTTCATACCCGTGGGTAATCTCAACCCCGGCGCGCTCGAGCATGATCGAAGCCGAGCAGTACTTCTCTGCCGACAGCTCCACCGCCCGCTTGACCTGTGCTTCTTTCAGCCCACGCCCTTTCACCACGAAGTTCATGTGAATCTTGGTGAACACCTTCGGGTCTTCGCTGGCGCGCTCGGCTTCCAGAAACGCCTCGCAGCTTTCCACCGCCTGCCGCGATTTCTTCAGAATGCTCACCACGTCAAAGCTGCTGCAGCCACCCAGGCCCAACAGCAACATTTCCATAGGGCGCACACCCAGGTTGCGGCCGCCGGCCTCGGGCGGGCCGTCCATCACGACGACATGACCACTCCCCGATTCGCCAAGGAACATGGCCTCACCGGCCCACTGGATACGTGCCTTCATCTACCCGGACTCCTGATATTCGGAAAAGGGTGTCAGCTTAGACCTTGTGCGGCTGTGGGAAAAGCACGAGACGTGTCGGTTTAGTACCGAAACATCCGGTGACGTCTGATAAGCTGGCGCCAAATGAATGGCGCTTGCGCCAGACAGCCTTATAAAAAGCCTACGGGTCGTATCGAACAGGATTTCGTGATGGTTGCCTCCGCCCTACCCGCCAAGATCAAGAACATCGACAAGCTGCTGGTACACTGCCAGCGCCGCCGTTATACCGCCAAGAGCAACATCATCTGCGCCGGCGACCGGGCCGAGACACTGTCATTCATCATCAAGGGTTCGGTGACCATCCTCATCGAAGACGACGACGGCCGTGAAATGATCATTGCCTATCTCAACAATGGCGATTTCTTTGGCGAGCTGGGGTTGTTCGAGCCGGTTGACGGCGAACAGCAGCGCAGTGCCTGGGTGCGAGCCAAGACTGAGTGCGAAGTGGCCGAGATCAGCTACGAGAAGTTCCGCGAACTGGCCCGCCAGGACACGGAAATCCTCTATGCCCTGGGCAGCCAGATGGCCCAGCGCCTGCGCAACACAACACGCAAGGTCGGCGACCTGGCATTTTTCGACGTCACCGGGCGCGTTGCCCGTTGCCTGCTGGAACTGTGCAAGCAACCCGATGCCATGACCCACCCCGACGGCATGCAGATCAAGATCACCCGCCAGGAAATCGGGCGAATCGTCGGTTGCTCCCGGGAAATGGTCGGCCGCGTCCTCAAGGACCTTGAAGAGCGCAGCCTGGTGCAGGTAAAGGGCAAGACCATGGTGGTCTACGGTACCCGCTAGGGACAACGCCTAGTCCTTGGGCAGGTCTGCAAGCACCTTGGCGTAGGCCTGCGACAAGCGCTCGAACCAGGGCGCCGCAGGCGCCACTTCATGCAAGGCGATGTGTGCATCGGCGCGGCAGCGTTGCTCCAGATCACAGCACTCGTTGAAGCGGTTGACCGCCGCCACCATCGACTCACGCTCGTTGTCCAGCAGCAACGCACCGTGCACCAGCACTACCGGGCGCTTGCCACCCAGGCCCTGACGCCAGCGCTGGGCGGTGCCCACCAGCTTGCGGCCATTGAGGTTGACGTTGTAACGGCCATCGCAGAACGCCCCGTCGATTTCACCCACCGACGCCACCCCGCCCCACTCGCGCAGTACATCGCACAGCGGCAGGCACAGGCGCTCGTAGGCGCTTTCGATGCGGCCGTGATCGCCTTCGCTGCGCGGGGCAACGTAGACCAGTGCGACGTTGACGGTGGAATGGGATTGGGGAACCGGCTCACCGCCAGTCTCGCGCAGCAGCACCGGCCAGCCGGCAATCGCCAGCTCCGAACAGGCGGCTTCGAAGTTGTCCAGGCGGCTCATTCGCCGGGGCATGACCAGGGCATGGTCGGTAGGGCGCCAGAACAGCACGCCACTTTCGCGTTCGCCGCGGCACACCGCGGCCAGCAGGTCCTGTTCGGCGTGCAGGCCTTGCTCGACGGTCAGGGCCAGGGGTTGATCGGTCATTGATCCACCTTTGATGTTGTTTTTAAGAGGCCCTGGCAGGCATACAAAAAAGCCGGCAAAAACGCCGGCTTCATTTGATCAGTCCAGGTGCTGAACAGTCTTCTTCACTTGTTCGGGGAAGAACAACCGCTGCAACTCCAGCCCAGGCTGCTCAGCGCGCATGAACGCCTCGCCCACCAGGAACGAGTAAACCTCGTTGATTGCCATCAGTTCGACATCGGCCCGGTTGAGAATACCGCTCTCGGTAATCGCCAGGCGATCACGCGGAATGCGCGGCAGCAGGTCAAGGGTGGTTTCCAGGCTGACCTCGAAGGTGTGCAGGTTGCGGTTGTTCACCCCCACCAGCGGCGTATCCAGGGTTTTCAACGCGCGCTCCAGCTCATCGCCATCGTGCACTTCCACCAGCACGTCGAGGCCGACGTCTTTTGCGGTCGCGGCCAGTTCGGCCATCTTCACGTCGTCCAGCGCCGAGACGATCAGCAGCACGCAGTCCGCGCCCAAGGCCCGGGCTTCGACGATCTGGTAAGGGTCGACCATGAAGTCCTTGCGGATCACCGGCAGCGAAACGGCAGCACGTGCCTGCTGCAGGTACTCATCGGCACCCTGGAAGTAATCGACATCGGTCAGCACCGAGAGGCAGGTAGCGCCGCCCTTCTCGTAGCTGACAGCGATTTCCGCCGGCACGAAGTGCTCGCGGATCACGCCCTTGCTCGGCGAAGCCTTCTTGATCTCGGCGATCACCGCTGGCTGCTTGCGCTTGGCCTGCTCGATCAGCGCATTGGCGAAGCCACGCGGGGCATCGGCAACCTTGGCCAGGCCTTCCAGCTCGGCGAGGCTGACGCGGGCGCTGCGCTCGGCCACTTCCTGGAACTTGCGGGCAATGATCCTTTCCAGCACCGTCGGCACACTCATGCTTCGTTCTCCACCTTGAATACTGCAGTAAAGGCACCCAGTTCCTGCAGCTTTTCCCAGGCCAGGCCGGTGTGCAGTACGTCGTGGGCCAATTCCACACCTTGAGCCAGGGTCATTGCATGGTCGGCTGCATACAGTGCCGCGCCAGCATTAAGCACGATCATCTCGGCGGCCTTCTGGCCGTTTTCGGTCTTACGCCGGCCCAGCGCATCGCGGATCAACTCCAGCGACGCCTGCGGGTTCTCGACGGCAAGGCCATGCAAGCTCTGGCTCTTCATGCCGAGGTCTTCCGGCTCGACCCAGTATTCAGTAATTGCGTCGTTTTTCAGCTCGGCAACGAAGGTGGGGGCAGCCAGGCTGAACTCATCCAGGCCATCCTTCGAGTGCACCACCAGCACATGCTTGCTACCCAGGCGTTGCAGTACCTCAGCCAACGGGCGGCACAGGGCCTGGGCAAACACGCCGACCACCTGATGCTTTACTCCGGCCGGATTCGTAAGCGGGCCGAGCATGTTGAACAGGGTACGCAACCCCAGATCGCGGCGCGGGCCGGCAGCATATTTCATGGCCGAGTGATGGCTTTGCGCGAACATGAAGCCGATGCCCAGGCTGTCAATGCAGCGGGCCACCTGAACTGGCGTCAGGTTCAGATAGATGCCGGCAGCTTCCAACAGGTCGGCACTGCCGCTCTTGCCCGACACTGCGCGGTTGCCGTGCTTGGCCACGGTGCAGCCCGCCGCCGCCAGGACGAACGAAGACGCGGTGGACACGTTGAAAATATTGGCCCCGTCACCGCCGGTGCCGACGATATCAACGACGCCATCCAGGCTTTTCAGTTCAACCTTGTCGGCTAGCTCACGCATCACCGACACCGCGCCGACGATTTCGTCGATGCTTTCACTCTTCATGCGCATGCCCATCAGGAAGGCGCCGATCTGCGCCTCGCTGCACTGGCCGGTCATTATCTGACGCATGACGTCGCGCATTTCTTCGGTAGAAAGGTCCAACTGGCCGACAATACGGCTCAACGCGCTCTTGATATCCATGTTCGATCCTTAGCGGTGGCCGCCGGTCTGCTTGAGGAAGTTGGCGAACAGCTCGTGGCCCTGCTCGGTCAGGATCGACTCGGGGTGGAACTGCACCCCTTCGATATTCAGCGTTTTGTGGCGCAGGCCCATGATCTCGTCTACCGAACCGTCTGCATGAGCGGTCCAGGCAGTGACCTCCAGGCAATCAGGCAAGGTTTCGCGCTTGACCACCAGCGAATGGTAGCGGGTCACGGTCAGCGGGTTGTTGAGGCCGGCGAACACGCCCAGGTCACGGTGGTGTACCGGGCTGGTCTTGCCGTGCATCACCTGGCGGGCACGCACCACGTCACCGCCGAAGGCCTGGCCGATGGACTGATGGCCCAGGCACACACCCAGAATCGGCAGCTTGCCAGCAAAATGCAGGATGGCCTCGATGGACACGCCAGCCTCGCTTGGCGTGCACGGGCCCGGGGACACGACGATGCGCTCGGGGTTGAGGGCTTCGATCTGAGCGATGGTCATTTCGTCATTGCGAATGACCTTGACCTCGGCACCCAGCTCGCCAAGGTACTGAACGACGTTGTAAGTGAATGAGTCGTAATTGTCGATCATCAGTAACATGGTGTTGAACCTCTTGAATTTACTGACTTGAGAATTCGAACCTTCTTGCAGCCGCTACGGGCACGGCTTCGCCACAAAGGGCAGTAAAGAAGAAGGCAAACGGGGGCGGGCCGGGCGGGCCGGCAGGGGATAAAGTCAGGCGCGCCAACGCCAACGGGCGTGGGCCTTGATTACGCGCATCAAGAGTTTACTGACGATCAACACAGGATAGGTCTCGCTCATACGTCCCGGCACAGTAGCTTACCGGGGCGGCGGGCGCAATATGCCTGTAAACACGGGGAAACGAATGGACTTGGGAGGGATGCACTGCGATTTGCTAAGGTCGATCAGGTTGTCCAGATAAAAACAAAGAAAAGGATGTTCCCAGATGCGAAAAGCCCCGTTATTGCGCTTTACCCTTGCCTCACTGGCCCTGGCCTGCAGCCAGGCGTTCGCTGCACCCTCGCCCTATTCCACGCTGATCGTGTTTGGCGACAGCCTCGCCGATGCGGGGCAGTTCCCCGACCTGACCGGCGGCACACCCGGCGCACGGTTCACAAACCGCGATGCCGATGGCAACTTTGCACCTGTGTCGCCCATGATCCTGGGTGGAAGGCTGGGTATAAACCCGGATGAGCTGAACCCCTCCACGTCGGTGGGCATCCAGCCCGATGGCAACAACTGGGCTGTCGGTGGCTATACAACCCAGCAGATCCTGGATTCGATCACGACAACTTCCGAGACCGTCATCCCGCCAGGAAACCCCGGCGCCGGCCGGGTGCTGCGTGAAAAGGCGGGCTACCTGGCCAACGGCCTGCGTGCCGACCCCAATGCGCTTTACTACCTGACGGGCGGCGGCAACGACTTCCTGCAAGGCTTGGTGAACAGCCCTGCCGACGCCGTGGCCGCCGGTGCCCGCCTGGCGGCCAGCGCCCAGGCCCTGCAACAAGGTGGCGCCCGCTACATCATGGTCTGGCTGCTGCCCGACCTCGGCCAAACGCCCAACTTCAGCGGCACGCCGCAGCAAAACCCGCTGTCACTGCTGTCTGGCGCGTTCAACCAGTCACTGATCAGCCAACTCGGTCAGATCGATGCCGAGATCATCCCGCTGAACATCCCGGTGCTGCTGGGCGAGGCACTGGCCAGCCCCAACCAGTTCGGCCTGGCCAGCGACCAGAACCTGGTCGGTACCTGCTACAGCGGCGCCAGCTGCGTGGAAAACCCGGTGTACGGCATCAATGGCACAAACCCAGACCCGACAAAACTGCTGTTCAACGACTCGGTCCACCCGACCATTGCTGGCCAGCAACTGATTGCCGACTACGCCTATTCGATCATCTCCGCCCCGTGGGAACTGACGCTACTACCGGAAATGGCCCACGCCAGCCTGCGCGCCCACCAGGACGAACTGCGCAACCAATGGCAGACGCCCTGGCAGGCCGTTGGCCAATGGCAGGCCTTCGTCGCCACCGGTGCCCAGGACTTGGACTTCGACAGCCAGCGCAGCGCGGCCAGCGGCGATGGCCGCGGCTATAACCTGACCGTGGGCGGCAGCTATCGCCTGAACGATGCCTGGCGTTTGGGCCTGGCCGGCGGCGCGTATCGGCAAAAGCTGGAGGCCGGCGCCAATGATTCGGACTACAAACTGAACAGCTACCTGGCCAGCGCCTTCGCCCAGTACCGCCAGGACCGCTGGTGGGCCGATGCTGCATTGACCGCCGGGCACGTCGACTACAGCGACCTCAAGCGCACCTTTGCCCTTGGCGTGAACGAGCGCAGCGAAAAGGGCGACACCGACGGCGAGGCCTGGGCGATGTCCGGGCGGCTGGGCTACAACCTGGCGGCAGACAGCAGCAATTGGCAGCTGGCGCCATTCATCAGTGCCGACTATGCACGTGTGAAAGTGGATGGGTACAACGAGAAGAGCGGGCGCTCGACGGCACTGGGCTTCGATGACCAGGAACGCACGTCACGCCGCTTGGGCCTGGGGTTGCTGGGCAGCGTGCAGGTGCTGCCAGGTACCCGGCTGTTCGCCGAGGTGGCACAGGAGCATGAATTCGAGGATGACCAGCAGGATGTGACGATGCACCTGACCAGCTTGCCGGCCAATGACTTCACCCTGACCGGGTATACGCCGCACAGCGACCTGACCCGGGCGAGCCTGGGGGTGAGCCATGAAGTGGTGGCAGGGGTGCATTTGCGTGGGAACTACAACTGGCGCAAGAGCGATGAGTTGACGCAGCAGGGGGTTAGCCTGGGGGTGAGCGTGGACTTTTGAATTGGTGGGGCCGCTTAGCGGCCCTTCGCGGCACAAGGCCGCTCCTACAGGGGACCGCGCAGGTCTCGGGATTTGCGCGATCCTTGTGCCGCGAAGGGCTGCAAAGCAGCCCCAATCTGTTTATTTAGCCAACGTCTGCTCTGCAAGCGCCACCGCACGGAACATGGCCCGGCGCTTGTTGATGGTTTCTTCCCACTCCAGCGCCGGCACCGAGTCGGCAACGATGCCGCCCCCGGCCTGCACATGCAGTTCACCATCCTTGATCACGGCAGTACGGATGGCAATCGCGGTGTCCATGTTGCCGTTCCAGGCAAAGTAGCCGACTGCACCACCGTAAACCCCACGCTTGACCGGCTCCAGCTCGTCGATGATCTCCATCGCGCGAATCTTCGGCGCACCCGACAGGGTGCCTGCCGGCAGGATTGCCCGCAGTGCATCCATCGCTGTCAGCCCTTCACGCAGCTGGCCGGTGACGTTGGAGACAATGTGCATCACGTTGGAGTAGCGCTCGATCACCATCTTCTCGGTCAGGCGCACGCTGCCGGTCGAGGACACACGGCCGACGTCGTTGCGGCCCAGGTCGATCAGCATCAGGTGTTCGGCGATTTCCTTGTCGTCCGACAGCAGGTCGTCTTCCAGCGCGCGGTCGGCTTCTTCGGACGCGCCACGCGGGCGGGTACCGGCAATCGGGCGCACGGTGACCAGGTTATCCTCGACCCGCACCAGCACCTCGGGCGAACTACCGACCACATGGAAGTCGCCGAAGTTGAAGAAGTACATGTACGGCGTCGGGTTGAAGCAGCGCAGCGCACGGTACAGGTCGATGGGCGCAGCCTTGAAGTCGATCGACATGCGTTGCGACGGCACCACCTGCATGCAGTCGCCGGCCAGGATGTACTCCTTGATACGGCCGACCGCGCTCTCGTAGTCGTCGCGGGTATAGCTGGAGCGGAATTCCGGCTCGGCGGCCTGCGGGCCACTCAGGTCCAGGCCGCGGCGCGGGGTGATCGGCTGACGCAGGGTTTCCAGCAGGCCTTGCAGGCGTGCCTGGCCCTGTTCAAAGGCCTGATCTTCAGCCGGGTCGACCAGCACGATGGCGTGCATCTTGCCTGCCAGGTTGTCGAACACCACCACCGCATCGGACACCATCAGCAGGATATCCGGCACGCCCAGCGGGTCCGGGTTGGGGCTGGCGCCAAGGCGTTTTTCCACATAACGCACGCAATCATAGCCAAAGTAGCCGACCAGGCCGCCGTTGAAGCGCGGCAGACCGGGGATGTCAGCGACCTTGTAACGGTCCTTGAAACTTTCGACAAAGGCCAGCGGGTCTTCGACATCGTGGCTTTCAACCTCGACGCCATCCTGCAGGATGCTGACGTGGTAGCCGTGCACACGCATCACGGTGCGCGACGGCAGGCCGATCATCGAGTAACGGCCCCATTTCTCGCCACCCTGCACCGACTCGAGCAGGTACGAGTTGGGCTGGTCAGCCAGTTTCAGGTAGATCGACAACGGCGTGTCGAAGTCGGCCAGGGTTTCGCAGGCCAGGGGAATGCGGTTGTAGCCGGCAGCGGCCAGGCGCAGGAATTCTTCGCGGTTCATGAGTAGCCTCGTGGCAAGCAGCAATAGGTCAGGCAAACGGACGGGCCGGCACGCGCCGGCAGGCTGAAGTCAGGCGCGCCAACGCCAACGGGCCAGGGCCTTGATGACTTTCATCCAGAATTTGCCAGTAACCACCACGGTGGGCTCTCTGTCTTGTGAGGCTTGAAGGTTGGCCAACGTTATCCCAGTGGCCGGGTCTGCGCAACCGGGCAGCAACGCGCGCAGATCGTCGATCACCAGGTTAGGGGATTCGTCGTGGATCGGCCGGCCATGGTTGTAGCCGTAGGTCAGCCCCACGCACTGCACGCCAGCCGCCTTGGCGGCCAATACGTCACTGCGCGAATCGCCGACAAACAGCGACTGCTGCGGGGTAACGCTGGCCATCTGCATGACAAACAGCAAAGCCGCCGGGTCTGGCTTTTTCTGTGGCAGGGTGTCGCCGCCAATGATCCAGCGGAAGTATCGGCCGATTTTCATCTGGTCCAGCAACGGGCCGACGAAGCGCTCGGGCTTGTTGGTGATCAGCGCCATTTCCACGCCCTGCTTGCGCAGCCAGCGCAGGGTGTCCTGCACACCGGGATAGACCACGGTCAGCTCATGGCTTTGCGCATAGGCGTCCATGAACAGCGCCAGCGCCTGATCAGCCAGCGCGTCGTCCACGGCGGCGTGCTCTATGCCACCCGCCAGCGCCCGACGCACCAGCACCTGGGCGCCGTTGCCGACCCAGTGGCGTACGGCCTCAAGGCCCGCGGGCGGGCGCCCCAGTTCGAGCAGCATGCGGTCCACGGCGGCAGCCAGGTCTGGCACGGAATCGATCAGGGTACCGTCCAGATCGAACATCACCAGCCTGGGCAGCGTCCCCGGGAACAGCTGCTCGAAGCCACTCATGGGCGGGCCTGAGCCAGTTCGGCGCGCATCTTGGCGATGACTTCCTGGTAGTCCGGGGCGTTGAAGATAGCCGAACCGGCCACGAAGGTGTCGGCGCCAGCGGCAGCGATCTCGCGGATGTTGTTGACGTTCACGCCACCGTCGATTTCCAGGCGGATATCACGGCCACTGGCGTCGATCAGCGCCCGCGCCTCGCGCAGCTTGTCGAGGGTGCCCGGGATGAACTTCTGCCCGCCAAAGCCTGGGTTGACGCTCATCAGCAGCACCATGTCGATCTTGTCCATCACGTACTTCAGGGCATCCAGGCTGGTGGCCGGGTTGAACACCAGGCCGGCCTTGCAGCCGCCGTCCTTGATCAGTTGCAGCGAACGGTCGACGTGCTGGGAGGCTTCCGGGTGGAAGGTGATGTAGGTGGCGCCGGCTTCGATGAAGTCGCCGATGATGCGGTCGACCGGGCTGACCATCAGGTGCACGTCGATCGGCGCGGTAACACCGTACTTGCGCAGGGCCGTGCAGACCATCGGGCCAATGGTCAGGTTGGGAACGTAGTGGTTGTCCATGACATCGAAGTGGACGATGTCGGCACCCGCAGCCAATACCTTGTCGACGTCTTCACCCAGGCGGGCGAAATCGGCGGAGAGGATGGAGGGGGCAATAGCGTAGGGCTGCATGGCGCACCTGTTGGCAGAATCACGGTGGCGCGCATTGTAACCCAGGCGAACGGATGAGGGCTGATTGGTATCACATGATCGCGACCGATACCCAAGAGCCTTGCACTGGCTGTGCCGGCGATGAGGCCGGCACAGGCGACCCATCATCAGGCCGGTTGCTGGGTTCTCAGCTTCTCGCTGCGCCCACGCAACCACTCCAGGGTCAGCAGCAATACTACCGAGAACGCAATCAGCAAGGTCGCCGCAGCAGCAATGGTGGGGCTCAGGTTTTCACGGATGCCGCTGAACATCTGCCTTGGCAGGGTTGCCTGCTCCGGCCCGGCCAGGAACAGCGTCACCACCACCTCGTCAAACGACGTCGCAAAGGCAAACAGCGCACCCGAGATCACCCCGGGCGCAATCAGCGGCAGGGTCACCCGACGGAAGGCCAGCAGCGGCGACGCACCCAGGCTGGCAGCCGCTCGCACCAGGTTGTAGTTGAAGCCCTGCAAGGTTGCCGACACGGTAATGATGACGAACGGCACACCCAGCACCGCATGCACCAGAATCAGCGAGGTGAAGCTGTTACCCAGACCCAGCGGGGCGAAGAACAGGTAGCTGGCCACACCGATGATCACCACCGGCACCACCATCGGTGAAATCACCAGCGCCATCACCAGTGACTTGCCGGGAAAATCGCCACGGGTCAGGCCAATGGCCGCCAGGGTACCGAACACCATAGCCAGCACCGTGGCCGCCGGGGCGACGATGATGCTGTTTTTCAGCGCCCGCATCCATTCGGCCGAGCCGAAGAAGTCCTGGTACCACTGCAGCGAAAAGCCCTGCAACGGGTACACCAGGAAGCTGCCACTGTTGAACGACAGCGGCACGATCACCAGCACCGGCAAGATCAGGAACAGCAAAACCAGGCCGCAAAGAATGCGCAGGCTGTAGAACCAGACCCGCTCCACGGGCGACATATAGGGGCTCAACATGGCAAGGCTCCTCAGCTCAGGCGCAGGCGGCTGGCGCCGACCAGCCAGCTATAGATCAGGTACAACAGCACGGTAGCCAAAAGCAACAGCCCACCCAGCGCGGTAGCCATGCCCCAGTTGATGCTGGTGTTGGTATAGAAGGCAACGAAGTAGCTGACCATCTGGTCGTTCGGGCTTCCCAGCAGCGCCGGGGTGATGTAGTAGCCGATGGCCAGGATGAACACCAGCAGGCAACCCGCGCCAACACCGGCGTAGGTCTGCGGGAAGTACACCCGCCAGAAGCTGGCGAACGGGTGGCAGCCCAGCGAGATCGCGGCACGCATATAGCTGGGCGAAATGCCCTTCATCACGCTGTACAGCGGCAGGATCATGAACGGCAGCAGGATGTGCACCATGGAGATGTACACACCGGTGCGGTTGAACACCAGTTCCAGCGGCTGGTCGATGATGCCCATGGCCATCAGTGCACTGTTGATCAGGCCACCCGACTGCAGCAGCACGATCCACGCTGCCACCCGCACCAGGATCGAGGTCCAGAACGGCAGCAGCACCAGAATCATCAGCAGGTTGCTCTGCCGGGTTGGCAGGTTGGCCAGCAGGTAGGCCAGTGGGTAGGCCAGCACCAGGCAGATGGCGGTAATCACCACACCCATCCACAGGGTGCGGGCAAAGATATCCAGGTAAATGGCCTGGTCCGGCGTGGCCTTGGCCAGCTCGCCCAGGTCGTCGATGCGGTGGTCCACAGAAGCCAGCAGGTAGAACGAGGTCACCGTACTGGTATTACGGCGTATCGCCTGCCAGTAGGCCGGGTCGCCCCAACGCTCGTCGACGGCCTGCAGGGCGTCTTTATAAGAGGCAGGCTCTGCCTTGAATGGCAGTGCGCGGGCAGTTTTGGTCAACAAGCTGCGGTAGCCGGCCAGCTCCATGTTCAGGCGCTTGGAAAGGTCGCCAAGGGTCTGGTTCTTGCGCGACTCGGCCAGGTCCTGGCTCAGCGCCTTGTACACATCCTCGCCGGGCAGGCTCTTGCCATCCCACTGGCTGATGATGTCTACCGTGCGTGGCAGGCCGGCGACCACTTCCGGGTTGCCGACGCTCTTGTACAGCAGCGCCGCAATCGGCACCAGGAACACCAGCAGAAGAAACAGCGCCAGCGGCGCGATCAACGCCTGCGCCTTCCAGCGGTTGACCCGCTCGGCGTGTTTCAGGCGCTGCTTGAGACTTGGACCTGCGCCTTCGTTGAGGGGCACTGCAATGGCCATGGCGAACTCCGCAAAACAGGGAAACGGGGAGCGCCGGCCCAATGGCCAGCGCCCCTTTGATGCGCCTTACTTCTTCGCCGCCCAGGCGTTGAAGCGTTGCTCCAGCTGCTCGCTGTTGTCGGCCCAGAAGGCCACGTCGATCTGCACCTGGTTGGCAATGTTCTCAGGCGTGGTCGGCATGTCCTTCTTCACCTCGTCCGACAGCAGGGGTACGGCCTTGGAGTTGGCCGGGCCGTAGGCGATGTTCTCGGAGTAGATCTTCTGCTGTTCGGGCTTGACGCTGTAGGCGATGAACTTCTTCGCCTCTTCGACGTTCTTGGCACCTTTAGGGATCGCCCAGGCGTCAAAGTCGTAGATGCCGCCGTTCCACACCACCTTGAGGTTGCTCTCTTTCTGCACAGCGGCAATACGGCCGTTGTAGGCAGAGCTCATGACCACGTCGCCTGAAGCCAGGAACTGCGGTGGCTGTGCACCCGCTTCCCACCACTGGATGCTGGGCTTGAGTTCATCAAGTTTCTTGAAGGCGCGGTCCTGGCCTTCCTTTGTGGCCAGCACCTTGTAGACGTCCTTGGGCGCAACGCCATCGGCCATCAGTGCAAATTCCATGGTGTACTTGGCGCCCTTGCGCAAGCCACGCTTGCCTGGGAACTGCTTGGTGTCCCAGAAATCGGCCCAGCTGGTAGGTGCGGTCTTGAGCTTGTCAGCGTTGTAAGCCATGACCGTGGACCAAACGAAGAAGCCCACGCCGCACGGCTGGATGGCACCAGGCACGTAATCGGCCTCGCTGCCGAACAGGGCTGGGTCGAGCTCTTCGAACATGCCCTCATCGCACCCGCGCGCCAGCTCTGGCGACTCAACCTCTACCAGGTTCCACGACACGCTCTTGGTGTCGACCATCGCCTTGACCTTGGCCATTTCGCCGTTGTACTCGCCGGCGACGATCTTGCCATTGCCCGCCTTCTCCCATGGCTCGTAGAACGCTTTGACCTGGGCGGCCTTGTTGGCGCCCCCGAACGAGATCACGGTGAGGTCTGCGGCCATGGCCTGGCCAGCGGCGAACAGCCCCAGGGCCAGGGCGGTCAGTTTCAACTGCTTGCGCATTCTTATTCTCTCCACAGTACAGGGTTGGTGAAGCAATCCATCAATGGGCTTCGGCAATCGGATCGAGCGCGCGGGCGTGCTCCACCTCCCAGCCCAGCGGTACCACATCGCCCACGGCCAGGGCCGGGTCGAGCTCGGCAATCGGCTGTTTCACGAAGAAATCGGCCTTGCCGCAAACTTCCAGGCGCACCCGCACGTGGTCGCCCAGGTAAATGAATTCGGCCACCCGGCCAGAGAAGCGGTTGACGCAGCGCTCGCTGTGGCCATTCAGGCGCACACGCTCCGGGCGGATCGACAGGGTTACCGGCTCGCCGGCCTGGCCGACGTTCACCGCCAGCGCTTCAACCCGCTCGCCGCGCGGCAGCTGCACCTGGCAGCGCTTGCCATCGCTGGCCAGCAGGGTGCCGTTGATACGGTTGTTCTCGCCGATGAAGTTGGCGACGAAGGTATTGCAGGGTTCTTCGTACAGCGTGCGCGGGTCGGCGATCTGCTGGATCTCGCCCTGGTGGAACACCGCCACGCGGTCGGACATGGTCAGCGCTTCGCCCTGATCGTGGGTCACGTACACCACGGTCACGCCCAGGCGCTGGTGGATGTGCTTGATCTCCATCTGCATGTGTTCACGCAGCTGCTTGTCCAGCGCGCCGAGCGGTTCGTCCATCAGCACCAGTTGCGGCTCGAACACCAGTGCACGGGCCAAGGCCACCCGCTGCTGCTGGCCACCGGAAAGCTGGCCGGGGTAGCGCTTGGCGAAAGTATCGAGCTGGACCATGTTCAGCACGCGTTTGACCCGCTCGCTGACGTCGGTCTTGCTCAGGTTGCGTACGGTCAGCGGAAAGGCCAGGTTCTCGGCCACGGTCATGTGAGGGAACAACGCGTAGTTCTGGAACACCATGCCGATGTCGCGCTTGTGCGGCGGCACGTTGTTGATCGAGCGCCCGGCCAGCTGGATTTCACCGGCGGTAGGGGTTTCGAAGCCGGCCAGCATCATCAGGCTGGTGGTCTTGCCGGAGCCGGACGGGCCAAGCAGGGTAAGGAACTCGCCCTTGCGGATGTCCAGGTTGAGGTCTTTGACGATCAGCGACTCGCCGTCGTAGCTCTTCTGCACACCACGGAAGCTGACCAGCGTTTCGCTGGTTGCAGCGTTCGACTTCGCCTCGCTCATGCCTGCACCTTCTTGTTGGATGACTGCGTAGGCAAAAGAGTAGAAGAGGCGCAAGCGCACGAAAATCGGGGGCACTGAGAGAATGCCATCATCCGGATGGAAGATTTGCTGTAGGGATTGCCCTACAACAATGGCGGGATTGGAATGCCCTTGCGAGCCAGCCACGAAACCTGTGGGAGCGGGCATGCCCGCGAAGAGGCCGGCTCAGCCATAGAGATCAGCAGGCCAGGCCCGTTCGCGGGCATGCCCGCTCCCACAGAGGCTTCGGCAAGTTTCGGGCACGCCTATGTCGCAATCAGACCAGCTTGTGTTCCATGGCGTACTTCACCAGCTCCGCCAGCGAGTTCACTTTCAGCTTTTGCATCAAACGCGCCTTGTGGGTGCTGATGGTTTTGCTCGACAGCGCCAGTTGCTGGGCGATGTCGTTGACGTTGGCCCCTTGGGCCAGGCGCTCGAACACCGAAAACTCCCGCTCCGACAGCAGCGTGTGCAATGGCCGGGACTCGGTCAGGCCCACTTCGAACACCATGCGGTCGGCCAGCGACGGGTCGATGTACCGCCCGCCGCTTGCCACCCGACGTATCGCGGTAAGTAGCAGCGCCGGGTCACTGTCCTTGGTGGCATAGCCCGCCGCCCCAGCCTTCAGCGCCCGCGCCGCCATCTGGGCCTCGTCGTGCATCGACAGCATCAGGATTGCCGGCGCATCGTGCAGGGCACGGATCCGCGGGATCGCCTCCAGGCCGTTCACCCCCGGCATCGAGATATCCAGCAGCACCACTTCGCACGGCGTGTGGCGCAGGGTGTCGAGCAACTGCTCACCATTCCCGGCCTCCCCCACCACCTGCATGTCCTTGGCCAGGCCAATCAACTGCTTGATGCCTTCACGGACAATGGTGTGGTCTTCGGCCACCAGTACTCGAATCACGATTGCTCTCCTACTCCAACGGAATGGCCACACTCAGGCTGGTGCCTTCGCCCGGTTCACTGTCCAGCGCCATGTTGCCCCCCAGCATCAGCACCCGCTCGCGTACACCCACCAGGCCAAATGAAGTGGGCCGGGTCTGCTCGCGGCAAAAGCCTTGGCCATCATCGCTGACCGTCATGCGCAATTGCCCTTCCTCACGCACCAGCTCGATCTCCACGCTGTGCGCCTGGGCGTGGCGCATGACGTTGGTGAGCGCCTCCTGCAAGATACGAAACAGGCCGGTGGCCTTGGCATCGCTCAATGCTGGCAGATTATCCGGCACTTGTACCAGGCAAGGGATCTGCGTGCGGGCTTCAAAGCGCCGTGCCTGCCATTCGATGGCCGAGGCAATGCCGGCATCGAGAATCGGCGGGCGCAAAGCAGTGGCGACATCACGCACCAGCTGGAACAGCTGGGCAATCAGGCGCTTCATGCTTGCCAGGCGCTCATGCAGGCCCGGGTCCAGGTCGGCAAACGCCAGCTCGCACATCGACACCTCCAGCTTGAGCACGGTCAGCATCTGCCCCAGCTCATCATGCACTTCCCGGGCGATGCGCGCCTTTTCTTCCTCGCGCACGCTTTCCAGGTGGGCCGACAGCTCGCGCAGCTGCTCCTGGGATTTCGCCAACGCCAACTCGGCCCGCTTGCCCTGGGTGATGTCCCATACCACACCGTCCCACACCACCTGGCCGTTGGCCAGGCGCCGGGTGCTGGCCTTGATGTCGGCCCAGCGTTGTTCACCGTGGCGGGTCAGGATACGCCCCTGCCAGGACCAGTCCTGGTCGCTGGCCAAGGCCAGGTCCTGGACCCGGTGGTAATCGGCGCGGTCTTCGGGGTGAACCAGGTTGCGCAGGCCCATATGTGGGTGCTGGATCTCGACAGGCGCATAGCCCACCAACGCCTCGCTGCCCTCACTGATATAGGGGAATTCCAGCTCGCCTTCGGCCGGGTCACGCTCCAGGCGGAACACCAGCCCGGGCACGTTGCCGGCAATGCCCTTGAGCCTCGCCTCGCTCTCGCGCAGTGCCGCCAGGGCGCGGTGGCGCTCGGTGACATCGGCGAGGTAGACCACCAGGTATTCAGAATCTCGAAAACGCAGAAAACTCAGTGATAGCTCGACCGGCAGCAGGCTGTTGTCGGCCCGCCGGCACTGTGCCTCGAACTGGCCAACACCGCCCTCCCCCGTGCGTGCGCCTTTCCATAACTCCAGCCAGCGGTCCATGTTCAGGCTCGGCTCGAAGGTGCTCAACGGCCGCTCCAGCAGTTCGCCATCGCCATATCCCAGCATGCGCTCGGCGGCGTGATTGGCGTAGCGTACGTGGCTGTCCCAGTTGACCCAGAGAATACCCACCGTGCTCTGGTCGATGGCGAACTGGCTCAGGCGCAGGGCTTCTTCACGCACTTGTCGCTCCACCAGGCTTTCCCGCGTGGTCAGGAGGCTGCGCTCCAGCTGGCGCTGCTGGCGGCGTTGCCACACCAGGGTGGCCAAGGCACACAACAGCAACATACCGAACAGCAAGGCCAGGTTCTGCCAGAAGCCAGGCGACTCGCTCAGCCGTGGGTATTTGGGTTGCAGCCAGCGTTGGTGCAGTTGCTCCAGCTCCTTGGCCGGCAGCGCCTGCAGGCCGCGCTCGAGCACATCGGCCAGCAGCGGCCAGTCGCGCCGCGAGCCGATGCGCAACAACTGCGGCAGGCCGATATCGCCGACCACCGCCAGCTCACTGAACTCGCTTTCGCGTGACAAGCGGCTGAGCTGGGCTTCATCCAGCACCGCGAAACTGGCCTGGCCACCTACCACCAGTTGCAAGGCCTCACGTTCGTTGGGCACCCCCTGCAGGTTGAGGTTGCCGTAGTTGCCGCGCAGGTAATCGGCCAGCTGGCTGGGCATGCGCACGGCCACCCGCTGCTCGGCTTCAAGCTTTTCCAGCTCCACGGCCATGGCGCCGGTGCGCGGCCCCACCACCAGTTGCGGCACGCGCATGTACGGGTCGCTGAACAGCCACAGCCGCAGGCTGGCCGGCGTCTGGGTAAGGCCGGGGGCGAAGTCGATTTCGCCGCTCTGCAGGGCATGTTCCAGGCTGGCCTGGTCGCTGAAGTTGCGCCAGGTAAGGTCCAGGCGCAGCGCCTGCGCCAGGCTGTTCACCAGTTCTACGTTGGCCCCGTACAGTTGCTGCAGGCGCCGGTCGAATTGGGCGTAGGGCGCCTGCAGCACCAGGCCGACGCGCAAGCTGCGGTGCGCGTCCAGCCACTGCTGTTGCGCAGGCTCCAGCGTAACGGTGGGCACCACCTCGGGCCGGGCCAATGCAATCAAGGGCAGCCACAAGCAGCCGATAACCAACAGGCTACGCACTCGCTTCATCTACACGCTCGTCTTGGCAAAGGCGGCCATGCAGCATGGCCGTCACGGGCAAATACTATTAGGCTGCCGGTATCATTCTGGCCCTGGGTTGACTCATGTCCACACTTTATCGCACGACGCTGGCAATGTGCTGCCTGGCCTCGATCCTTCCACTCGGCGCCTTGGCTGCCGAAGTTGAAAAAACACCCACCACCACCGAAGCTCCGGCCGCCGAAGCCCCGCGCCCGCCCCTGCTGGAGCGCAGCCAGGAAGATGCCCAGGCGCTGGAACGGCTTGTGCCCAAGGCCGAGCAGCAGACCTTGCAGGCCGGTGCCGACAGCTTCCTGGCCCTTTGGAAACCCGCCAATGACAACGACCCGCAAGGGGCAGTCATCATTATTCCCGGTGCAGGCGAGACCGCCGACTGGCCAAACGCGGTCGGCCCACTGCGGCAGAAATTCCCTGATGTCGGTTGGCACACTCTGAGCGTCAGCCTGCCCGACCTGCTCGCCGACAGCCCGCAGGCAAGGGTCGAGGCCGCACCGCCCGCCGAGCCTGAGCAAGACAAAGGCGAAAGCGCACCGGCCAAGGACGTACCGGCCGACGCCAACGCCAACGTGGCCCAGGCCACGGCGGCCGATGCCGACACCGCAGAAAGCACTGACGCTGAACAGGCCAGCGAGCAGGCCGACCCGGCAGATGCCGAGCGTATCTTCGCCCGCCTGGATGCCGCCGTAGCGTACGCACAGCAACACAACGCCCGCAGCATCGTGCTGATCGGCCATGGTAGCGGTGCGTATTGGGCGGCACGCTACCTGAGCGAGAAGCAGCCACCCCAGGTACAAAAACTGGTGATGGTCGCCGCGCAGACACCGGCGCGGGTTGAACATGACCTGCAAAGCCTGGCGCCCACCTTGAAGGTGCCGACTGCCGATATCTACTACGTCACCCGTAGCAGCGACCGCAACGCGGCCGAGCAGCGCCTGCAGGCCAGCAAGCGGCAGAAGGACAGCCAGTACCGGCAGTTGTCGTTGATTGCCATGCCAGGGAACAAGGCGGCGGAACAAGAGCAGTTGTTCCGCCGGGTACGGGGATGGATGAGCCCTCAGGGTTGAGCTGAAATCGATGGGCCGCACAGCGGCCCCATTTTCACAGGCCCCGGCGCTTACGGATCATGGCATAGGCCTGATGCAACTCACGGGTACGCTCAGTCGCCTCACGCACCTGCGCCTCGCTGGCACCGGTACCTGCCAGCTTGTCCGGGTGATGCCGGCTGACCAGCCGGCGATACGCCTGCTTGACCTTGTCGGTCTCGGTGTCAGCCTCAACCGCCAGCAAGCGCAACGCCGCGGCATAGGTCATGGCCACCCCTTCCGTTCCGGCTGCCTTGCGCGGCTCGTACTCCAGCGACATCGCCTGCACCTGGCGCCGGCTCAGGCCTAGCTTCTGTCCCCAGTCCAGCAGCAGCTCACGTTCCTTGTTGCCCATCTTGCCGTCGGCCCAGACCATGCGCCAACAGGCGCGCAGGGTGCCTTCCGCCGCATGAGGCTGCTGGCGAATGCGGCGCAAATGGCTGCCCAGCCGGTCCTTGCCCGCCTTGCCGCGGTTGAACGCGGCTATCGCGCGCAGCCGGGCCGCTTCGGCCAGGTCCAGGCGCAGCATTTCCTGGCGCGCCTGGCGGATATGCTGCTCAGCCACCCGCCCATCGCACTTGGCCAGGCGCCCGAGCATCACGAACAGCAACTCGTCGTCACGCAAGGCCGAGCGACCGCCCAGGCGTTCGCGCATGTCTTCCCAGCCCTGCAAGCGCAGGCGGCGGTCCAGGGCCTGCCCAAGCAACCCGCCGAGCAAGGCCCCCGGGATGCTGGCTACAGCAAAACCTGCACTCACACCAATCAGCGTGCCTGGCCACCACATGTCAGGCGCGCTCGCCAATCAAACGCTCAGCCTCGGCCAGGCGCTCAGGCGTGCCAACATCTACCCAGTGCCCACGGTAGTGTTCGCCAGTGACCTTGCCATCCGCCATGGCCTGACGCAGCAGTGGCGCCAGCTTGAAGGCGCCGGGCTGGCAACCGTCGAACAATGCCGGGTGCAGCACTGAAAGCCCACTGAAGGTGAGCGTGCCCGGTGCATCATCGCCATCGACGACCTGATCGCCTACCAGGCGGAAGTCACCACGGCCGTGATGGCCAGGGTTATCGACCAGTACCAGGTGAGCAAGACCTTGCAAGGGGCCCGGCAGGCATGTGAAGTGGTAATCGCTCCAGACATCGCCATTAACCAGCAGGAACGGCGCGTCGCCCAGCAATGGCAGGGCCTTGAAGATGCCACCACCGGTTTCCAGCGGCTCGCCCTCAGGTGAATAACGAATGCTCAGCCCGAAGCGGCTGCCATCGCCCAGGTGGTCTTCGATCTGCTGGCCGAGCCAGGCATGGTTGATCACCACCTCGGTAATACCCGCCGCCGCCAGGGCGTGCAGGTGGTACTCGATCAGCGGCTGGCCAGCGACCTGGATCAGTGGTTTGGGGGTATGCAGGGTCAATGGGCGCATGCGCTCGCCTTTGCCTGCTGCCAGGATCATTGCCTTCATGCACGCGCTCCGGCCTGCAACTCGGCGATCAGCTCACCCAGCTCCGCCAATTCGGGACGGCGGCCGATCACTTCTTCTATATAGGCGAAGAAACGCGGCACGTCGCCCAGATAGCGCGGTTTGCCGTCGCGGTGGCAGATGCGGGCGAAAATGCCGATCACCTTCAGGTGGCGCTGCACACCCATCAGGTCGCTGGCACGCTGGAATGCTTCGAAGTCGCCCTGCACCGGGATGCCGGCCGCCTTGGCCTGCTGCCAGTAGTTTCGCAGCCAGCCTTCGACCCGTGCCTGCGGCCAGCTGAGGAAGGCGTCCTTGAACAGGCAGGTGATGTCGTAGGTGACCGGGCCGTACACCGCGTCCTGGAAGTCCAGTACGCCGGGGTTGGGGGTACTTTGCATCAGGTTGCGCGGCATGTAGTCGCGGTGCACCAGCACCTTGGGCTGGGCCAGGGCGCTGTCGATCAGCAGTTGGCTGACGCGCTGCCAGGTGGCTTTCTGCGCTTCGCTCAGGGCCAGGCCAAGCTCACGCCCCACGTACCACTCGGGAAACAGCTCTACTTCACGGCGCAACAGGGCATCGTCGTAGCTGGGCAGCGGCGCATCCATTGGCAGGCGCTGGAAGGCCAGCAAGGCCTCGATGGCGTCGGCGAACAGGCCATCGGCGTTGTCGGCATCAATTACATCAAGGTATGTCTGGTGGCCCAGATCCCCCAGCAACAGGAAGCCGCGCTCCAGGTCCTGGGCATGGATCAGCGGCACATGCACACCAGCGCTGGCCAGCAAGTGGTCAATGGCGACGAACGGTCGGCAGTTTTCCTGCGGGGGTGGCGCGTCCATGATCACGAAGCTGCGCCCAGCGCCCTGCCAGCGGAAGTAGCGGCGGAAGCTGGCGTCGCTGCTGGCCGCGGTCAGGTTGCCTGCGGGCACTTCGCCCCAGGCGTTGTTCAGGAAAAGATCATTGAGCTGCTCATCGAGCCAGACCGTCAGTTGTTGCAGGCGTACATCGTGTTCAGGCATTACAAGGGTCTCCGACGGCCCTAGCCGTCAAGCGGGTCATGCTTTATTATCCAGCATCTTTTTCAGACCATCGAGAGGCGTGCGGCCCCACACGCGGGCAGATGGCACGCAGGAAGCCCGGACTAATAAGATGGCATTGAAATCCCCCGCGTTTCGTAGAAAGTTTCCGTTGCTGGTAACCGGCGGTCTGCTGGCCCTGCAACCTCTGGCCACCTCATACGTAGTGGCAGCCGAACAGTTCGACTGCCAAGTGTCCGCCTCCGGTGGTTGGGACTGCAAGCCCAAAGCGCCAGTCAACAACCTGCCGCCGCGCCCGGTGCACGAAGGTGCGGCCGTCAGCTCCGGCACAGAAGCCGCGAGCGAAGCCGAAACCGCGGACCGGCCGATGCTGGTCACCGAGGCCAAGGGCCGTGCCCTGAAGTCGCGCAGCGAAGACTACAGCCACCTGGACTGGGTGCCGCGTGACAAGCTGACTGCCGCGCAGCTGGCCGAAACCGGCCCGTATTGCGGTGGCGCGTATGTCGAGCCAACCCGCCCGGGCATGGCCGACACCACGCCGAAGGACGAGTCGCCGACCTACATCAACGCCAAGGTGTCCAAGTACCAGCAGGAGCAGCAAATCGCTACCCTCGCCGGTGACGTGGTGATGCGCCAGGGCAGCATGCAGGCCGAGGCCGACGAGGCCAACCTTTACCAGACCGAAAACCGTGGCGAGCTCAAGGGCAACGTCCGGATCCGTGACAACGGTTCGCTGGTGGTCGGTGACGAGGCACAGATTCAGCTCGACACCGGCGAAGCCCAGGTCGACAACGCCGAATACGTGATGCACAAGTCGCACATCCGCGGCAGTGCCCTGTATGCCAAGCGTGGTGAAAACGCCATCATCCGCCTCAAGGACGGTACGTACACCACCTGCGAACCGGGCAGCAACGCCTGGCAGCTGAAGGGCAATAACATCACCCTGAACCCGGCCACCGGTTTCGGTACTGCGACCAACGTTACGCTGCGGGTCAAGGATTTCCCGGTGTTCTACACACCGTACATCTACTTCCCGATCGACGACCGTCGCCAGTCCGGCTTCCTGCCGCCATCGTTCAGCACCAGCAGCGACACCGGCTTCATGCTGGTCACGCCGTACTACTTCAACCTGGCGCCCAACTACGACGCCACGTTGTACCCGCGTTACATGACCAAACGCGGCCTGCTGATGGAAGGCGAGTTCCGCTACCTGACCCCTTCCAGCGAAGGCCAGCTCGGTGGCGCGTACCTGAACGACAAGAACGACGACCGCAAAGACCAGACTGACTACAAAGAACAGCGCTGGATGGTCAACTGGCAGCACAAGGGAGGCCTGGACGAGCGCCTGATGGCCGAGGTGGACTACACCGACATCAGCGACCCGTTCTACTTCCAGGACCTGGAGTCCGACCAGATCGGTGTTGAAAGCCAGGACTTGCTCAATCAGCAGGGTGCGCTGACCTACCGCGGTGACAGCTACACCGCGCGGTTGAACGTGCATGCCTACGAGATGGCGACCATCTCGAAGATCACGCCATATGATCGCCTGCCGCAAATTACCTTCAACGGTAAGCTGCCGTATGAGCCGGGCGGGCTCAACCTTGCCTACGAAACCGAAGCTGTTCGCTTCGATCGCGATCTGAAAGATGACTTCGTCCTGGACAAAGACGGCAACCCTGACTTCTCTGCCGGTGCGGCAGGCCGTCGCCTGGACCAGAACGTCAGCGGCATCGCCCGCGCCAACGGCAACCGCTACAACGTTGCGCCGTCGATCAGCCTGCCGATGGAAGCCAGCTACGGCTACCTGACGCCCAAGCTGAAGTATGCGTACACCCATTATGACCTGGACCTGGACAGCCAGGGCAAAGCCCAGGCAATCGCCCAGTCGGCAAACCCGGCGTATGGCAGCTACAACAGCTCGCTGGACCGCGATGTACCTATTTTCAGCGTGGACAGCGGCCTCTACTTCGACCGTAACACCTCGTTGTTTGGCACCGACTACAAACAAACCCTCGAACCGCGCCTGTTCTACCTCTATGTCCCGTACAAGGACCAGAAGGACATCCCGCTGTTTGACTCGGGCGAGACCCTGTTCAGTTACGACTCGCTGTTCCGCGACAACCGCTTCAGCGGTACCGACCGTATCGGCGACGAGAACAAACTGTCGCTGGGCGTGACTACCCGCTGGATTGAAGAGAACGGCTTCGAACGCCAGAACTTCAGCATCGGCCAGGCGTATTACTTCAAGGATCGCAAGGTTCAGCTGCCAGGTATCGACTACCGCACGCGCGCTGACTCGCAGTCAGACGTGTCGCCGTACGCGTTGATGTACAACTACTTCTTCAACCGCGACTGGCGCTTCAATTCGGACTTCAACTGGGATCCGGACAGCCGCAGCACCCGTTCGGGCAGCGCGATGTTTCACTACCAGCCTGAAGACAACCCGAACAAGGTGGTCAACCTCGGTTATCGCTACCGCAACGACACCATTTCCTACGACTCAACGACCGGTACCTGGAAAGTGGGCGGTGGCGACTATAGTGTTCCGGGCAACCCGAACTACATCAAGGACTACTACAAGATCCAGCAGCATGACTTCTCGGTCATCTGGCCGATCGTTCCACAGTGGAACGTCATCGCTCGCTGGCAGCATGACTACAACCGCAATCGCACCCTGGAAGCCATGGGCGGTTTCGAGTACGACAACTGCTGCTGGAAGCTGCGCCTGATCAACCGTTACTGGATCGATTACGACGACTTCAGCCAGGCACTTCCGGCGAACGAAAAAGGCGACCACGG
>Ga0213821_1000425_pt1 | contig 26279 bp, 17 predicted proteins | sample MC6MC0909MG_FD_179894 | JGI IMG/M metagenome (GOLD analysis project Ga0213821, IMG submission 179894) | Enriched soil aggregate microbial communities from Iowa State University, Ames, United States - MC6-MC0909-MG | ecosystem: Environmental > Terrestrial > Soil > Unclassified | place: USA: Iowa...
AGCCAGCGCCCACCGCGGCTGGAGTGCAACCCTGATACGCCTTATCAGATCCGCGTCGACGGCGGCCAGCATGGCGGCGTTGGCGAGCTGCGTTTCCTGGCCAGCGACGACCGCCAGGCCAAGCCCATTCCTTACCGCCTTTACCGCGATGCCGCCTGGCGCCAACCGCTGAGCGTCGGTGTGGCGCACGCGGCGCGGGTGCCGGACAGCGGTTCGGCGCAACTTCCGCTCTACGCGCGGATCGACCGACTGGCCTGGGTACCACGCCCAGGCCTGTACGCCGATCTGCTCAAAGTCACGCTCACCTGGTAGGGATCTCGCCATGGACAAGGACGCCGCCCGATGAACCGCACCTCGTTCCTGCTGCTGACCCTCGGCCCGCTGCTGTTGCCCAGCGCAGTGGTGCACGGCACCACCACCGGGTTTATCGAGGCGCGCCTGGTGATCAGTGCCGCCTGCCAGATCAGCAGCGACCCGCAGCAACCGGCCACCTTGGGTAACCCCGGTGTGATGGATTTCGGCGCCCGCGGGCCAAGCTGGGACCAGCCCCTGCAAGGCCGGGTTGACGAGGCGGGCGGTGAGGGCGGGTTGCAGATCAGTTGCACGCCGTCGGTGCGCGCTTTCAGCGTACGTATCAATGGCGGCCAGAATGGCGGCGATGGCGTGCGCCGCTTGAGTAATGGTCGCGAACTGATCCCCTATCAACTGGCCGTCGACCCCAATGGCAATAACCGTTATGGGGTCGGCCAGGCGCGCACCTTCACCATCAGCAGCACCCGACAGATCCCCATCCCGATCTACGGCGTGGTGGTCGCGCAACCGCGCGCACTGCCCGCAGGCCTGTACCGCGACACCCTCAGCGTGACCCTGGACTGGTAACACCCAAGGAGATTCCGATGCGTACTCATGTCACTTGCTTCATCCTCGCTGGCCTCGGTCTGGCCTTGGCGTCCCAGGCCCAGGCCGCGACTGTCACCGGCACGATCAACTCGACCCTGACCCTGACCGCCGCCTGCCAGGTCAACGGCAGCGCCGGCACCTCGGGGCTGAACTTCGGTAGCCTCAACTTCGGTACCCAGGACGCCTTGTTCGGTACTGCCAATGCCCAGGTTCTCGGCCCGGGCGGTGGCGCCATGAGCATTCTCTGCTCCAATGGCACGGTGCCTTCGATCCGTGTGCGCGCCGGCGCTCATGACGGCCAGTCGACCGGTGGCACTCGCGCCCTGGCCGATGGCAGCGGCAACTTCGTGCCCTACGACTTCTACACCGATGCCGGCCACACCCAGGTGCTGGCCATCGACGGCACCATCACCTTGCCGACCAGCACGGGCGTGGCGCAGACCGTCAACCTGTATGGCCAGGCGCGTGGCAAGGCCGGGCTGCCGGCAGGCACCTATACCGACACGGTGGCAGTCGAGCTGACGTTCTGAGCCATGAGCGCCTGGCTGCGCAGTGGCGTCGGCGCCCTTGGCCTGCTGTTGGCCTTGCCGCTGGGGGCGGTGACCAGCAGCACCTTCCAGGTCAGCGCGCAGATTGTCGCCGGCTGCCTGGTGGTGGGCGGGGTGAGCAACTATGGCGTGCTGAATTTCGGCAGCCAATCGGCGCTGTCCACGGCCACCCTGAGCACCTCGTTGGGTGGCACCACGGTGACCTTCCAGTGCACCCCGGGGGTGGCCCTGAGCATGAGCCTGGATGGCGGCCAGAACAGCGCCAGCGGCAGCCGCAACCTCAAACGCAATGGCGGCAGCCAGTTGCTCGCCTACCAGCTCTATCGCGACGCTGCCCTGAGCCAGGCCCTGGCGATTGGCCAAAGCGTGAGCGTGAGCTACAGCGACCCGACGGCAATCAAGCTGCCGGTGTACGGGCGCACCCAGTTGAGCGGCACGCTGCCCGCCGGGACCTACACCGATGTGGTGCAGGTGACGGTGACCTGGTGAGGCCCGGATCAATCACAACCAGCGAAGGAGAGCAGCATGGGGGCAGGCGCAAAATGGGCGCGAACATTGATCGGTTTGCTGCTGCTGGCCAGTGTGCCAGCAGGGGCCGCCACCTCGGTGCTGATCTGGCCGATCGACCCGGTGCTCGAAGCTGACCAGAAGGCCGGCGCACTGTGGCTGGAAAACCGCGGCACGGCGCCGGCCAGCTTGCAGGTGCGGGTCTTCGCCTGGCGCCAGGGCGAGTACCAGGAGCAGTTCCAGGCCCAGCGCGAGATCATCGGCAGCCCGCCGGTGGCCAATATCGCGCCAGGGCAAAAACAGCTGATCCGCCTGACCCGTACCGGCACTTCACCGGCCGGCCAGGAGCAGGCCTACCGGATCATCATCGATGAAATCCCCTCGCCGCTGCCGGCCGATGCGCCTAGCGAAGGCACCCTGGCGGCGATCCGCCTGCAAATGCGCTATTCGGTGCCGCTGTTCGTCTACGGCGAAGGCTTGTGGGGCAAGCCCGACCCTGAAGGCAAGCGCAGCGCCGAGGGCGTCGGCAAGCCGCAACTGAGCTGGCGCCCGGTCAGCGTGCAAGGCAAGCCCTACCTTGAGCTGCGCAACACAGGCCCGGTGCATGCGCGCCTGACTGATGTGGTATTGCAGCAGGGCGGCCGGGATACACCCGTGGTCGAAGGCCTGCTCGGCTATGTGTTGCCCGGCGCCAGCATGCGCTGGCCGGCACCGAGCGCGCCGAGTGCCGCCAGTGTGCTCAAGGGCCGGGTCAATGGACAGGATGCGGCCCAGGCGATCAGCCAGGGCCGTTGAAGCAATCGTGAAACGACGTCAGGGGCCATGGAGGACCCGACAATGGCTGGAAGCCGTGTGTGAAATGCGTGTCGCAGGCGACATGCCGCGTGTGCTTAGGCCTGTTGCTGCTGGGGCCGGGCCTTGGCGTGGCCAACGAGCTGCCGCCGCCGCCCAGCGAAACCGCCGCCATTGCCGACGCCACGCTGTACCTCGATTTGTTGGTGAACCAGATGCCCAAGGCTGAGTTGGTGCCCGTGCAACAGCGTGCCGGGCGTTTGTTCATCGACAGTGCGGCGCTCAGTGCCGCGGGCATCAGCCTGCCGGGTACACCGCAGGGCGAAATCGCGCTGGATAGCGTTGCGCCGCTGCACAGCGACTACGACAGCCAGAACCAACGGTTGTTGCTCCAGGTACCCGCCGCCTGGTTGCCAGGTCAGCAGGTCGGCGCTCGCAACCTGTACCCGGCCAGCGATGCGCGCAGCAGCTTCGGCGCACTGTTCAACTACGACCTGTACCTGAACGACACCGATGAAGGCGGCACCTACCTGGCGGCCTGGAACGAGCTGCGCCTGTTCGACAGCTGGGGTACCTTCGCCACGACCGGGCAGTGGCGTCAGTCATTCAATGGGGCGCCTGAGGACGATAGCCGCCAGGGCTTTTTGCGCTATGACACTACCTGGCGCTACACCGACGAACAGCGCCTGCTGACATTCGAAGCCGGGGATGTGATCACCGGCGCCTTGCCCTGGACCAGCTCGGTGCGGGTTGGCGGTGTGCAGCTGTCTCGCGACTTTGGCGCGCGTCCCGACCTGGTCACCTATCCCTTGCCGGCCTTTGCCGGTGAAGCGGCGGTGCCGACCTCGCTGGACCTGTTCATCAACGGCTACAAGACCAGCACCACCGAGCTGCAGCCTGGGCCGTACACCCTGACCAATGTGCCCTTCATCAATGGTGCGGGCGAGGCAGTGGTGGTCACCACCGATGCCTTGGGCCGACAGGTTTCGACCACCTTGCCGTTCTACGTCACCAGCAGTTTGCTGGCCAAGGGCTTGAGCGATTTCTCCCTGGCCGCCGGTAGCCTGCGCCGCGACTATGCGCTGCGCGATTTCAGCTACGGCCCAGGCGTCGCCGCGGCCAGCCTGCGCCATGGCCTGAGCGACAATTTCACCCTCGAAAGCCACCTTGAAAGCGCCGAGTCGCTGATGCTCGGTGGCCTGGGCGGCAACATGCGCCTGGGCACCTTTGGCGTGCTCAATGCCGCGGTGGCGCAAAGCCGTTTCGAAGGCGAGCAGGGCCAGCAGGTCGCCCTGGGCTATCAGTACAACAGCCAGCGGCTGGGCTTCAATTACCAGCGCCTGCAACGCCATGGCGAGTATGCCGACCTGTCGCGGGTCGACACCCCCTACATGCGCCTGTCGCAACGTAGCGAGCAGGTCACCCTGAGCCTGAACCTGGACAGCTATGGCAGCCTTGGTGCGGGCTACTTCGACGTGCGCGCCGGCGACGGCTCACGCACCCGCCTGATCAACCTCAGTTGGAGCAAGCCGCTGTGGGGCAACAGCAGCCTGTACCTGTCGGCCAACCGCGAAGTCGGTGACAGCCAGTGGGCAGTGCAGGCGCAGTGGGTGATCCCGTTCGACCTGCGCGGCACCCTGGCCCTGAGCATGGAGCGCAGCACGGACGGCGAACGCTTGCAGCGGGTCAACTACAGCCGCGCCGTGCCAGTAGAAGGCGGTGTTGGTTTTAACCTGGGCTATGCCGACGGTGACCGCGAGGCCTATCGCCAGGCCGACGTCACCTGGCGTTTGCAGTCGGTACAACTGCAGGCCGGGGCCTATGGCAGCAGTGGTTCGATGACCCGCTGGGCCGACGCCAGTGGCTCGCTGGTGTGGATGGATGCCGGGGTGTTTGCCGCCAATCGCATCGACGATGCCTTCGTCGTGGTCAGCACCAGCGGTTATGCCGACGTGCCGGTGCGCTATGAAAACCAGCTGATTGGACGCACCGATAGCAAAGGCCATCTGCTGGTGCCGTACAGCAGCGGTTATTACCGCGGCAAGTACGAGATCGACCCTATGGAGCTGCCCGCCGACATCCTCGCGCCACAGGTCGAGCAGCGCGTGGCGGTGCGGCGTGGCAGCGGCTATCTGCTGGAGTTCCCGCTCAAGCAGGTGCTGGCGGCGAGCATCGTGCTGGTCGACGCCAAGCAGCAGGTGCTCAAGCTTGGCAGCCGCGTGACCGACGCACACAGCGGCGCCCAGGCGGTGGTGGGCTGGGATGGCTTGGTCTACCTGGAGAACCTCTCGGCGCACAACCGCTTGCAGGTCGACGTGGCGGAGGGCGGCCAGTGCCAGGTTGAATTCGCTCTGCCCGAAGGGCAGGGCCCCATCCCATTGATCGGCCCGCTGGTGTGCCAATGATCCCCTTCAGCCGTAGCGCGCTGCTGTGCGCCGTGCTGCTGCCAGCCGCTCCGGCCTGGGCCTTGTGCTCGTCGGTGGCGACCGCGCCGGCCGCCTTTGGCACCATCAATTCCACCCTGGTGCGCAGCACGGTGCAGACGGCCAGCAGCACCAACGCCGGCCTGCAATGCACCGGCTCGCTGTTGTCGCTGCTGACCAGCAACGACCACTTCTACGCCACCATTACCTCCAGTCGCAGCGGCCTGGTGGGCCCTACTGGCGATGTGATCCCGTATACCATCTATGCCAACAACACCACCTCGTTTCCAATCGCCCGCGGTACCCAGTTCGATTTCGCCCCGGCGGGCATCATCGATGCGTTGGGCCTGCTCAGTGGCACCACGCCCAAGTCGGTGCCGCTGTATTTTCGAACGGTGGTCGGCGCCAACGTGGCCGCCGGGCTGTATCAGGAAACCCTGAACATCGCCTGGAGCTGGAACTACTGCTCAGGCATTGGCATTGGCGCTATCTGCCTGGGGCGCGACATCGGCAGTGGCGTGCAGACGCTGACCGTTAGCCTGACGGTGAGCAACGATTGCCAGATCACCACGCCTAATATCAGCTTTGCCAGCGCGCCGGTGGTGGCAGGGTTTGGTACGGTCAACCAGAGCATCAATATTGCCTGCACCAAAGGCAGCAACTACTCCGTTGGGCTCGATGATGGGCAGAATGTGCTCAATGGACGGCGGCGGATGAAGTCGGCGGCCAACAACTATCTGGCTTATGACATCTTCAAGAGTGCCGGCGGTGTCCGCTGGGGGAGCTTGAGCAGTGCGCGGCGGGCCAGTAGCGATGCGGATGTGAACCCCGGCGCGGGGACTGGCACGGGGAGCCAGGTGTTCAACTACAACGCCAAGGTGTACACCGACCAGGCAACCCCGCCAGCGGCCAGTTACACCGACAGTGTGATCCTTGATGTGCAGTTCTGAGGTGGCTGGGCGTGCTCCGCTCCCACGTGCATTTCGCAAGCAACGATGCCTGGGAGCGGGCTTGTCCCGCGATGAGGACGGTACAGTCAGCGCAAATCCCTGACCATTTTCCCCAGGGTTTGCAGCACCGCCGCAGCCAACGCCTTGGAACGCTCACCCGACCACCCGGTACGCGCATTGGGCGCATCGTCATGGTCCTTGAACGGCATTTCCAGGGTCAGCGACAGGCAGTCATACATCTGGCCTACCGCGTTACAGGCCAAGGTCATGTTGGCCTGACCCGGTTGGTCGCGGGTGTAGCCATGCTTGGTCTGAAAATCCTTGGTGACGCTGCACAGGGTGCTGCGGAACTGCTCCTCGAGCTTCTCGATCCGCGCCGTGTACCCAGGGTTACCTTCACAGGCTGCGGTAAACACATGGGGGATTTCTTCATCGCCATGTACATCGATGAAGGCATCGACGCCATACAGCTTCATCTGCGATTGGGCGAAGAACACCTCGGGGCTGAGCTCGACACTGGCGTCCTGCCAGGCGCGGTTCAGATCCTTGCCCTTGAAGTTGGTACGCAGGTGGCCGAGGAAGGCGCCGTCAGGGTTCATGTTAGGGATCAGGTACAGGTCGGCCTCAGCGAGCAACGCCTGGATGCTCGAATCGTTGGCTTCAAGGCGATCGATCACGCCCTCCATGAACCACTCGGCCATGTGCTCGCCGGGGTGCTGCTGGGCGATCAGCCACAGCTTGCGTTTGCCCGCCGCGCCATCGCCTGCGCGCAGCAGCGGGATATCGCGGCCCTGCACGCTGCGTCCGCTGGCCAACAGCTCGACGCCAGGGAGCTGGCGAGCACGTTCGATCAGTTGATTGTGGCGGGCGCGCGGATAAGGTTCGAAGTAGGCGAACCAGGCCTGCGGCTGCTCAGCCTGCAATTCGAATAGCAGGGCCTGGCCATCGAACTGGCTGGGCACGCGGAACCAGCTTTTCTGATCATAGGAAGCGACTGCCTGATAGCCATCCCAGGCATTCTTGTAGGAAGACTGGCTGGCGTTGTCGAGGCTGAAGAGGTGGGTGTGGCCCGGGGACAAGCCGTCGACCTTGAAGTGGAACCACTGGAAGTGGTCGCTGTGGCTGTCAGGGCGGATGGCCAGGTGTACCCGACTGGGGTCGCTGGCGTCCTTCACCTGAATGTTGCCGGAATCGAAATCGCAGTCGATCTGCAGGGGGGACAGCGTCACGGTCATTGCCAGACTCCTGTGGCTTTTGTTGTGACGCTACTGTACACCCCTCGGTGGGGCGCTTGGTTCGAATGTTGTGCGGGTAAAGTGTTGCGTGGTGTCTGTGAGGTCGCTATCGCGGGGCAAGCCCGCTCCCACGCTGTCAGTGTTCAATGAAACAGCACGTGGGAGCGGGCTTGCCCAGCGATAGCGGTCTCATCGATACACAAATCAGGCCCAGAAACCCAAGGCGAACAGGGCTGCGACGCCCAGCCCAATGGCAATCGAACAGCCTCCCAACGACAACGCCGCCCGGCCTTGCCGGTACCCGCCATCGTGGCCTAACTGCCGCGCTGGGCCGAGCAGGCTGCGCCAGCGCAGCTCGGTCTGGTGAAACGCCTCAAGATGCTCGGGCGCTGCATCTAGCCAGCGGCGAAAATCAATCCGCTCGCACGCGGTCACCTGCGGGCTTTGCAAGCGCACATACCATTGCCCGGCGACACCGGCCAAGCCATCGCCGTGCGGGCGAGCGGCCTGCAACGCTTGGTTCATATACCGCTCGATACTGAGCAAGGGCAAATCGAGCCGGGCAGCGATAGCGGCAAAATCCAGTTGATCGAGGCGGTTGAGCAGAAACACTTGCTGCACCCGGCGCGGCAGGCGCTTGAGGGCATGCAGCAGGGCGTCATCATCAAGTGCTGCAGCAGTGTGCGGGGCGTGTTCAAGGGGCAGCAGCAGGCGTGTCATGGATTGCTCCTTGCTCAAGGGTAGGGGTGGGGGCATCTTCCTTGATGCGCAGTCAGCTTAATCGTAACGAGATTGATTCTCAAGTGCTGTTTGCGCAAAACGCTGTAACAACCATTCACCAATTGACACACCTTTGCTATCATCGCGGCCATTCAAGCGGTAACCCTTCTTCATTAGCCTGAAGAGCCAAAAAAAAGACCCGGCAAAAAGCCGGGTCAAAAACCGTGATTAGCCTGATGAGGAGATAATCTGAGAGTCCGACCTAAGGGCTCCAGGTTATCCAGCGGGTCTCGCGACCTGCTGAGTGCAATAATAATCGTTATCATTTGCCAGTCAAATGATATTTGTTTAATTCGGCAAAATATTTTACCGATGTACTCCCTCGGTCCCGGCAATCGGGGCCATTGCCGTTAACCGGCTGTCACGTTTCTCCCTTATTTCCCTTCTGATTGAACCGCCTGCTTGTGCTCCAGCAGGGCCCTGGCCATGTTCACCATGTGCATCAACGCCAGCGTGATCTCACGAGTCATGCCGTCTTGGTGAATGGCGGTTTCGTGGGCGGTGGCTGCGGCGCAGCGCAGCAGGGCCAGCGCGTGGTCGTGGGCTTCGGTGCTGGAAACCCCTGGCTGCAGGGCCCACAGCTTGTTGTCCAGGTTCGGCCGCGGTGGCGTGGGGTTGAGGTAATAGTCGAGGGCGCGGCGTGCGGCTTCGCTGTCGAGATCTGTATCTTGGTTTTTCTGCGGATTCATTTGGATACCTTCGATTTCCTTTCAAGGACAGTGAATGCCGAGCATAGGTCAATTTGTACTAATTAGCTCCTTGAAGATAATTCACAATGTGTATTGATGAGATTAATACAGCCCGTATTGTTCCGGTCATGGAAAACTGGATCGATTTTCTCACGCGCTACAAGCGCGAACACAACCTCAGCCAGATCAAACTGGCCGAGCGCCTGCAGATGACCCAAGGCGGCGTCGGTCATTGGCTGCGCGGTTCCCGCCGGCCGACCTTGCAGACCATCAACGAGAAACTTGAAGTGCTGGGCCTGGTGTACCTGGAGGCGCAGGCGATGGTGGTCGAGCGTGATCTGGTGCGCGAGGCGCAGGGCAGTTACGCTGCCGAGCAGCCGCTGTCGGCACAAGCGCTGCGCTATGCCAGTTTTCGCTTTCCGGTGTTGAGTTGGGCGGATCTGCAGGATGGGCTGCCGACGGCAAGCGAGCTGCAAGAGCAGACCGATTACATGCCTGCGGGGAATGCCTACTGGCTGCCTGTGGAAAACGACTCGATGAACGCCGCCAGCGGCAAGAGCGTACCCGAGGGCATGCTGATACTGGTGGATACCGGGCTTGAGGTGCAGCCGGGCAAGCTGGTGATCGCGCGCCAGCCGGGCAAATCAGCAGTGCTGCGCCAGTTGATCGAGGAGGGCGGTGAACGTTTGCTTAGGCCGCTGAATACGCGCTATCCGACGGTGCTGTGCGAACCTGGGTGTGAGTTTCTAGGCGTGGTGGTGCGGGTTCACGGGATTTTTTAGATTTAGGATTTTGGGGCTGCTTCGCAGCCCTTCGCGCCGAACCGCCGCGAAGGGCCGCAGCGCGGCCCCAAAATCTCCGATCAGTCAGCCAACTCGACCAACACCGCCCCTTCACTGACCATATCCCCCTCCTGACAGAACAGCGCCTGCACCGTCCCGCCCTGGGGCGCGCGAATGCTGTGCTCCATCTTCATCGCCTCCAGCACCACCAGCGCGGTGCCGGCCTCGACCAGCTGCCCAGGCTCGACCAGCACCCGCACGATGCTGCCGTTCATTGGCGCACTGAGCCCGCCCTGGTGACTGTGGCTGGCTTCAGCTTCGGCAATCGGGTCGAACGCGGAAATGGCATGCATGTCGCCCTCCCAGCGCAGATACAGCGTGCCTGCCCGGCGAATGGCCAGATGCCGGCGGCGCTGGCCATCGCGGTCCTCGCACAGCTGCTCGCCTTCAAGATGCAAAGTGGACGGCGCACTGCGCTCCAGCGCCACGGCTTGATCTTGCCCAGCACTGACCAGGTGCACACTGCTACGCGCTGGCAAGCCTAACCGCAAACCCTCCCGTCCAGCCCACGGCGAGCCTGGATCATCAGCGCGCAGCCGCGCAGGCGTACTCTGCAGCCAGGCCTCGGCAGCAGCCTGCCAGAACGCGGCGGGCAGCTCGCTGGCAGTCGGCAGCAACACCTCTTGATGACGCGCAATGAAGCCCGTATCCAGCTCTGCCGCGGCAAACGCCGGATGCGCGAGGATTCTGCGCAAGAAAGCAATGTTGGTTTTCACCCCGCCAATGGCGAACTCATCGAGCATCGCCAGCAAGCGCAGCCGCGCCTGTTCGCGATCTTCACCCCAGGCAATCAGCTTGCCCAGCATGGGGTCGTAGAACGGCGACACACTGTCGCCCTCGCTGACGCCGCTATCGACTCGCCGGCCTTCACCAGGCGCCGATTCGCGGTACAGGCTGAGGGTACCCGTGGCCGGCAGGAACTCATTGGCCGGGTCTTCAGCATACAGACGCACCTCGATCGCATGACCGATCAGCGGCACCTGCGCCTGGCTGATCGGCAGCGCCTCGCCACGCGCCACACGAATCTGCCAGGCGACCAGGTCCAGGCCGGTAATCGCCTCGGTCACCGGGTGCTCGACCTGCAAGCGCGTGTTCATTTCCATGAAGAAGAACTCGCCGCGGGCATCGAGCAAAAACTCCACGGTGCCTGCGCCGACGTAACCAATCGCCTGGGCGGCACGCACTGCGGCCTCGCCCATGGCCTGGCGCAACTCGGGCGAGAGCCCTGGGGCTGGCGCTTCCTCGACCACTTTCTGGTGGCGACGCTGAATCGAGCAGTCGCGCTCATTGAGGTACAGGCAGTTGCCATGCTGGTCGGCGAATACCTGGATCTCCACGTGGCGGGGCTTGAGCACGTACTTTTCCACCAGCATCCGTGAATCGCCAAACGACGACTGCGCCTCACGCTGGGCCGAGGCCAGGGCGTCAGCCAACTGGCTTTCTTCCTCGACCACTTTCATGCCCTTGCCACCGCCGCCAGCGCTGGCCTTGAGCAGTACCGGATAGCCGATACGTTCGGCGGCGGCGCGGAAGGTTTCCAGGTCTTGCGCTTCACCGTGATAACCCGGCACCAGCGGTACGCCTGCGTTTTCCATCAGTGCCTTGGCCGCCGACTTGCTGCCCATCGCGTCGATGGCGCTGGCCGGTGGGCCGAGGAAGATCAGCCCGGCCTGTTCAATGGCGCGGGCGAAACCTGCGTTTTCCGACAAGAAACCGTACCCTGGGTGAATCGCCTGGGCGCCACTGGCCTTGGCGGCGGCCAGCAACTTGTCGATGTCCAGATAGCTCTCGGCAGCCTTGGCGCCGCCCAGGTCGATACGAATATCGGCTTCACGCGCATGCCGGGCTTCGCGGTCGATGGCGCTGTGCACGGCGACCGTGGTCAGGCCCATGGCCTTGGCCGTGCGCATCACCCGGCAGGCGATCTCACCGCGGTTGGCGACCAGCAGGGTGGTCAGCGTGGGTTGGCTCATGGGCGCGGTTCCTTATCAAAGTCTTGCCAGGCAGGGCGGCGTTTTTCCAAAAAGGCGCGTAGGCCCTCCTGGCCTTCGGGGCTGACGCGGATACGGGCGATGCTGTTTTCACAGTAGCGGCGCACGGCCGGGGTCAGCTCGCCATGACCGACTTCACGCAGCAACTCCTTGCTCACGCGCAGGGCCTGGGGGCTGTTGAGCAACAGGTTGTCGACCCAGGCCTCGACCTGCTGCTCAAGCTCGGCGCCAGGGTAGGCCTCGGCCAGCAGGCCCAGCTCGCGGGCGCGCAGGCCGCTGAAGCGTTCGGCGGTGAGCGCGTAGCGGCGTGCGGCGCGCTCGCCGATGGCCTTGACCACGAACGGGCTGATCACCGCTGGCGCCAGGCCGATGCGCACCTCGGACAGGCAAAACTGGGCATCCTCGGCACCAATGGCCATGTCGCAGCAGCTGATCAGCCCCAGTGCGCCGCCGAAGGCCGCGCCTTGCACCACCGCCAAAGTCGGCAGCTTGAGGTTGTGCAGGTTGTACATCAGCTCGCCCAGTTCATGGGCGTCGTCCAGGTTGGTGTTGAAGTCCAGCTGCGCCGATTGCTGCATCCAGGCCAGATCCGCGCCGGCACTGAAGTGCCGGCCACGGCCGCGCAGCAGCACGAAACGCAGGCTGGCGTCGGCGCCGAGCTGGTCGATGGCGACGATCAGCTCGCGGATCATCTGCGCGTTGAAGGCGTTGTTCTTGTCGGCGCGGTTCAGCCACAGGGTGGCGAAGCCGCGCGGGTCCTTGATCAGTTCAAGGGTGCTGAAATCGCTCATGGGTCACATCCGGAATATGCCGAAGCGGCTCTGTTCGATGGGCGCGTTCAGCGCGGCAGACAACGCCAGGCCGAGCACGTCGCGGGTTTGCGCCGGGTCGATGACGCCGTCGTCCCACAGCCGGGCGCTGGAGTAGTAGGGGTGGCCCTGGCGCTCGTACTGATCGAGGATCGGCTGCTTGAGCTTGGCCTCATCGTCGGCGCTGAAGGCCTGGCCACTGCGCTCGCTCTGCTCACGCTTGACCTGCGCCAGCACCCCAGCGGCCTGTTCTGCGCCCATCACGCCAATCCGCGCATTGGGCCACATCCACAAGAAGCGTGGGTCGTAGGCCCGCCCGCACATGCCGTAGTTACCCGCGCCAAAGCTGCCGCCGATGATCACGGTGAACTTCGGCACCTGGGCGCAGGCCACCGCGGTGACCAGCTTGGCGCCGTGCTTGGCGATGCCGCCTTCTTCGTATTTCTTGCCGACCATGAAGCCGGTGATGTTCTGCAGGAACAGCAGGGGGATGCCGCGCTGGCAGGCCAGCTCGATGAAGTGCGCGCCTTTTTGCGCAGCTTCGGCAAACAGGATGCCGTTGTTGGCCAGGATCGCCACCGGGTAGCCGTGCAGGTGGGCAAAACCGCACACCAGGGTGGTGCCGAACAGCGCCTTGAACTCATCGAACACCGAGCCGTCGACCAGCCGCGCAATCACCTCGCGCACATCGAACGGCTGCTTGGCATCGGCTGGCACCACGCCGTACAGCTCATCGGCAGCATACAGCGGCGCCACTGGCGCCTGGCGCTGCAGCTTGCCCAGCTTGTGCCAGTTGAGGTTGGCCACGCTGCGCCGGGCCAGGGCCAGGGCGTGCTCATCGTTGTCGGCATAGTGGTCGGCCACGCCGCTGGTGCGGCAGTGCACGTCGGCGCCGCCCAGGTCTTCAGCGCTGACCACTTCACCTGTAGCGGCCTTCACCAAGGGCGGGCCGGCGAGGAAGATGGTCGCCTGCTGGCGGACCATGATCGCCTCGTCGGCCATCGCCGGCACATAAGCGCCGCCAGCGGTGCACGAGCCCATCACCACGGCGATTTGCGGAATGCCCAGGGCGCTCATGTTGGCCTGGTTGAAGAAGATCCGCCCGAAATGCTCGCGGTCCGGGAATACTTCATCCTGGCGCGGCAGGTTGGCCCCGCCCGAATCCACCAGGTAGATGCACGGCAGGCGGTTCTGCAGGGCGATGGTCTGTGCGCGCAGGTGTTTTTTCACCGTCAGCGGGTAGTACGAGCCGCCTTTGACCGTGGCGTCGTTGGCCACGATCATGCATTCGACACCTTCGACGCGGCCAATGCCGGCAATCACCCCGGCAGCGGGGACGTCTTCGCCGTACACCTCATGGGCGGCCAATTGGCCGATCTCAAGAAACGCCGAGCCGGCATCCAGCAAGCGGTCGATACGCTCACGTGGCAGCAATTTGCCGCGTGAGGTGTGCCGCTCCTGGGCCTTGGGCCCGCCGCCCTGCGCGATGTGGGCGAGCAGGCCGCGCAGGGCCTGGACCTGTTCGAGCATGGCCGCGCCATTGGCGGCGAAATCTGCCGAGCGCGGGTTGATCTGGGTATGCAGGATAGCCATGGGCGCCAGTTCCTTATGCTCAGCGGGTTTCGTTGAACAGTTCGCGGCCGATCAGCATCCGGCGAATCTCGCTGGTGCCGGCGCCGATTTCGTACAGCTTGGCATCGCGCAGCAGACGCCCCGCCGGGAACTCGTTGATGTAGCCATTGCCCCCCAGAATCTGAATCGCCTCCAGGGCCATTTGCGTGGCGCGCTCGGCGGTGTAGAGGATGACCCCAGCGGCGTCCTTGCGGGTGGTCTCGCCACGGTCGCAGGCCTGGGCCACGGCATACAGGTAGGCGCGGCTGGCATTGAGCTGGGTGTACATGTCGGCGATCTTGCCCTGGATCAGCTGGAACTCGCCGATGCTCTGGCCGAACTGCTTGCGGTCGTGGATGTATGGCACCACCAGGTCCATGCACGCTTGCATGATCCCGGTCGGGCCACCGGAGAGCACCACGCGCTCGTAGTCCAGCCCGCTCATTAGCACGCGCACGCCGCCGTTGAGCTGGCCGAGGATGTTTTCTTCGGGCACCTGGACGTCATCGAAGAACAGCTCGCAGGTGTTCGAGCCGCGCATGCCGAGCTTGTCGAACTTGTTGCTGCGGGTAAAACCTTTCCAGTCGCGCTCGACGATGAATGCGCTGATGCCGTGGGCGCCCTTGTCCAGGTCGGTCTTGGCGTAGATCACGTAGGTGTTGGCGTCGGGGCCGTTGGTGATCCAGGTCTTGCTGCCGTTGAGCAGGTAGTGGTCGCCGCGCTTTTCGGCGCGCAGCTTCATCGATACCACGTCGGAGCCTGCGTTGGGTTCGCTCATGGCCAGGGCGCCGATGTGCTCGCCGCTGATCAGCTTGGGCAGGTATTTCTGCTTCTGCTCGTGGCTGCCGTTGCGGTTGATCTGGTTGACGCACAGGTTGGAGTGCGCGCCGTACGACAGCGCCACCGAGGCCGAACCGCGGCTGATCTCTTCCATGGCCACCACGTGGGCCAGGTAGCCCAGGCCGGCACCGCCGTATTCTTCCGGCACGGTGACACCGAGCAGGCCCATGTCGCCGAATTTGCGCCACATGTCGGCCGGGAACAGGTTGTCCTGGTCGATCTGCGCTGCGCGCGGAGCCAGTTCGGCCGCGACGAAGGCCTGCACCTGTTCGCGCAGCATGTCGACGGTTTCGCCCAGGGCGAAGTTCAGGGAGGGGTAATGCATGTGGGGCACCTTCTTGTTCTTGGCTAGGCCTGAGTGAGCTTTGAGCGTGGGAGCGGGCTTAACCCCGCGATGGCGTTTATCAGGATCAGTATGGCCCTGGATGCCTTTGGATCGCTTTCGCGGGTCAAGCCCGCTCCCACGCAGCTTGTAACCTTTACGTTAACGTAAACCTGGCTCACTTCACTGTCAATCTGCTCGTAACCTTTACGTTAACGTAAATCTGCGCCAGAGTATTCGTCGCTTGCTTCAGTCATGCCCAGAACAACCACAAGAAGGGACAGTCATGAATCAACCCAGCTACACCCGCGGCCGCCAGGACCGGCCCTTGCTCGAGCAGACCATCGGCCAGGCCTTCGCTGCCACCGTGGCCCGTCATGCCGGCCGCGAAGCGCTGGTGGTGCGCCACCAGAACGTGCGTTACACCTGGCAGCAGTTGGCCGAACAGGTCGATGTGCAGGCCCGCGCCTTGATGGCGCTGGGCGTGAACACAGGCGATCGGGTCGGCATCTGGGCGCCCAACTGCGCCCAGTGGTGCGTCCTGCAGCTGGCCAGCGCCAAGGTCGGCGCGATTCTGGTCAACATCAACCCGGCTTATCGCGTTGCTGAGTTGGACTACGTGCTGCGCCAGTCCGGCTGCCGCTGGCTGGTCTGCGCCGATGCCTTCAAGACCTCCGATTACCACGCCATGGTGCAAGCGCTGGTACCCGAGCTGGCCACGGCAGCCGTGGGCGAACTGGCCAGCGAAAGCCTGCCCCAGCTACGCGGGGTGATCAGCCTGGCCGCCCAGCCCCCGCAAGGTTTCCTGCCCTGGCAGGCGCTTGCCGAGCGGGCAGGGCAGACGTCGCTCGAGGCCTACACGGCCCGCCAGCAGAGCTTGCAGTTCGACCAGCCGGTAAACATCCAGTACACCTCCGGCACCACCGGTGCGCCTAAAGGGGCGACACTCAGCCACTACAACATCCTCAACAATGGCTGGATGGTCGGCGAAAGCCTCGCCCTGACCGAGCACGACCGCATGGTGATCCCGGTGCCGCTGTACCACTGCTTCGGCATGGTCATGGCCAACCTGGGTTGCATCACCCATGGCAGCACCATGATCTACCCCAACGACGCCTTCGACCCCGAGCTGACCCTGCGCGCGGTGGCCGAAGAGCGCGCCAGCATTCTCTATGGCGTGCCGACCATGTTCATCGCCATGCTCGACCACCCGTCACGCCAGCAACTGGACCTCTCAAGCTTGCGCAGCGGCATCATGGCCGGCGCCACCTGCCCGATCGAGGTGATGCGCCGGGTGATCGAGCAGATGCACATGGCCCAGGTGCAAATCGCCTACGGCATGACCGAGACCAGCCCGGTGTCGCTGCAAACCGGCCCGGACGACGAACTGGAACTGCGCGTGGCCACTGTCGGCCGCACCCAGCCACAGCTGGAAACCAAGCTGATCGATGAGCACGGCTGCATCGTCCCCCGTGGCCAGATCGGCGAGCTGTGTACCCGCGGCTACAGCGTGATGCTCGGCTACTGGGACAACCCCCAAGCCAGCGCCGATGCCATCGACCCGGCGCGCTGGATGCACAGCGGCGACCTGGCGGTGATGGACGAGCAGGGCTATGTACGCATCGTTGGGCGCAACAAGGACATGATCATCAGGGGAGGGGAGAACATTTATCCGCGCGAGCTGGAAGAGTTCTTCTACACCCACCCGGCGGTGGCCGATGCCCAGGTGATCGGCATTCCGTGCAGCAAGTATGGGGAAGAGGTGGTGGCCTGGATCAAGCTGCATCCGGGGCACACGGCGACGGTTGAGGAGCTACACAGCTGGTGCAAGGCGCGCATGGCGCATTTCAAGGTGCCCAGGTATTACCGCTTGGTGGATGAGTTTCCGATGACGGTGACGGGCAAGGTGCAGAAGTTTCGCATGCGCGAAATCAGCCTTGCAGAAATCGGCAAGACTTGATGACTTGAAGCACCTTTGTTACCTAGAGCGCCGACTACGAGTTGGTCCGACGGTCGCCAAGCCTCGTGCACTGTCGGCTTCGAGCTGTGTAAACCGATCAGCGCGAAGGCCGACGAGTGCACGGGGTATCAATTGCGATTTAGCATTTTTAACAAATCACCAACGGTCTCAAGGAGCCGGAAGTCGTCCGCGGTTAGAGTAAATTGGAATTCTGAGTTAAGGGTGCGGGCAAAGTGATTTGTATCTACCGTGAGCTCCTCGATCTTTGTTGTTTCGCTGATGTCTTTGAGATCTTTTATGCGGTCATATATCAGGTTGCGTAATTGCTCAAATGTGATGTTTGGTGAATGACTCATTGTGGCTTCCTCGTTGTGGGTAAACATACAGAGCTTGCTCGCGCCCTCGGCGTGGTGCAATCACATGAGGCGTCTGCGGCGTGCGTGTTTTCGCCTTGATGTATATTGTTGGGCTGGCTGTGATCAATCGCCAATTTTCTTGATGTCCTTTAGTTCTACTGTTTTGTCCTTGTAAATTCCGTAGTCATAGAAAGTTATACTGGTTTCGCTCACGCTATTGATATGGCCGGTTGTCCAGCCACCGTCTCGGAAATAAATCCTGGTATTGGACTTGTCCCGTTGCGCTAGCGCATCGGCCAGAACTTTCTTTGTCGTGGTGATGTCCTCAGCGGCGATCCGGGCTGCTGCCGCTTTATTCGCCGCGTCTTTAGCCTCCTGAGCCGCATGCTCAGCCTCGTCGACAGCGTTATCCATATCCTCCACCGTCTTAGCCTGCTCGGCTTTTTCCCTGGCGGCCTTGGCTTTTTCGGCTGCGGTCTGGGCTTCAGTGGCCGCCGCAGTGGCTTTGCTCAGCTCGGCGGCGGCTTCGGGGGCTTTGAGCACGTCGGCGCTGGCGTCGCTTTGTGCCTGTTCGCTCGACGCGTTGGCGTCTTGCTCGTATTTTCGGGCCTTGGCCAGGGCATGGGTGCGGCGTTGTGTGGCCAAATCCTCGGCAGCCTTGCGGGCTGCTGCCGCTTTATCCGCGGCGTCTTTAGCCTCCTGAGCGGCACGTTCAGCCTCGTCGACAGCGTTATCCATATCCTCCACCGTCTTAGCCTGCTCGGCTTTTTCCCTGGCGGCCTTGGCTTTTTTGGCTGCGGTCTGGGCTTCGGTGACTGCCGCAGTGGCTTTGCTCAGCTCGGCGGCGGCTTCGGGGGCTTTGAGCACGTCGGCGCTGGCGTCGATTTTTGCCTGTGCGCTCGACGCGTTGGCTTTTTGCTCGGCTTTTCGAGCCTTGTCCAAACTCCTGTCGGTTTTGCGCTCCACTTCCGTTTTGTTGAATTCGTTTAGTTCTTGCTTGACGGCGTCACAGAAAGCAACATCACCTTGGACGGCGGAGATAATAAGTTTTAAGGTAATATCCTCCAATACGAATTTTCCATGTTCGTTGTATAATCCAGGGTTACAGGCAGCGTCAGTCGGGAAGGTGAGTGTATAACTTGAAATCAATCCTGTGCCTTCAAAGACGTTATAACGTGATTTGTCGGTAAACGTTGGCAGCAGGTCATAGTGCAGTGCAGGTCGGGAGACTACTGAAATGGCCATGTACTGGTCGACACGCAAATTGGTTTTTATGGCGTCATGTCCCTCCCGCTTACCGGCGTAGAGAAGCGCCAATGCTTCGACGTTTGGCTCCAGCAAGACTGTGCTCGAGGTCTGTCGTAGCATCGCCGACACGGTGTGTAGGCCGATGGCCATTCTGTTGAACTTGGTGAATTCAACATCAAAATCTTCAATGCGCCGCAGATAGTGCCCGGGGAAGTGAGCGTCAAAATGATGAGGGGCTAGTTCGAAATAAATTGTGCCCTTCTCAATGTTTTCTTTGAGTTGAGCCTGGCTCCAGCCCTTTATCTTTCTCAGTGAGACATTCGCGTGGACAATCAGCGGCCGATGACAATCGCGCACGGCAGCCACGTCCATCAGCATCAGGTCGCGCATCAGTGCCTCGCCGGCGAGCATGCCCCGCCAGTTGTCTAGCCAGGCGCCAGGTTTGATCCAAGTGGTCTTGAAGTCACCAAGGTCATACTGCAGGCAAGCCTCGGCCATCAGGCACAACGAGAGCGTGGCATCGTAAGCGCTGTTGTAGATCTGCGACAGGCGCTCGATCAGCCAGAGGTAGGTGGTGCGGCTGGGGAATACCGAGGTCATCACCTCGTACTCGGCCTGGTGGGCCTGGCGGGTGGCATTGGTTTCTTGCAGGGCGATGCGGGCGGCTTTGATATGCACCTCCCGTTCGCGCAGTTGATTGTCGAACATCGTGAGTTCGTGGGTGGCCTGATCGACTTCGTACTGCCACTCTTTACGACGCAGTTGGAACGCTAAGTTTTTATCCACGGTATTACTGATGGTCTCGAGTGTTTCAGCGGTTGCTTCGAGCAGATTGGCCAGTGACTCAAAGGTCTCGTTTGGATGGAAGCCTCCATTGGACATGCCAAAAATCGTCGGGGCCGCAGCCGCCCCAGAGGCGATTGCATAAGACGGTAATGACTCCATGCGTGTTAACCATGATGCTCCCGCTAAACTTATGATCGACTCTTCGAGCCCTTCTACGACACTGTCATCCATCAATTGCCGGTAGTGGCGCAGGCGGTGTTGAACCATTGCTCGGCTTGTCACCACAGTCTCACGCTCGCGCTTGGCCAACTCCAGCGCCTGTTCTTGAAGTTGGTAAGGGAAGTCCAGCAACTTGATCAGGTTGCGCTTGCTGAGCAGCTCAAGCTGCTGGGTCGCTTCGGTCTGGTAGTAGCCCAGCAGGGTCTGCCCCATGCCAATCAGTTGCTGTACCGCCTCCCCGGCGCATTTGCGCACTTCCTCATAACGGCGAGGCGGCACCACCCGGGCTATCCTCGCCTTGCTGCTTTGGTCTTGGTCTGCGTTGCCATGGCCCAAGGCGAGCTGATCGATGACGTCGGGGTCGAGCATGATCGAGGCGGGCTTGCCATCCAGGGTCAGGCCGTGGCGCAGGTTGAACAGGCGATTGCGCAGCAGATTGCGTAGCTCGACCAATTTGTTGTTGAGCGGCGGTGTAAAGGCGCTTGAACGGGCATCGTCCAGCGACGGTGGCTGGGCGGGGGCGCTCGACAGGTTTTCCGGCAGCACACCGATCAGGCGCAGGGCCTTGTCGTAGCACAGCGCCGCCTCGACCAGTGAATCGAGGGTGAGCAGGCGGTACTGGTCGTCACCCTGGCGTTGCCAGTTGCCCACCACGAACAGGTGCAGAGCCTTCTGGTAGCGTTCAGGCTCGGCGTAGGCCAGCAGGTCGGGGTCGTTCGATTGGGCGGCGACAGCATAGCCGACGTCGTCGAGCAGTGCTTGGCTGAGCCAGTACTTCGGTGGGCGATCGCCCTCGGGCACCCAGGTTCGGTACGGGTCGAACAGGTAGCGGGTACAGCAGCGCCAGGCCTGGCTGTATTCGCGGTTCTGGCGTTGCAGCCAGGCAAGCAGGAACGGAACGTGGAAGAACAGTTCCCAGAAGTACAGACCGTTGGCACTACGGAAGTCGACGGTGGTACCCGAGCTGCCGGGTTCCAGGGGCGGCTCAGGTAGATGCTGGGCTTTCCACGACAGGGCCTGTTCAACCGACTGGGTGGCCAAGGCTACCAGCTGTTTGCCGAACAAGGTGTTGAGGCGCAAGCTGTCGACTTTGAGTTTGTCCTTTTCATCCGCTTTCGCATTAGCCTCAGTCAGGTCGAGGTAAAGTGCCTGCTGGTCGTTACGCCGGATGAACACGCTAGGCACAGCGTCATCCTGTTTACTGACCAAGGCGTAGACCTCTTCGACAGAGGCGAGCGGCTCTTCGTCTATCGCTTCATCGAAGACTTCAAGCTTGACCGTGTACTCAGTGATGTCCCGGTTGATCGGGTATTGGCAGAGCATTTGGGACAGGTCATTTTTCAGCAGCTCGTCCTCGAAGACCATGATGTGCGTGGGGTCGAGGTAGAGCAGTATTCTGAGGCAGCTTTCAGGGTGGAAGTGGCGTAGCCGAACAGCAGCCTTTAACAGGTCATCTGGCAAAGTACTGTCTGCCTGCTTGATTTCTTCGGCTTCTTTGTCGATAAAGGCGGTGATGGCGTCGGCCGCTTTGATGCTGTTTGATTTTCGAGCCATGGCGATCGCTTCGCCATAGGCCAAGCGACTTTGGTCATTGGTGCCCTCGGTAATCCCGAGCTGTGAGTTGTATTCAGATAGCGTGGTGTAGCGGGTTTTCAATAGCGCTTTTTTTAACGCGTTGAAGAGGGGCAGGTCTGCGCTGGCGTGCGTTTTTAGTTGGCTCAGAACTGGAGTTTCGAGTTGTTGTGAGTCTTTGTTGGGTAAGGTCCAGGTTGGATGGGATGCATTGAGGGGTGTGATGGTTAGTCTGGATGATATTTGCGTTAGTTGCGTTTTATTTCCTGTGTTAAATGTGAGGTCGGCAGACGTGACGTCTTTGTAGTCATCCATCTCGGCTTCAATGATGGACCAGAGTATATAGCCTTTCTTTGTAATGGTTTGAGCGTCCTCTATAGAGAGGATGGCTCTAAATTCTTGTTGCCCAAGATGTTCTCCAAGGTTAAAGGACATTTCTACAACTTCTCCGAGGAGCATTGCTATTTTTTTAACTGGGTCAGTTGTTCTTGATAGGCGGGTTGCTTTTATGATGCATTCGCGCTGTTTTGTGTTTCCCTCTATTTTGGCGAGTTGGAGTACAAGAGTTGCGATATTGCCATGGGTCTTATCGTGAAGTGTAAATGGCTCTGAGGTGTGGAGTATAATAGGTAGCCAGGTATTCTGCATCTTTGCCGTCATTTCGATGCGCTTCTGGTTGGGGGAAAATTGCGCTGAAAAATCTATTTCCCCTATAGGTGCAATATTGTATTTCTTCGCCAACTTGCTCTCTGGTGCAGTTCTACTCCACGTGTGCTGCTTCTTGGTATCTGTCTTCGGTTTCAGATCAATTAATGGGCCTGTGTACGGATGCTGAACCGTCCGTGGGTCATGGAACAGTGTCAACCAATTAGTCGCCAAATTCTTTTGAATGGTTTTTTCGTCGTTGCCTATGTCGAGTGACCTGTTTTCCAGTAACAATAGGTCCTTCATTACAATGAAAGAGGCGGCATTTTCTTTAGCGTTTGGGGAGGCGTCGAACAATAGAACGGTTAGCCATGGGTCATCCAGGCGGTCACCTTCAATATTCACCATTACCATCAGGCCAGGTTTGAAATCTTTGGTTTTCAGGTAATCATTGGGTTTCGGTGTCTCATTGGGTTTCGGTGTGTCTTCGGCCTGCGTGTCATCGCCGGCGATTAAGGTGAATGTTCCATTGCCATCTTTCCCATCCAGACATATCAATTCATTGGCAGGGGTCCACATACCGTCGGTCTGCTGGTAGCTGAAATAAACCCGTAGCGCGTAGTAGGGGCTAGGTTTACTGTCTTCGCCCATGATCGCGGTGGCGTCGCGTTCCACCCAAACGGCATAGCGACGCCCTGCGATAACGACCGGACGGACCAGGTCGATATGCTCACGCGAGTCGTTCTCAAGCAGTTTTTGCTCTGCGGCGTTATCGATAAAAAACTGTTTCTCTTTCGCGTCTTCTTCCTCAGCCGTTCCCTGTCCTTTTACATAAACCAGCGTTTTGGGCAGAGGTGTCACAACCATCTCCCCGCTGACCGTCAACGTGATCTTTTCCCACTCACTCCATGCCAGCATGCTTGGCGCACCCTGCTGGTCGCGTTGGGACATATCCAGCGTGCGCCAGTAATACTCGGTAGGCTCCACGTTGGTCTTGCCGATGAAATGGTAGGTATCGGTCAACGGTGAAGTACCGTCGGCATACACTGAAATCGGCTGGATATTGCTGACTGTCTCAAAGCTGCTGAGGTAACCCAGCATCGCTATCTGCACGTCATCCGCCGTGCATTTGCCTTGGGCGAGTGCAGTTTCCAGGTCCTTGAACGCGGTGGTCTTGCGCTGGCGACGGGTGGGGTCGATGAAGTTTTGCGGCTCGTTATGCGCGTCCTTGCGCAGCTTCCAGCGTTCGTAGCTGCTGCTGAAGGTTTCCCACTCGTCACGCTCCTCTTCGCTGATCTCGGTGTTGCGGTAGCCGTTTTCCAGGTTCGAGTGAATCTGATGCAGGTAGCGCTGCAGGCTGGCGGTGGCCGAGAGCGTACGGGTGGTTAGTGGTTCATGGGACACCTGAAGGTCGATCAGCAGGTAGTCGGCCAGGGTCTGCGGGCTGCTGATCCAGCCACGCGCGGCTTCCTTGGGCACCCAGTTGACGATCATCCATTGCATCAGCGCGTCGCGCCAGGCCAGGCTCAGTTGTGCGTCGAGCGCTTTGCGCTGTTTGTTGGAGCAGCCTTTGCGCAGGGCGACGGCTGCTTGCTCGAAGGGCGCGTACTCCTTGGCCTTGGGAAGTGTGCCCAGTTCGAGCAGGGTGTCTACCGCCAGGCGGTGCTTGTTCGCCTGTTCCAGCAGGCGCAGTAGCCGATCGAGTTCACTCAACGTCGAGGGCGGCGCGATGCCTGCCAGGGCGCTGAGCGCGCCGCTGGGTTGGTCGAGCAGCCGTTCGAGTTCGCTCCAGGCCTGGTCGACCCGGGAGCCTTCAAGTGGGCCGTTGGTCTGCGTGTCGAACTCGGCCAGGTAGTGCAAGACATGGGGCTCGCCATAGCCCTGTGCCAGCCTGGCCAGCAGCGCCTTGTAGCGACTGAGTTGATAGACGGTGGTGAGGTCGAGGGGGCGCCAGGTGTTCTTCTTCTTGCCCTCCAGGTTGAACCAGCCAGGGTTCAGCGAGACTTGCTGGAGCAGGGCGGCGCTGAGCTTGAACAGCTTCACCACGTCGCTCAGGCGCTGCAGCGTGGACCACTGAAGATAGTCGCTGGCCGTGAAGCAGCTGAGTGGTGTGGCGCCTTGGGCACTTTGCTGGGCAATGGCTTCGATCCTGTCAGCAAGCGCCTTGGCGTCGACCTTGGCCCAACGCAGCAGGGGTTCCACCAGATTGTCGGCGTCAAGGCCAAGCGCAGTGCGCAGTGCCAGGTGCAAGGCGTCGGGGCTCTGGGCAAGGCCGGGTTTGAATGCAGTTTCCCATGCCCTCGAAGTGTACGGGGCTTGTCGACTCAGGACCCTGGCCAATCGCTGGGTATCCAGCCCTTGCTGCTGCACCCACTCCATGGCATGGGCCACGCCGGCGATCACGTCGACGATGTCTGCCTTACCGGCTTCCCCCAGCAGGCTCGGTTTGCCGGCCAGTTGCTGATGGTAGACGGGTTGCGCCTCCATCAATAGCTCGAGCAGGCACAGCCCTTGCTGGGTCGAGGTGCCGAACAGGCGTGCCAGGGCAACGATCCGGTAGCAGGCCGAAACCACCGCCAATGACCGCGTTGGCTTGGCCAGCCCTTGGGCGCTGGTGACCCAGCGGAGGATGACGCGCAAAAAGGCGTTGTCCACGTTCAGTGCCAGGCAGAGCTGTTTTACGGTCAGCCCGTCGCTAGCACTGGTGGCCAGGGGATCGAACTCGCTGTCGTCGAGGCACAATACGGGGGCTGCGGGATTGGCATCGTCACCGTTGGCTGGAGCAAACAACTGGTCGTAGAACGACACCTGGCGGTCAGTTGCGTAGGGCGAGATCGCATCGAGGAATGCGGCATATTGCCAAGGGGTGACCCGGTATTTGTGTTGTAGATGACGGAACATACCCAGGGCGCGCAGGGTGTTTTCGGTCAGGTGGTAGGCGGTCTGCTGGCCCTCGGCACGCAGCGCGGCCATGACCAGGCCATCGCACTCCGCGGCGTTCAGGCCCAGGGCACGCTGCACGCGCAGGATGCGTTGCATGCGGTCCAGGTGCGCGTCCGTGAGGCCGGTGATGACCACGGTCTTCTTCGTCGACGGCTGCGCTGGCTGCGATTCGGTGAGCGATAGTGGCGTCGCGCCATTGTTGATGAATGCCGCGCCATGCACCGCGCTCGATGCCACGGCTGCCGAGCTGACATGGGCGCTGCGGTTCACTGCGGTTTTACCCTCACCGACAGCGTTGACGGCCAACAGCTGGCGCAGCTCGCGACGCGTAAGCCCCAGAGCCTTGGCCATTTTCCGTGTGGTATCGACGGACGTCAGTGCGAGGCTGTCCTGGCCATTTTTGCTCAGCAGCACTGCCTGCAGTTGGGGGGCGAAGCCGTTGCTCAGGGTGGTGGCGGAGCGCTGGGCAGCCTGCGTGAGGTTGTCGAAGGTGAAGCTGGGGTAGGTTGCATGGGCGCTGCTCAACACATCCCAGAGCGGCATGTGTTTGGCTGCCAGCGTGGCCTTGATCGATTCCCAGGCAGCGTGGTAGGGCACGTTGGCGTTATACAGCCCCTTGGCTACCATCGCCTGCAGCGTTTGCTTGGCCGTCAAGGCCTCTTTGGCACGGCTCTCTAGCAGGCCGAGGGCCAGGCGAACCTTGGGCAGGATTTTGCGGCTGTTCTTGTCGTCGAGCGTCAACGCCAGCAGGTCGGGGCGCCGCTTGAGCAGGGTGATCGGCGCGCTGATCTTCGCCCGCACCTCGAATGCCTGGATCAACTCCTTGAGATGCACCAGATAGGCCAGCCGGCTATTGTTGGCCATCAGCGCCCCGGGTGCGCAGCGGGTCTGCTCGTCCGGGAACAGACGCATGTAGGTGGCGGCATCATTTTTTTCGGCGGGGAGGGTGCCAGCGGCTGGTGAGGTGAGTTCGTTCATCGCCTGAATCCTTTGCAAACGAATAGGGGCAGGGGGTGCAGGCACAGTCCCTGCTGTGTGCATGAGGGGATGAGCAGACGCTACGCCTGGGAGGGAACTGGCGCACCTGGCAGAATTACTAGGTGCTGTGAGCTAGGTTTTACTGCTTGGGGAGCAGGGCTTACGGGTAAGCGTTGGCTTTTTCGCGGGCAAGCCCGCTCCCACAGGGGCCTGCGCTGGTTTTGCGGTTGTGGTGAGCCTGTTGGAGTGGGGCTGTCTGGCGGGGCGAGGATTGGGCTAGCGGTGTGAGGTACCAGGCGGTTTACTCACGGCGGCGCTCAAGGCGGTGACCAA
>Ga0213821_1000432_pt1 | contig 25966 bp, 18 predicted proteins | sample MC6MC0909MG_FD_179894 | JGI IMG/M metagenome (GOLD analysis project Ga0213821, IMG submission 179894) | Enriched soil aggregate microbial communities from Iowa State University, Ames, United States - MC6-MC0909-MG | ecosystem: Environmental > Terrestrial > Soil > Unclassified | place: USA: Iowa...
TAGGCGTTATCATGCACCCCCTTTTTTACCAACCAGGCCCACTGAAATGACCGATTGGTCCCTCGACCAAGCCCGCAAGACCTACTCGATTCCGCATTGGGCGGATGGCTACTTCGACGTGGATCAGGCTGGACACATGGTGGTGAGACCGACTGGCCAGGACGGCCCGGTGGTGTCGTTGCCGCAGATCGTGGACGCCGCGCGCGCGGGCGGGGCCAAGCTGCCGCTGCTGGTGCGCTTCCCGGACATCCTTGGCCAGCGCCTGGGCAAGCTGCAGGCCGCGTTCGGCCGGGCCCAGGCCGACTGGGACTACCCGGGTGGCTACACGGCCGTGTACCCGATCAAGGTGAACCAGCACCGTGGCGTGGCCGGCACCCTGGCCAGCCACCACGGCGAGGGCTTCGGCCTGGAAGCGGGCAGCAAGCCGGAACTGATGGCGGTGCTGGCACTGTCGCGACCGGGCGGGCTGATCGTCTGCAACGGCTACAAGGACCGTGAGTACATCCGCCTGGCACTGATCGGCCGCAAGCTGGGCCTGCAGACCTTCATTGTGATCGAGAAGCCCTCCGAGCTGAAGCTGGTGCTGGAGGAAGCCAAGGCGCTGGACGTGAAGCCGGGCCTGGGCGTGCGCATGCGCTTGGCCTCGCTGGGCGCGGGCAAGTGGCAGAACAGCGGCGGCGACAAGGCCAAGTTCGGGCTGTCCCCGCGGCAGCTGCTGGACCTGTGGAAGTCGCTGCGCGACACCGAATATGCCGACTGCCTGAGCCTGCTGCATTTCCATATGGGCTCGCAGATCTCCAACGTGCGCGACATCGCCAACGGCATGCGCGAAGCCACCCGTTACTTCGTGGAGCTCTCGCGCCTGGGCGCGAAGATCACCCACGTGGACGTGGGCGGCGGGCTGGGCGTGGACTACGAAGGCACCCGCTCGCGCAGCTTCTGCTCGATCAACTACGGGCTGGATTCGTACGCCGGCAACATCGTGCAGCCGCTGGCCAACGCCTGCGAAGAGCACGGCCTGACCCCGCCGCGCATCGTCACCGAATGCGGCCGCGCGATGACCGCGCACCACGCGGTGCTGATCGCCAACGTCTCGGAAGTGGAAGAGGCGCAGGAGGGCCGCGTGCCCGACCAGCACGACGACGAGCCCGCCGCGATCCGCCACCTGCGCGAGATCCATGACGACCTGGACCAGCGCCCGGCGGTGGAGCTGTTCCAGGAGGCGCAGCACTTCCATGCCGAAGGCCTGTCCAGCTATGCGCTGGGCCAGATCGACCTGCCGCAGCGGGCGCGCATCGATGATCTGTTCTATGCCATCGCCCATGCGGTGCGCGCACGCCTGAGCTACGACGAGAAGAGCCATCGCCCGGCGCTGGACGAGCTCAACGAGCGCCTGGTGGACAAGTACTTCGTCAACTTCAGCGTGTTCGAGTCGATTCCCGATGCCTGGGCGATCGACCAGGTGTTCCCGATCGTGCCGATCGAGCGCCTGGACGAGGCGCCGCAGCGTCGCGGCATCATCGCCGACATGACCTGCGATTCGGACGGCATGGTCAAGACCTACGTCGAGAACGAAAGCCTGGACACCTCGCTGCCGCTGCACGCGGTGCGCCCGGGCGAAAGCTACCGCATCGGCTTCTTCATGGTCGGGGCGTACCAGGAGATCCTGGGCGACATCCACAACCTGTTCGGCGACACCGACGCGGTGGAAGTGCTGGCCGATGCCGATGGCTACGCGATCACCCAGCAGCGTCGTGGCGATACCACTGACGTGATGCTGGATTACGTGGGCTACAGCCTGGCCGAGCTGCGTGCCAGCTATGCCGACCGCGTGGCCGCCGCCCAGCTGTCGCCGGAACGCGCGCAGGAGCTGTCCGAGGCGCTGGAAGCCGGCTTGACCGGCTACACCTACCTGTCCGACGAGCCGCTGATCTGATCGGCGGGGTGCACGGTGGCAGGCATGGCGCGGCGGCTCGATGAGCAGCCGCGCCATCTTCCATCTGTTCCTGCATGCCGCGGTGCCGGCACTGCTGGCGTGGATGTTCTGGCGCAAGCGGTTCCTGTCGGCGTGGGCATTGCTGCTGCTCGGCTGGATCATCGACCTGGACCACCTGCTGGCCGATCCCATCTATGCGCCGAACCGCTGCAGCATCGGCTTCCATCCGTTGCATACGGCGCCGGCAATCGCGGCGTACGCGGGGCTGTGTGTACCGAAGAAGACGCGGCTGTTTGGAATCGGGTTGATCATCCACATCGTGCTGGATGCCATCGACTGTTGGTGGATGCACTCAGCCCGGTAGCGCCGACTGTCAGTCGGCTGCCGCGCGAAGCGCGGGATCCGGGCGTTGGTTGTCTGTCGCCAAAGGCAGCCGACTAACAGTCGGCACTACCCGTCGGGCCGTCAACCCGCTGGCAACGTCAACATTGCCTGCAACCCCGGGGCGCCATTGCGCAGCACCAGGCTGCCGCCGTAACTCTCGGCAATGTCCGCCACGATCGCCAGGCCCAGGCCGCTGCCCGGCGCGCGCTGGTCCAGCCGGACGCCACGACCCAGCACGCGTTCGAGATCGGCTTCCGGCAGCCCGCTGCCATCGTCGCTGACCTCGATCCGTAAACCGGATCCCACCTGGATCACCGTGACCTCGACCCGCTGCGCGGCCCACTTGCCTGCGTTGTCCAGCAGGTTGCCCAGCATCTCTTCCAGGTCCTCGCGCGCGCCGGCGAACACGCCCGCCGCGTCCGCATCGCAGGCAAAGACCACGGCGCGCTCGCCATGCACGCGCTGCATCAACCCGCACAGTGCGCCCAGCACCGGGGCCACCGGTGTGCGCTGCTGGTGGTCGGCGGCCATGCCTGCGGCCAGGTAGCGGTCGATGCTGGCCTGCATGCGCGTGGTCTCGCTGCGCAGGGTCTGCCGCCAGTCGGTACCTGCGCCGGCGGCCTCGTTGGTCAGCACGCTGAGCGGCGTCTTCAGCGCGTGCGCCAGGTCGCCGGCACTGCGCCGGGCGCGCTGCACCATGCGCCCGTGATGGTCCAGCAGCGCGTTGAGCTCGGCCGCCAATGGCGCGACCTCGCGCACCAGGCCCTGCTGCGGGAAGCGCACGTCCTCGCCGTTGCGCACCTGTTCGGCAATGCGCCCCAGCTCGGCCAACGGACGCAGGCCGTAATGCACCTGGGTGACCAGTACCGCGAACCACAGCGCGATCAGCACCAGCAGGGCCAGCGCCGTGCGTTGCCGGAAGGCGGTGACCTGGGCGTCGAGCTGGCTGCGGTCGGCGGCCACCACCACCCGCAGCGGCATGTCCGCGCGCGGCAGGGTGACCTGCTGGGCCAGGGCGCGCAGCGGCTGCTGCAACGGTCCGCTGGTGTCGAACGGCAGCGCCGGTCCGGTCCGCAGCGCGGCGGGTGCCGGCAGCGTTTCGTCCCACAGCGAACGCGACTGTGCCAGCGGTTGTCCGGTGGCATCGAGCAGCTGCCAGTACGCGCCGGAAAACACCCGGCGGTAGCGTTCGTCGCGCAGCTCGTCGCGCACCTGCACGCCACCCTGTGCGTCCACTTCGACCAGCGCCAGAACCGCGATCAGGTCGTTGCCCAGCTGCTGGTCGAGCGCGGTTCGCGCCGAGCGCTCGAACATCGCCCCGAGCCACCACGTGGCCAGCGCCGAGACCAGCACCATGCCCAGGCCACCGGCCAGCAGCAGGCGGCTGCGCAGCGAGCGGCTCTTCATGGCTGCGCCGAGAGGCGGAAGCCCTGGCCGCGGTGGGTGTGGATGAGGGTACTGCCGAGCTTGCGGCGGATGCGCCCGATCAGCACATCCAGCGTGTTGGAATCCGGGTCGAAACCCGCTTCATACACATGCTCGCCCAGCCGCGAACGGCTGATCACCACGTCCGGATGGTGCATGAAGTAGCTCAGGATGCGGTGCTCCTGCGGACTCAGCGGCAGCAGCACGCCATCCAGCTCGAAGCGCCCGGCATTGACGTCCAGCCGCAGCGGGCCGCACTGCAGGCGCGGACTGGCGTGGCCGGCGCTGCGGCGGATCAGCGCGCGCAGGCGCAGCAGCAGCTCTTCAGGCTGGAACGGTTTGGTGAGGAAATCATCGGCGCCGGCGTCGAACCCGGCCAGCTTGTCGTGCCAGCGGCTGCGCGCGGTGAGCACCAGCACCGGGAAGTCACGCCCGGCCTGGCGCCAGCGTTCGATCACGCTCAGTCCGTCCAGTCCCGGCAGGCCCAGGTCGACCACGGCCGCGGCGATGTCCTCCACCTGGCCCTGGTACTCGGCGTCCACGCCCTCGCTGCTGTGCACCACCACGTAACCGGCGTCTTCCAGCAGCAACTGCAGCTGGCTGGCGAGCAGGGCATCGTCCTCGGCAAGCAGGAGTCGCATCAGTCCTCTTCCATCTTGAGCAGGCGGCCGCTGGTCGCATCATAGTCCAGCTCCATGACCACGCCATTGGGCCCCAGGATCTCGATCTCGTATTTGCCGTCGTCCAGCTCCACTTCCAGCAGCTGGCCGGGATAGCGGCGCAGGGCGTCGCGCACCACCGTTTCCAGCGGCACGTAGCGGCCCTGCTGCACCGCCTGGCGCACCGCCTGCTGCTGGCGCGCGCCGCCATCCAGTACCCGCATCGGGTCCTGGGCGGAGGCGGTCAGCAGCAGGGGCAGCAGCAGCGACAGGGCAGTCATGGCGGCGGGGCTCGGGAGGGGTGGATACGGTATACGGGCGGCGTTTAAACGTCGCCTAACAACCGGGCTCATGCTGTGCTTAAGGGCGCTTGCAACACTGGCGGCGCCGGGATGATCCGGTCACTTTCCAGGAACGCCCCCATGAACAAGCTGATCCTCGCCGCCGCGCTGGCGGCCACCTTCACCGCCGCCCCGGCCTTCGCCAAGTCGCTGAACGCTGCCGACGTGCAGGCCAGGCTCACTGCTGCCGGTTACACCCAGGTCCACGAGCTGGAGCGCGACGACGGCGTGTGGGAAGCCGATGTCACCCGCGCCGATGGGAGGTTCGCCGAGGTGATCATCGACCCGGGCACCGGCGAGATCTTCGACCCGTACAGCGACCGGCCGATGCTGGACGCGGGGCAGATCCTCAGCCGTGCCGGCAAGGCTGGGCTCACGAAGATCGAATCGGTGGAACGCGATGGCGCCACCTGGACGCTGGAAGCGCGCAACGCCCGCAACCAGCGCGTGGACGTGCGCATGAGCGGGCACGACGGCCGGGTGATCTCGATCCAGCGCGAAGACTGGTGGGACTGAGTCTGTTACCAGCCGACCGGCGGCGGGCCGTTCCAGTAACCGGGGCCGTAGCCGCCGTAACCCCCACCATACGGTCCATAGAAGCCCGGGCCTTTGCCCTCGCTGATCTGGATGTTGAGGTTCATGTTGCGGGTCTTGCCGTCGTCGTTGGTGTAGTTCTTGTTGAGGTTCAACTCGGCGGCGTTGAAGTGGGTGTTGCCGAACCCCTTGGCGTAGCCGATGCCGGTGGTGATGCTGCCATTGACCCGCAGCTTGTCATCGGTGACCCCGGCCACGCGGTTGCCGGCCGCGTCGCGCGGGAGGGCACGGCGGCCGCTCTTGTCGCCGTAGAAGGTGCCGGGCGGGTCGCCGCGCAGGGTGGGGTCGTTCATGTACTGCAGCGGCGCCTGCGGCAGCGACAGGTCCAGGTCGGTGGCCGACTGCGGCCCGGTGGCACCGGCAGCGGATTGCGCCAGCACGACGCCGGGAGCCAGCAGGCACAGCAGCAGGGAAAGCGGGCGGATCATGGTGGGCTCCGGGGCAGGCAAGGCGGCCGACAGCGCTGACGCTAGCAGCCGTTGCTTGAATGATGCCTGTCGTGACGCGGTTTGTATCACCTGTCCAGGCGTTGGAACCCGAACAGGTCCGCCAGCGGATGGCGGCGACGCTCGATACGGGCCCGCAGCAGGGCCGCGCCGACCATCGAGTAGGTGATGCCGTTGCCGCCGTAGGCCATCGCGAACAATACCCGCGGCCCCCATTGTGGGTGCGGGCCGAAGAACGGCAGGCCGTCTGCGGTCTCGGCGAAGGTGCCGCCCCACGAGAACGCCGGTTGCAGCGGCAGGTGGGGGAACAGCTTCCCCACCTGCTTGAGCAGGGTGCCGGTCTTGCCGGCCACGCGACCGTCGCGTCGGGCCGGGATGTCCACCGCATCGTCTTCGCCGCCCACCAGCAGCCGGTGGTCGCCGGTGCTGCGCAGGTACAGGTAGGGGCGCGCCGACTCCCAGGCCATGGTGTCGACCAGTGGTCCCAGCAGGCCGGGATCGATCGGGTCGGTGATGAACGCGTAGCTGCTGCGGTTGCGCGCCACCTTCTGCTTCAGCCAGCGCTGGCCGGCGTAGCCGGTGGCCAGCACCACATGGCGGCTGCGGATGCGCACGCCCTCAGGGGTGGTGGCAGTCACCCCGCGCGCAGTGGGCTCCAGGGTGTGCAGCACGGTGCGGTCATGCACCGCGCAGCCCGCTTTGGCCAGCCGCATCAACAGGCGGTAGGTCAGCTGATAGGGATCCACCCGCGCGGCCAGCGCGCTGAGGATCGCGCCCGGTGCCTGGATGCCGAATTCCTCCTGCACAGCGTCGGCGTCCAGCCAGCGCACATCGAAGCCGTGCCGGTCGCGCAGGGCGTACTCCTCCTGCAGCACCGCCCGGTGGCGGCGCTTGCTGGCGTAGTACAGGCTCTGCATGGGGTGGCAGTCCACGCCGCGGAAACCCGCTGCCACGCTGCGCAGTGCGGGAATCGCCTCGGCGCAGGCGCGATAGGCCTTCACCGCATCCGCTTCACCGAAGCGCTTGGCCAGGTCGACCAGGTGGGTGTCGATTTCATACTGCAGCAACGCGGTGCTGGCGGCGGTGCTGCCCCAGCCGATGTCGCGCTGTTCGATCAGCACCACGTCATGGCCGTGCGCGCACAGCTCGTTGGCGATCAACGCGCCACTGATGCCGCCGCCCACTACCAGCACGTCGCAGCTGCGATCCTCGCGCAACGGCGGGAAGGCGTGCATCAGCCCGTTGCTGATGGCCCAGAAGGGGTACCCGCTTTTGAGGTCCATGCGGGATCAGGCAGTGGGTCGGCCGGTGTGCGGGGTGTGGATCAGCCGGCTGAGGTCGAAGCCCTGCAGGCGCGCTTGGGCCAGGTAGTGCTCCTGGACGGTGGCGTCGAGCTGCGGCTGGCGTGCCAGCAGCCACAGGTAGTCGCGGTCCGGGCTGCCGACCAGCGCCACGCTGTAGTCCGGCGCCACCTGCATCACCCAGTAATCGCCCTTGGTGAAGGGGAGCCAGCGCAGGCCCTTGGGCAGGAAGCTCACTTCCAGCCGGGCGGGGTCGTTGTCGACCGGGCACGCTTCGCCTTCGGCTTCCTCGATGCTGTCGCCCACGCGGCAGCGGTTGAGGACGGCCACATGGCCGTTGTCTTTCATCTCGTAGTGGGCGCTGACGTCGGTGCAGTCATCCGGTTCATGCTTCATCGGCAGCCGGGCGATCTCGTACCAGGTGCCCAGGTAGCGCGGCAGCTGCAGGTCGGTGACGGTTTTCAGGTCGGCGTGGGTGCTCATTGCAGGCCTCGGTAGGAACATGGAATCCACGATGCCGGGGCCGCCGCCACGGCCAAGTGAAGCCGGAACGATCCGCGCGTGACAGCCATCCGGGCGCGCTTACCCGATGTGAACACGGAGCGGTTTATAGTCCGCCAAGGCGCGGTGGTCCGCGTGTTGCCCTGGTACTGCTGGTTTGTCTTCCCGTCCTGGTTTCCCCCTGCTGCGGCCGCTGCTCGGCCTGTTGATGTCCGCCTGGCTGCTGGCCGCCCCTGTCGCATTCGCGCAGGGCGCCGATGACGCGCAGAACCAGCCGCTCGCCCAGCTGGCGCAGGCCGGCAAGGACCTGGCCGCGATCCAGCGGTCGCTGGAGGATGCCGACACCCGCGACACGCTCAAGACCCTGTCCGACCGGGCCCTGGGCGTGCAGCGCCGCGCCGATGACGCGGTGGGCGCGCTGCAACCGCAGCTGGACCAGCTGGACATCCGCATTTCCCAGCTGGGCGCGGTTGCCGAAGGCACGGTGGAATCGCGTGAGCTGGCCCAGCAGCGCAAGACCCTGAACCAGGAGCGGGCCGATATCGCGGCCGCCATCGCGCGGGCGCGTCTGCTGGCCGTGGATGCCAAGCAGTTGAGTGCCGATATCGAGAAGATGCGCGCCACCCAGCTTAGCGAGGAGCTGGTGCGCAAGGTCAATTCGCCGCTCTCGCCCTCGCTGTGGCGTCAGTTCGCGACCCATGTGCCGGCCGACCTGGACCGGCTGGTGGCATTGTACCGGCAGGGCGAATCCACCGCGCGCAAGGCCATTGCGCAGCACGGCTGGGGTACGCCGGTGTTCGGTGCGGTGGTGGCGCTGCTGATGTTCTTCCCACTGCGCCTGTGGCTGCGCGCGCTGGGCCGGCGCTTTGCGGCCTCCGAACGCGCGCCCGACGGTCGCCTGCGGCGCTCCGGGCTGGCGGTCTGGTTGCTGGCGGTGGGCACGTTGCTGCCCGGTTTCGCCGCGGCGATGCTGGTGGGTTCGCTGCAGGAAATCGGCGCGATACCGCCGCGGCTGGAAGCGGTAGCGCTCAACTTCCAGGTCGCCACGTTCGTGGCGGCGTTCATGGCTGCGCTGAGCGCGGCGCTGCTGATGCCCAAGCGGCCCTCGTGGCGCCTGATGAACCTCGACGACGACATGGCCTGGAGGCTGCGCAAGTACGCTTGGTACGCGGCCGGACTGACTTGGGTGAGCATCCTGCTGGTGGCGCTGAACAAGCAGGCGCGCACCAGCCAGGTCACCACGGTGGCGGTGGACGGGCTGATCGCCATCACCTACATGGTGCTGATCATCGCCATCCTGGTGTCGCTGGCGCGCATGCACCGCCGCCAGGCCGACGAGGTGCAGGCCAAACTGGATGCACAGGGCGCCGATGCCCCGGCCAAGCCCAAGGCCAGCGGGCGCAGGAGCGGCTGGATCGTACTGGCCCGCGTGGTCGGCAACGTGGTCGTGTCGGCAGCGGTCATCGCCACGCTGCTGGGTTATCTCAACTTCGCCCTGTTCGTCGGCCAGCAGCTGATCTGGGGTGCCGTAGTGCTGCTGGCCGCCTCGCTGCTGCTGAAGTTCGCCGACGATCTGGCGATCTGGCTGCTTTCGCCCAGCGGCCGGATCGGCCAGACGGTGGTGCTTACGACGGGCCTGAGCGCGTCGCGGCTTGAGCAGGGCGGGGTGCTGCTGTCGGCGGTACTGCGCATAGGCGTGATCGTGCTGGCGGTGCTGGCGCTGACCGCGCCGTTCGGCAACACCAATGCGTTGTTCGGCGGCCTGGATACCCTGTCCAAGGGCATCACCCTGGGCAAGGTCACGCTCAAGCCCAGCGACATTGTCTATGCCATCTTGGCGTTCCTGGTGGTCTGGGCGGCGATGCAGGCGTTCCAGCGCTGGTTGACCGACACCTACCTGCCGAAGACCGAACTCGACGCCGGCGCACGCAATTCGATCAGCACGGTCACCCGCTACCTGGGCATCATCCTGGCGGTGCTGTGGGGCTTGACCGCGATGGGCATCGGGCTGGAGCGCCTGGCGCTGCTGGTCAGCGCGTTGTCGGTGGGTATCGGCTTCGGCCTGCAGGCGATCACCCAGAACTTCGTGTCGGGCCTGATCCTGCTGGCCGAGCGGCCGGTGAAGATTGGCGACTGGATCAAGCTCGGCGACCAGGAAGGCGACATCAAGCGCATCAACGTGCGTTCCACTGAAATCCAGGTGGGCGACAAGTCCACGCTGATCGTGCCCAACTCCGAGCTGATCACCAAGACCATCCGCAACATGACCATGGGCAACGCGCAGGGACGGATCCAGATCCAGTTCAGCGTGCCGCTCAGCACCGATGTCGCCGCGGTGCGGCAGATCCTGCTCGATGCCTATGCGGCGCATGTCGGGGTGCTGGCCGACCCGGCGCCGTCGGTGTTCATCGATTCGATCGCCAATGGCCAGGTCGCGATCAACAGCTTTGCCTACACGTCCGGTCCGCGCGCGGTGTACGGAGTGCGCAGCGACCTGTATTTCACCATGCTGCAGAACTTCGCTGCAGCCGATATCGCGCTGTCGGCGCCCACCGACATCCACCTGGTCCGCGACCCCGCACTGGCCCGCGACGACCCCTGATCCCGACCCGCCTCAAGGATGCGCGGCGGGCACGCCCAACGCGCGGTGGTCGGGGAGGGTGAGCACCGGTGGCTGCAGCCGTCCGGTATCGTCATCGGGCTGTTCGTCCGAGGTCTTGGGGCCCTGCTTGATCGGCTTGAGCGCCTTGCCCGGAGACACGTGCGGGGTGCGCGGACTGCCGCCGACCTTGATCAGCATCCCGGCCGCGCCGCCGCTTTCGCCGAGCCGCTCCTGCAGCGCCGGGCCATACAGGCTCAACGTGGCCGGGTCGACCAGGTGCAGGGTGCGGCTGCCACTGGCGACCGGCGGCGGCGCGACCATGGCGCCGGGGATGCCGTCCACGGTACGCACCTTGATTTCATACAGCGGCGACGCCAGTGAGCCGCCTTCCTTGGCAATGGCCATGCCCTCGCGCATGGCCCAGCGCATGACCGGTGGCTGGGCGGGCGAGGCCTGCCGGCCCATCACCGACCACAGGAACCGAAGGTTGCCGCGCGCGGTGCGCTGCGCCACGCTGACGCCCACCCGCAGCAGCGACAGGCTGCCGGCGGCCGGATTCAGCGCATCCAGGGTGCTGTGGCCGAGCACGCGCGACAGTTCCGCGAAGCGCGGCAGGGTCAGTTTCAGTCCGGGCCGGGCCAGCACCTTGGCCATCCCGCTGACCACCGGCCCGACCACGATGATCGCTTCCAGGTAGAGCCCGAACGCCGCCATGGCGAACTCGTTGCGGTTCCGGGAGGAGATCCGGCGCAGGTTTTCCCAGAAGGGCACGAAGAAGTCCACCGTCTTCAGCCACAGCGGCGCGTCCTCCAGGTGGAGCTCGTAGCCGGTAGGGGCCCAGCCTTCGCGACGAAAGCTGTCCGCATCCAGCCAGAAGAAGCCGTGCTGGATCGGATCGACCAGGGCATGGAACGGCGAGGCCACGGTGCTGTTGTCGCGGTGCGCGTGCGGCGGTGGCAGCAGCCGTTCCACGATCACCTCCGAAGTGCGACCCTCGGACGGTGCCTTGTCGGTGGCATACGCTTCCCAGTCCACCGGCAACGGCGTACCGCGGCGTACCTGCACGGTGGCCATGTTGCCGCTGCGCAGGCGCACTTTGCGGCTCTGCAGTTCGCCGCCCAGCGGCAGCGGCCCCTCCAGCGACAGCGGCACGATCCGGCTCTGCAGCGGAAACAGCTGGAAGTGGCGCGGCTGCCCGGACAGGGTGAGGGTGTACACCACGCCGAAGCGGCCGCGGTAGGGATCGGTGTCGTTGCGGGTCTCCTGCCGCGCCTCCAGGTCGGGCTCGTGCGTGCGCAGGGTGAACACCTCCACTGCGCCCTGCATCAGGGCGTGCCGCTCCTCCTCCGGGCGCTGGTACAGCGCTTCTTCGATCAACACCCCATAGCCGCGCTGCGCGTGGCGGAAATAGGCGTCGAAGCGGCGCTGGTAGCGCGCGTTGATGTCGGCCAGCCGCGGCAGCGCCGGCCGCATCAGCGCGTAGGCGTCCTGCAGTGCCGCCTCGTAACGCGGGTTGCCCTGCGCACGGTTGAGCGGCGTGTCCGGGACGAAGGTGCGGCACGGACGCCAGCGGTCGGCGTCGGTGCGCAGCGCCCCGGCCGCGACGACTTCGAAGAACGGGAAACTGCGCCCGAAATGGTTGTCGTCATGGCAGAGCAGGAACTCGGTCGAATTCCACGCATGCCCCGCCAGTAAGCCGGGGAAACGTGGAAACACCCGGCGGATCTCCGCTTCCAGCAGCGGCATGCGATACGGCAGCGGGGCCAGCACGTCGGCCACCGCGCGCTCGATCGCGGCCACGCGCTGGTCGAAGGCGAGCAACGCCGCTTCGATCCGTCCGGACGGCTGCAGCGGGAGTGCCGGACCGCGTTCCAGCTGGCGGAACACGTACCAGTCATGGGTGGGCAGGCGCCGTGCCTGCAACGTCATCTGTTTGACCAGGTCCGGCACGCCGACGCCTTCCGCGAACTCCGAAGACAGGCTGAGCAGCTCACCGAACCGCATCTGCTGCGACAGGCCGCGCCGGATCCGTTCGGCCAGGTGTACGCCGCTGACGAACTGGATCGATGCGATGGTGTTGGCGTACACCAGGTTCGCCGGGACATCGGTCGCCAGCAGCTCGGGCGCATGATCCTGCAGGGCCAGCGCGGTGGCCATGCCGAGCGCCGAAGAGGGAATGCGGCCCATGCTGTGCAGGTAGTCCTGGAAGTCCAGCCGGATCTGCGCGAAGGTGCGCCCCCAGTTCGAGGACTTGTGCAGGCGGTAACCGAGCAGCACCCGGGCATCGCGGTCCGATGGCGGCCCCAGGTCGAGCACGATCGCCACCCGGGTCAGGCTGGCCAGCAGCGTGGGCGACGTGGGTGCGTGCGCGCCGCCGGCGTACCAGCCCAGCGCATCCAGCAGGGCGGCCTGCAACCGCAGTGCACGCGGCGTGCGCGCCATGCTGGCGACGAGGTAACTGGTGCGGTGCAGCTGGTCCCAGCCCATGTCGCCGTTTTCGAGCAGCGGGCGCGCCAGGTATTCGAGCAGGGTCTGTGGGTCGGGCGCGCGTTGGGCCAGGAACGCGGCCGTGGTCGTGCGTATCCGCTCAAGGTCATCCGCATCCAGCGCGTCCCAGGCGTGCAGCAGATCGGCGCGCATGCCCAGCCGCAGCTCGCCCAGCAGCCTTTCCACGCATCGCGCAGCACCATCGAAATGAGTTTCCTCCTCCGGCCCACAGCCGCCATGCGCGGTCAGGATGTCCGAGACATTGACGCGGCCGTCCGAACGCACCGGTCCGCCCAGCTGCGTGGCGACGTCGCGCAGGGTGGCGAGCAACGGTGCGGCCGCCGCATCCTGCCGCCATGGCGCGGTGGCGTCGAGCGGATGCGGCACGCCGCTGGCATCGTGCGCGACCACGCTGCCGTCCGCATCCACGCTGATCCACAGCGGCGGTGGGTGCAGGGACGGCAGTGATGCCTGCACTGCAGGCAGGGCGAGCAGGTCGGCGAACGCCGACAGCGCCGGCTGCAGCGTGGTCGCGGTGGTGGTGCCCAGCGCCGCGCGGTGGCCGCGGGTGGCTGCGGCCGGATCGCGGCCCAGCAGCGGACGCAGTTCCTGCAGTTCATGGCTGGCCTGGTGCCAGCGCGACGGGGCTGCGTTCCGCCGTTGCCAGTCCTCGTGCACCCGCGCGATGGCATGCAGCAGGCGGGCCTGCGTGCACAGCAGCGGGAACGCGCATGCCGATGTCGCCGGCCGCGGCAACGCACCGTGGAACTGCAGCGCGTTGGTGAGCGGCACGGTGCTGCCCGGAGAGAACCGACCCAGGCGGTCGGTCATGCGGTACAGCGCTTCCAGGCGGCGGGCCAGCGAAGGTTCCAGCGTGCCCGCCAGCCCGTCGACGACGATCACGCTGCGGCCCGAGCTGCGCTCGCGCGCGGTGATGCCGTCGGTGGCGACACGCAGCGAGTGGAACGACGCGTTCAGGCGCCGCATCCCGGTCCAGATCGCCGGCTGTTCGAACACCTGCCGCAACTGGTGTTGCGCGTCACGCCAGGCGGTGTGGATCGGCGAGCCCGGCGCCGGCGCGAGGCGTTGTTGCGCAAGCGCGTCGTCCCAGTTGTCGAGCCGGGCGTCGAAGCGCTCCCACAGGTGGTGCAGCAGGCGCGCAGCATCCTGCGCGGCCAGGGCAACGACGGGCGTATCCCACGCCACATCGACATGCCGGGGCCCGGGGGCAGGCGCTGGCGGTGGGGCCAGCTGCCGGTCGAGGATGGCCAGGCAGGTGTCGAACGGCGCGTCGTCCATCGGTGCCGCCGGCAGCGGTGCGGCATAGTAGGCCAGCATTTCCGGCACCTGCATTTGGCCGTTGGACCGCACCGGTGCATGCAGCAGGGTTGCGATGCCGCGCAGCAGGGTGTCGATGGCACGTAATGCCGGCGGTGGCTGGCCGGCGTCGAACAGCGACACGGTGCGGGTGCCCTGCAGCGCGCGTGCCAGCACCGCGCCGTGCGCGGGGTAGACCAGCTGTGCAGGATCGGCGTGGTGGTGCCAGCACAGCGCGATCACCTCGGCGTGCGCCGATACCTGCAGCAGCAGGCTGCGCGCCAGTGCCATGTTGTGGCCCAGGTGCGAGCGCGGATCGGGGCGCCAGCCGCGCCAGTTCGGTTCCAGGCCACGGATGGGCATCGCCTTCAGCTGCAGCACCTGCTGCCGCAGCCGGAGCAGGGTGGCGGTTTCGTTGGTCGCCGGCGCCTCGCCGTCCGCGGGCCGGTGCAGCACCTGTTCCAGCCCCAGGATCAGCCTATCGATGGCGTGGGGCGTCTGCGGCGTCGTCGGCAACGCGTGACCGGCATAGAAGCCCAGCGCACAGTCCAGGCGCGCGGGAACGCTGTTGTCGAAGCAGCCGCCGGCCGCGTCGACGCGGCGCTGCAGGTCGTCCAGCAGCACTCCGGTAGGGGCGGACCAGGCGTCGCCGCCCTCCGCCGGTGGCAGTGGATGCAGCACTACTGCCGTCCCGGAGGTCACCCGCGCCGCGCCCAGGGTCGCGTTGGCCATCCACAGCGTCGACGGCGGCGTGCGCTCGGCGTACAACCGCTGCAGGAAGTCATCCTGGCGGTACAGCCACAGCAGCTGCTCGCGCACGCGCTGCAGTGCCAGCGCCAGCGACGAGCCCTCGGCGGGAACGAACGCGGTGCGCGGCACGCGCGCTTCACCCCCGGCCACGGCGCTGTCGCGCAGCGACCACAGCGCATCGATCAGCGCAGCGCGGTCCTGCGCGGTCGCTTCTGCGCGGCCGGGATCGGCGTCGGCAGAGCGGGGTGATCTACGCGAAGGTTGTGGCGGGGGTAACGACAGCGGCAGCGCGGAGGCAGCTGCGACCGGCGTTCCGGGCGCGCCGTTTTTCCAGGTCGAGGCGATCCAGGCGGCCCCGGCACCGGCCGCTGCCAGGCCCGCCACGGCGGCCACCGCACGGCGCGGTGCGGTTCCTGCCGACAGTGCCGGCAGGCTGGCGGCCATCGCCAGTGCGAACGCCGGTGCGGGACGCAACAACCGCGTCGATTCCGCGGCAGCCGCAACCGGGGCAGCCGCAACAGCAGGCGCCGGTTCGGGCAGGGTGCGCCGAGTCAGGTCGGGCGCCGCGAACACTCTCTGGGCCGCAGTGCCGACCAGGTCCAGCTGGTCCAGCACGGCGGGCATCCGCGCGAGCCGACGGCCCGTGGTGGTGGCAGGCGCAGGCGGCGACGCCTGGCGGAACCACAGCGCCCAGGTCGTAGCGAGCAGCAGCAGGCGCAGCGTCGAGGTCGGCAGCTGCAAGGGCTGGCGCAGCAGGGCGTGCCCGGCCACGGCCGGCTGCAGCATCGCCTCGAGCGCGGACGGAAGCAGCGCCAGCAGCGGCTCCACCCAGACACCGCCGCGCAGCGACGGCAGCGGCAGCTGGCAGAGCCAATGCAGCCACGGTAGCAACTGCCGGTCCTGCAGCAGGCGTGGCAGCGCCATGGCCAGCTGCGACCCCGCCAGCAGCTGCGCTCCACGCTCGCCGAGCGCGGCGTTGGCGATCGCGTACAGGGCGATGCCGGCGGCGCGCCGGCAGTGCAGGCGTCCCAGCCCACTCACCAGCGCGGCGGCCACCCGCGCGCATTCGTGTCGCCACGCCTGCTCCGCATGACGCAATGCCTGGTCCAGCGCGGCCGGCCGCGAGGCCGGTTCGGTGTCGCGGAGCAGGGTGCCCACGTGCCTGCCCAGTACTTCGGCCGACGCCACGGACAGCTGCTCACACAGCTGCGCTTCGACACGGGCCAGTTCCGAGGGCAGCAAAGGGCAGCTTCGCAGGAAGCTTGCCAGCGCCGGCTGCAGGGGCGGGTCCTGCCCGCTGCCGAGCGGCCAGGCCGCGTTGTGGACGCGGCACGGCGGCGCGCGCTGCGGGATGCTGCCTGCGCGGCCACGGGCCGGCAACGGCGCGGCCGCCGCGCAGCGGGCCGCCGGCAATGGGCCCGGCATGGTGTGCTCCCCGGTTGTACCTCGGCGGGCGCCGATTTTGCCGGTCCGTCCCGGCCCAGGGTGTGCGTGTCATCGCAAAACGGGGCCTCCGAAGGGCCCCGTTCCAGCAGGATCAGCCGGGATTGCCACGTCGTGACGGAACCAGCGCGAATGTGTCGACCGCAAGCTTCTCGGCATGGTTCAGCCAGGCGCGGATCTCCAGGTCATCCACCTCGTGATCCAGCCCGACCGGCACGCTGATGCGGCCTTCCGCATCGGGCTGGACCCACTGCTGGGCCACCACCACCTTGCGCTTGGACGAGACCGCCTCGATCCAGAAGCCACGGTCCGGCGACTGCTTCGCCACCAGCTGCAGCATGTACTGGCCGGCGCGGGTGCGGCGACCCTTCTGGGTGATCATGTGCGCCTGGCGGATGCTCGGGCGTGGGCCATTGAACGGATCCAGCGGCGCATCCACGGCAAAGCCTTGGCGCAGCTGGTCATCGCGGTACAACTTGATGCCTTTGTCGCGGTTGACCAGCATCGCGCACCAGTCACCGTCGGCCGAGCCATCCTCGAAGGCGGTACAGCGATCGACGTAGGCCAGGGTGTTGGCCGGGTCGGCCAGGTCGAACTGCTTGGAGGTGTTTTCCAGATAGACCGACTTCAGGTCCCACTGCCTGTCGTATTCCAGCAGCACCGGCGGCTGCACATGCTGCAGGCCGATCACCACCTGGTTGTCGTCGTCGATGCGCAGCTGGCGGGTCTTGTCGCCCAGCCACAACGAGCGCGAGAACGCCAGGTAACGCGGGAAGTCCTTGCCGTCGTCGCGGAACGCCGCCGCGCTGGCGCTCCTCGGGCGCTCGGGCTGCAGCAGTGAACGCCCGAAGCCGATCTCGCCGATCTCCGGCTCGATCAGGCTGAGCAGGGTCGCGCCCGAGTCGAGGGTGGAGCCGTTTTCGGCCGCAAGCTGGCGCGGGGCGATGTCCTTGCCCAGGAACAGCAGCAGGTTCTCGCGCTTCTGCCTGGCCAGGATGTGGCTCAGGTCGTTGGGCATGGCCAGGTGGTCGGAGGCGATCACGATCAGCGTGTCGTCGCCGTAAGGACTGGCCTGGATGCGGTCGACCAGCTTGGAGATCAGCCCGTCGGTGCACTTGAGCGCATTGAGCAGGCCGATGTTGCCGTAGTCGCTCTGGTAACGGGTGCGCTTGCAGGCCACCGGCAGGTGCCCTGCCGGGTGGTGGGTATCCATGGTGAGCGTGGTCAGCATGAATGGCTGGCCGGCCTTGGAGAGCTTCATGAAGCGGTCATAGGCCTTATCCAGCAGCACGTCGTCGTGCACGCCCCAGGTGGAGAAATGCGAGCGCGCGATCTTCTGCTGCTTGAACCAGGCCAGGTCATCCACTGCATCGAAGCCGTGCGTGGCCAGGAACTGCCCCTTGCCGGCGAACAGGCCGTTGGCGCCGCCCAGGTAATGGTTGGTATAGCCCTGCTGCTTGAGGTAATCGCCCAGGCACACCGCTTCGGGCAGGAAGCTGCCCATGCGGTCCATGCTGTTCTCATCGCCCTGCGCGGTGGTCAGCGGCACGCCGCACATCGATGACACCAGGCCGGCGATGGTCCAGCCACCGCCCTCGGCCGAGACCAGCCCGCGCACGTCCAGCGATTGGCCGGCGAGGCGATTCAGGTTCGGCATCAGCCCCGGAAACGTGGACTCATCCAGATACGTGCGTTCAAGGCTTTCGCCGTAGATCCACACGATGTTGCGCGGTTTGCGCAGCGGCTGCTGCGGCACGCGGTACTCGGGCGCCACCATGCTGTAATCGACCGGGCGCATCTGCTGGTACAGCCGCTGGCCATCCCGGTACAGCGGGCTGACGCCTATCGCCAGCACCCACACCGCGAGGAAGCCGGCGAACACGCCGCGACCGTGCGCGGTGCGGTGCCAACGCTTGATGCGCGGGGCAAGCAGGGGGAGCAGAGAGAGCAGCGCCAGCGCGATGAAGCCGGCGATGTAGCCCTTGAAGTCGGAGACGCCGGCGCCTTCCATGTCCGCGCGCAGGTGATACAGCGTGGCCGCATTCAGGCCGTCGCCGGAGAGCTTGTTGATCAGCCACCATGCACTAAGCGCCAACAGCAGCAGCGACATCAGCCCTGCCTTCCACCATGCCCAGCGACCTGACGCAAGCAGCAACCAGGTGAGCAGCAACAGCGACAGCAGCAGGATCCAGAGCATAGGCATCATCGGCAGCGGAGACAGGTGGTGATGGACGCCATGACGACGTTTTCCCATCCGACCGGCTGTCCAACACAACTGCATGACAGGCCGATGACCGGATCATGCCTGCTCGAACCTGACTGAAATGTTTGTTGGAAACGCGGTGCGCGTGCGTACACCGCATTGCGTTCAAAAGAGTAACGCGCATGTGAAGACGGCACGCTTCCGCGTGCCGTTGCCATCACCTGACATTACTGCGTCAGCCGCTACCGATGCCCGCGCTCTTCCCGCGACCGCGCGCGGCGATCAAACAGCAACGCACTGAGAATGATGCCCAATCCAAGGAACACACCAATCAGCATCAAGGTGAATGCGATCGCCGGATACCCGAACAGATGCCAGCCGGTGTCGACCTTCATCATCATCGCTGCCGCCAGGATCAGCGCTGCCGTGACGATGCCGGCGGAGACGCGGTTGGCGATCTTCTGCAGGTTCTCCATCAGCCGCGATTCTTCCAGCCCGGTCACCTTCATCTGCAGGCGGTTTTCCGCCAGCAGCGCGAGGATGTCCGACATCTTGCGCGGGCCCTCGCGCAGCAGCTGCTGCACTTCCATCGCCTCGCTGGCCAGGTTGGCCGCCGACAGCGATTTCTTCAGGCGCGCACGCATCACGTGCTGCAGCTGGCGCTCAACGATGCGGCGCGTGTCCAGGTCCGGCGACAGCAGCCGGCACACCGCTTCCAGGTTCAGCAGGGCCTTGCCGAGCAGGCTCAACTCCGGCGGGGTGCGCAGGCCGCTGGCGGTGGCGATGCGGACCAGGTCCAGCACCACGCGGCCTTCGGAGAACGTACCGCTGGCGGCATAGCGGGCGATGACCTGGCCGGTTTCGCGCAGGTAGCGTTCCTCGTCGAACGCTTCCAGGCGCGTGCTGATGCCGATGATTTCGTCGGCCACTTCCTCGCCACGCCCGTCCACCGCCGCGAACAGCAGTTTGAGCAGGCGCTCGCGTAGCCGCGGCGGCATGTGCGCGACCATGCCGAGGTCGAAGATCGCCAGCCGGCCTTCCGGGGTGACGCGCAGGTTGCCCGGATGCGGATCGGCGTGGATCTCGCCATGCACGAAGATCTGGTCGATGTAGCCACGGATCAGCGCAGCGGCCAGCGGCGCCATCGGCTCTTCGGTGCGGCGCACGTCGGGGATCATGTCCACGCGCACGCCCTGGGCCAGTTCCATGGTCAGCACGCGGTGGCTGCAGTAATCCCAGATCGGCTGCGGTACCCACAGCGGCTTGAACGGGCGCAGGTGCTGGCCGAAGCGCTGCAGGTTCTCGGCTTCGGCGTGGTAGTCCAGCTCCTGCATCAGGGTCTTGGCGAACTCGTTGAGCCAATCGCGCAGGCGCACCCGGCGCCCGACCTGGGTGAGGTGGTCGGCGGCCAGCGCGAAGCTGCGCAGCACCTCCAGGTCCGAGCGCAGCTGCGCGGCGACCTCGGGTTTCTGGACCTTGACCGCTACTTCGCGGCCGTCATGCAGTTGCGCGCGGTGCACCTGCGCGATGGAGGCGCAGCCCAGCGGCACCGGGTCGAAGCTGGAGAACAGCTTGGACACCGGGGCGCCCAGTTCCTGCTCGATGATGGTGTAGATGCGCTCGACCGGGATCGGCGCGACCTTTTCCTGCATGCGTTCCAGCGCGGTGGCGAATTCGACCGGGACCATGTCCGGGCGGGTCGACAGCATCTGGCCCAGCTTCACGAAGGTGGGGCCCAGCGATTCCAGGTCGGTGACGAACTGCTCCGGGTTGCCTTCCGGCGGCAGGTCGTGCACGGCGCGGGAATCCAGGTTCATTCCCGAGAACACCCCCGAATGCCGGTAGCGCAGCAGCAGGCGCAGGATCTGGCTGCGGCGGTTCATGCCTTTGACCAGCGACGGCGAGCCGGGGATGACGGGCGAGGTATTCAAGCAGGGCTCCGGGGCAGGACGGACCCGCAGTGTCGCCGCTGGGCGGTGGTGGGGCGGTGAATCCGGGCGATCTTCCACGAACGTGGCCGGATCGGGCAGAATCGGCGCCTCCCTCCGATTTCTGGATTGCCATGGCCGGTGCCAGCCTGTTTGCGTTGCTCGACGATATTGCGGCCCTGCTCGATGACGTCTCGATCCTGACCAAGGTCGCGGCCAAGAAGACCGCCGGCGTCCTCGGCGACGACCTGGCGCTGAACGCGCAGCAGGTCACCGGGGTGAACGCCAACCGGGAATTGCCGGTGGTATGGGCCGTGGCCAAAGGCTCGCTGGTCAACAAGGCGATCCTGGTGCCGGCGGCGCTGGCGATCAGCGCACTGGAAGCCTGGCTCAAGGGCAAGGGCTATCCGATCCCGATCGTAGTGCCGTTGATGATGATCGGCGGCGCGTTCCTCTGCTACGAGGGCGTGGAAAAACTGGCGCACCGGTTCCTGCATTCGCAGGAAGAGGACGAGCAGCAGAAGGCCGCCCGGCTCAAGGCGCTGGCCGACGACAAGGTCGACATGGTGGCGTGGGAGAAGGACAAGGTGAAGGGCGCGATCCGCACCGATTTCATCCTGTCGGCCGAAATCATCGTGCTGTCGCTGGGCGTGGTGTCGGCCGCTCCGTTCCTCAACCAGGTCACCGCGCTGGTGGTGATTGCCTTGGGCATGACCGTGTTCGTGTACGGGCTGGTGGCCGGCATCGTGAAGCTGGATGACGCCGGCCTGTACCTGTCGAAGAAGGGCGGGGCGCTGGCCGCGTTCGGACGCGGCCTGGTGGCGTCGGCGCCGTGGCTGATGAAGTTCCTGTCGGTGGCCGGCACCCTGGCCATGTTCCTGGTCGGCGGTGGCATCCTGGTGCACAACGTGCCGGCCGTGCATCACGTCGTGCTGGGCATCGCCGGCAAGGTGGCACCGTGGGGCTGGCTGGTGGAAGCGGGCGCGAACCTCGTCGTCGGCGTGATCGCCGGTGCGGTGGTACTGGCCGCGGTGACCGGGTTCCAGAAAATCCGCGGAAAAACGCCGGCGCATTGAGGCGTAGAGCCACGCCCTGCGTGGCTCCCGTTCGTGCGTGGCATTACCCCGCCTGGACGCGGTTCTTGCCCACCCGCTTGGCCGCGTACAACGCGGCATCGGCGCGCTTGAGCAGCGCGTCGCCGCTTTCGCCGGGCTGCCATTGGCTCAGGCCGGCGCTGAAGTGCACCGGCACGCGCTTGCCGTCCAGCTGCAGCGGGCGCTGCGCCAGCGAACGCTGCAGGCGTTGCAGGGTGGACATGCTGTCCGCGCCCGGGGTTTCGGGCATCAGCAGCACGAACTCGTCGCCGCCGATGCGGGCAATGGTGTCGCTGCTGCGCAACAGCAGCTGGCACACCGTGACCAGGTGGCGCAGGATCGCGTCGCCGCCGGGGTGTCCATGCGCCTCGTTGGTCTGGTGGAAATCGTCCAGGTCCAGCAGCGCCAGCGCCAGCGGATGGGCGTGCCGCGCGGCGCGCGCCAGCTCGCGCTCCAGCAGTTCGTCAAAGCCGCGCCGGTTGAGCGCGCCGGTCAGCGGATCGGTACGCACCAGCCCGGACACATCACGCAGTTCCTGTTCCAGTTCGGCGATGCGCGCTTCGGCCTGTTCCACTTCGCGGCGCGCGTTGCCCAAGTGGTCGCGCGCCTGCAGCGCCTGTTCCTGGACGCGCGTGGTGTCCTGCAGGACGTCCTGCAGCAGCTGGTTGAGGTCGGCGATGCTGCGCGCCTCCTTCAGCGCCAGCGCGTAGCTGCTGATCCGGTCGTGGTATTCGCCGGTGCTGACCGCCATGCCATCCAGGTGTTCGATGAACCCGCCCATCAGGCTCTTCATCGCCGCCTTCGATTCGATGATGCCCTGCTTGAGCAGGCCCTGCTTGTAGATCACCTCGCGCAGGTTGGCCCGCGCCTGCTCCACCGAGTCGCGGTCCAACGGGCCGCCGATCAGCTCGCGTACCGCGTGCAGCTGCCCGTGCAGCCAGCTGCTGTCGTCGAGCAGCTCGCCGATGTTGTCCAGCAGCAGGTCGAACAGGCTCAGCAGCAGCTCCTGCTGTTCCTGCCAGCCATCGCTGCGCACGCCGATCTGGTGGGTCAGCTCGCGCAGGCGCAGTTCCAGCGGCTGCAGCGGCTGGCCGGGGTGCCATTGGCGCAGCTCGGCGGCCAACTGCACCGGTTCGTCCTTCAGCTCGGGCATGTTCTGCAGCAGGCTGGCAACGGTCACGCCCAGGGTCACGCGCAGCAGCTCGCGCAGGCGCAGGCTGTCGGGCTGCCCGTCAGGGCTTTCCTGCTCGATGGTGCGGATGTACTTGTCGATCAGCTGGCGCATGGCGCGGCCGTAGCTGACCCAGTCGGCGCTGCGCTGCGCCGACTGCAGGCGCAGGCCCATGTCGCCCAGCTCGCCGGGCAGGGTGGACATCCCATGGGCAAAGGCAGCCAGCAGCGGTTCGGGCTGGTCGGCCCCGGCGAACAGGCGCTGCAGCATGGCGCTGCTGCCTCCCTTGGGTCCCGGTGCTTCCGCTTCCGCGCCGGCCACGCTGTCCCTGGCCTGCCGGCGCAACAGCAGCCGACCCACGGCAGTGCCGGGGCTGGGGCTGGGAAGAGCGTCCTGCGGGTCCTTCATGCGGCGGGTCCTGGTGGGTCACCGGCTGCGGGCGCCGGACGGGGGAAGCGTTGGAACAGTATCGGCGCCGGTGTCGCCGGCTTGAACCCGGTGCTGTGCCACGATGGTAGGGAATCGGACCGCAGGAGTATGCGATGAAGGTGATGCTGGTGGGCGCGACCGGGCTGGTCGGCGGGCACGTACTGCAGCAACTGCTCGAGGATCCCCGCTGCGACGGGGTGGTGGCGCCGACCCGGCGGCCGCTGGACGTGGCCGACCCCGCCCTGCACAACCCGGTGGTGGACTTCGAGCGGTTGCCGCTGGAGCCGGACTGGTGGGCGGTGGACGCGGTGATCTGCGCCTTGGGCAGCACGATCCGGCAGGCTGGCAGCCGTGAGGTGTTTGCGCGGATCGACCACGACTATCCGCTGCAGGTGGCCGCGCAGGCGCGGGCACGCGGCGCGCATGCGTTCGTGTTGAACTCGGCGAAGGGCGCCGACGCCGGGTCGCGGATCTTCTACAACCAGGTCAAGGGGCGACTGGAACAGGACCTGCGCGCGCTGGAGTATCCCTCGCTGACCCTGGTGCGGCCCGGGCTGATCGGCGGCGAGCGCAGCGAGCGACGCACCGGCGAGCACCTGGCCAGCCTGGTGCTGGGCGCGCTGGGGCCGGTGCTGCCCCGCGCATGGCGGATCAATCCCGCCGAGCGCATCGCCGCCGCGATGGTGGACGCGGCACTGCAACCACGGCCTGGCGTCCACGTGATCGGATCCGCCGAACTGGGGTAGGGTCGGATTCCAATCGACCGCCGATAACCTCTCCTCACCCGGTAACGCATGGAAATGAAACGGAGACTCATCCATGCGCCAAACGATGACGGCCACCCTGGGGTGGCCGTCATCGCATCAGACACATCCAGACGGATGGATCAGTTCGCCAAGGCCAGGTCATCCAGCATCGCGCGCAGGAAGCGGGCGGCTTCACCGCCGGTGGCAGCGCGGTGGTCGAACGTGACCGACAGCGGGATCACCTTGTGCGCTTCCACACCGCCCATCACCGGGGTCATCTGGTGGCGGGCACGGCCGGCACCGACGATGGCCACGCACGGCGGCACCACGACCGGGGTCGCGTAGCGGCCGGCGAACATGCCGAAGTTGGACAGCGAGATGGTGTAGCCGCTCAGCTCGGACGCCGCGATCGAACGCGCTTCCACCTGCTCGCGCAGGCGGTTCACGCCCTCGCGGATGCCGCGCGCGTCCAGCACGTCGGCATTGCGCAGGGCGGGCACGAACAGGCCATCGTCGGTGTCCACCGCGATGCCCACGTCCACGTGCGCGTGCAGGGTGCGGGTCAGCGCGTCGCCATCGAACCAGGCATTGAGCGCCGGCACCTTCTGGCAGCCGACCACGATCGCACGCACCAGGCGGGCGGTGACGTCGTTGCCCGGCACCCAGGCGTGGATGTCGGCATCGTCGTTCAGCGTGGTCGGCACGACCTTGCTGTGCGCATCGGCCATCACCCGCGCCATGTTGCGGCGCACACCCTTGAGCGGTTCCGGCTGGCCCTTGGCGACCACGCCCGGCGGCTGGGTGCGCATCGGCTTGCCAGCGGCCGACAACGGCGCGCGGGCATCGGCGCGGGCCACGGGCGCGGCAGCGGCGACCGGGGCAGCGGCGGCAACCGGAGCCGCAGCTGCGGGCGCGGCACCGACCTTGGCGCTGCCATCGGCGGCGGCCTGCTTGACGTCGGCCATGGTCACCGCGCCGTCGGCGCCGGTGGCGCGCACACGGCTCAGGTCCACGCCCAGCTTGCGCGCGGTGGCACGCACCGCGGGCACGGCCTTGACCCCGCCCACCGCCACCGCCTGCTCGGCGTGCACGGCATTGGAGCTCTGCATCGCGCCGACCACGGTACCGGCGTCATCGCGCTCGGCACCGGGCTTGGCGATCTCGCCACCCTCATCGGACGCCACCACCTTGTCCGGCTGCGCCGCGGCGGTCTGGCCGGTGCTGGGCGTGGGCGAGGGCGCGGCATGCCCGTGGCTGTGGCCGGTGTCCTGGCCATCGGCGCGCTGCGGCAGGTTCGGGTCCAGTTCGAACTGGGCCAGCACGCTGCCGGTGGGGATGATGTCGCCCGCACCGCCGGCCAGCTTCAGTACCTTGCCGGAGAACGGCGACGGTACTTCCACCACGGCCTTGGCGGTCTCCATGGAGACCAGCGGCTCGTCCAGCTTGATCACGTCGCCTTCCTTGACGAACCACTCGACGATCGTTGCGTCGGGCAGGCCTTCGCCAAGGTCGGGCAGGTGGAAATTCTTGTTCTCACTCATGTGCAGTTCTCTTCCAGCAGTTCGAGATCGCGGGCCGGCAGCCAGCCCGTCGCGCCGTTCGCGCGCTCGGACCACCACCAGCCACCGTGTTCATGATGCAGCTTGACCATTTCACCGCTGTCCACGTCCAGTTCGCGGGCGTCATAGTCGCGCAGGGCCTCTGCGCGACCATCGTCCAGCATCTGCAACCACGCCACCGGTGCCCAGCCGGCACGCCCGTCATCGGTGCGTACCCAGGCAAACGCCGGCCATTCCTCGTCACGAACACCCAGTTCGACGATCTGGCCGGTGCGGAACCGGAGCGGGTTGGGGTACTGGCTGCGGTACGGGCCCAGGAGTCTGGCCCGCATGTCAGCCCGCCGCCACCGCGCGTTTGGCCGCGCTCACGATCCGGTCGACGCTGGGCAGGTACTTCATTTCCAGGCGGAACAACGGAATGTGGGTGTCGTAGCCGGTGACGCGCTCGACCGGCGCCAGCAGGTCGTACAGCGATTCCTCGGCCAGCCGCGCGGCGATCTCGGCACCAAAGCCCGCGGTCTTGGGGGCCTCCTGCACGATCACGCAGCGGCCGGTCTTGGCCACCGATTCGGCGATGGTGGCGAAATCGAGCGGGCGCAGCGTGGCCACGTCGATCACTTCGGCACTGATGCCTTCGCCGGCCAGCTTGT
>Ga0213821_1000433_pt1 | contig 25915 bp, 27 predicted proteins | sample MC6MC0909MG_FD_179894 | JGI IMG/M metagenome (GOLD analysis project Ga0213821, IMG submission 179894) | Enriched soil aggregate microbial communities from Iowa State University, Ames, United States - MC6-MC0909-MG | ecosystem: Environmental > Terrestrial > Soil > Unclassified | place: USA: Iowa...
TATAAAGATGGACATATTTATTACGAGGGTCATTTTCGTAATGATTTAATGGATGGTTATGGAATTTTATATTATGAGGAAGATTTGATTGCTCCATTTCTGGAGTTACGAGCACAGTATCCCCATCTAGATCAGCCGCAATATGAAGGCGATTTTGTCCATGGCATGAAGAAAGGAAAAGGAAAACAGTATTATCCAAACGGCTTTTTACAATATGAAGGTGATTTTATATGGAATCATATGCAGGGGGCAGGAAAGCTTTATTATGCACCTGAGACACCAAGTGCAGAGGAGCTGGCGAGTGGGGTATCTACACTTCAATACGAAGGGTATTTCTTTGAGGATACAAAGCATGGCAAGGGAAAGATTTACTCAAGACTAGGTGTGCTTGAGGCGGAGGGCCAATTTAAAGAGGATGCTATGACAGGGCATGGTACTCTTTATTATGCTAGTGGACAGGCGTGCTATATCGGTGAGCTTGTAAATGGAGAAAAGCATGGCCGCGGAGATTATTTTAATGAAAATGGCAAGATTATTTATAGCGGTGAGTTTATTAATGGTGAACGGTTACGAATAACACCGGAAATTGAGCGAGAAATTGAGAAATTACAACAGCAATTAGATAATCTTGTTGGACTTCCAAATGCTAAGAAGGAATTACATAACCTCATTAACTTTATTAAAATTCAAAGCTTACGTGTCGATCATGGATTAACAAGCTTCCCAATAACTTATCATCTTGTCTTCTCTGGTAATCCTGGTACAGGGAAAACAACAGTTGCTCGAATTATTGGTCAAATCTATAAGCATCTCGGCGTTCTTTCAAGCGGCCATTTTGTAGAAACAGATCGCGCGGGCTTAGTTGCAGGTTATGTTGGTCAGACAGCTCTAAAGGTACAGGAAGTAGTCAATAAGGCAAAAGGTGGCGTGCTTTTTATCGATGAGGCATACTCACTGGTTAATGATAAACAAGATGCATTTGGGAAGGAAGCAATTGATAGCCTATTAAAGGCAATGGAGGATCTACGGGATGATTTAGTCGTTATTGTAGCGGGATATACAGAGCTGATGGAGGAATTTTTATTAGCTAACCCAGGCTTTAAATCACGCTTTAATCATTTTGTACAATTTGATAATTTTAGCACAGAGGAACTTTATGATATTTTTGCTATGCTATGTAAAAACAATGATTATCAATATGAAGAAGCATTTGCAAACCATATGAGAGATCAACTTCACAAAATTCCGATTGAGTCGATTCCTAATTTTTCAAATGGGCGATATATTCGAAATTTATTCGAAAAGCTAGTAACTATCCAATCAAATCGTCTAATTCAGCAAAACAATATTACCAAGCAAGAGCTTATGACATTTGCAGAGGATGATATTTTACTCGGTATTACAGAAAATCTATTTGATAATACATTTTGATAATGATAAGGACCAAAGTAGCTTATAGTAAGGTACTTTGGTCATTTAAACTAAAAAAGGGGATGACAAATGAAAAAGCTTGTGACAATTATTTTAGTAGGTGCTTGTATTTTGCCAAGGGTATTAACTATCAATATTACAGTCAGTAATAGTATGAAAATTCTCAAAAACAAACCAACTGAATAATTGACAAGTAATAAGAAAAGTAGTAATCTAGCAAAAAACATACGCTATCGTATTTTTATGGAGAAATGACTATGCAATTAACAAGGGAAGATTGGATTAAGGCTGGATTACAACAACTAGCTGATGCAGGAATACATAAAGTTCGAATCGAAGCACTTGCCCGCTTACTTAAGATTAGCAAAGGTAGCTTTTACCATTATTTTCGTGATCATCAAGAGTTGTTGGATGCAATGCTCGATTATTGGGAAATACATGCAACAAAGCAGATTGTTCAAAGTATGGAGCAGGAGCAGGCTACGTTGGAACAGCTGCTACGTATTAGCTTTAGCAGAGATAAAAAAATAGAGATTGGCATTTATGCATGGGCTAAATATGATTTGGCTGTTGCAGCAAGATTAGTCGAGATTGAAGAGCAGAGAATTGCTTGTGTGGCAAAATTATATCAAAAAATGGGCATGGATGATGTTGAATCATTAGATCGCGCAAGACTTGCCTATTTGACGTATGTGGGGTGGATGACAAGGTTTGAAGCAAATCCCCATTTTGAGATAGAAAAAATGCTAAGGCTATTAATGCATATTCACTAAGGTCCCTAATATGGTGTAAACCCTATTAGGGACTACTTTAACACTATAACATACGGTAGTGTATGTTTTGTTAAGTTATGATGGAGGAGAGGAAGGTAACCATGACAACAGTAATAACATTTATAGCAATTGGTCTTCTGTGGTTTATCAGTGTGCTTCATATTTATTGGGCTTTTGGAGGTCGATGGAGAACAGCAGCAGTCATTCCGATAAAAAAGGGAGAACAACAGCCTATTTTTAAGCCAAGAAAGCTTGGGACCCTACTTGTTGCTGTTCTTATATTGCTGGCTAGTTTCATGTTAATTTTTCAAGCAGGTTACTTAGAGAGCCTTCAGACAAGTGCTCTTACTAAGATTGGAAGTATCGTATGTGCTACCGTTTTTATGATTCGAGCTATTGGTGATTTTAACTATCTAGGATTTTTTAAGAAAATAAAGCATTCTCAGTTTGCTCGATATGATACTTGGATATACAGTCCTTTATGCTTGTTCTTGGGCTTAACCTATATTATTCTGTTATTTTGAGAATACATAGGAGGAAATCAGAATGAGTCAAACGATTTACCTATTTCGCCATGGTGAAACAGAATTTAATTTACAGGGTCGTTACCAAGGTGAGCTTGATTCACCTTTAACTGAAGCTGGCATTCAGCAAGTACAGCAAAATGCATGTATGCTAAAAAGTATCATTGGCAATCCTCAAGAGTGGAAAATTGTATCGAGCCCATTGGGAAGAGCCATGCAAAGTGCTGCGATTATCTGTGAAACAATAGGATATGATGTTCAAAATGTTCAGCAGGACAAACGATTAGCTGAAGTTGCTGTTGGTCAATGGGCAGGATTAACAACGTCTGAAATTGAAAGTACTTGGCCAAAACGCTTTCACAAAGGAGACATTTATAGCTGGTATTTTCATGCACCAGATGGGGAAACCTATGAAGCTGTTACAAGTAGAATAAGTGATTGGCTAGAGGAGATACAGCGCGAACCAAAAGTAATCGCGATTTCACATGGCTTAACAGGACGAATTTTACGTGGGCTTTATGCTGGCTTAGGAAGGGAAGATGCCTTAAAGCTAGCAGTATCACAGGATATGTTCTTTAAATTATCAAATAACACCATTACCACGATCTATTCAGATTTTGATGATTTTTATCTTCATTAAGCAGAAGACTCCCACCGCTACAGGTGGTAAGATGAATGCGGTTTGGGTTCCTTTCCAGTGGGTGTCCAAGCACCTACTGAAATAGCGGAACTCAGTCTAAATCCGGACGCAATTACGCCAAGGCGAAATTGATTAGGTCGTATCTTAAGAAATTCTTCATAAATTACCTACAGGAATATTCAGAATTGCCCCCTATTATAATGTGTGGGGGGCGTTTTTTTATGAAAAAATTTGTCTTATTTTGTTGTATCTGTGTGGCAGCTTTCCTTTTTTATTATCTTGATAACACTTCTGAAAATGCACAAATAGAGCTACCTACATTACATAGTAAAAATGCTTTGCTGCTGAACGAAAAAGGGGATGTCCTATATGAAAAAAATGCAGATGCCATTATATATCCAGCCTCATTAACGAAAATTATGACAGCAATTGTGGCTATTGAGGGGAGTGTCAATCTTCAAAAGCAAACCATTGTTGAACCACAAACCATTACAAAATTTACTGCACAAAATGCTTCTATGGCTGGGTTTAAGGCAGGTGATTTTGTAACGATGGAGGATTTATTATATGGTACACTGCTAGCCTCTGGAGCAGATGCTACAGGAACATTGGCAGATGCTATTGCAGGCAGTGAGGAAGCTTTTGTGACACTTATGAATAATAAGGCACAGGAATTGGGGATGGATAATACACATTTTGTTAATGCCAGCGGACTACATGATGACGCCCATGTTTCAAGTGTGCGTGATCTTAGTAAATTATTTCGTTATGCTATTGAAAATCCAACCTTTTATCAAATTTTAACCTCAAAAAGCTATATAACACATGTTCCAAATGAACTGACAATATCAAGTTCGCTATTGATGAAAATAGCGGGAGCAGATGGGGCAATCGTAGGAGGGAAAACGGGCTACACGCCTGAAGCGGGTCTTTGCTTAGCATCTATTATCGAAAAAAATGGTAAGCGTTATCTCTTCATTACAACGAATGCAGCAGGGCAAGCATGGACGCCACCACAGCATATTGAAGATGCCCTAACAGCCTATGAAGCAATATAGGAGGAAAAAAACATGAAAAAATTAGCAACTTTTTTAGTCCTAACAATCGTCTTATTAGTAGGATGCACCACACAGGCACCGGAAAAAGAGAAGGCTGCTTGGGAGCCTTTTATCGGCACATATGTGGGGGATCATATGAAGGTCAGTAAAATAGCAAATACTGTATTCATGCATGGGGATACAGTTGACCATTTTGATTTAAGAGGGGAGGTATTACGTGTCATTTATCGAAATGACAATGAGGCTTTAAATAGTTGGTTTTCTTCTCCCACATCAAAAGAGAAAGCATTGGTTTATAATGCGATGATGGGTGCAATTTTAGTTCCAAATGCACAGGGCTATGGCTTTGAAATCGATGGAGAATTATATGAGGTTCCTAGAGATGAGCTGATAACTGAAATGGAGTCTCTTTTCCCGACGTTACCACATGGAAATGATTTTTTTGAGGAAGAAATCGTTGAAGAATTTTTAACAAAACATGAACAAACTATTCAACAATATGCAGTTGATCCCAGCTACCAAAGCATATTGATGAAGAAATTTTTAATTACAAAAACTAGTTGATTTTTACTATTTTTTGGTATAATCTATTATTCTATCATGTAAGTAGAAATCTCTATTTTTCAGAACAAACACGCATGTGAAATGACATCTATGATAATAAAGGACGGTGGAGAACAATGAAAAAGCTTTTACCCTATGCTATTTTTTTGACATGTTTAATTAGCTTTCTATTTGTAGCAGATGCAAATGCGGAGGGTGCATCACCAATCCAGCAAATAACCAAAGACTCAGCTGTATATGTTGAACCTTCTGTAGATAGTGCCGTAATCGGTCAGATAGCAAAGGGTAGCTATGTAAAAGTTGTATCTATAAGTGGGGAATGGGCATCCATTAAAGGGCAACAGCTGGAGGGCTACGTAGAAAAGACAGCATTAGCAAGTCTGACATCTGAAAAGTATATAGTAGCTAATAAGGGTGGAACATCTTTATTTACATATCCTAGTCCTAGTTCACAAAAAACAGGGCAGCTTTATGAAAATAGCCTAATTTATGTATACGGATCAGCACCCGGAGGTTGGTCCTTTGTCCAATATGGTCAGGAAATGGGCTATGTAGCAACGAATTCTTTAAAGAAGCCAGTTGTAATTAAAAAGCAAGTAAATGTTAAAAATGGAGCTACCCTTCGTTTAACAGCTAGTCCTAGTGGTGAAGTGCTTGGTACAATTGCAAATAAAACAGAAGTGCAGCAATATACAATACTTGCTGGCTGGGCCTATGTAGAAACAGATACACTAAAAGGTTATGTCAAGGCTTCAGAGCTAGTGGACATTAAAAAGCTAGATAATAAAGTCTATAATAAAGGTGTTCAAGTAGCAAAAGGGGAAAAGAAACGAGTAGCATTAACATTTGATGATGGTCCAGATGCAAAGGTTACGCCACAAATTTTAGCAATACTAAAAAAATACGATGCTCATGCAACCTTTTTTATGGTTGGTAAAAACGTTACTAAAAATGCTGCATTAGTGGAAAAAATATATGATGCAGGACATGAAGTAGGGAATCATACATGGAATCATTCTAAATTAACCAACTTATCAGCAGGAAGTGTCAAGCAAGAGGTGGATCGAACAAGTAATGCTATTTATGCAGCAATTGGTCAGTACCCAACAGTTTTCCGTCCACCTTATGGTGCCACGAATGAGCAAGTTCGTTCTGTAATAACAATGCCCTCCATTTTATGGTCAATCGATACACTTGATTGGAAGCATCGCAACGCTGATAAGATTTTAGCGTATGTTAAAGCATCAGTGAAAGATGGAAGCATTATTTTAATGCATGATATTCATCAATCAACAGCAAACGGTCTCGAAAACGTTATTCTTTACTTGCAAAAGCAAGGCTACGAATTTGTTACTGTTAGTGAAATATTACAATAATAAAAGCCCAATAAAAGAGCCGTGCAATCTGTCAAAATAGACGATTGCACGGCTCTTTCATTATTTAAATAAATTAATCGTTGTGATAATGATTGGTATACCAAAGACATCGATTAAAAATGCCCCAACGATTGGTACAACAAGAAATGCTTTTTTCGATGGACCGAAGCGTTGGACAACAGCTGACATATTAGCCATTGCATTTGGTGTTGCTCCTAAACCATGACCTGCAAAGCCTGCAACCATAACCGCCGCATCGTAATTTTTCCCAAGTAATTTAAATAATACAAAAGTACTGAATACAACGATAAAGAAGACTTGTGCGAACACAATGATAAATAGTGGAAGTGCTAAATCGGCAATTTCCCATAATTTAATGCTCATGAGTGCCATTGAAAGGAAAATACCTAATGTCACATCACCAATTAAAGAAATGCTTTTCATATTAATCGCTGCTGGCTTTACTTTATCCATTATATTACGTACGATTACCGCAACAAACATGGCACCTACATAGCCCGGTAATACAAAGCCTGTCGCCTCTGAGAACAATGTTCCAACATACGTACCTACAGCCATACAAAATGTAATGATTATTACCTGTGAAAAGAATGAATTAGATGTAATTTGCTCATGTTTATTTTCATAATCTATTTCTTCTGTTTCTTGTTCATCAGGAGTTAAATTATACTTACCGACTAAGTACTTCACAATAGGGCCACCAATTAAGCCACCAGCAACTAATCCACATGTAGCTGCTGCTGCACCAATTGTCATGGCAGAAGAAATACCTAAGTCTTCTAATGTTTGTCCAAACGCTGCCGCTGCACCATGCCCACCTTCCATAGAGACAGCACCCGCCATCATACCAATTAATGGATGGATGCCCATTAGGGATGCAAGAGATACACCAATCACATTTTGCATCAGTGCAAGGAAGCCACACGCTAACCAGTAGATTATCAATAACTTACCACCTAGCTTCACTAGTTTAAAGCTTGCGCCTAAGCCGATTGTTGTGAAGAAGGTAATCATAAATAGACTTTGCAAAGATGTATCAAGAGAAATTTCTAAGGTACCAGTTGTCTTTAAAATAGTTGCTAATGCGGCAAATAATAAGCCCCCAACAACTGGTGCTGGAATGCAAAAACGTTTTAAAAAGCTGATTCTGCTTATTAGCCAGCTACCTAAACCTAATAAGGCAGCTGCTAAAAAGATAGTTGTAATTTGATTAAATTCGATCATGAACCTTGCCCCTTCAGTAAGTTATTTAGTGCTTCATAGACAAAATAAGCACCTAATTTAACTGTGCGTCCGTTCTCATCAAGAGAAGGATTTACCTCACAAATATCAAAAGAATGTGTCTTTGGATGTGATGTTACCTTTTGTAGTATTGTGCGTACAGTCGTTGTGTCAAGCCCAAACGGAGAGGGCGCACTAACACCTGGTGCAAAGGCAGCATTTAGCACATCCATACATAGCGTTAACAGCACATAATCATGATTATCCATGTAGTGCTGAAGATCATTGAGAATTTGCACTTTATTTTTAGTTGTCATATTTTCTTCTAATATATATTTCACATGTAATTCATCTGCTTTTTCAAATAGCTCATTAGTATTGCCATAGCGCTGAATGCCAAGGACCAAATAATCAGTATATGGATCCTGCTCTAAAATTTGACGGAACATGGTACCAGAAGATGGCTGTTCATCATAAGGTCGTAAGTCAAAATGTGCATCGATATTGACGATGCCGATTTTGGCATCCTTTGGCAATGCTGCACGAACTCCTAAATAGTGACCATATAATGTCTCATGCCCACCACCAAGCACAACACATTGACATTTTTTAGTGAGTAGTGTTTGAACAATTCCACCTAGTTCACTTTGTGCATCCTCTAATGCATGATTGAGGCACAGAATATTGCCTACATCAATTACTTGCTGTTCCTCAGTGAAAGTCCAAGGTAGGCTAGCTAATGCGGAACGTAAAGCGTTTGGTCCACTTGCCGCCCCTATTTGACCTTGGTTGCGGCGTACACCCTCATCACAAATAAAGCCAACAATAGCAGCATGCTGATAATCTGAAGCGCTTACATCATTAATCGGAATTCTTTTTACCTTTTGATGTAAACGAAAACTACTCGTATTAGTAGTGGAATCTATACGGCCTTCCCATTGTTTTTGATCTGTCATTGCATACATAACCTTTTAACCCCATTTCCAATATTATTGTAGTGTAAATAATGTTGTAAATTTATTATATATTCACATAATTATAATTACTAATATATAATTATTATTAATCTATAGCTTTTAACTATAAATAGGAGTGATTTTATGTTGGATTTAAAACAGTTACAATATTTTATTGCTGTTACAGAGCAAATGAATTTTTCAAAGGCAGCAGAGAAATTGCATATTTCGCAGCCTTCCTTAAGCAATGCCATTAAGAAATTAGAGCAAGAGATTGGCTCACCCTTATTGAAAAGAAATACAAGAAATCTCCAACTAACAGAAGCAGGTGAACTTTTATATGAACGAGCAAAAGTGATCTTAAAAAATATGGAAGTTTTAAAAATAGAAATGGATGAAGTGATTGTGCATGGTACAAGTGAAGTGACGATAGGTGTGATGGAATCCATCAAGCATTGGCTACCAAAAGTTATTGCAAACTATAAAAGAGACTATCCACAAATGATGATTCATTTAGTAGATATTTTAGGCAGTAAGCGGGTTAAAAAATCACTAAAAAGTTATAAAACACATGTAATTATTACTAATCAGCGGATGGATGATGACGAGCTAGAAGTTCAGAGCTTATATGAAGAGCGTCTTGTTGCTGTTTTACCATTAAATCATCCATTAGCAGAAAAGGATCGACTGACGTTTGCTGATTTATGCAATGAACCATTTATCATTAGTACAGAAGGATTTCAAACGAGGCTTGATATTTTAAGTGCGTTCGAGCAGGCTAACGTAAAGATGAATATTCAATATGAAATTGAACGTTTTGAAACGGCTGTATCGCTTGTTCGAGAAAATTTAGGGATTACAATCTTACCGGAAAATTACTTACAAGGTCCTACCGCAAAAACTATTGTACAAAAAGAAATAGATGGTCCAAATTTACGGCGCAATGTGTATTTAGTATCTCTAAAAAATCGTCATTTACCCCTTGCCATTCGTCACTTATTAGCAAATATAGTGCAATTTTTTGAGTCCTAATCACTAAAAGTAATGTTTTTGTTTTGAAAATTTCCCTACCTATCAAAAATGCTGATTCATGACCAAATTTTCTCTATCATTCAAATTTTTCTGAAATAGATGATTGATTTACAGGAAATATAGCGGTAACATTTAATGTAAGAAATAAAATGAACATTCATTCATTTTTTATCTTCAGGTTGTCACGGATTTTCAAAGGAATGAATAAAAGGATGTTTGCCTAAAATCTCCGCATCCTGCGAAAAGGGCAAACTGACCTGCATCGGTAAAAACGCTACGTTCTGTGGCATTACCGAATGACCGACATCATGTCGGCCTTCGTGCAGTCCTAGGCACAATTCAAAATCCGGACGCAATTACGCTAAGGCAAAATTGATTGTGATGTTCAAACAAAGGGGGGCTTTTCTATGAATTTTTCTTATAGTGAAAAGGTAGTAGATTTACAGGCACGGCTGACTAATTTTATGGAGCAGTACATTTATCCAAATGAGGCAGTGTATGCAGCACAGGTTGATGCAATGGAGGATCGTTGGGGCGCAATTCCACCAATAATGGAAGAGCTAAAGCAAAAAGCAAAGGATGCAGGCTTATGGAATTTATTTTTGCCAGATAGTGAATATGGGGCAGGCTTAACAAATTTAGAGTATGCGCCTTTATGTGAAATTATGGGACGCTCTTTACTTGCGCCAGAGGTTTTTAACTGTAATGCACCTGATACAGGCAATATGGAGGTGCTTGTGCGCTATGGCTCAGAACAGCAGAAAAAACAGTGGCTAGAACCGTTATTACGTGGAGAAATACGTTCCTGCTTTGCCATGACAGAACCAGCAGTTGCGTCAAGCGATGCGACTAATATTGAGGCAAGCATTGAACGTGATGGGGATTTTTACATCTTAAATGGGCATAAGTGGTGGACAACAGGTGCTGGAGATCCGCGTTGTAAAGTCGCGATCTTTATGGGGAAACATAAAGACACTGAAGCACCTATCCATGAGCAACAATCAATGGTTCTCGTTCCTATGGACACACCTGGAGTAAAAATAGAGCGCATGCTAACGGCTTTTGGCTATGACCATGCACCAGAAGGACATGGGGAGGTAACGTTCACGAATGTTCGCGTACCTGTGGACAATATATTATGGGGGGAAGGTAAGGGTTTTGCCATTGCACAAGGAAGATTAGGTCCCGGTCGAATCCATCATTGTATGCGTCTTATTGGGGCTGCTGAACGAGCATTAGAGGAAATGTGTATACGTGTGCAGGAGCGACGGGCCTTTCATCGACCACTTGCAGATCAAGGTGTGATGCGTGAGCGGATTGCTGAGTCCCGTATCGATATCGAGCAGGCGAGATTGTTAACACTAAAGGCAGCATATATGATGGACACAGTGGGTAATAAAGAAGCAAAAGCAGAAATTGCCATGATTAAGGTGGTTGCACCAAATATGGCTTTAAGAGTTATTGATCGAGCCATTCAGGCATTTGGTGCTGCTGGAGTTGGACCTGATACAACGCTTGCTGCACAGTGGGCCAATTCTCGTACATTGCGTTTAGCAGATGGACCAGACGAGGTGCATCGCAATACCATTGCTAAGTTGGAGCTGAAAAAACATGCTAAAAAATTAGAGGAGCTGGTGAAATGACGGTACTGGACTTATTCAGTCTGAAGGGAAAGACAGCCATCGTAACAGGCGGAGGACGTGGATTAGGTGCTCAAATTGCACAAGGCTTTGCAGAAGCTGGTGCCAATGTAGTGCTGTGCTCACGAAAGGTAGAGGCATGTGAAGTGGTAGCAGCAGAGCTAGCGAAATTAGGTGTACAAACATTGGCTCTTGCCTGCGACGTAACAAAATCAGACGATGTAGCAAACGTGGTATCAAAAACTATCGATACATTCGGCAATATTGATATTTTAGTAAATAATAGTGGAGCGTCTTGGGGAACTCCTGCTGTTGAAATGCCATATGAGGCTTGGCAAAAAGTATTTGATGTTAACGTAAATGGTACATTTTTAATGAGTCAAGCAGTTGGCAAAAAAATGCTGGAACAAAAAAGTGGCAAAATTATTAATATCGCCTCAATTGCAGGGTTAGGCGGTACATTACCAGATTTTATGGATACTATTGGCTATAACGCGAGTAAGGGAGCCGTTATTACCTTAACAAAGGATTTAGCCGTAAAATGGGGGCCATATGGCGTCAATGTGAATGCGATTGCACCAGGATTCTTCCCAACAAAAATGTCAAATGTTTTAATTGAACGTGGACAAAAGTATTTAATGAGTGCCACACCATTAAAGCGTTTAGGCTCTGAGAATGATTTAAAAGGCGTTGCGTTATTTTTAGCGGCAGCTGCCTCAGATTATGTAACAGGAGATGTTATTGTTGTAGATGGTGGCATGAGCTCAATTATTTAAAGGAGGGTTTGGATGGATACGATACAAGTAAGGGCAAGTGAACGTCTTGATGAAGTGAAATTACAGTCATTTTTAAAAAGGCAATTTCCAGATTTACCAGAAGGTATTCTCGAAATTTCACAATTTAGTGCAGGCCATTCAAATTTGACCTATTGCCTAAAAGTAGGTGATTTTGAAGTCGTTCTTCGTCGACCTCCACATGGACCAGTCGCCAAAAAAGCACATGACATGAAACGTGAATTTACGATTTTATCTGCCTTGCATCCATTTTTAGCTGCTGCTCCGGAGCCGTTTGTTTACGTTGAAGACCGAGAAATTATTGGTAGTGATTTTTTCTTAATGGAACGGAAGAAGGGCATCGTGTTAGACACACATTTTCCTAAAGGCATTGAGCATAACGAGCAACTAGCACGCCAGATATCTGAAAAGATGGTTGATTCACTGGTAGCACTTCATGCAATCCCATATCAGGAGACAAAGCTTAAGGAAATGGTCAAGCCAGACGGATTTATGGAGCGGCAGGTACAGGGCTGGATCGAACGTTATGACAAAGCAAAAACAGCACAGTATGCTGAGGTTGAAGCGCTGACAACATGGTTAAAGAAGCATATTCCTACTAACAGTGAGGCAACGATTATTCATTATGATTACAAGCTGAATAATGCTATGTTTTCCAATGACTTTTCTGAAATGATTGGACTTTTTGATTGGGAAATGACGACAGTAGGGGACCCATTAGCTGATTTAGGCGTGGCAATGAGCTACTGGATGCATGCAGATGATCCTAAGATGCTATTATACGCATTAGGAGAACCACCAGTAACGATTTTGCCAGGTTTTTATACACGTCAGGAATTTATACAGCGTTATGCAGAGAAAAGTGGACGTGATGTCTCTGCTATAGATTATTACATTACATTTGCCTACTTTAAATTAGCTGTAATTTGTCAGCAAATTTACTATCGCTATGCAAATGGTCAAACAAAGGATGATCGATTTGCACAGATGGATAAAATGGTAGCCGCACTAATTCAACAAGCTTCTAAGGCAATATAGAATTAATTGTAACTTTAATCAGAGAAAAGTGAATTTTATTACACCGACGGTTGCTTTAATTAGCAGCCGTAATTTTTATCAATATTACAGATTATCCGACATTATAATTATTAAATTCTATGTTTACACTCGCACCATACAAATTAAATACAAAAAATCAATTCACGTAAAAATAATTAAAAGAGGGGGAATGCATGTTCTTATTTTATCATGCGGATTTATGGATTAAACGAAAGGGGCAATACAATATTTATTTATTGTTTTTCGATAAAAAAATATTGACTTAGAATGTAAGTGCAGTTACTATACCAATAGCAAGTGTTAAAAACAGATTTCAATTTTGGTTTACTATTTGATAGATGAGCAAAAGCTCAACGGAGGATAAAGGATGAAAAAATATATATTTGCTACTTTGCCAATTTGTTTAGGGATTTTATGTTTAGTTACAAAGGGATTAATTGGAGATGAATTAATGGCAGATGGAACAATTGTGGAAAGAAATTTCTTTTTAATACCATTAAGTTATTTGTTTTTCCTGAGTGGTATAATTTTATTTTTATTTGTAGCTACTTTATCAAGAAAGACAAAGATTGCGAACTAATTAGAAGAAGATCAGGTTTACATATTGTGACCTGATCTTTTATGCTTTATTGATTACTCAAATATTTGATCAAGTTTATCACTATAAAACTTAATGGCTTTGCTGTATGCATTTATACCTTCATGATTCGAAGTGGATAAGAGAGTATTTAATAATATTTCCATTGATTTTGAATGATCCTTTAAGTTATAGAGCGTCATAGCATAGAAAATCTTTAAATGCTCGGCATCTGGAAAATCATTTATAGCTTGTCATGATTAAATGGTATAATAGATATAAAAAATGCTTGAGGTGAGCATGAATGCTTGAACGTTCAATGGAAAAGACACGGGAATGTAAAATCGAAAGGGAGTGATAGAAGGAAGAGTTTCATAATAGCTCTTCTAAAACAATTAGAAAAGAGGACTATTAGTATGAATAACATCAATTGTGAAGGCTTCGATTTAACATATAGTGTAAAGGGACAAGGGAAGAAAATAGTGGTAATTGGCAGTAGTGTTTATTACCCTCGCTTATTCTCTGAAAATCTCTATAAACATTTTCAATTTTATTTTTTAGATCACCGAGGATTTGTGAAATCACCTCGAGAACTAAAACAAGAGGATTATACATTAGATAAAATTGTAGAAGATATTGAAACTGCGAGAAAATTTCTCAAGCTAGAGAATTTCATTATTTTAGGTCATTCTGGACATGCATTTATGGCCTTGGCCTATGCTAAAAAATATCCTCAATATATTGACAAAGTTATCTTATTGAATTCTGCACCAACAAATAGTCAAGAAAGGCAGCAGCAAAGCTTTTCTTATTTTAACGAAACAGCAGGTCTTGAGCGAAAAAGACAATTTGAGCATGATATTGCTTTTTTAGAAAATGATATTCGGAATGACCCTGAAAGACGCTTTGTCCATATGTGTCTTCGAATGGGAGCACATAGTTTCTATGATTACACATTTGATGCTACAGATATGTGGGAAGGCGTCTATACGAATATGCAAATCATTGATTATCTTTGGGGAGTAGCATTTGCCGAACGCAATTTGATTCACTTATTGGCTGATGTTGAAAAACCTGTTCTTGTAGGGTTAGGTAGATATGATTACTTAGTTGCGCCTGTTTCGCTTTGGGATTCATTAGATGGACTAGACAAAAATGTCAAAAAGGTTATTTTTGAAAAGAGTGGTCATAATCCAATGTATGAAGAACCTGAAACTTTTGATAGAGAGTTAATCAGTTGGATTAATAATAAATAATGGATTACTAAAAACCAGTTATTCTCTAAAGAATGAGAATAACTGGTCATTTTTTTATAGAATACTTTCATTAGATTAAACCGATTTTTCCCTCCTTGAAAACGCCTTGGAGACCAACATCACTTTGGCATAAAGCTCATTTGGAAGAGCCTACTTAGTCCACCTTAAATTTTACGAATAGCCTCAATTCTTTCACAATCTATTATAATAGGCATAGCTGCTGCTCCTATTTGAAGGAAGTACGCACAGCTAGTTGGTTTATCGAAATACAAGAAGTAAACATTTAAAAAATTACCACCTTTTGCAAGAAAAACGTCTACCAATGTTCCAGGATCAAGACATTGTAAAAGATGACAAGGACAGTTCTTGCAATTATTTATTTCTTGACCATGATGATTATTCAGGTTGTCATTTCTCTGTTTTTGCTTAACATCCTTAGAATTATAATATTTTATGTTATAAGTATCGGCTTCATCAAATTCATTATCTTCTGTAGAGCCTTTGTCATGATTACAATAATATGTTTTGGATTGACAGTAACATTTATCAAATTTATGATAGTTGTCAAAATTCCAATTGATACGATCAAGATAACGCTTATCTTCCATACCTTATGTTCTCCCTTATTGTTGGAATATTTGCTGTTACCAGCTCTATAATTAGTCTATGATATGAAGGCAACGTAGAACTGGTACAGTGTCCATTTAGGATTTTACTATTTGAAAATTGGGGAAGAACTAAAAATAACTATTTAATAAAAAAGACTAGAACCACAAAGTGCTCTAGTCTGTAAGAAATTTATTTGCTGGCACCATAGTCCTCTTTAAGATAACTGTATATTTCCAAGTCTACTATACCTTTACCAGACCAAAGTGAAGCCTGTCTTATTAGTCCTTCTTTGAGGAAGCCATTTTTTAGGAGTACCTTTTTTGACGGTTCATTCAGTGGCATCACTTCAGCTTGTATCCGATTAATGGCAACCTCCTCAAATAAATATTTTACAATCATATGTACAGCTTCAGTGGCAATGCCTTTACCCCAATACGCCTCAGCTAAATAGTAGCCGATTGTTACCATATCCACTTTCTGATTAAAATCCATTGCTTCAATAATGCCAACCAATGTATCATTCTGAGATTTTTGAAAAATACCCCATTTTACTCTGCTTTTCTTCTGATAGTCTCTATCAAAATGGCCAATCATTTTACTAACAGTTGGAAGATTGTGCTTTGGAATAATTCCGCAAAACTCAAATACTTTTTCATTATCATAAATGTCAAATAGCTCCTGTAAATGGCGATCCTCAATTTTTTTTAGCTCTAGCTTGGATGAACGTAATATTGGAAATTCCTCAAATACCTTTGTTAAATTCATAATGTTCTCTCCTTTGTTACGCTTTAATTGGAATGTAAATTTTCATTTTCATATCGTTTGGATAAGCTGAATTGACTACATCTGTTATTTCAAAATCAGGGCCTTCATTTCTTTCATAATTAGAATTTGGTAGCCAAACACCATAAATATAGCGTCGTATATTTTGAATTGCCTCTGAAGTTCCTTTCATGGAAAATACCGCATATTTGCCCTCAGGGATTTCAAATTTGACAAAGCCATTGTCCAGTGATTCCGTATTGCCCGTTACTTCTTCACCAATAATAAAGGAAAATTGTCCATCGTCATGAAAGTTAGTGGATAGTCCATAAGCGAAATTGGGAGTAAGCTTATGAGGAATTCGCTCATAATAATGATTTTTTCCAAAATCAGTGTAAAATTCAGGAATATCTATAAAATATTTTTCATCTAGTAAGGTTGTTTGGTATTCATATCCAATAATAAACTTTTTCTGTAAATAAATCATTTCAGGCTTATTCATGATGAAATCTCCCTTCATTTTATAATCCAAAAAGTTTAGTTTACTTTGAAGGGGAACGACATTTTTTTCTTTTCGATATTTTGCGGGGGTCACACCAATGTAATTGACAAAAGCACGCGTAAAAGCCTCCTGTGAGCTATAATGAAAGGCAATTGCAATGTCTAAAATGTTATTGGTGGTAGTTTCTAACAGTATGGCTGCCTCAGATAACCGCCTATTTCGACAATACTGCTGAACAGAAAAACCAGTAATAGCTTGAAAAAGTCTTTGGAAATGGAATGCAGAGAAATAAGCCTTTGCTGATATATCAGTAATGTTTAATTCATCTTGTAGATGCTCCTCAATGTATTCAATAGCGTTTTGTATTCTTTCAAAATAATCCATATCATAGCCCCTTCCTGTCATTAATATAACGGCAATCGAACATTACCTTTTGATAATTTGTGCTAATATTGTAAATGAAAATGCAAGCGAATGATTGATAGAAATATAAGGGAAGTAAAATCAAGACAGTGCAGCTCTCATTACTAAAATATTATAATGTTGATTACAGTCGAAATTAAATGTATAATTTTGTTATATTTTACTGAAAGCGAGGGATTTATGATGACAGTCAGCTCTATTTTTCTATCAAACAAATTTGAGGTGTGGAAGAACTAAAATTTACTAGATTCTTCTGCATAAAATCGGAGGAATTGACATGTATAGTTATTATGGTCCAATAAGTACAGAGCTTTATGATTTTACGAAACCAGTAGGCCATTCCATAAATGGGGATATTGAGTATTATCTTCATCGTTTAACAGGAACAAATGGTAAGATTCTAGAAGCAGGGGTAGGTTCTGGTCGTTTCCTTATTCCTTTATTAGAGAAGGGTTTTGATGCGGAGGGAATTGATTACTCACCAGAGATGCTAGCCTCTTGTCGAAAACGATGCGCAGAAAGAGGATTACCTGCAAGGCTTTATGAAGGTAATTTAAACAATTTTTCATTGCATTCAAAATATGAAACTGTGGTCATGCCAACTGGGTCATTTTGTTTAATTGAGCAATCGAAAGAAGCAATTGATGCATTAACATGTATATATCATCATTTGGTTCCCGGTGGTCGTCTAATAGTGGACTTGCTACTGCCATTACATTGGCGTACAGGAGAAATTTCTACCTCCTATTATCAGCTATCAGACACCGAGGGAATAGCGTTAGAAAGTAAATCTGTAGAGATGGATTGGATCAATCAAACCACTCTTACTGTTTTAAAATACGAGAAATGGAAGAGTGGGAAATTAGTAGATACAGAACTGCAGAGATTCCCATTGCGATGGTATGGAATTGAAGAATTTCAGCAAATATTAGAAAATATAGGTTTTTCTAACATAACTTGTTCAGCTGAGTATATCCATAATAAGAAGCCTTCTATAGAAAGTGGATTGGTTACCTTTGAAGCGATTCGTAAGTAATAATTAACAAAAAAGAAATCTGCTCGATTTTTAGTGGAAATAGCTGCTAAGGTCTTGCAGATTTTTTATTTTATCTAGTTTTTAACTTGCAATATTTTTATGATAAAGGTAGGTGGGAGGTGGCTGTTTGGATGTTTAAGCAAAAAAGAAAGAGGAGATTCAATTGATAAAAAGTATTGACAGCAGGTGCAGTTTTTAGTAAAGGGGATGTTCGCCTCTGTAGTCCGTAAGTGGAACAGCTTACGCAGAATGGCAAGTAACGTTAGAAGGTAGTTGGATTTACAAGGAGTACATACCTAAAGCCAGTGTGGTCTAAACTATAGTGGAAGTAAAGCATGCGATGATTGACTTGTACAACTGCACTGAATTTGAATCTAAAGAAGTGGTTTACATTAACAAGGATTATAATAATGACCTTACTGATATTATTTTTTTGCAAGATATCAACAAGATATCCCTGGTTATAAGAATATTGAATGAAATAAATTGAAACAACATAAAGGGCTACTGTCAGGAAAAAGGGCTTAGCGTTGTAAATCAGCATTTTCCTGACGGTACCCCCAGTACTTCTGCAAAAAGGGGTGAGATGTATCATTCCTCAACAACACACCTAAGACAAAGTACTCAATTAACCTTAATCCTTGGCTTTTTTGTTATGTGATCGAGGTACGAGCTCATTTGGAAAGAGGGAGCAAGTCTGAAACATTCTACTTTTTATTTTTAACTATTAACAAAGATATAAATTTTTTGTTACATAGATCTATTCTTTATACTAGGATACTGGTAGAGAGAAATAAGAAAAAGCAAAACTCCACAAAAAATAAAGACGAGAGTACTTGGCAGAACAACACTTAAGCCAGTAAACATCCCACCAATTGCCATACCTGAATAACGGATAAAATTAAACAGTCCTAAGGCAGCTCCCCTATGTTCGCTATATTCGTTACTTATAATAGTTGAAAATAGTGGAGGTGCAAACCCAATTGTTAAGCCATACATAAACAATATGATACTTAATCCTATAATTGACTTGGTATGCAGAAAACCAAAGGCAATAATTAACAAGGGAATGAAAAATAAAACAGTGATAAACAGCTTCTTCAATGCAACTTTCTTCTGTATTTTTTTAAAGATAACACTCCCAAAAATCATACTAACAGTTAAAGGTAAGTATAATAATCCAATGTTTTGTAATGATATATGATAATGATCGTTGAGTAATATCGGTAAAAAGACCAGAATGGCAAAGTGTATAAAAAAGACAAAAAAGCCTACAATCATCGTAATAGAACCAACACGATTCAAAAAAATAGCTCGATAGGTTTGGGTAAAGTTACTGGAATTTTCTTGAAGATCATTTTTTTCGTTGTTAGGAAAAACATACATAATAAACATAAGTAATACGGTAGCAATAAGAAAAAGAAATAGAAAAATTCCTTGGTAGCCATAATGTTCGCCTAATATTCCTCCTAATATTGGTGAAACTGCTGGTGCAAGGGTAAGCAGTATTTGATATGTACCGATTGCGCTCCCTCTTGCTTCCCCTTCAAATAAGTGTGAAATCATATTTATCGTAACTAAGGGGATAATACCAGCACCAATCGCTTGAACAATCCTAAAAATCATAAAGAGCAAAAAGTTGGTTGTAAATGCGCAAACAATGGTCGAGATACTAATTAAAATGAAACTAAAGATTAACAACCGTTTTTGATTCTTAGTATCTATCACCGTTCCTAAAAAGATTTGAACCACCGCAATGATAAAAATAAAGCTACTCACAGTGAAATTCACCAAATTAATAGATACGCTAAAAGAATCTCGAATTAGTGGAATGACTGGTGTATAAATATTTTGATTTAAAGAAGCGAAGAAACTGCTTATACTTAACAAATACAATGCTAGTATTTTCGCTTGAGATAGTCGAGACATACACTTTCTCCTTTTACAGCTTTAATGTGACTTAATGTTTTCAGTAATAGCGTTTAAAAACCGAATAATTGTCTCTAACTCCGTTGTATTAAAATTGTTAAAGATACTTAAATAACGATTTTTTGCCTGCTCATGTAATCGATTGTGGATAAGTGCAAGCATCTCTCCTGATTTTGTTAGTAAATAATATACTTCTTTTTTATTATCTTCTTGTTGTATTTTTTCAAGAATATTATGTTCCAATAACTTCTTTACTGCTTTTGTAATCGCTGGTTTAGATACATTTAAAATTTCAGAAAGCATAATATTATTCGCCTTTCCTTTCTCTTTGATTACTGCAACGATGTGTAATTGTGTCAGTGTCCAATCAAAAACAATTGCTTCTTCCTGACTTACATTCATTCGTTTTCTTCTTCTGTCAGCTGATTCTCTTTCTGTAATTAATCGTTGCAAAGCTTCAATAGCATCAATTTTTTTATCCATTTGTTACACCTATCCTTATTGTGATTCAATTATTGTTAACCGGTTAATAATTTTGATTGTATATTTCAAATTTTTTTATGTCAACCTATAATGATTTTTTAATGATATTTGGTAGTGAAGTTAACTTAATAGTTAACCAGTTAATCATTCGAATCATTGTTAGATAATTGGTTGGTAGTGTAAAAGGAAAATAATCAACATGAATTCATTTTTAGGAATTAATGGAATATAACTATAGTTGTTTTTTGATAGTAGTTTCAATAGCGAAAATATTCATTTTGACCTTTAGAGTAACACTCAGTTATTAAGTTTTAAATTGGCAATCCACTCTTTTTCTTAATTCTTATTCAGCTCAGTATATTCGAAAGTGGATAGGTTACTTTTAAAGCTATTCGTAAGTAATAATTAATAGTTAAAAACTTTTCAGAAATCTGCTCGATTTTTAGTGGGAATAGCCGATAAGGTCTTGCAGATTTTTTATTTTATCCAATTTTTACTTGCAATATTTTTGTTGTCTGAAGGGAAAATAAGGGTATGCAATTCATGAAGAAAGTAGGTTTAATATGCAGAAGGATATGAATTATGGTGGGGATTTTAAATATATACCAGCAACTTCAATTTGGAGTGGAGACGGTATTGAAGTTCTATCCGATATTTACCAACAAACGGTTCAAATTGTCAATATTATACTTTATGGGAATCCTTATAAGCAGGAATTTGTTCTTATTGATGCGGGTATGCCAAAAAGTGCTCAAGAGATTATTTCTGTTGCAGAAAAGAGATTCGGTGCAAATTGTCAACCGAAGGCATTAATTTTAACTCATGGTCATTTTGATCATGTTGGTGCAATCATTGATTTAATCGATCATTGGGGTATGCCAGTCTATGCGCATGCTTTAGAATTACCTTTTCTAACAGGGAAAGAAAATTACCCTGAACCAGATCCTAATGTGAATGGTGGCTTAATTGCGAAAATATCATCCATTTTTCCAAATGAAGCCATTAATTTAGGAGAGCATGTTAAGCAACTTCCATTGGATGGCAGCGTACCATTTATGCATGGATTCCGCTGGATTCACACGCCAGGACATACACCTGGACATATCTCCTTGTTCCGTGAGGACGATCGAGCATTGATTGCTGGGGATGCCTTTGTTACGGTAAAGCAGGAATCACTCTATAAGGTTTTATTACAGAAAAAAGAAATAAGTGGTCCTCCACGCTATTTTACGACGGATTGGCTAGCTGCTTGGGAATCCATCAAAAAATTAGAGGCATTAAAGCCCTCCGTTGCAGTGACAGGACATGGGTTACCCATGAAGGGCGAAGAGCTTACAAAAAATTTGCATAGACTGGCTACCGAATTTGAACAAATCGCTTTACCGAACCATAGCAGGTTTCTAAATTAATGATGTAGTTTAGATCTTTATGAAATAAAGACTGTAGCAAGAAAATTATTGCCACAGTCCTCATTGGAGGGGAGGTGTCTGTACTCTTGCTTTTTCAGCTGCATCTTTTAATAAAAGCCTATTGACATAAAAATAAAAAATCGTTATATTCAATTTATTCAACGTTGAGTATAAAAAGGTGATTATTATGACAAAATTATTAGTACTTGCAATGCTAGGGCTAAAACCTATGACTGGCTATGATATTAAAACAATGCTGGAAATGAATGATGCAGAGCGTTGGGGTGGAGTGCTAATTGGCTCAATCTATAATGCTTTAAAAAAACTTGAAAAAGATGGTTATATAGAGGTAGCTAGTATTGAATCTACAGGTCATAGGCAAAAGGCAATCTACCAAATTACTGACAAGGGAAAAGAATATGAGCAAGAATTGATTATTGAGGCACTTGAAAATTCTTCTGTAGTGTATCCAACAACTTTATATTCAGGTATATCATTTGCATTTAAGCTTCCTAAAACAAGAGCGATAGAGGCCTTAGAAAAGCAGAAAAAGATCTTGGAAAAGGAAGAAAAGGCAATTCAAGCTGGATATGAGGCAAAACGGCTTGCAATGCAAGGGAATCTACCAGCTTTAACTCAACTGGCGTTTGATCATATGTTAGAAGTTGTAAATGTTCAATTAAAATTTGTCACACAGGCTATTGATATTATGAAAAAAGAAAACTCTCTCGCATGAGGGAGTTAAAATTTATACATATATTCAAAGTTGAATATACAATGTTAATTAAGGAGAGAATTTATGACAAAGTTAATTTCTGCAAATCAATTAACAAAATGCTATAAAACAAGATGTGTTGTCAATCATATAAATTTTGATATTGAAGAAGGTGAAATAGTTGCACTCATAGGCTCAAATGGTGCCGGAAAAACAACTACAATTAGCATGCTTCTCGGTATTGTGTCGCAAGATAGTGGGACAATAGAATATTGGAAATCTGATTTTAAAAAGGAAATAGGGACCCAGCTCCAATCAACACCTTTTTTTGAGGGTTACACAGTGGAGGATAATATCAAATTATTTGCCGCATTCTACGGAATTTCAGTTTCCAGTAATGAAATGGATGAAAAACTGGCCGCCTTTGATTTATTGCAAGTTAAAAAAGTGTCGGCTATTAAACTATCATTAGGGCAGCAGAAAAGGCTAGCAATTATCGTGACAACTCTGCACAATCCAAAGCTAGTCATTTTAGATGAACCCTCTGCAGGTTTAGACCCTAGAGGGCAAAAGGAGATTCAACAAATCATTAGAGGGCTAAAAGAACAAGGTGTTACAGTTTTATTTTCGTCTCATGATATGTTGGAGGTCATGAATGTAGCTGACAGGATTTTAATGATGCATCAGGGGAACATCATTGCAAATGGTTCTCCTAGTTATTTAATGGAAAAATACCAAAAACATCATTTAGAAGAACTTTTTTTTGAATTAACGAAGTAAGGAGCGAGAAAAATGAAAACAATTTTCTTTTTGAATCTTAAGTCCAGCCTAAAAGATATGTATTTACTGTTTTGGTCTATATTTATGCCATGTACTGCTATCATTGCTTTAAAAATTTTTTTACCAAACCTAGCAGGCAATTATACACAGGGGATGATTGCAGTAAGTGTGTTCTTTTACACATTTATGACGACTTCATTTATCGCATTATCACAAAGAAGAAGAGGGGTGTTTCATTTATTGCATGCAACACCGCTTCCCCTATGGAAATATATTGTCAGCGTCTCAAGCTCATGGGCATTAATTGCAATTATCCTATCCTATATCATTCTTTTATTTTCTTTAGTGGTTCATCAACTTACAATTACCTTCAGTTCACTTTTTTATTTGATACCCGTTATTTTAACTGCTTCATTAGCTTTTGTATTTTTAAGCTTTTTTGTATCTAGTCTTGTAAAAAATGAAGGACATTTAAGTATGACAGCAAATATTATAATGTTGCCAATGTTACTATGCAGTAATGCGTTTCTTACAATGGAAAAAGCGCCAAGTATTGTCCAATTTATTAGTAGGATAAATCCATTCGAATGGTTTTTGAGAGGAATTCAAGGTGCATTTTATCATAATTATCCCGTTTGGGGAGAGTCAATATTGCTTTTATTACTATGTCTTGCCTTCTCATTATTAATTTCTATAAAAATATTTAAATATAGTGATCAATAATTTTCAATCTTGGGTGCTTTTACACTTTCGTTCTTGATTGCCGCTTCGCCAATTTTTATTAATAGCGAAGCGGATATTTTACAAAAGTACTATTTAAAAATGCCTTTAGTGAGACTTTTGTAAGTCCTTATTTAAACTAGTGCCAATCCCTTGTGTATTTACAGTGACCTGTACTTTGACATCTATTTCAGGAAATAACGTTGCCCAATTATCTTTGATTTTATTCCAGCCCTTATAGTCCTGACGGTAAAGGATTTCAGCAAATTGCAGAGCATCTACTTTGTACGTTTTTTGCAGCGTGTCGAGTGTTTGCTCTAATCCTTTCTTAATTGCCTCACTTGTTGCTTTATTTAAGGCCGTAATGTTTTGTGGTTTTGTTAAATCAATCGTACAATTTACATCTGCTACATTTTGCTCTACCTTAAGCTTTATATTAATTTTAGGATGACCATGCTGTACCCTTCCTGTTATTTTAGCTTCTGAATTTGTTACTTCAGTAGTGAGCTTACCTTTTTCAGGGCAGGATAAAATTTCAAATGTACTCTTAATATGATTATTCATATAGTTATAACTTTTGCTTTCTGCCATTGTTAAAAAGCCTACTAGCTTGTAGTCCTTAAATAAAGCAAAATCACCAAATTTTAGGATTGCAGGATTTTGTATGCGTTCAACATTTGTTTGATTATTTCCGATTGCGCTGTCTCCATGTAATTCAATCGTGGATAAAACGGCACTGTTTCCTTTACCGCTTAAAGAATTGATTAAATCGTCTAAAATAACAGAGTCTGTTGTCCCTATTGCCTTTTCTGAACTTTTCAGGGCATTTAGTATATTCTTAGCAGGGATATCTTCTAAGGGCGTTAAAATACTTAGTACCTCTTTGGCCGTTGTATCGCGGGCAATTAAAATATTGAACTCACTTCTACCCTCAGGATCTCTTTGAAATAAATCCAATATATTATTCATGCCCTCCTCAGCCAATTCTTCTCCAATAATGATAATTTGCGCATGTGAATAGTAGGGCTTTCTTGGTGTTAAAGTGGTCAGCTTTCTTATAGCCTCAAATAAAGATTTTCCAGTAGCATGATACGTGATGACGGGAGACTGACTTGTAGCCTTTTTTGATGCTATTTGTCCAGGATTTACAATCTGTACGGAGATTTCATATTGCTCATTCACTCGATCAACACCTACGGCAGCTACAATTGCTAATTCATTTAACTCTCGTTTACTCCAACAACCACCTAACAAAAGAATGAGAAAAACGAATAGAAGTAGGGATAGTGAGTACTTTATGTTAGGCACCTCCAGTTTAAACCGCAATAATGAATTCATATCTTTATAAGGATAAGCAAAATTATGTAGAAATAATCAATATCCAGATGTAGAAAATGGCTTGTATTTTGGAGGCATGATTATGATAGTAATAAAATCGAGGGTAGTTATAGGATTTTGGGGAATAAGAATTTAACTTTCGAGAAGATTTCAATAAAGTGAGGCTGGGACATAAATAGCTTCAATTGATGAGAAATTCGAATTTGAATTCATTCAAATTCGGATTTCTCTATTTTTTTATGTAGTCTCCATATAGCTCTTAGCTAATGGCTGTGAATTTTCTTAAA
>Ga0213821_1000438_pt1 | contig 25778 bp, 22 predicted proteins | sample MC6MC0909MG_FD_179894 | JGI IMG/M metagenome (GOLD analysis project Ga0213821, IMG submission 179894) | Enriched soil aggregate microbial communities from Iowa State University, Ames, United States - MC6-MC0909-MG | ecosystem: Environmental > Terrestrial > Soil > Unclassified | place: USA: Iowa...
GCTTTTTTGCGATTTTCATAATATTTTTTACAAATAATAAATGTCCAAAAGTACTTGTGTTTGATAATAAGTTATTAAGCATGATATAAGTGTAAAAGATACTTTTTATTTTTTAATCGAGATGTACTATAGTGAGAGGATTTGGATTTGAAATGATAGATAATTTTTGGCGTGATTTACCACGACCATTTTTCGTACTTGCACCGATGGAAGATGTGACAGATGTTGTTTTTCGTCACGTAGTAAGTGCAGCAGGTCGACCAGATGTATTTTTCACGGAGTTTACAAACTCGGATAGTTATTGTCATCCAGAAGGCATGAAAAGTGTGCGGGGCCGTTTGATTTTTACAGAAGATGAACAGCCGATGGTGGCTCATATTTGGGGAGATAATCCCGAATATTTCCGTCAAATGAGTATTGGTATGGCAGAGCTTGGATTTAAAGGCATTGATATTAATATGGGCTGCCCTGTACCGAATGTGGCTACAAGAGGGAAAGGCAGTGGCCTGATTTTACGTCCAGACATTGCAGCAGAACTTATTCAAGCAGCAAAAACGGGTGGGTTGCCTGTTAGTGTGAAAACACGACTTGGCTATAAGGATGTAGATGAGTGGGAAGAGTGGCTAACGCATATTTTAAAACAGGATATTGCCAATCTTTCTATTCATTTACGAACAAGAAAGGAAATGAGCCAAGTAGATGCGCATTGGGGGCTTATTCCTGAAATCAAAAAATTACGTGACCGTATTGCACCAAATACGCTACTTACCATCAATGGAGATATTCCTGATCGTCAAACAGGGCTGGAGCTGGCGAAAGCATATGGGATTGATGGCGTTATGATTGGACGAGGTATTTTTAAAAATCCCTTTGCTTTTGAAAAAGAGCCGAAAGAGCATAGCAGTAAAGAATACCTAGATCTTTTGAGATTGCAGCTCGATCTTCAAGATCAATATGCGGAAGTACTGCCACGTTCCATCACAGGGCTTCATCGCTTTTTCAAAATCTATGTCAAAGGATTCCGTGGGGCTGGCGAATTAAGAAATCAATTGATGAATACGAAATCAACAGATGAAGTGCGTGCATTGCTTGATAGCTTTGAAAAAAAATATTGATGAATACTATAACATAAATTTAAAATACTTCTAATTCCTGATGTTATTAGGAGTAAATTACTAAATGTCGACAAAAATTGACAAGTCATTTATAATGTAATTGTAATATATCAATGTGATGTTAGTATTATTTTTATAAAATAGAAAAAGGCAAACTTATCGAAAGGTAAGGACGCAAAGCTACGAGTCTAAAATCCCCTTGGATAATGATAGTCGGGTTGCCAAAATAATAAGTGTTTTTTGGCTATCCTAATTCTGTTCAAGGATAGTTTTTTTGTTGAAAAAATAAAAGAACAGACGACAATCAATCGTAGTGATAGATGTAATGAAATGTTTATATTTATAAAATAATACTAACAATATCAAATAAAGAATAAAAAGGAGATTTGAGATGATAGTCGTTGATAATGAAAAATATAAAATGGCAATTTATGAGGCAAAAAAAGAAGTACACGTTCAAATAATAGGGTTTATTAAAGCCGCTCTTGTAGAGCAATATGTTAAGGATTTGGAGGAGACAGTGGCTAGAGTTCAGAAAAATACATATACATTAGTTTTTGATGCAACTTATCAATCACCGCTTCCTTCAAAGGTTTCAACAGAGCTAGGAGAAACACTAATGTTTTACGCATCACTAGGTTTCAAAGAATTATTTATTGTTAGCCCAGCCTCTAAAATAGGATATGTCCAAGTACGAAATGCTTTAGAGAGAGTTAACTTCCCAGGGACAGTGGTTGACAATGTTTCACAATTACCAAGTCGTTAGTCTTTTATTAGCTATAGTCATATTTTGAAAAGAGGAATTTAGGATGCAAACAGTTCAAGAATTATATACATATGAAATCCTTACAAAGGACCAAACAGATTTAATTGAACAGGCAGCAGAATGTTTAGCAAAAACATTTATTGGAGTAGAAGTTGCCGGTAAATGGGTGCAAGAGCCGATTATCGGGTACGCCTTACAACTCCCATACGAAGATTTCTATCAATTTACAAAGGAATATATTGAAGCAAATGTTCATCAAGGATATTGTGCTATTGCACTAGATAAAGAGCAAAAAGTCGTAGGCGCACTAGTTGGGGATACGAATGTCCTTGAAATTATGGAAGAGGATATTTTTGAAGGCACGTTCTCTAATATGAACATAGTCATGCATGTTTTAGAGGATATTGATGAACGTTTCTTAAAAGATTATAAAAAACGTTATGGAAAAGATATGGAAGATGGAGAGGTACTACATTTATTTTTATTAGGTGTAATTGCTGAACATAATCGTCATGATATTGTACAAGGCTTAGGCGATATATTAGTAAAAAGAGCAAAAGAAGAAGGCTTAAGATTAGTATTAGCTGAAGCGACAAATCCAAAGTCATTGCGTTTAATGGAGAAGTATCATGACCTGACAAAATATGTAGACATAGAAGGAAACTTTATTGTTCATAAATATGAAAGCAACGAACATCTAAGCAGTATTCCATCAACTGTAGCAGATGGAATTTACATCATTGTAAAAGAACTATAAAATTTCATCACTAATACGTTAGTAGAATAGGAGATATTTTCATGGAAGCCATTATGCTAGGGATTATTGTAGTTTTAATATGTACATCTTTGTATTTTGCTTACCTCTATTTTTCACTTAAACGTCATGCCCAGTTAAATAATGAGGGACAAAATGGACTAAACGAATTATCAACAGGTCAAATAGGTGAACAATTTTTTAAATTCGCAAAAAAGATCAATGAAAAAGGTGAAAATCTTTTTGAACATGGGGAATACGCAACTGAAAAGGCTGATACTGTAAGGGCCGCTATTGACGAAGTCGGTAAAGGATTAAAAAAGCAACTAGTCGCTACCGAAGAGAGCTCTACTTCTATCGAAGACATTACAGTAGCTATTGAAGAACTGTCTATAAGATCAAACCAAATTTCAGAACAATCGAATACGACGTTAGAATTAACGCAAGAGGGTAACGTTAAGTTAAAAGATTCACTGGTGAAAATGGAGCAATTTAATCAAACGATTAATACGACATTTGATGCAATCAATACACTTGGAGAAAAATCATACGAGATTGGAAACATTGTAAAAGTAATTACAGGAATTTCCGAGCAAATCAATCTATTAGCATTGAATGCAGCTATCGAAGCAGCACGTGCAGGTGAACATGGTAAAGGTTTTGCTGTAGTTGCTGATGAAGTTCGTAAATTAGCAGAACAATCGCGTCAGTCAGCTGATGAAGTTTCAAATATTGTCAAAAATATTCAAGATGAGACGAACAAAGTCGTAATCTCGATGAAACAAGGAACAGAAGAATTTGAACAAACAAATACAAAAATTCTTGAAATAGGAGAAATGTTCGAAAAAATTGTAGATACAACAAAAATTATTGCTGAAAATAATGCGAATTCATCAGCAAGTACAGAAGAATTATCTTCAAGCTCACTTCAAATTGTGGCAGCTATGAAGGATATTTCTTTTATTTCGCGAGAGTCTGTTGAAATGTTTGAAGAGTTAGTTGGAATTAGCGATGAAGAGTTAAATACAATGGAAAAACTAGTTCAAGAAGCAGAGCAACTTGTAAAATTAAAAAAGGATGCAGAAAAAATCCTTTTTTCTTTAAATCGTGGTGTTGAAACGGAAGAAGCTAGAGCTGTTTAAGGTGCCGCAAAAATACGAAAGAGGAAGTTATCCTTGAATGTTTTAATCAACAAATGGAGATATGTCACTTCCACAAGAAAACAGGCCAAAGGGAAGTTAAGCAAGAACGAATTCTGGGAGGAATTCGTTCTTCATGTTGTTGAAATACTATTATGTCAATGAAATCAATGTGACAAATTAAAAAATTTAGCCCTTTTTCAAAACGAGGGGTTGATCTCCGTTCCAACTGAGTGCTTTCCTGGGGGCGTCCGATGAGCCGCTTCACTCACGTTGCTCGCTCCAGGGTCTCATCTGTGACGCTGAATCCCCAAGGAGTCACTCAGTCTACACTCCAATCAACCACTACACATAGTATGTTCTTCTGGCATTTTACACAAATTTATAGTGATAAATTTGAAGTCTTAACCTTCACTATATTATGCAAAAATGGAGCTTTGATAACATTTTTCTATGCAAAAGCAGAGAGTGCTTTATGTAAAGTTACAAAGTAATTTTATGCATAAAATGTAGGTTAACAGCTGTAGAATTGTACCAATATTTTATCCATTTAATGATGGTGAGTAACATGCTTTTACTTTACTTTTGAGGGAAGAAAATATTTAAAGTTCTACACTATTGCTGATTGGAGTGCAAGGCTACTCGACTCCCGTGGGAAAAGCGAGACAGACGAGACCCTGCACGGAGCGTCAGCGTAGGAAGCGGCTCGTCGCTTGCCCACAGGAAAGCGAGTAGCCTGGAACGGAAGTCACCTTCATTTTGACTAAATATTCACAAAGAGTCTCTTGACCATTTAGTTTTTCAACACTGTGAAGAACGAATTCTGGGAGGAATTCGTTCTTTTTCATGTAATTGAATAAAGGATTTAGAGGAATATAAACGAATTGTATATAAGTGCTAAATAAATATACGTACTGTAGGAGATGGAAGGATATGATTGTGACAACCAGACCTTTAAAAATTAAATATAAAAAACCAGACAATCCTCTTCAGGAGTTTATGGAAAACATTCAATACAATAGCTCCCTTACAAAGGAAGTTGTCTTTCTTCGATATATTGGTATACCTGAATCTGTCGATCTTTATAGGGAAGATATTTTAAAAATGGATGAGTATTTTTATGCTAAAAAGCAAAGTGTGCTTTATTTACGATTACATAAGCTTGAGGTCATCACCAATAAAAAAGATGTAGACAAATTTTCGGAGCTTTGGGGGAATTGGCAAGTCATGGTTAATAACCCTGCGTTACTTTACGAGACACCTTTATGCAGTAAATTACAGAAAGACCATCTTGAATGGACAAAAAAAATTAGCTTTAAAGAAATCATCCGAATGTATAAAGAAAATCAGCCAAACGCCAATGATACTTTATTAAAAAATTTTGCAGTAAAATTTTTATACTGGATGGATTATTATTTACCACAAATTTTTTCTGAAGATAACCAAATAGTGCAGAAAATTGTTTTTATTGGTAACATTACACAGCATGAATTATTATTCTTATATTTCTTATCGACACTTGGTTGTGATATCTGTTACATGAATCCTAAAGAAGACATTCCAAATTTGCTTCCAATCATAGCAGCATCATCTACTTTATATAAGTGTTGCGGCTTCTATGAAAAGGAAGTGGTAATACCAAAGCCTCAACCTAAAAAGAGTACACCATCTCCACAAACAATAACACTTCCGGTTCAGAATAAAACGGCGGAAGAGTGTAGCTATGAGCAATTAGCTTCTTTAGCCACATCTGTTGTAATGATTAAAACGTTTGGAGCGGATCATGAGGTGTTGTGCTTTGGTTCTGGTGTCGTTCTTCATCAAGATGGGTATATTTTAACAAACCTGCATGTTGTGAGTGGTGGGGAATATTATTCTGTACTATATGAGAACGATAAGAACGAATATATAACACATCAGTTTGTAAAATATCATGATGTGCATGATTTAGCCATTCTGAAGGTAGATAGAGTAAGCAAGCCTTTACCTGTTAAAGTTGAAGGTCCATTAGTTCGAGGACAGAAGATCGTTGCTATTGGCAGTCCTCTAGGATTATTTAATTCCGTTTCTGATGGTATTGTTTCTGGGTTTCGGGATATTCGAGGTATGTCTATGATTCAATTTACGGCGGCCATTTCAAACGGAAGTTCAGGTGGTGCTTTACTGGATATGCAAGGAAGACTAGTAGGGTTGATTACAGCAGGCTTTAATGATGGTCAGAATCTTAACTTAGCTGTACCTGCTCATTTAATCTATCAATTTGCTCAAAATTTTATTGAATTACCGAGTTAACGATTAATCCATTGCTATTTCATAAAATCCAATAATAGATGTTACCCTCAAGAAGAGTAAACTATAATGAACTTATTCAAGAAAACTTAAGGCGAAGAAAAAATTAATTGATAATAAAATACGAAAGAACGAATTCCAATCAAAAGGGATTCGTTCTTTTTTATGTTATTATAATAAACCTTTTGAACGTTTTTCAGCCATTTCCACGAGGCGTTTTGTTATTTCGCCTCCGACTGAGCCGTTTGCGCGAGAAGAGGCTTCAGGCCCTAACTGTACATTAAATTCTTGTGCAATTTCATACTTTAATTGATCAACAGCTTCTTGTACACCAGGTACTTGAAGTTTATTGGAACTACGAATAGCCATTTTGCTCACCTCCTTGTGATTAGAATGGTCGAGAGTGAGCGATTCATACATTTAACTTAGGAAAATGCATATTCTAATTACTATTGTAAAGTAACTTTGTGGAAAGGTAGCTAAAAATGTGAATGTCTCTGCTATAATAAAGTGAAACTTATTTAATGTTTTTTCTAAGTAAATGGAGGTTTTTAAATGACGAATAATGATATTTTAATTCGTTTAAGATATGCATTAGATATCAAAAATACAGATATGGTTAAAATTTTTAAGCTAGGCGGCATGGATTTTACAAAAGATGAAGTTTTGAACATGCTTATTAAAGTTTATGATGAGGAAGAAGCACCAGAAGAATACATCAAATGTAATAATAAAATGCTTGAGGCTTTCTTAAATGGGCTCATCACATTTAAGCGAGGGCCACAGCCATCTAAGCCTGGACAAGCTGAGGGAGCACAACTGATTTCAGGAAAAGAAAGTCCTAATAATATGCTATTAAAGAAAGTAAAAATTGCTTTAGCATTAACAAGTGAGGATATGTTGGATATTTTATATGATGGCGGTGTTAATGTTTCGAAAGGTGAATTAGGTGCCATTTTAAGAAATCCAAGTCATCGCAACTATAAGGAATGTGGCGATCGATTCGTGAGAAATTTTTTAAGAGGATTGACAAATAAATATAGAGAATAAATGGATATTTAAAAGAGCAGCTATTATTTTTGTAGTTGCTCTTTTAATAGGTTATCTTACGTAAATAGCTCTAAAATGTTGCAAATATACTATGAAAATCACGATTTTCTTTTTAAAATTTAGTTGACAAAATGTGACGGAATTGTGTACACTTTAGATGACACAAAGTTGTCACAAACGGGGAAAATAAATGTTTACGAACAGAGGGTGCTTTTATGGTTTATTTTGACATCTTATTAGTTGCTATTGCATGTGTTAGTACGCCACTCATTGTTGCAATTATATTAGACATCTTTTATGCAGAGAAAAAACAGGTTCGTTTTTCATTACGTCGTACATCAGTATGGTATTTATGTATGTTTGTTTTATCTTTTATACCAACAGTCTTACTTATGACACACAACGTATAGTTTACTTTAATAGGAATAAACACTTAGGGGTAAGTGAATATAAAATTATAGGAGTAGCTACAATTTTAAATACTTGTAGCTGCTCTTTTTATGTGTTCGTATGTCATTCTAATCATTCTATTGTTTGTTAATTGATGGTAAAAAAGTATTAAGAAATGCGTAATTTAAAATGGTTCCATTGACTACTTTTACCCATTGTGTTAATTTGAGGAGGAAAAAGATAGGCAAATCTACTGAAAAGTAGGGACGCAAAGCTACAGGTCTAAGGCAATAAATGCTATGATGGCTGGGTTGCAAAAGATTGCTAGTTAAGTACATATAATGCTAGTTATATTCTTTGTTGCCTATTTCTTTTTTGAAATAGGTTATTTTTTATAAAAAATTCGATAAGGGGGAAGTAGTAATGAAGTTCTTAAAAAATGCTTCATTAAAAAACAAACTTTTACTAACAGTTAGCATTATTGTTTTACTTCTAATAACAGTGATTACTACACAAAGTATTAGAGAATTAAACAATCGAATGACTGTAGATTTAGAACAAGAGTTAAAAAGTGTTGGGTTATTAACAGCCATGAATCTTGATAGTGATGAAATTAAAGCTTTATTGACCGAAAAAGGGGAAACCAACGCTAAATTTACAAAAGTTCAAAAGCAGCTTGATAAGATCCAAGAGGAACAAGGAATTATGAGCTGGAGCTACATATGGGATGTCAAGGATGAGGGTGGCGTCAATCCTATAGGTTATACGACCAATTTAAATGATGTGTATGAAGCAGGTGAAATTTTTAAGGATTTAGCAGATGAGCATGTAGAAACAGCTAAATTGGCTATTAAAAATAACAGTACAGAGGTAACTGATATTTTCCAGGATCCGTATGGTTCATGGAGAACGGTTTTTAGTCCTATTAAGGATGATAACGGGCAGCTAATAGCATTATTGGGTATTGATTATTCTGCGGATTACATTAACACCATTATTAAAAAAAGTGTTACTAAACAGATTGTGATTGCTGTTATTGGTATTGTCATTTTATTAATTTTAGTTTACATAATTATTGATCGTTTACTAAAGCCATTAAAGAAGGTAGTAAATGTAGCCAATCAGGTGGCAAATGGTGAATTGATGAATGTTGATTTAGAAATTACGAAGGATGAAATTGGAAATTTATCTGAATCTATACATAAGATGGTGTCCAATTTGCAACATATTATTTTAAACATAAGAAATACATCAAACAATGTATCTTCTGCAGCTAATCAGCTTACTGTGCATGCAGGGGAGACATATAACAGTTCTACAAATATTGCTCAGGATATGAGACAAATTACACAAAATGCTGAGGCTTCTATGGTGATGACAGAAGAAACAGCAGCTGCAATGGAAGAAACAGCGACAGGCATTCAGCAAATTGCAGACTCTGCTAATACAGCAGCTGAATCATCTATTGCTGCATCCCAAGCTTCCGAACGTGGGAATCAAGTTGTTCAGCAAGTAATTACACAGATGGAGCTAATTAATGGCTCTGTGGAACAAATAGGCACAACCATCAATGGATTACATTCTAATACGAAAAAAATTAGCGATATTGTTAGCCTTATTACAGCTATTGCCGATCAAACAAATTTATTAGCATTGAATGCCGCTATTGAGGCAGCAAGAGCTGGAGAGCACGGAAAGGGCTTTGCGGTGGTGGCTGATGAGGTAAGAAGTTTAGCTGAGCAATCATCACAATCTGCTACTGAAATTTACAATTTGATTAGTACAATTCAAGCTGATTCAAACGCTTCTATTACGGTTATGGAGAAGGGTAAAGAGGATGTAAAGGCTGGGATGGAATTTACCAATGAGGTAGGAGAAATCTTTAAGGAAATTCTCACTTCGTCTGAGGAGGTAGCAAGCCAAATTCGTGAAATTTCGGCTGCATCTCAGCAAATATCTGCTTCATCTGAGGAAGTCGCTGCATCTGTAAATAACATTAAACAATCAGCAGAGCAGTCTTCGGAATTCTCATCAAATGTTTCAACAGCAACACAAGACCAATTGACAGCAATGCAGGAAGTAAAAGAGGCATCTTCTTCGTTAGGAAAAACAGCAGAAGAATTGCAGGCACTCGTATCGAAATTCAAATTGGAGAATGATCATTATGGAAATTAATTTTAAAGGAAAAAATGTTCTTGTAACTGGTTCAAGTAAAGGCATTGGCAAAGCTATCGCATTAGGCTTTGCGGAACACGGTGCTAATCTCTTAATAAACTATATTGGGGATGACAGGGAAGCAGAAGAAGTTCGTGCACAAGCAGAAAAGTTTGGTGTTCAGGCAATTAAATTTAATGCGGATGTATCGAATTCTCAGCAAGTGCAAGACATGTATCAATATATGGATTCACATTTAGGCGCAATTGATATTCTTGTCAATAACGCCGGATTTGCTCAGGCTTCAAGCATTACAGATTTGACTGACGAGCAATGGGATAAAATGATTAAAGTACATTTATATGGCTGCTTCTATAATTGTCGTGAAGCAGCAAAAAGAATGAAGGAACAAAACAGTGGAAAAATTATTAATATCTCTTCTGATATTGGTAGTTTAGGCTGTGAAGAGTTTACGCATTATTCGGCTGCAAAAGGTGGAATTAACGCCTTTACAAAAGCTTTAGCAAGAGAATTAGCTCCTTCTATTTTAGTCAATGCAGTAGCTCCTAGTGGCACATTTACTGATATCCTTAAGGAATTTGGTGACAACTACGTAGAGGAGGAGTCTGCTAAATATCCTTTAAAACGATTAGCACAACCGGAGGAAATTGCAAAGAGTGTATTATTTTTAGCCTCAGAAAATGCTAATTTCTATACAGGACAGTTTTTAACGCCTAATGGTGGGGTTGTTATGAACGGATAAAGCGAAAAACTAAGGAGCCATACTTATGTTAAATATAATCATCTTTAGCTTATACTTAATTTTTATTTATTATATTGGCTATAAAGGCTATAAACGTGTAAATACTGCCGAGGATTTAATTGTTGCTGGATGGAGCATGCCGCTATCTGTCGTAACAGGAAGCTTAGTTGCCGCCTTGTTAGCAGCACCCTTCTTTTTTGCTGCTGTTGGTTCAGGCTATACAAGTGGAGGTTTTGAAGGCTCAGCAACAATGGGCGGCTTAGGCACCTGTATGATTCTTGGGGCACTTATCTGGACAAAGCCACTACGAAGATTGAAGGGTTGGACATTAGCAGATTACTATGGACTACGATATGGAAGTAAGAAGCTAGGTGCATATACAGGAGTCGTGATGGCAATAGCCTTTGGGGTCTTTAATGCGGCTGCACTAACTGTGGGTGGAACATATATTATTCAGCAGCTTTTACAAATTGATTTTGTGCCTGCTGCATTACTATTTGTATCCCTAACGGCTCTTTATTCAGTGATTGGTGGGCTATGGGCAGTAGCCTATACGGAAATTGTACAGGGTGCTCTTGCAGTAGCAGGGATCTTAGGAATAACGATTTTCATTTTGTTCTATTATCCAGATGTTACATTCAATCCTGAATGGTGGAATATCAGTACATTATTCGAAAAGGCTGGGGCAGAATTTTGGACCCTTTATCTTGTGCTAGCACTTGGCGACATTCCAGCAGTGGATTTAGGGCAAAGGGTAGCTGCTGCTAAAAGTCCGAAAGTAGCACAGCGTAGTATGATTATTGCAGGGTCCATTATTATTGCGATTAGTTGGATTCCAGGAATGTTAGGAGAGGCATTCAAGACCATTTATCCTGATAGTTCAAATCCAGAAACATTAATGCTTACATTTGCACAAGGGTATTTCCCTCCATTATTAGCGGCAATTTTCCTAACGGCAATGGCTGCTATGGGGATGTCAACGGTAGCTGCATGCTATGTTGCCACTTCTGGAATTGTAACAAAAAATATTTATTTAGATTTTATTAACCGTAACCCCGATCCTAAAAAGCTATTAAGATTTTCCCGTGCTATTATTCTTGCAAGTGCTTTACTAGGCTTAGTGCTCGCATTGAGCTTCCAAAAAGTAATTGATTTAGCGTATTTAGCGTGGGACATTATATTCGTAACAATTTTCTGGCCAATAGTTTTAGGACCATTCTGGAAGCGAGTAAGTACGCCAGCAGTTTGGGCAAGTATTTCAGTAGGGCTGGTATACTATATCGTTACATCATTGACACATGTCCCGAGCCTCAATATCCAATCAGAAGGTTTCTTAGGTTTATTGAATGAGTTATGGCAGGCTCCTGTTTTCTCAGGTGTTGTGATTACAGGCATCACCATTGTTGTAGTGAGTTTACTTATTCCTCCTACACAGCATGTACTTGAAATGCACAGGATAGAACAAGATAAGAGCCTAGATGATGTCGGAAGCAAGGAAGAGTTAATGGAGTAATTTTAAAAAATTTTAGGCAACTTTATAAGAAGATGATGTCTGTATTGCGCAGCCATCATCTTTTTTAGGTTCGCTGTTTTTATTACTTCTATCTTAAAATACCCTTGATATTTAAGAATGAAAAGGTCATGAATAGAATAGAATTTCTACTATATATGGTTGTAATTGTTCTATCATTTTCTTCTTGAGGGTGGGATATAGGTGAAAACCTTTTTTGTCTTTTTTCTAGGAATTATCTATTTATTACTAGCAAATGCAGTTGAATCAATTCTATTTAATAGGCTGTATTTTCTTATAGGCATAGTTCTAATAATTGTCGGAAGTATACACTACTTGAAAGAGCGTAATAGTTATTTAAAATGGTTAGAAGATATGAGAGAGGCAAGTGAGCGAGAGCTGCTGGCAATTCCCCATACACAGTGTATCCTTTCAGAGGATAGCTTAAGTGCTTTATTGTTAGACGAACCAACGAATACACTTTATTTCGCAAGTAGGGAAGATTTAGAGGAGGAATTGATAAAAAAGGTCATCCACTTTGATAAAATATATGAAGTAGCAATAGTGGAGGATGAAATATTTATTGCAAGAACAAGTAATCATTTAATCAGTGGCTCTTTATTAGAGGATGAGCAGGATGTTGAAGTAGAGGAGATTGATGAAGATGATCCTGCGTATAATACTGTCTCTCAATTAGCTTTGAAAATTGTAGCTGATAATTTATCAGACCCTATTTTAGAATTTGTTTTTTTAGATGAAGAGGAGCCCATTTCTAGGGAGGAGGACGAGTACCTAGAGTCCTTAGAGCTATGTGAAAAATGGTATCAGAAGATAAGTGTGATTATCAAGCGTTATGAACTTGAAAGAGTACCCATTCGCCATTGGCAATAAAATTTAGAAGCTATCTCGATTCATTAACATAAATCGGGATAGCTTTTTCTCATAATAGTTTGATTATGCAATAAGTTAATTGAGGGGCCAAGGAATTGCTCAGGGAATTTGAAAAATTGCTCAGTCACCCCCGCAAACTGCTCGGACATGGGGAAAACTTGCTCAGATGTTCCCGGGAATTGCTCGGGCAGGGTAAGAACTTGCTCAGGTGTCCTCAGGAACTGCTCGGGTATGGCAAGAACTTGCTCAGGTGTCCCCAAAACTGCTCGGGTAGGGGAAAAACTTGCTCAGGTGATTCCCCAAACTGCTCGGGTATGGCAAGAACTTGCTCAGGTGGTTCCCAAAACTGCTCGGGTATGGCAAGAACTTGCTCAGGTGATTCCCCAAACTGCTCGGGTATGGCAAGAACTTGCTCAGGTGGTTCCCAAAACTGCTCGGGTATGGCAAGAACTTGCTCAGGTGGCCCTCAAAACTGCTCGGGTAGGGGAAAAACTTGCTCAGGTGGTTCCCAAAACTGCTCGGGTATGATAAGAACTTGCTCAGGTGTCCTCAGGAACTGCTCGGGTATGGCAAGAACTTGCTCAGGTAGCTCCCAAAACTGCTCGGGTAGCGCAAGAACTTGCTCAGGTTGCCCCAGGAACAGCTCAGTCAAGGTAAGATCTTGCTCAGGTAGCTCCACAAACTGCTCGGTCAGGGCAAGAAACAGCCAAGCAGTCCCAAAACAGTTATCGAGAAGCGCTGGATTTTTAGATTTTAAATTGTTGCAACTGACTGTTTAGCTCTTCGGACAAACCGGCGAGCTGACTTGCGTTTCTTGAAATTTCATCCATAGTACTTGCGGTTTCCTCTATGGTTGCTGTTGTTTGCTCCACACCTGCCGCAGATTCTTGGGAAATCGAGGCCATTTCATCGACAGAGGTATTGACGGATTCAGAGTTTTGAGCTAGCTTATTTAAATTTTCCCATATGGCGTTAATATTGAGAATCATATCCTCAACTGCACCTGATATCTGTTCAAAGGTTTCATTTGTCTGATTTAATTGGGTTGAACCTTTTTTTACTTCCTCATAGCCTAATTGGAGTGCTGCTGTTACATTGCCAGTCTCTCCTTGGATGCGGTTAACGATTGTTGAAATATCTGTCACGGAGAATTGGACTTGTTCAGCCAGCTTACGCACCTCGTCGGCTACTACTGCGAAGCCCTTTCCATGTTCTCCTGCGCGAGCTGCTTCAATGGCAGCATTTAAAGCAAGCAGGTTTGTTTGATTTGAGATATCATCAATAACCGAAACTAGCTTGGAAATTTCCGCCGATTGCTCGTTTAAACTTTCGACTTTTCTTACTGAATTTAAAACAATTTCATTTATCGCACTCATTTGATGTGTAGATTGAATCATTAAATTTTTACCTGTCGAAGTTAAGCTTTGAACATGGCCTGAATGCTTGCTCAATTCAATGCCCTCTTTTGTCGTATCATGAATACGGTGTTGGAATGATGTCATTGTTTCCGCTAAATCACTAGCAGTAGATGCCTGTGTTTCAGTACCAGAGGCAAGCTCCTGCATTGTTACGGTTATTTGCTCTGTTCCCGTTTGGACCTCATTGGCAGATTGAGCAAGCTCCTCGCTACTTGCTGCTACAGTTTCTGAAACAGTATGAATCGAGCTAATTGTTTGCTTTAATTTTTGATTCATTTCATTTGCGGCCAGCATTAATTGACCTATTTCATCCCGTTGATCTATAAATAGCGGCTCATGGCGAAGATTCCCATTTGCTAATTCTCCCATACGCTCTGAAACAATCGTAATGGGCTTTGAAATTTTACTTGCAGTTATAATGGCAATAACAATGCCAGCAACCGTCAAGACAATACTAGCTATTGTGCCAATGGTTTTATTATTGGAACTTGTAGAGACAACTTCATTCCCGACGTTTGTAATAGATTCAGAACGATTATTGGCTAATTCCTCATAACCGATGCGAACTTCCGTTACAAGATCATTAATGGCTGTTAAATTTTGTAATGCTAATTCTTTGTCACCTCTTTTATAGACATCAAATACTTGAGTATTTACACGATTACTCCATTCCCGTGCCATTGCTACTAGTTTTTCACGCTCCGGTGTATTTTCAAATTTTTCTACAATACTATTGCTTTCCTCTGCAATTTGCCGGTATTGATTGAACGTCTCTATGTATTTTTCATCGCCTGATACAACATAGCTTAAAGCCGATGATAATCGAACACTCATAGACATGGCTAAATTTTTACTGGCTGTCATAACAATTAAATCTTCGTTTACTAGACCCTTTGCCTGCTTCTCCATCTGAGTATTAGAAAGGTAAGTATAGGTTATGAAGCAAAAAACAAAAATTAACAATAGAAGAAATGCACCTAAAATCCTTGCTTTAAGTGTTTTAAACTGAAATATCCCTTTCATCTTTCCCATCCTTTTTCGTGTTTAATAATCCGCATAATATGCAAATTGTTATAGTACAAATATTATTTTATAACTAAATCAGTGTATAAATAAGTACTTTTAGTGGGAAAATTTAAAATAGTTTTTTAGTACAATAATAAATAGAGGGAAATTTCGTGAGTAGTGAAATGTATATGCTCCTAAAATATTCCTGAAAAAATTCACCACTCGTTAAGTATTTCTACCTAAATAAAAAAAGCACTTGCTGTAAAAACATCAAGTGCTACTCAATTATTGTTTTGCCTTTGCCTTTTTGGCTAGTTGTTCCCATTGTAATAATGAAGGATATGGATCGAATGCCCATTCTGTGCGTCCATTGAATTTATAGATACCATAATGCAGATGGGGAGGGAATTTACCCGATGTACCTTCCTTGCCATAGCCAGAGCTTCCTACATAACCAAGAACAGTGCCAGGCTCGACAATGCCACCTACTTCAATATCCTTATGATAGCTACCAAGATGGGCATAATAGTGATATGAATTATGATTATCGCGGATGCCTATTCTCCAGCCACCGAATTGGTTCCAACCTTTTATTTCCACTACGCCATATGAAGTAGAAACTACAGGAGTTCCATAGCTAGCGAAAATATCTGTTCCTTCATGGATGCGTCGTCCACCCCAGCCTCTGTTAGCTCCCCATGTACCTCGATAACTGTAATCGTAATTTGTAGGGATTGGGAAGGTATGAGCATCAAGTTCGGTTGTTTTAAAATGTCTATACATAGTGGAAATGGTGAAGATTTGATTAACGGCTTCCTCACTTCCATAATATTCCCATAAAGCTAATTTAAAATCCTCATCAGTTGTTCCAAATTTGCTTAAAAAACTAGCCATAGAAAAAATGACATCAGCATCGTCTGCTGGATTGGCAACACCATCACCGTTCCCATCGAGACCCATACCTCCAAAATAACTTATCGTTTCTGGAGAGGTATCCTCTTTTAAAGGATTTAAAGGGCCTGACCAATATTCATCGGAAAATTGAATGGCGATAATACCATCTCTTTTTGGTATATCCTTACGAACGGATTGTAGATTACGCTCATATTGGTCAATGGCTGCTAAAAAATGCCAAGGAATGAGTAATTCATCAAATTGGACAAAATAGGTCATGCGTTGCTGTATAATTTCTTCTTCTGAGGGTTTATCATTTGCCAAAGCAATGGTGGGGCTAGTATAACTCCATAATAATATCCATGATAAAAGAAAAATAAAATGGCGATTCAATAATGGACCTCCTTTCTAACGTTAGAATAACCGAATTTTTTTTCTTCATTCAGTACTTTTTGTGGGAAAAGAAGTGGATTGCTGTAGTCCGTTACTAAAATAAACTAATATCGTGCAGCCAATATTTCCATGGGTAAATAGAACAATAAGAAGAAACTTTGGCAAAGAAAAAGTATTGGGTATCATAATGTCATTTACTTCATACTATGTTATAAATCAAGCCCTGAATGGAGGGAAGGCTATCAACATTTTAGATAAAGTGAAAAGCTATCGCGAAGAAGAAAATCGGCTGAAGTGGGAAGGTACATTTGCAGATTATTTAAGCATCATTAAGGAAAGACCTGAAGTTGCACAAACAGCCCATTCACGCGTCTACAATATGATAAAAAGTGCTGGTGTAGAGGAACGCGATGGGCAAAAAATGTACAAATTTTTTGGGCAAGAAATTTTTGGGCTTGAAACAGCAATTGAAAGACTGGTGGAGGAATATTTCCATCCAGCAGCACGAAGATTAGATGTGAGGAAGCGTATTTTGTTATTAATGGGACCCGTAAGTGGAGGGAAATCAACAATCGTGACCTTGTTAAAACGCGGGCTTGAGCATTTTTCGCGAACAGATGAAGGCGCAGTTTATGCAATTAAGGGATGTCCAATGCATGAGGATCCGCTACATTTGATTCCTCATCATTTGCGTAATGAATTTTTTGAGGAGTATGGCATAAGAATTGAGGGAAGCTTATCACCTTTAAATACGATGCGTCTTGAAAAGGAATACGATGGGCGTATTGAAAATGTGATGATTGAACGTATAACTTTTTCGGAAGACAAACGTGTAGGTATTGGTACATTTACACCATCAGATCCTAAATCACAGGATATTGCAGATTTAACAGGTAGTATTGATTTTTCCACAATTGGAGAGTTTGGTTCAGAATCGGACCCTCGAGCTTACCGCTTTGACGGGGAACTAAATAAGGCAAATAGAGGTATGATGGAATTTCAGGAAATGTTAAAGCTTGATGAGAAATTCTTATGGAATTTATTATCTTTAACACAGGAAGGGAATTTCAAAGCAGGTCGATTTGCATTAATTAGTGCTGATGAATTAATCGTAGCGCATACAAATGAAACGGAATATCGTTCATTTATTTCCAATAAAAAAAATGAGGCGCTACATTCCCGTATTATTGTTATGCCAATTCCGTATAACTTGAAAGTTAGCCAGGAAGAGCATATTTATGAAAAGATGATAAAAGAAAGTGATATGTCCCATGTGCATATTGCACCACATGCATTAAAGGCCGCAGCAATCTTTTCGGTTCTCACAAGACTAGAAGTACCGAAAAAGCAAGGTGTGGATCTTATAAAAAAAATGCGCCTGTACGACGGAGAAAATGTGGAGGGATTTAATTCCGTTGACTTAGAGGAGCTTAAAAAAGAGTTCCCAAATGAAGGCATGAACGGTATTGATCCACGCTATATCATTAATCGTATTTCTTCGGCTATTATTCGCAAAGAGATACCATCTATTAATGCATTAGATGTCTTACGGGCACTGAAAGATGGATTGGATCAACATGCTTCCATTTCTCAAGAGGATCGCGAAAAATATATGAATTACATTGCGGTTGCTCGTCGTGAGTACGATGAAATTGCTAAAAATGAAGTACAAAAGGCCTTTGTCTATTCGTATGAGGAATCGGCAAAAACATTGATGAACAATTATCTTGATAATGTAGAGGCGTTTTGTAATAAAAATAAAATTTTAGATCCATTGACTGGGGAGGAAATGAATCCTGACGAAAAATTAATGCGCTCAATTGAAGAGCAAATTGGTATTTCAGAAAATGCAAAAAAAGCATTCCGTGAGGAAATATTAATTCGGATTTCTGCGTATGCTCGAAAGGGTAAGCGTTTTGATTACAATTCTCATGAAAGATTACGAGAGGCGATTCAGAAAAAATTATTTGCAGACTTAAAGGATGTCGTGAAAATTACAACATCTTCAAAAATGCCGGATGAATCACAGCTTAAGAAAATTAATGAGGTTGTTGCAAGATTAGTCGATGAGCATGGCTATAATACAGCATCTGCTAATGAATTGCTGCAATATGTAGGTAGTCTGTTAAATCGATAAGCAAGTTTGATAGGAGTAATAGGAGTGTCCCAATTTAAGGGCCACTCCTTTTATCTTCATACTAAAAAAACGAACATAATTGATTTCTCGAAAAATGTTCAAGAAAGAGGATTTCTAGCATAGTATAGAAAAAGCGAATTTGAGCAGATGGGTGAGGATAAAAATGACTGAACACGAAAACAAACGCTTTGTCATCTCTCAGGAAAATTGGTCCCTCCATCGTAAAGGGCACCAGGACCAGCAACGTCATATGGAAAAGGTAAAAGATGCAATCAAGAATAATTTGCCTGATTTAGTTAGTGAGGAAAGTATAGTCATGTCCAATGGCCGTGATGTTATAAAAATTCCTATCCGTTCACTGGATGAATATAAAATTCGGTATAACTATGATAATTCAAAGCATGTTGGGCAAGGACAAGGAGATAGTAATGTAGGGGATGTAGTTGCTCGCGAACCAGGCAGAGGCAATCAAGGTGCTGGTAAAGGGAAGGAAGCTGGTGATAAGCCAGGTCAAGACTATTATGAGGCTGAGGTAAGCATTGAAGAGGTCCAAAAAGTCTTATTTAATGAGCTAGAGCTACCTAATCTACAAAAAAAAGAAAAAGCAGATATTAAAACTGAAAAAATCGAATTTAACGATATTCGGAAAAAAGGTCTTATGGGAAATGTTGATAAAAAACGCACAATTCTAAATGCACTTAAGCGCAATGCGATGCAAGGAAAACCAGAAATAACGCCAATTCATAATGATGATTTACGTTTTAAAACATGGGATGAGGTTGAGAAGCCCGAATCCAAGGCAGTTGTTCTGGCGATGATGGATACGAGTGGATCGATGGGTTCCTTTGAAAAATATTGTGCGAGAAGCTTCTTCTTCTGGATGACGAAATTTCTACGTTCTAAGTATGAAACAGTGGAAATTGAGTTTATTGCCCATCATACAGAGGCAAAAGTGGTTACGGAGGAAGAATTTTTCACAAAGGGAGAAAGTGGTGGCACTATATGTTCGTCAGCCTATATAAAAGCGCTGGAGCTAATTCGAGAAAAGTATAACCCTTCTCGCTACAATATTTATCCAGTGCATTTTTCAGATGGTGAGAACATTTCAATGGATAATGAAAAATGCTTGAAGCTTGTTAACGAGTTAATGGAAGTTTCGAGTATGTTTGGATATGGTGAAGTGAATCAGCATAATCGTTTTTCTACACTAATGTACACCTACAAAAAGATAGATGATCCGAAATTTAGGTATCATATTTTGAAAAAGAAAGGCGACGTGTATGATGCCTTAAAGAGCTTTTTCAAAAAAGATAAGGAATAAATCAGAAACGTTTCAAGCCTATATGTTCAAAGGAGGGGGCAGAAAAAATGGAGATGAATGAGCTGCATCGAGCGATTGATGAAATTACGGAAATTGCCTCAGGCTTTGGCTTAGATTTTTTTCCAATGCGTTATGAAATTTGTCCAGCAGATATAATCTATACCTTCGGCGCATATGGTATGCCTACTCGGTTTTCACATTGGAGTTTTGGGAAACAGTTTCATAAAATGAAGCTCCAATATGATTTAGGACTAAGTCAAATATATGAGCTAGTGATTAATTCGAATCCATGCTATGCATTTTTGCTTGATACAAATACCTTAACACAGAATAAACTAATTATTGCTCATGTGTTGGCACATTGTGATTTCTTTAAAAATAATGTACGCTTCTCTAATACTAGAAGAGATATGGTGGAGAGTATGACGGCCACGGCTGAACGGATTGCTGGCTATGAAAGAGACTTTGGCAAGGATGAGGTAGAAAAGTTCTTGGATGCAGTTTTAGCAATTCAGGAGCATATCGATCCATCTATTTTACGTCCAAAGCTATCCTGGGAAACAGAGGGAGAATTTGAAGAGGAGATTATCCCCACGAAATCACCTTATGATGATTTGTGGAATTTAGACAATAAGGAAAAACAATCAAGTCCAATTCGTCGGAAAATAAAACAATTTCCGCCAAAGCCGGAAAAGGATCTATTATTATTTTTAGAGGAGCATAGCCGTGAGCTAGAAAATTGGCAACGAGATGTGTTGACGATGATGCGAGAAGAGATGCTCTATTTCTGGCCACAATTAGAAACAAAAATTATGAATGAGGGCTGGGCTTCCTATTGGCATCAGCGTATTATGCGAGAGCTTAAACTTACAACAGCGGAAACAATCGAATATGCAAAATTAAATGCGGGCGTAGTGCAGCCCTCAAAGACGTCTATAAATCCTTATTATCTAGGTGTGAAAATATTTGAGGATATTGAAAATCGTTATAACCATCCAACAGAAGATATGAAAAAGCTAGGTATTCAACCGCATTCAGGTAGGGAGAAAATGTTTGAGGTAAGGGAGATAGAATCGGATATCTCCTTTATTCGCAACTATTTAACAAAGGATTTAGCAAAACAAGAGGATCTCTATTTGTTCCAGAAAAAGGGGAATGAATACCGTATTACAGATAAGGAATATGAGATGGTAAGGGATCAGCTCGTTTCTATGCGTGTTAATGGAGGATTTCCTTATATTGTCGTCAAAAATGGAGATTATCTTCGAAATGGGGAGCTTTATTTAGTACATGGCTATGAGGGAATGGAGCTAGATCCACATTATTTAGAAAATGTCCTACCGTATATTTATCAGCTTTGGGGCCGCCCTGTTCATTTAGAAACATATGTTGAAGGTAAGCCTGTATTATATTCTTATGATGGCACAAAGAATTATAAACGAAATGTATGAGCAGGCTCTTTCAAACCAAAAGCTTCTATTTGTTGAAATACTACAAATAGAAGCTTTTATTGTTCAGTATATTAAAGCTTATTCTTATTCAATCTCCTCTTCATTACTTTCACTATGGTTAGAGGATGAATGGATATCGCTGTCAATAACGAGACTATCCCTTACTTTTATTCCTTGTTGTCCTCCTGCTTCATCATTATCATTCCCAGCTATACCGCTGCGACCATTTCCATCGGCGAATTGAGAGTTTACGTTTCTAGTGCTGCCGTTAATTGCATTTTGACCGCCTTGGTTGGCATTAGTACCTACATCCTTATTGATTTGCCCACCACCCTCAGCCCTTTGTTCAAAGTGAATATCCGTATTCCCGATGTTAAAAGTAAAATTGATAGTAATATGATTTTTGGCTGAATCCTTTGAGTGTTCATTACCACGTTTATGATCAGACATAGTTTTCACTCCCTTCATTTTAGTATCATTATTAAAATATTAATATTTTTCGAACTTACTTGTACATGTAGCCATACAATGAATAAATAATATAGAGGACAAGACAACACTGAAAGCTGCCCCTTATCATATAAATTTGTTAAAATAAAAAGGATTTGAATATTTAAAGAACTGGAACGGTGAATCAACTTTGAGAACATTTAAAAAGGTTTATATAGAGATAACAAGTGTCTGTAATTTAGCCTGTAGCTTTTGTCCGCCAACTGCCCGTGCAAAGGGTCTGATAAAAGTAGAACAATTTAATCACATACTGGATGAAATACGTCCACACACAAAATATATTTATTTGCATGTAAAGGGAGAGCCACTGTTACATCCTCGAATTGACCAGCTGCTTGATGCTGCACATGCAAAAGGTTTTAAAGTGAATATTACAACAAATGGGACGCTGATTAAAAAAAATCGCGAAAAGCTACTAGGAAAACCAGCCTTACGTCAAATCAATTTCTCTTTACATAGCTTTGATGGACATGAGGGATCAGAAAATCGGGAAAAATATTTAGGAGATATATTGGATTTTGTTCGTGCTGCGCGAGAATACAATACAATTATTTCCTACCGTTTATGGAATTTACAAAAAGACCAGGTCTCTGATATTGCTGCCCGTAGAAACCGTGAAACATTGGAAGTTCTAGAGAATGAATACCATCTAGACTATCGCATAGAAGAAAAAGTGCAGCCTGGTAAAGGTGTAAAAATTGCTCCTAATATTTATTTGAATCAGGATCATGAATTTAGATGGCCAAGCTTACTTGCTCCTGAGGATGAAGGAAAGGGTTTTTGCCATGCACTTCGAAGCCAGGCTGCTATTTTAGTGGATGGTACGGTTGTGCCATGCTGTCTAGATGGTGAGGGTGTCATTAATTTAGGAAATGTGCATGAGAAATCCTTTGGTGAAATTGTGGAAGGAGAACGTGCAAATAATATTGTCGATGGATTCTCACGGAGAGAAGCGGTCGAGGAGCTTTGTAGAAAATGCGGATACCGCCAAAAATTCGGTATGGAATAAAAACTACAATATAATTCCCATTCAGGACTTGGTGTTTGTTTTGTCGAATGCATAAGGAAATCTTTGTTTTGAGGGGGAGATTGCTGAATTAATAAGAATATGTGCATGATTGACTTGTATTTGTGCTAGATAGAAGGCTTTTTGTATTTAATAGAATTCGTTCTAGCTTTCTTTCCTAGGGGTGTGCGATGAGCCTCTGCTATTCCAATTTTATATAAACATTTATTATTTAGGCTTATAGACATTATAGTTTTTTTACAACATTAAATTCATTTGGCTTTAGCTAAATGGATTTTTTTATATGGACAAAATAAGGGTATGCCTTTTGATAAAATAAAGAGGATTTAGAAAAAGGAGGCAATCTTCGCTATGACCATCTATGAGCAAATTAAAGAATTATTGGCGGATAAAGTGAATCAAATTGTAACAACTGCACAAGTAAAAGAAGAGTTACAACGAAAATTCAATACAAATCCAGGAAGTGTTATTTTATCGGACTATTGTTACAATCGGTATAACAAAGGAATCCTTTTCCAAAAGCATTTATTTCAATACATTACAAAAAGCACATACAAATACATAGGAGAAAATTTTGCATATACTGGCCTTATATTTCATAAGCCACAAAAACAGAATGGTGAATTAATCGTTGGAGAGTGGCGAAACGGTGTAAAGGTTCTATATGATAAACCTATTAACATTAATACTACACCTGAGTCATTAAATATTATTAGTACCAGTCAAATTGTTAAATTATATGAGGATTATAACGAGATACTAAAGTATGAAGTGAGTCTCCTTGGCTGTAAACCTACAGAATTACGTCATTTAATTGGACGAATTGGTGAATTTTTATGTGCAATCGTTACGATGGGCAGTCTCTCTAAACAGACGAATCAACATGGGTTTGATGTCATCAGTAATGGAAAAAAAATTAGTGTAAAAACCACAGCACAAAGCACAGGTTTTATTACCTTAAATCAGAATACATTTGACGCATTTGATGAAATTTTTGTTGTACAATACAGTAATGATGATTTTAATACTATTTATTATGGACCTAAGGAGCCAATACAAAATATTGCTAGAAAGTATGAAAATAAGTATGAGGTAGATATTAATCGAATTAAGGCAGTGTATCAAGAAATTTCAAAAAAGAATTTTTAACCTTATTGTTAAAAACAGCCCCAATGTTATTGACCATTGGAGCTGTTTTTCTTTGATTGTGAATCAATCGTATCTAAAAAATCCTTCGTAATGCGTACTACGTATTTTACTTCGTCTAAATTACGCTCCCTTAATAATGAACGATGGATATCAAGCATGAGGTTCTTTTCTTCAATATCAGTAACGCCAGATAATTTTTGGAAATTAAAAAGCTCCTCAGGGGCAATATCTAACGCTTTCATTAGTGTTTCTAGAGTGCTCAATGTAATATTTGATTGCCCATGTTCAATATTTGAAACTCTACCTTTGCTAAAACCTAATTTTCCCGTTCTTTCTGCCACTTCTTCCTGACTAAGTCCCTTGGACACTCTGATAATACGGAGTTGTTCACCTACTAGCTTTAAAAAGTCTGACATATGAATCACCTCTATGTAAAAAGCTAGTGAAAAACCTTAAAAATGCATATACTATTATATTGGTATAATAGAGATTATGTTGCATTAAAATGGTACAATTGATAAAAGGAAGCTCTTATTAAGGCAAGTGGCATGTGAAAAATGAGTTTCCATGTATGTTAGATTGGAGGATTCAAGCATGGTTAAATGTTATCGATTAGATGAGGTAGCTATAATAGAGACTGGCGAAATAGTACCGAAGAAAAAATATTTCTCAAAAAGAGGATCTCCCTTCATTTCAGCAAAATTCTTAAATCAGCTAATACTAAATGGTAAAATTGCTGAATTACCGAAAATTGATCGTACATATGAAAAATATTTTAAGTGTACAACAGTCCCTGCGAAAACTATCATACTTACGAAAACTAACTTAAATGCTACCAATAAGCAAGTGTATCAGTGTGAAGAAGAAGTATGGATTGCCAAGGATCTCATAGCGATTATTCCAGATGAATCGATTATTTTAAGCGATTATTTATACCATTTTTTGAACTGGTATCGTGTAAATAAAGAATGGTACCATCTACATCAAATTTCCCTTAAAATTCCGAATGTCGAGATTCAATATAGTATGGTACAAATTTTAAATAAAGTGCAGCATTTAATAAACAATAAAGACTTTTTATTGACCCAAATAGATGGGTTACCACAGTATTTCCACCATTTCTCTGTACCGATAGAAGGGCACGCCAAAAATGTATGTCATGGGTTTAATCAGGTTCAGCACCTTTACAATCTTTTGCTATATAGAATTTTTAAGGGCGAATTAGTCAAGGACATACAGGAGACAGACTTTTTTAAAACATTCAGCATTCAGTAGCATAAATGAGTGGTGCGAGCGAGAGAAGTTGAACCCTCGCACCGACTTTTATATATCAATAATAATAGGCAGTATCATTGGTTTTCTTTTTGTTTGTGTAAAAAGATATTGACCAATAGCGCGTTTAATTTCTCTCTTTAAGACATGAATTTGCTGTCTACCTTCCTCTTGTAGCTCATTGACTGTTTCTTTTACAAGAAAATTAACTTTTGTTAAAAGCTCCTCAAAATCTTTTGCATAAACAAAACCTCGTGAAATTGTATCCGGCTCTGAAATAAATGTTCCATCAGCCTTACTAAGTGTTAAAACGATGACTAGCATTCCATCCTCGGAAAGCTGTTTACGATCACGCAGGACAATGCCTTCTACCTCAC
>Ga0213821_1000439_pt1 | contig 25764 bp, 18 predicted proteins | sample MC6MC0909MG_FD_179894 | JGI IMG/M metagenome (GOLD analysis project Ga0213821, IMG submission 179894) | Enriched soil aggregate microbial communities from Iowa State University, Ames, United States - MC6-MC0909-MG | ecosystem: Environmental > Terrestrial > Soil > Unclassified | place: USA: Iowa...
GGAAGTCGAAACGCCGATGATGCATTACATCCCCGGCGGCGCCACGGCCAAGCCGTTCACCACCCACCACAACGCGCTGGACCTGGACCTGTACCTGCGCGTGGCCCCGGAGCTGTACCTCAAGCGCCTGGTCGTGGGTGGGCTGGAGCGGGTGTACGAGATCAACCGCAACTTCCGCAACGAAGGCGTCAGCACCCGGCACAACCCGGAATTCACCATGATGGAGCTGTACGAGGCCTACGCCACGTACAACGAAGTGATGGACCTGACCGAAGGCGTGATCCGTGACGTGGCCAGCAAGGTGCTGGGCACCACCACGGTGGAATGGGACGGCGCCACCATCGACCTGGCCCCGGCGTTCCGTCGCTGGCGCATGGACGAGGCGGTGCGCCACCACAATCCCGAGATCAGCGAAGCCGACTGCACCGACCGCGAGGCGCTGCTGCGCCATTGCGAACGCCTGAAGATCCGGGTCAAGCCGTCCTACGGCTGGGGCAAGCTGCTGCTGGAGATCTTCGAAGCCACCGTCGAGCACACCCTGGTGCAGCCGACCTTCATTACCGACCACCCGGTCGAGGTCTCGCCGCTGGCCCGCGCCAACGACGACCAGCCGGGCTACACCGACCGCTTCGAGCTGTTCATCAACGGCAAGGAGCTGGCCAACGGCTTCTCCGAGCTGAACGACCCGGAAGACCAGGCCGCGCGCTTCCAGGCCCAGGTCACGGCCAAGGAAGGTGGCGACGACGAGGCCATGCACTACGACGCCGACTATATCCGTGCGCTGGAGTACGGTATGGCCCCGACCGGCGGCCTGGGCATCGGCATCGACCGGCTGGTGATGCTGCTGACCGGCAGCAGCTCGATCCGGGATGTCCTGCTTTTCCCCTACATGCGCCCCGAAAACTGAGACGTAGTTCCGGAAGGGCCGCCGTAGGCCTCCCGGCGGGGTTCCGCTGGGATGGCCGTACGAGTATGGTTTCCGCGTGGCCTATTGAGTCGCCCTATGGGCGACGGCCGCGGATCATGAGAACTGGGCGGCGCCTGCGTGACACGCATCACGGCGCCACCACGATCATGAACAGGGGAATCATGACCGGAGGTGGGTCCCATGCAAGGTGCCGGAGTTCAGAGCAGCGGAGTATCCTTTTCGCAGCACGTTCCAGTGTGGTCCAGAAAGACGACGGAAGCAGCCTTGAATATTGTCATCGTTGACGATCAGACGTCCGCGCGCACGATGCTGCGGCATGTCATCGAGGACATCGCGCCCGAATTGAGCGTGCATGATTTCGGCGACCCGCTCACCGCGTTGGCCTGGTGCGAATCGCACGGGGTGGACCTGCTGCTGCTGGATTACCGCATGCCGGAAATGGACGGGCTGGAGTTCGCCCGCCGGTTCCGCCGCCTGCCCAAGCACCGCGACATCCCGGTGATCCTGATTACCGTGGTCGGCGACGAACCGATCCGCCAGGCCGCGCTCGAAGCCGGGGTGATCGACTTCCTGGTCAAGCCGATCCGGCCGCGCGAACTGCGCGCACGCTGCTACAACCTCCTGCAGCTGCGCCAGCAGTCCGAAAACGTGAAGCAGCGGGCGATGTCGCTGGAACAGCGCCTGCTGGCCAGCATGCACGAGGTCGAGGAGCGCGAGCGCGAAACGCTGTCGCGGCTGGCCCGCGCGATCGAGTTCCGTGACGCCGGCACCAGCGCCTACCTGGAGCGCATGGCCCACGTGGCCGGGCTGATCGCCGAACAGCTGGGCCTGCCCGAGGAAGAGGTCAAGCTGATCGAAATGGCGGCCCCGCTACACGACATGGGCAAGATCGCCATTCCCGATGCGGTGCTGCTCAAGCAGGGCAAGCTGGACGAGGAGGAGCTGGCGATCATGCGCCGGCACCCCCGGATCGGCTACGAGCTGCTCAGCGGCAGCCAGAACCGCTTCATCCAGGTCGGCGCGCTGATCGCGCTGCGCCACCACGAGCGCTATGACGGCAGCGGCTATCCCGACGGCCTGCGCGGCGACGCGATTCCGCTGGAAGCGCGCATCGTGGCGGTGGCCGACGTGTTCGATGCGCTGATCTCGCCGCGACCCTACAAGGAAGCGTGGACGATGGAAGCGACCCTGGCCTACCTGTACGCGCAGCGCGGCCGTCTGTTCGACCCGCGCTGCGTGGATGCGCTGCTGCGCGGCCGGCAACAGCTGGATGAGATCTGCGCGCAGCATTCCACTGCGTCGGCGCGACCGGGGTTATGACGTGCAGGGCATGATCCATGCGTTGAAGCAGCGGCTGGGCAACCGACCCGATACCGAGCACGGCCAGGCGATCGTGCGCATGGTGCTGATCGTGCTGATCCTGGGCTACGTGTTGCTCCCCGGTCCGCGCCATGACCTGCCGCATCATCAATACCAGGTGGTGCTGGGCATCGTGCTGACCGGCCTGACCCTGTCGGTGCTGCTGTTCGCGTGGCTGCTGGCACGCCCCGGGCGTTCCGATCCGCGCCGCGTCGCCGGCATGCTGGCCGACTACGGCCTGATCGCCGCGGGCATGGTGCAGATGGGCGAGCCGCTGGCCTGGGTCTACATCGTGGTGATGTGGGTGACCGTGGGCAACGGCATGCGCTACGGCAACAAATACCTGTACGCCGCCGTGGGCATGGCGCTGGTCAGCTTCGGTGTGACCGTGCTGGGCACCGGGTACTGGCAGGCCAACGCGCGGCTGGGCTTCGGCCTGTGGCTGGGCCTGGCGGCGGTGCCGCTGTACTTCGCCACGCTGCTGCGCCAGCTTACCCACGCGATGGACGAGGCGCGCCGCGCCAGCGAAGCCAAGAGCCGCTTCCTGGCCAACATGAGCCACGAATTCCGCACGCCGCTGAACGGCCTGTCCGGCATGACCGAGGTGCTGGCCACCACCACCCTCGACGAAGAACAGCGCGAGTGCGTCAACACCATCCAGGCGTCCTCGCGCAGCCTGTTGGCGCTGGTGGAAGAGGTGCTGGACATTTCGGCGATCGAAGCCGGCAAGCTGCGCGTGGTCGCCGAGGACTTCTCGCTGGACGAGGTGGTGCAGTCGATCGGCCTGATCCTGATGCCGCAGGCCAGGCTCAAGCGGCTGGACTACCAGGTCAAGGTGGCCGCCGGCGTGCCCAAGCTGCTGCGCGGCGATCTCGGCCACCTGCGCCAGATCCTGCTCAACCTGGCCGGCAATGCGGTCAAGTTCACCGAGCACGGCCGCGTCGAGATCCGGGTGTCGCAGCTGCGCGAAGAGAACGAGGGCCAGGTCCGGCTGCGCTTCGACATCCTCGACACCGGCATCGGCGTGGTCCCGGACATGCGCGCGCGCCTGTTCCAGGCCTTCGAACAGGCCGACGTCAGCCTGGGCCGCCGCCACGAGGGCAGCGGCCTGGGGACCTCGATTTCACGGGGGCTGGTGGAAGCAATGGGCGGACAGATCGGCTATGCCGAGAACCCGCCGCAGGGCAGCTGCTTCTGGTTCGAACTGCCGTTCGCGCTGCCGCCGGTGGTGGCCGGCGAATACACCCCGGCCGTGGTCGGGGAGGGCGGCAGCGGGGCACCGGACAATGTGATCGCGTTCGCCGACCCGTTCCTGCGCCATCGCGCCCGCGTGCGCAGCATGAAGGTGCTGGTCGCCGACGACCACCAGGCCAACCGGCTGGTGCTGCAGCGGCTGCTGCAGAAGGCCGGGCACAAGGTGGTGTGCGTCAACGGTGGCGAAGCGGTGCTCGATGCCATGGCCGAGAGCGATTACGACGTGGCCATCGTCGACCTGCACATGCCCGGCATGAGCGGGCTGGACATGCTCAAGGAGCTGCGCGTGCTGCAGGCCGGTGGCGCGCCGCGCACCCCGGTGCTGGTGCTCAGCGCCGACGTCACCCCCGAGTCGATCCAGCAGTGCACCCAGGCCGGCGCACATACGTTCTTCGGCAAGCCGGTGGTCCCGGTCAAGCTGCTCGACACGCTGGCCGAGATTGCCGCCAATGACGGCCTCAAGGTGCGCACGGCGGTGGTGCAGCCGCCACCGGTGGCGGTGGGCGTGCTGGACACCGGCGTGCTCGACGAGCTGGCTGCGCTGGGCATGGGCGACGGTTTCGAACAGGAGTTCATCCGCCAGTGCCTGGCCGACGCCACGCAGTGCGTGGGCGTGGCCATGGAAGCGGGCGAGCGCGGCGACTGGCCGCACCTTCGCGAGCAGGCGCATGCCATCAAGGGCGTGGCCAGCAACCTGGGACTGGTGCGGGTGGCTTACCGTGCCGGCGAGGTGATGCACCTGGCCGACTGGCAGCTCAAGAGCGAATGGCGCGAGCGGATGAAGTTGATCCGCGGCGCGGTCAAGGAAGGCCGCCAGGCGCTGGAGGAGCGGCGGCGCCCCGGCGCGTCGTCCAGCGACGACGGCGGGATCGACATGCGTTGAAAGGAAAAAAGCCCGGTCCTCACCGGGCTTTTTTACCTGACCCCCTTGTTGACGGTGCCGCGCTTACGCGGCATCGAACTGGGCACGGCGGGTCTGCGCTTTGATCAGCCGGTCCATGGTGCGCAGCGACTTGTCTTCCAGGGCCAATGCCGAATCCACCCAGATCTTGGTGATTTCGAGCAGTTCGTCGTAGCCCACCGCCTGGGCAAGGTTGCGGGCGGCGTTCATGGCCAGGTAGGTGCGCGGGGTGCGCTGCTGCTGGCGGATCAGGTCTTCGGCCGCCTTTACGCCCTGGCCCTTCGGCACCAGCACGTCGACCACGCCCATGGCATGCATCTCTTCGGACGAGTAGACCCGGCCTTCCAGGATGATCTTCTCGGCCAGCTGCGGCGCTACGCGGCGGCACAGGAACGAGTACGCGCCCATGCCCGGGAACAGCCCGAACAGCACTTCGGGCAGGCCCATGCCGCAGCCTTCCTCGGCGATGATGGTGTGGCAGGCCAGCGCCATTTCCAGGCCACCGCCCAGCGCATCGCCCTGGATCAGTGCGATCGAGCGCACGTCGCCACCGAAGCCGGTGTGCAGGTGGTGCACGCCTTCCACGCAGCGCTGCGCATAGGCCAGCAGGCGGTCGCGGTTGCCTTCGCGGATCAGCTGGGCGAACAGGGCCAGGTCGCCGCCCAGGTTGTAGGCGGTGGCATCGGAGGCGAGCACGAAGTGGCGCAGGCGGCCGCTGTTGCGCTCGGCGGGGGACAGGGTGATCTGGCTCATCACGCTCCACATCTCATCCAGCATGTCCTTGCGGCAGCAGGGACGGATGCCGGTGGCGGCGTCGGCGTGCATGAACAGCCAGTGGGCGGCATTATCCGGAGTCGATTCGGTGCGGATGGTCGCGTAGCCGCGGGAATACGGAAGCTTTTCGATGGATTGCATGGGGATTACCTCGGCGGGTTGGCCTGCAGGGAGGACGGTGGGCGGCAGGCCGGACGGGTCCACACGCCGCGATCCTACACCGGGGGTGGGGGCTGGAATGCATAGATTGCTGCGGCGGGGGGCGGGGGCCATGAAGATGGAATGAAACTGACGTACGGCCGGGGATAAGGGCGTATCGCACCTTTCTCGATCCAATGAACGTCGTTTCAGGTAGGGCCAGGCGCGGTCAGGGTGCGCAGAATCATTGCATTCCTAGGCGGACCGCGACGTGCCATAAAGGCAGGGGCAGCCCACGTCCACGGCACTTGTTCCGGGTCCGGATTTCTGTGAACAATCGCGTCTGCGGGGAGGTGGGACCCCAACGCGAGCGGTCAGGGTATTTGCTCTTTCCTTTACGAAGACACGGATGGAGATATGAGCATGCCCTTGATTGTCCTGGCCGCGCTGCTGGGGATGCTGTTTACCTAGTTATGTTGTTCGCGTTTCTTTACGACTCCGTGTGGGGAGCACTTCGCCGATGAAACGCCTACTTCTTATCTGCCTGTCATTGGTAGTATCCGGCTGCGTTACTACCGTTAGCCCGCGTGCAATGCCGTCGCAGGCGCAGCGTGGCTTGCCTGCCGACTACTTCGACTCTCGGCAGGGGTGTTTCGACGCATGGGCTGAGATTCTAGACAGTTGGGTAAAAGCAACCGGTGGCGTGCGCGGTTCGCTGCATGAGACTCGCAGAATCACGGCGGCAGATGGGACGTCGGTGCTGTCTCGGATCATGCAAAGGGTCTGGGTTCTGCAAGCGCGCGGTGGAGCGAGTGATGATAGATCCATCGTTCTTCAGTTTTCGGAAGCTTTGGAGGATGTAGCCCCTGACGCCGTGCCGGACGAGTGCGCCACTATTGTTTGGCTACAGCCTCTACTTATCGAAAGATCCAAGGCGTTCACTGAGGGGGCTGAGGAGGAGTTGAGGTCGGCAGCGCCTCCAGAGGCCCTGCAGGATTCACGAAGTTTTTCCAACTGGTTGCTCATGCAGATGCTGACGCGCAGTCCTGACCGATCCGCGTACATCCAAGCACGACCGGGCAATCCATGAAGCTCCAATCCCGCTCATGCCTGCTTGTAGCTGTAGTGGCTGCACTCCTCTTTGCTGCTCCTGGGTGTTCCAGTGCCGGAAAGGCCATGGATCAAAGCATCTCAATGATTGCATTGAACAGCTCTCAGCCTTTTGCGTCTGAAACGTATGCGAAGAAGGTCGCACTTCTGGTTTTAGATGATCGATATCCAAAGAGTGTCTTCCTGCCTCAAGAGGGCGGGACGGTGGTGGATGGCGGCGATGTTTGGAGTGTTACCTTCGAGAATGTCCTGTTGAAGGACAATCCGGATCCCTTCCCGATTGTGGATGGTGTGCTGCTTCCGCGCGCTCTCACCTTCGATGTTCGGAAGGCCGATGCTGCGATAGTTGACATCCATTGATATGAGTTCGCTTCAGCGAGGACTTCGGCAGTGTGAGAATCGTGGAGATAAGCCTGATCCTATCCACACTTCTGGTCTTCGCCCTACTATCCGTTGGCTGCTCGTTGGAAGGCATCTTCGATTGTGATAGTACGCTCGTGGCGCAGGCCAAAAGTCCGGGTAGGAGGCTTGTGGCCGAGGCCATGCTTGTTCAATGTCGCGCGACTACATCTGCTGCGGTGCGGCTTCTGCTGGGAAAGACGGGTGCCAAGTTGGACGAGTATCGCGACCGGGTGGCCGTGTTTGAGGGTGAGTCGATCAGTCTCCGTTGGGAAGGCTCGCAATTGATTGTTGGCTATAAGGTGGCGAAAGCATTTCGTGCAGACGAGGAGGCAAAGGGGGTTCGCATTGAATACCTGTCCGATCACCAGGATCTTGTTGGTTGTGCTGCTTGTCGTTCCGTTGTTGTCCTGCTCCCTGGGCGGCGATGATGAGTCGACTGACGACTCGGGATCGCCTGGGCGACGATTTTATTTGAGCAATGAGCAGGTCACACAGTTGGAACGGAGTGCTGACACGGGCGATGTTTCGGCTGTCACCAGGCTCATCAACCATTATCAATGGGCTGTCTCTGATTCGAGCAGATCGCTTTACTGGTTGAGGAGGGGTGCAGCTATGAATGAACCCATGGCAATGATCAACCTCTCTGGTCGTCTTTCGGCGATGGAAAATGAGGCTGATTGTGCGGAAGCTGAGGCCTTGCTGCTGAGGGTGTTGGAGTCAGAAGCCGATGACCAGGCAAAGAAAATCGCCAAGAGCCGTCTGGATACCCTCCAATATGGAGTGAGCGGAAAGGGCTACTGCAGAAGATCCCTTCCAGCAGAAGGCTAGAGACATCACTCAAGGATGGACGGCGGACGTAGGGAAGTAAATGCAGACCACGTCCACGGCACTTGTTCCGGCTTCGGATTTCCGGGAAAAATCGTGTCTGATGAGGTGGTGGACGCCAACGCGGGCGGTCAATGCAGTCGCTCCGTCCTTTACGAAGGCTCAGATTGAGATCTGATCATGACCTCGATTGTCCTGGCCGCGCTGTTCGGAATGCTGTTTACCTATCCTGCTTATTTCCATCTGCTTTACGAGTTCAATATGCGACTTGCTCGTGACCATCCGGGGCTATGGCAGAAGAGGGTCGCGTCCAGTGCCTCTCCTGGGTTGCAGGTTGCATACAAGGCGTTGCGTGACGTTCGCGCGGGGAAGCTGGACGGGGTGGGGCTGAGCAGGGAGGTGGAAAGCTCGCATCGTCTGGCGACGCGGCTTCTGTACGCAGGGATGTTGTCCTTCATGATCATCCTGTTCGCGCTTCTTTACGACTCCTTGTGAGCGGATGGAAGGGTGCAACTTCATGGTGGTTCGAGCCGATGTTGGTTGAGACGCCGGGTGTGGTGTCAGAGGGTGCCAGGAGAAACAGCTGGCTGTGGCGCCACTTGAGGTGCTGGAAGAATCCCGGGTGTCTGGGCAGTGGCTGGTGAGGCGATGCCGGTCGGGTACGGTTGAGGGATCTTGGGCTGATTGACACGCATGGCGTGTCACTACGCGTTGGTGTGGCGCGGGTGCTGGATAGCAGAACGCCCGCTGGTGGGCGGGCGTTCCGGGTATTACCTGGCGCTGGTTGGTTACGCCGCCGGGGCGTCGCGTAGCTCGCGGCGCAGGATCTTGCCGACGTTGGTCTTCGGCAGTTCCTTGCGGAACTCGACGATCTTCGGGTGCTTGTAGCCGGTGAGGTTGGCGCGGGCGTGTTCCTTGACCATTTCGGCGGTCAGGTTCGGGTCCTTCTTGACGATGACCACCTTGACGATTTCGCCGGACTTCTCGTCGGGTACGCCGACCGCGGCGACTTCCAGCACGCCAGGCATCATCGCGATGACGTCTTCGACTTCGTTCGGGTACACGTTGAAGCCGGACACGAGGATCATGTCCTTCTTGCGGTCCACGATGTAGAAGAAGCCGTTCTCGTCCATGCGCGCCATGTCGCCGGTGTGCAGCCAGCCGTCGGCGTCGATGGCCTTGGCGGTGTCTTCCGGGCGCTGCCAGTAACCCTTCATCACCTGCGGCCCGCGGATGCACAGCTCGCCGACATCGCCCGGCGTCAGGGTGGCGCCGTTGTCGTCCTTCACGCAGGCGTCGGTGGACGGAATCGGCAGGCCGATCGCGCCGTTGTACTCAGGCAGGTCGAGCGGGTTGATGCAGGCCGCCGGTGAGGTCTCGGTCAGGCCGTAGGCCTCGACCAGGGTGACGCCGGTGGTCTTCTTCCAGCGCTCGGCCACGGCGCGCTGCACCGCCATGCCGCCGCCCAGGGTGACTTTCAGCGAGGAGAAGTCCACCTCGTCGAATCCGGGGGTGTTGAGCAGGCCGTTGAACAGCGTGTTGACGCCGGTGATCGCGGTGAAGCGGGTCGACTTGAGCTCCTTGACGAAGCCCTTCATGTCGCGCGGGTTGGTGATCAGGTGGTTGCAGCCACCGAACTTCATGAAGACCAGTCCGTTCGCGGTCAGTGCGAAGATGTGGTACAGCGGCAGGGCGGTGATGATGACTTCCTTGCCCATTTCGATGCCCGACGCGGAGATCCACGCCGACGCCTGCTGCATGTTGGCGACCAGGTTGCGGTTGGTGAGCATTGCTCCCTTGGCCACGCCGGTGGTGCCGCCGGTGTACTGCAGGAAGGCCACGTCGTCGTGGTCCAGTTCCACCTTCGGCAGGGTATGGCCGCTACCCAGCTTCAGCGCCTGGTTGAAGCGGATGGCGCCGCGCAGGGTGTAGTTGGGCACCATCTTCTTGATGTACTTCAGCACGAAGTTCACCACCACGCCCTTCAGGCCGAGCATGTCGCCCAGGCCGGTGGTGATGACCTGCTTGATCGGGGTGTCGGCGATGACCTGCTGCACGGTGTCGCCGAAGTTGTCCACCACCACCAGCACCGCTGCGCCGGAGTCGACCAGCTGGTGCTTGAGCTCGCGCGCGGTGTACAGCGGGTTGACGTTGACCACGGTCAGGCCGGCCCGCAGGACGCCGAAGGTGGCGACCGGGTACTGCAGGCAGTTGGGCATCATCAGGGCGACGCGGTCGCCCTTCTTGAGCTTCAGTTCGCCCAGCAGGTAGGCGGCGAACTGTTCGACCAGGGCGTCGGTTTCACCATAGGTGAGCACCTTGCCGAAGCTGGAATAGGCGGGACGGTCGCGGTACTTGGCCACCGAGGCGTCGAACACGGCCGAGACCGAATGGAACTCGTTGACGTCGATTTCGGCAGGTACGCCGTTCGGATAGCTCTTCAGCCAGGGACGTTCCAGACTCATATTCCCCCTCCAGGAAACGTTGATGGTGTGATGCCGGCGGACAGTATCCGTCGTTTCGGTCCCCGGCAGCATACCGGGCCGAATGGAAAACGCGAAGAGGTTGTGAATAAAGCGTGCAGGGTACGTGTAGAGCCGGCCTCTGGCCGGCTGTGCGCGGTGGTGGGCCGATGAGGAGCCGGCCAGAGGCCGGCTCTACCGGGGCAGGCTTGCTCAGCGGGCCGCCAGCTGGCGCAGGACGTACTGGAGCAGGCCGCCGTGCTTGAAGTACTCCACTTCCTTGGGGGTCAGCAGCATGACGTGGGCCTCGAAGCTCCTGGCCGTGCCGTCGGCACGGGTGGCGGTGAGCGTTGCGGTCTTGCTGGCGCCATCGGCCAGGCCGGTGATGTCGACCACTTCCGAGCCGTCCAGGCCCAGCGACTGGGCGTTCTCGCCGGCCTTGAACTGCAGCGGCAGCACGCCCATGCCGACCAGGTTGGAGCGGTGGATGCGCTCGAAGCTCTCGGCGACCACCGCCTTCACGCCCAGAAGGTTGGTGCCCTTGGCCGCCCAGTCGCGCGAGGAGCCGGTGCCGTATTCCTTGCCGGCGAACACCACCAGCGGCACGCCCTCGGCCTTGTACTTCATCGCCGCGTCGTAGATGGCCAGCTTCTGCGGTTCGCCACCATCCTGCGGGAAGTACAGGGTGTTGCCGCCTTCCTCGCCACCGAACATCAGGTTCTTGATGCGGATATTGGCGAAGGTGCCGCGCACCATCACGTCATCATTGCCGCGGCGGCTGCCGTAGCTGTTGAAGTCGGCCGGCTGCACGCCGCGTTCCTGCAGGAAACGACCTGCCGGGGAATCCTTCTTGATGTTTCCGGCCGGGGAGATGTGGTCGGTGGTGATCGAGTCGCCGAACAGGCCCATGACCCGCGCCCCGTGCACGTCGTCGATATGGCCGACCTGCATGGTCATGCCCTCGAAGTACGGCGGGTTCTTGATGTAGGTGGAGCTGCCGTCCCATTCGTACAGGTCGCCGTCGGGCGACTGGATGTTGTTCCAGCGGCTGTCGCCCTTGAACACGTCGGCGTAGTTCTGCTTGAACATCTCCGGCCCGATGGTGGCGGCGATCACGTCGCCGATCTCCTTGTTGCTGGGCCAGATGTCGCGCAGGTACACCGGCTGGCCTTCGCTGCCGGTGCCGAGCGGTTCGGTGGTGAGGTCGATGTCGGTGGTGCCGGCGATGGCATAGGCCACCACCAGCGGCGGGCTGGCCAGGTAGTTCATCTTCACCTCGGGGTGCACGCGGCCCTCGAAGTTGCGGTTGCCCGACAGCACCGAGGTCACCACCAGGTCGCCGCTGGCGATGCCGGCGCTGATTTCGGTGGGCAGGGGGCCGGAGTTGCCGATGCAGGTGGTGCAGCCATAGCCGACCACGTAGAAGCCGATCTTTTCCAGCTCGGTGAGTACGCCGGCCTTTTCCAGGTAGTCGGTGACCACGCGCGAGCCCGGGCCGAGCGAGGTCTTGACCCACGGCTTGCGGTCCAGGCCCCTGGCGGCGGCGTTTCGGGCCAGCAGGCCGGCGCCGATCATCACTGCCGGGTTGGAGGTATTGGTGCAGGAGGTGATCGCGGCGATGACCACCGCGCCGTCCTTGAGCCGGAAGCGGTTGCCGTCCAGGTCGACGTCGGCATGCCCCTTGGCCAGCTGCTCGTTGCCGACCGCGGCGCCGCCGCCTTCGTTGACGAAGGTGGCCACGTCTTCATTGCGCTTGTCGCGGTTGGTGGTGAGGCCGCCCAGGTTGTCGCGGTAGTTCTGCTTGACGTCCTGCAGCAGCACGCGGTCCTGCGGGCGCTTGGGGCCGGCCAGTGACGGCTTCACCTCGCCCATGTCCAGTTCCAGCGTGGCGCTGTAGCTGGCGGGTGCGGTGTCGGCGTCGTGCCACAGGCCCTGGGCCTTGGCATAGGCTTCGACCAGTGCGATCTGCGCTTCGCTGCGGCCGGACAGGCGCAGGTAGGTCAGCGATTCGTTGTCGATCGGGAAGATGCCGCAGGTGGCGCCGTACTCCGGCGCCATGTTGCCGATGGTGGCGCGGTCGGCCAGCGGCAGGTGCTGCAGGCCTTCGCCGAAGAACTCGACGAACTTGCCGACCACCCCGTGCTTGCGCAGCATCTGGGTGACGGTGAGCACCAGGTCGGTGGCGGTGGCGCCCTCGGGCAGGCGGCCGGTGAGTTTGAAGCCGACCACCTGCGGGATCAGCATGGAGGAGGGCTGGCCCAGCATGGCCGCTTCGGCCTCGATGCCGCCCACGCCCCAGCCGAGCACGCCGATGCCATTGATCATGGTGGTATGGCTGTCGGTGCCGAACACGGTGTCCGGGTAGGCAACGGCCTTGCCGTCCTTGTCTGCGGTCATCACCACCCGGGCCAGGTTCTCCAGGTTCACCTGGTGGACGATGCCGGTGTTGGGCGGCACCACCTTGAAGTTGTCGAACGCCTTCTGGCCCCAGCGCAGGAAGCCGTAACGTTCCTGGTTGCGCTGGAATTCAATCTTGCCGTTGAGGTCCAGGGCGTCAGGCGTGCCGAACACATCCACCTGCACCGAGTGGTCGATGACCAGTTCCGAGGGAATCTGCGGATTGATCTGTTCCGGGCGGCCACCCAGCTTGACCACCGCGTCGCGCATCGCGGCCAGGTCGACCACGCAGGGTACGCCGGTGAAGTCCTGCAGCACCACGCGGGCCGGCATGAAGGCGATCTCGATGTCCGGCTCGGCCTTCGGGTCCCATTTCGCCACCGCTTCGATGTGCTCGCGGCCCACCGTGGCGCCGCCGTCCTCGTGCCGGAGCAGGTTCTCCAGCAGGATCTTCATCGAGTAGGGCAGGTGGGAGATGTCGAACTGCTGTCCGAGCTTGGGCAGGCTGAAGTAGTCGTAGGTGCTGCCGGCGACGTCCAGCTGGCTGCGGGTGGAGAACGAATCGCTCATGCGGGGAAACTCCTCTTGCGGATGGCTTGCAGTGGCCCCTGCGGGCCTGCTTGCGGTTGCCGGTGACCACACTCCGGCCTGGGGGTCAGTATGAACCCTTCAGCCAAGCCTCGGTCGTCGGCAGGGCATCAGGCTACCTATACGTATGTATCGCCCATGTCATTGGCCTGGCAGGGCTTGCGGTTCCGGGACAGCGTTCCTGAACAGGGCTGGGTGGAAGTATGCCCGGGGAAGTATGTATAATTTGTGCATACTTTGGAGGGCCTACCGATGGAAGCCACCGTTGCAGAACGCGGACAGATCACCTTGCCCAAGGCGGTCCGCGACGCGCTCGGCCTGACCAAGGGCACCCAGTTGAAAGTGGAGCTCGACGGCAGCCGCATCATCCTGCGCAAGAGCGTCGACGACGCCATTTCGCGTGCACGCGGCAAGTTCGCGCTGGACGGGTTCGATTCCGCCGAAGCGGCCGTCGTTGCCGTGCGCGACCCCGAATGAGCCCCGCATGATCGCCGTCGATTCCCCGGTCCTGATCGAACTGCTCAGCAACGGTCCCCAGGCCGACGCGGTGGAAGCCTGCCTGCGGCAGAGCCTGGTCGGCGGGCGGGTGGTGATCTGCGGCGTGGTGCTGGCCGAGATCTGCGCCGCGCTGCGCGGTGGTGCCGAAGTGCAGGAGGCACTTGAGGAAATGGGCATCCGCTTCAGCCCGCTCGAGGCCAAGTCGGCACTGCGCGCCGGCGAGATGCACCGCCGCCATCGCCAGCGCGGCAGCGACCGCCGCGGCATCGACGATTTCATGGTCGGCGCGCACGCACTGCTGCAGTGCGACGGCCTGATCACCTGGAACGACAAGTTTTACCGCGACTACTTCAAGGGCCTGAAGCTGATCGTGCCGCAAGCCTGAGCCCGTAACTCAACCGCCGTATTCAACCGAAGTCTTTTCAAAGAATTTCCCGGGAGTTGTCATGTTGGAAGCCTACCGCCACCACGTAGCCGAGCGCGCCGCGCTTGGCATCCCGCCGCTGCCGCTGAGCGCCCAGCAGACGGCCGACGTCATTGAACTGCTGAAGAACCCGCCGGCAGGCGAGGCCGAGTTCCTGCTCGACCTGCTCACCCACCGCGTGCCGGCCGGCGTCGATGACGCCGCCAAGGTCAAGGCCTCGTACCTGGCCGCCATCGCCTTCGGCAGCGAAACCAACGCGCTGATCTCGCGCGAGCGCGCCACCGAACTGCTGGGCACCATGCTGGGCGGCTACAACGTCGCGCCGCTGGTGCAGCTGCTGGACGACGCCGTGGTCGGCGCGATCGCCGCCACCGCGCTGAAGAACACCCTGCTGGTGTTCGATGCCTTCCACGACGTGCAGGAAAAGGCCAAGGCCGGCAACGCGAACGCCCAGGGCGTGCTGCAGAGCTGGGCCGATGCCGAGTGGTTCACCAGCCGCCCGGAAGTGCCGCAGAGCCTGACCATCACCGTGCTCAAGGTGACCGGCGAAACCAACACCGACGACCTGTCGCCGGCCCCGGACGCCACCACCCGCCCGGACATCCCGCTGCACGCGCTGGCGATGCTGAAGAACAAGCGCGATGGCATCGAGCCGGAAGAAGACGGCAAGCGCGGCCCGGTCAAGTTCATCGAATCGCTGAAGGACAAGGGCCACCTGGTCGCCTACGTGGGCGACGTGGTCGGTACCGGTTCGAGCCGCAAGTCGGCCACCAACTCGGTGCTGTGGTTCACCGGTGAGGACATTCCGTTCATTCCGAACAAGCGCTTCGGCGGCGTGTGCCTGGGCTCGAAGATCGCACCCATCTTCTACAACACCATGGAAGACGCCGGCGCGCTGCCGATCGAGCTGGACGTGTCGCAGATGAACATGGGCGACGTTGTCGAGCTGCGCCCGTACGACGGCAAGGCGCTGAAGGATGGCCAGGTCATCGCCGAGTTCCAGGTGAAGTCCGACGTGCTGTTCGACGAAGTGCGCGCCGGTGGCCGCATTCCGCTCATCATCGGCCGCGGCCTGACCGCCAAGGCGCGCGAAGCGCTGGGCCTGGCCCCGACCGACCTGTTCCGCCTGCCGATGGACCCGCCGGATACCGGCAAGGGCTTCTCGCTGGCGCAGAAGATGGTCGGCCGCGCCTGTGGCCTGCCGGAAGGCCAGGGCATGCGTCCGGGCACCTACTGCGAACCGAAGATGACCTCGGTGGGCTCGCAGGACACCACCGGCCCGATGACCCGCGACGAGCTGAAGGACCTGGCCTGCCTGGGCTTCTCGGCCGATCTGGTGATGCAGTCGTTCTGCCATACCGCGGCCTACCCGAAGCCGGTCGACGTCAAGACCCACCACACGCTGCCGGAGTTCATCTCCACCCGTGGCGGCATCTCGCTGCGCCCGGGCGACGGCGTGATCCACAGCTGGCTCAACCGCATGCTGCTGCCCGACACCGTCGGCACCGGCGGCGATTCGCACACCCGTTTCCCGGTCGGCATTTCGTTCCCGGCCGGCTCCGGCCTGGTGGCCTTCGCTGCTGCGACCGGCGTGATGCCGCTGGACATGCCGGAATCGGTGCTGGTGCGCTTCAAGGGCAAGATGCAGCCGGGCGTGACCCTGCGTGACCTGGTCAACGCGATTCCGCTCTACGCGATCAAGTCGGGCCTGCTGACCGTCGCCAAGGCGGGCAAGAAGAACATCTTCTCCGGCCGTATCCTGGAAATCGAAGGTCTGCCGGACCTGAAGGTCGAGCAGGCGTTCGAACTGTCCGATGCCTCGGCCGAACGTTCGGCTGCCGGCTGCTCGGTGCACCTGAGCAAGGAGCCGATCATCGAGTACCTCACCAGCAACATCACGCTGCTGAAGTGGATGATCGCCGAGGGTTACCAGGACGCGCGTTCGCTGGCGCGCCGCATCGAGAAGATGGAAGCGTGGCTGGCCAACCCGGAGCTGCTGGAGCCGGATGCCGACGCCGAGTACGCCGCCGTCATCGAGATCGACCTGGCCGACATCCACGAGCCGATCGTGGCCTGCCCGAACGATCCGGATGACGTCAAGACGCTGTCGGACGTGGCCGGTGCGGCCATCGATGAAGTGTTCATCGGTTCGTGCATGACCAACATCGGTCACTTCCGTGCGGCCGCCAAGCTGCTGGAAGGCAAGCGCGACATCCCGACCAAGCTGTGGGTCGCACCGCCGACCAAGATGGATGCGTCGGAGCTGACCAAGGAAGGCCATTACGGCACCTTCGGCACCGCCGGTGCGCGCATGGAAATGCCGGGCTGCTCGCTGTGCATGGGCAACCAGGCACAGGTGCGCGAGGGCGCGACCGTGTTCTCGACCTCGACCCGCAACTTCCCGAACCGCCTGGGCCGCAACTCCAACGTGTACCTGGGTTCGGCCGAGCTGGCCGCGATCTGCTCGCGCCTGGGTCGCATCCCGACCAAAGAAGAGTACATGGCCGACATCGGCGTGCTGGATGCCAGCAGCAAGGACATCTACCGCTACATGAACTTCGACCAGATCGAGGACTACCAGGACGTGGCCAAGACGGTTGCCGCCTGAGCCTGATCGGCTGATGTGTTGAACGAAAACCCCCGGTGAGAACCGGGGGTTTTTGTTTGCCGGGACGAATCGCCGCCAGCCCAGGCTGATGCTTGGTTGCCCGTTGGTGATATATGCGTGTCTTATCGCGTTCGCCAGCAATTCGTAGCGCCGACCGTTGGTCGGCGACCGCGCGAAGCGCGGCGCAAGCATCCGAAGCCACGGCAATGCGGCGGGGATGACATCACCGGTGCTGACATGTGTCCGAAGCCGTCGGGTCGGTGTTCATGGCGCCGGAACGGAGAGCCGTTTTTCGTTTCAGGTCATGCGTTACCGAGCGTTGAGCCGTTATCGGCGGTCGTTTGGGAACCGACCCTACCGCACGCGATCATTGTCAGCGCCCTGGATAACGGAACGGCCACGCGTTGTCTGCGTCGTGACTGCGTTCGGCGCAGACGGCGCGGAAGGTTTCCACGAACGCCTGCTGCAGGCGGGTCGGGTGCCAGTCGGCGCGGGTGGTGAGGCCGATGCGGCGGCGCAGGTCGTCGCCGGCGCTGCCGATTTCGCTGAGCAGGCCGGCGCGGCGTTCGATCACGAACTGGTCGCGTGACATCAGGGTGAGCCAGTCGTCTTCCAGCAGCAGGCCGCGGGTGATCAGCACCGAGCCGCATTCGATGCGCAGGCGCGGCGGTTCGTGGCCATGCTGGCGGAACATGCGTTCCCAGCGGGCGCGCACAGGTGCGCCGGTGGCGGCGATCACCCACGGGAAAGCCAGCAGCCGGTCGAAGTCGAGCGGGTCGCTGCCGGCCAGCGGGTGCCCGCTGCGCGCGACGATCACCGGGTCATCGTCGAACAGGCCTTCCTGCGCGACATCGCGCACGGGCAGGGTGTCGCGCATCGCACCGATCAACAGGTCCAGGCTGCCGGCGCGCAGATCGCCCAGCAGTTCCGCATAAGGCCCTTCGATCACGTTGACCGTTGCACCCGGGTGGGCGCGGGCAAAGCGCGCCAATACCTGTGGCAGCAGGATCGCGCGGGCCAGCGGCATCACCCCGAGCGTGACCTTGCCGCCCTGTTCGGAGCGCAGCAGGGCCACTTCATCCAGGCCCGCTGCCAGTTCGGACAACGCCAGCCGCACCAACCGAAGCATGCGGGTGGCGGCCGGGGTGGTCTGCACGGTCTTGCCGTGGCGTTCGGTCAGCGGGGTTTCGATGGCGGTACCCAACTCGTGCACGGCGCGGTAGATCGCCGGCTGTGAGATGCCGGCGCGCGCTGCGGCCAGGGTGAAGCTGCCGGCGTCATCCACCGCCACGAGTGCGCGCAGCTGGCCGAGCGTGACGCGTCGCTCAACGGCAGGCAACGCAGGCAGGCGCTGTGCACGCCTTGCCACCCGCACGCCATCGGCGATGTACCCCAATGCGCGCTCGATGCGGGGCACCAGCAGCTCTGCCGCTTCGGTGGGCGCCATCCCACCCGGCTGGCGGTCGAACAGGGTTGCATCCAGCTGGGTTTCCAGACGGGCAATGGCCTGGGTCAACGCCGGCTGGGAAAGATTCACGTGCGGCGCAGCAGCGCTGATGCCGCCGAGGTGGTGCACGGCGACCAGCGCATGCAGATGCTTCAGGTTCAGCTCAAAGGGCCGGTTCATGGATCAACTATAACCAAACCCAATGGCTGTTGCGGAAATCGATCTTGAGGGGGTGGGCGTTGGCGGACAAGACTTCATCATCGTCATAGAAGGATGGATGGATGTCCCGCGTCGTCACCCGTGTCGAACGCGCCGCTGCCGGCGCACTCCAGGTCCTGGCCCAGGCAGGCGTGGCCACCGCACATGAGGCGCAGGGCCGCAGTGGCCTGCTGCACCCGCGGCTGCGCCCGATCTTCAGCGGCGCCCGCATTGCCGGCAGCGCCATCACCGTGTCGGTGCCCCCCGGCGACAACTGGATGATGCATGTGGCCATCGAGCAGCTGCGCGAAGGCGATGTGCTGGTGGTGGCGCCGACCAGCGACTGTACCGACGGCTACTTCGGCGATCTGCTGGCCACCTCGGCGCAGGTACGTGGCTGCCGTGGGCTGGTGATTGATGCCGGCGTACGCGATGTGCGCGACCTGACCGCGATGGGCTTCCCGGTCTGGAGCCGGGCGATCCACGCGCAGGGTACGGTCAAGGAGACGCTCGGCTCGGTCAACGTGCCGGTGGTGTGCGGCGGCGCGCTGGTCCACCCCGGCGACGTGGTGATCGCCGACGATGACGGCGTGTGTATTGTGCCGCGTGCCGATGCGGCACGTGTCGCCGCCGAATCGCAGGCGCGTGAGGCGCGCGAGGCGGAGAAGCGCGAACGCCTGGCCAAGGGCGAGCTGGGCCTGGACATCTACGCCATGCGCGAGCGCCTGGCGACCAAGGGCCTGCGCTATGAGTAAGGGCGTGCCCGCCATGTGGATGCGCGGTGGCACGTCCAAGGGCGGCTATTTCCTGGCCAGCGACCTGCCTGCCGATGCGGCTGCGCGCGATGCGTTCCTGCTGCGCGCCTACGGCTCGCCGGACCCACGCCAGATCGATGGCATGGGCGGCGCCGACCCGCTGACTTCCAAGGTGGCGGTGGTATCGCCGTCCGCGCGGCCCGATGCCGACGTCGACTACCTGTTCCTGCAGGTATTCGTCGACCAGGCGGTGGTAAGCGATGCGCAGAATTGCGGGAACCTGCTTGCCGGCGTCGGCCCGTTCGCGCTTGAACGCGGATTGGTGCAACCCAGCAGCGGAACCACCGACGTGCGCATCTTCATGGTTAATACCGGCAAGGTGGCGACTGCCAGCGTCCAGACGCCGGGTGGCGAGGTGCGTTACGACGGAACGGCGCGGATTGACGGTGTGCCGGGGTCGGCGGCGCCGATCCCGCTGACCTTTGCCGACATTGCCGGTTCCAGCTGCGGTGCGCTGCTGCCGACCGGCAGGGCGGTGGATGAGATCGATGGGGTAAACGTTACCCTGATCGACAACGGAATGCCGTGCGTGGTGCTGCGCGCCAGCGATGTGGGCGTGAGCGGGTACGAAGACCGCGCCACGCTGGATGCCGACGACACGCTGAAGGCGCGACTGGAGGCGATCCGCCTGCAGGCCGGGCCGTTGATGAACCTCGGCGATGTCAGCGCGCAGTCGGTGCCCAAGATGATGCTGGTGGCTGCCCCGCGCGACGGTGGCGCGATCTGCGTGCGTTCATTCATTCCTCATCGCTGCCACGCCTCCATCGGCGTGCTGGGCGCGGTCACCGTGGCTACGGCTTGCCTGCTGCCCGGTTCACCTGCGAGTGCCCTGGCGGTGGTGCCCGACGGCAGCCGCCTGCAGCTGGACATCGAACACCCCAGCGGCAGCACCGGCTGCGTGCTGGAACGCGATGCAGACGGGCAGGTGGCCGCAGCGGCCATCCTGCGCACCGCCCGAAAGCTGTTCGACGGCGTGCTGTTCGACTGAATACGCGCGACGTCTCTATTCTTATGACCTGGGAGGGTTGTCATGACTGTTGTTGAGAAGCGGCAGGGCCGCTTCGGCGTCTTCGGCCAATTGTGGTTCCAGGTGCTGGCCGGCACCATCATCGGCGTGGTGCTGGGTTGGCTGCAGCCGGACTGGGGTTCGGCGATGAAGCCGTTCGGCGATGCCTTCATCAAGCTGATCCGGATGATGATCGGCCCGATCATCTTCGTGACGGTGGTGCACGGCATCGCCGGCATGCGCGACATGCGCAGCGTGGGTCGGCTCGCGCTGAAATCACTGATCTATTTCGAGGTGATCACCATCCTGGCGCTGATCGTGGGCCTGGTGGCGGTGGATCTCTGGCAGCCCGGCGCCGGCATGAACATCGACCCGGCCACCATCGACATGGCCAGCATCCAGGGCTATGTGCATACCGCGCACGACCAGTCGATCGTGTCGTACGTCATGGCGATCATCCCCAACACGCTGGTCAGTGCGTTCACTGAAGCGCACGTGCTGCAGGTGCTGTTCGTGGCGGTGCTGTTCGGTGTGGCGTTGGCCTCCATCGGTGAGCGCGGCGCGCCGGTGATGAAGGTGATCGAAGGCACCTCTGCTGCGCTGTTCAAGATCATCGGCTATGTCATGTATTTCGCGCCGATCGGTGCGTTCGGTGCCATCGCCTTCACCGTGGGCCAGTTCGGCGCCGGTTCGCTGCTGTCGCTGGGTGAGCTGATCATCGAGTTCTTCGTGGTCTGCGCGGCGTTCACGGTGTTCGTGCTGGGCGCCGTGTGCTGGTGGACCGGCGCCAGCCTGTGGCGGCTGCTGGCCTACCTGCGCGATGAAATCGTGATCGTGGCGGCCACCACCTCCACCGAAACCGTCCTGCCGCGCCTGATCGAGAAGATGAAGAAGCTGGGCTGCGAAGAGGGCGTGGTGGGTTTCGTGATTCCGGCCGGCTACTCGTTCAACCTCGATGGCACCTGCCTGTACCTGACCACGGTGGCGCTGTTCCTGGCCCAGGCGACCAACACCGAGCTGACCGTGTGGCACCAGCTGGGGCTGATCGCGGTACTCCTGCTCACCTCCAAGGGCGCCGCCGGCGTGGCCGGTGCGGCGTTCGTGGTGCTGGCGGCGACGCTGGGTACCACCGGGACGATTCCGGTGGCCAGCATCGCGCTGATCCTGGGCATCCACCGCATCCTGGCCGAAGGCCTGACCTTCGTGAACCTGGTCGGCAACGCGATCGCGGTGCTGGTGATCGCCAAGTGGGAAGGCAAGCTGGACGAGAAGGTTATGGCCGAACAGATCGGCACCCGCCGCGCCCGCCTGCGCCATCTCGGCGTGCGCGAAGCCTGACCGACGCGCCGCGGGCTGCCCGCGGCGCTCCCCGAATGCATTGAACCCGCTGCCCACGGCAGCGGGGAGGGAGATTCCATGTCCATCCTCCGTCACACCCCGCTGGCGCTGCTGCTGAGCGCTGCGCTGGCCGCACCGGCCGCCGCCGAGGGCACCCTGCCCAACGGCGTCGACCTGACCCTCGATGTCGTTGGTAACGTCGCCTCCAACCCTGTAGGCGGGGTCGAGCAGGGCACCGAAGGCTCGTACTGGATCATGGCCCAGTCGAAGTTCGACCTGGACGCGCTGTTCGGGGTGCACAACACCGACGTGGACGCGCAGTGGGCCTGGTTCGCCGGACGCAACCTGGCGCGCGAGAAGATCGGCAATTCGATCAGCGCGCAGCAGACCTGGCGGCCGGTGGCCGGGGGTCGCCTGACTCGGCTGACCGTGCGCCACCGCTTCGACAACGGGCTGAGCATCACCGCCGGCCGCGCGCCGGTGAACAGCTACTTCAACAACTCGGCACTCAACTGCGTGTTCATGAGCAATGCGATGTGCCTCACGCCGTATGGCGCGATCACCGACCTGGGCATCACCGCGTTCCCCAACTCGTCGTGGGCCGGCATCCTGCGCTACGACGTGAATGATCGCTGGTATGTGCAGGGCGGCGCATTCGACTACAACAACGAGCTGAACAAGTCGGGGAAGAACGGCCTGGACTTCTCCGTGGGCGAGGGCACCGGCACCATCACGGCATATGAGGCCGGCTACCAGACCAGCTTCGCCAATGACCGCCTGCCGCGCACCTACCGGTTGGGCATGTACCGCAACACCGATGGCGGCAAGAGCTCCTATTTCGACGCCAACGGCAACTCCGCCGCGCTGACCGGCAAGCCCACGGCGATGCAGGAGGGCGCACGCGCGGGCTGGTACGCGATGGCCGACCAGACCGTGTGGCGCGGGGAGGGCAAGCGCAACCTGGCGCTGTTCGCCCGCGCCTACGTCAACACCGGCAACGAAGCCCCGGTAGACCAGTTCGCCGCGGCCGGCTTCGTGAAGACCGGTACCTTCGCCGGCCGCGACCAGGACACCCTGGCGATGTTCGTGTCCAACACCCACTTCAGCGATGAGCAGATCGCGTTCCTGCGCGACCGCCGCGCACGCAACGGCGGCAGCGGTGCGCCGGATGCCGACGAGATCATCGCCGAGCTCAGCTATGGCTGGGCGGTGCACAAGGGCATCCGGCTGATGCCCAACCTGCAGTATGTGATCAACCCGGATCCGATCTACGCGCCGACCCGCAGCACCGACATCCCCGACGCGTTGATCGTCGGCCTGCGCGTGGACGTCCACTTCGCCCAGCTGTTCGGCTGGTAATTCCTCCCCCACGAGGCCCCACATGATCATCGATTGCCACGGTCACTACACGACCGCCCCCGCCAGCCACGATGCGTTCCGCAAGGCGCAGGTGGCGCATTTCAACGACCCATCACTGCCGGCGCCGGTATACCCCACGATCAGCGACGACGAACTGCGCGAGAGCGTGGAAGGCAACCAGCTGCGGCTGCTGCGCGAGCGCGGCGCGGACATGACGATCTTCTCGCCGCGTGCCAGCACCATGGCCCACCATATCGGCGACGAGGCGGTGAGCGCGGAATGGACCCGGCGCTGCAACGATCTGATCGCGCGGGTGGTGGCGCTGTACCCGGAGACCTTCATCGGCGTGTGCCAGCTGCCGCAGTCGCCGGGCGTGCCGATCGCGAACTCGATCGCCGAGCTGGAGCGCTGTGTCAACGAACTGGGCTTCGTGGGCTGCAACCTCAATCCGGACCCGTCGGGCGGGCACTGGACCGGGCTGCCGCTGACCGACCGCGGCTGGTATCCATTCTTCGAGAAAATGGTGGAGCTGGACGTGCCGGCGATGGTGCACGTGTCCGGCAGCTGCAATGTCAATTTCCACGCCACCGGCGCGCATTACCTCAACGCCGATACCACCGCGTTCATGCAGTTCCTGCAGGGCGACCTGTTCCGTGACTTCCCGGAGCTGCGCTTCATCATTCCGCACGGCGGCGGCGCGGTGCCCTACCACTGGGGTCGCTTCCGCGGCCTGGCCGACATGCTGGGCAAGCCGCCGCTGAACGAGCACGTGATGAAGAATGTGTTCTTCGACACCTGCGTTTACCATCAGCCCGGTATGGACCTGCTGTTCAAGGTGATCGACATCGACAACATCCTGTTCGGCTCGGAAATGGTCGGCGCGGTGCGTGGCATCGACCCGGAAACCGGGCAGTATTTCGACGACACCCTGCGCTATGTGGAAGCGCTGGGGCTGTCGGCAGCGGATCGAAGCAAGGTGCTGTCGGGCAACGCGCGCCGGGTGTACCCGAGGTTGGATGCGCAGCTGAAGGCAAGGGGGCTGTAATGGCGGATTTCGTGAAAGATGCCGATTGGCTGGATTTCTGCCCCAACCCGAGCCGTCCGGTGTTCGTGCCGCCGCCGGGCGCGGTGGATGCACATTGCCATGTGTTCGGCCCGGGGGACCAGTTCCCGTATGCGCCCGAGCGCAAGTACACGCCCTGCGATGCGGGCAAGGCGCAGCTGTTCGCGCTGCGCGATCATCTGGGGTTCGAGCGCAACGTGATCGTGCAGGCGACCTGCCACGGTGCCGACAACAGGGCGCTGGTGGATGCGTTGCGCAGTGCCGACGGCCGCGCGCGCGGCGTGGCCACGGTGCGCGATACGGTCACCGATGAAGAACTGCGCGAGCTGCACGAGGCGGGTGTACGCGGGGTGCGCTTCAATTTCGTGAAGCGGCTGGTGGATCCGAAGCCGGATGCGTACTACCACGCCATCATCGAGCGGATCGCGCCGCTGGGCTGGCATGTAGTGGTGTACTTCGAGGCGGCGGACCTGGCCGAGCGCTGGAATTTCTTCACCTCGCTGCCGACCACGGTGGTGGTGGACCACATGGGGCGGCCGGACGTGAACCAGCCGGTGGACGGCCCGGAGTTCCAGCGCTTCGTGCGGCTGATGCGGGAGCATCCGAACGTATGGACGAAGGTGAGTTGTCCGGAACGGCTGTCGCAGTCCGGGCCACCGACCTATGACGATGTGGTTCCGTTCGCACGCTACCTGGTGGAGCAGTTCCCGGATCGGGTGCTGTGGGGCACGGATTGGCCGCACCCGAACCTGAAATCGCACATGCCCGATGACGGCACGCTGGTGGATGTCATTCCGCGGATCGCGGTGACCGCCGGGTTGCAGCAGAAGCTGCTGGTGGACAACCCGATGCGGTTGTATTGGGCGTGACGGTTGAGAGCGTCACGACCAAAGGTCGTGACCTACCGGGTCGGGCCCGGTAGCGCACGACCGTTGGTCGTGCAGCCAGGTCGGGCCCGGTAGCGCACGACCGTTGGTCGTGCGGCGACGCGCAGCGTCGGGGCGTTACCCCCGCGCCAACGCCATCAGGCGTTCTGCGATGCGCTCCAGCGGTACCTGCTCTTCGGCTGCACCAAGCTTGAACGCGGCGCCTGGCATGCCCCACACCACGCTGGTGGCTTCGTCCTGCACCAGGGTGGGCGCGCCGGCGTTCTTCAGTTCCAGCAGGCCACGGGCGCCGTCGTCGCCCATGCCGGTGAGGATCGCGCCGATGGCGTTGGCACCGGCGCTTTCGGCCACGGAACGGAACAGCACGTCCACGGCCGGCTTGTGCCGGTTCACGGCCGGGCCGTCATCGATACGGCAGCGCCAGCGCGCACCGTCGCGGATCACCCGCAGGTGCTTGCCGCCGGGCGGCAGGTAGGCATGGCCGGGGAGCACGGCTTCGCCATCGCTGGCTTCGCGCACCGACATCGCCGAATGGCGGTCCAGGCGTTCGGCAAACGCGGTGCTGAAGGTGGCGGGCAGGTGCTGGGTAAGCAGCACCGCCGGGGCATCAGCCGGCATGCCCTCCAGCACCACGCGCAGCGCCTCGGTGCCGCCCGCTGAAGCCCCGATGGCGATCAGGCGGTCGGTGGTGCGGAACTGCATGGAGCGCTTCGGCGTGGCGGCGATGGGGTCCAGGGTCACGCGCGGGGCGATCGGTCGGGCCAGCGTGCGCACGCGCGAGCGCGCGGCCATCTTGACCTTGCCAATGATCTCCTCGGCGTAGCCCTGCAGGCCACGGGCCACGTCCAGCTTGGGCTTGGACACGAAGTCCACCGCGCCCAGCGCCAGCGCCTGCAGGGTGGTGTCGGCGCCGCGCTCGGTCAGCGAGGAGATCATCACCACCGGCAGCGGGTGCAGGCGCATCAGGTTTTCCAGGAACGCCA
>Ga0213821_1000441_pt1 | contig 25715 bp, 15 predicted proteins | sample MC6MC0909MG_FD_179894 | JGI IMG/M metagenome (GOLD analysis project Ga0213821, IMG submission 179894) | Enriched soil aggregate microbial communities from Iowa State University, Ames, United States - MC6-MC0909-MG | ecosystem: Environmental > Terrestrial > Soil > Unclassified | place: USA: Iowa...
TTTTTTTGGCTGTTTACATAGAATATTTTTAAAAAATCCGAAGGATTTTCAGTGCCCTCCTTTCGGAACGGCTTTGCGTTTTCTACGATGTGGAGTGGGAAAATAAAACTATTAAATTACTGAATGTGAGTATTTGTCCATTTCTATGTATCAATTAAACCAGGACCATCGAATTGTTTTAAAAAAAAAATGGAACATCATCCTCGAAAAGATGATGAAACTAGTCAAAAGGATTTAGCTTAATTATGAAATAAGCACTGTCGACCTCATTTTGGACTAGTTTTCTAATTTTCCCAATAACAACTAAACTATCAATTTCCGAATATTCTAATTTATACGACGAAATTAGACACAAAAGCCATTTTTAAAGGGCTATTTTTAGAGTAGCACTTAGTTATTTACATATAGTGTGCACCAGAAAGGTGGGTAGTAGATTCATTGATGAAGGAAAATACTTAGGGGGGTAAGAGGATGAAAAGAAAACAACGCCGATGGCTATCGATTCTACTTACAGCAATTCTAGTATTGCCGTTGCTCCTGCAACCGCAAATGAATGCTGACGCTGCTACAAAAGGAGTAAGTGTTTCAGCCAAGGATGAGCTACAAACACCAAAGCAAAAAGTAACGAATTCGTTGTACAAGCAATTTGAAGACCAAGATAAAGTAACCTTTCTCATCAAAATGAAAGAGCAGGTGGATGCTGCTAAAGTTGCAAAGGCAGCTGAGGATAAAGCCAAGCTGCAGAAGGCGACACCTGCAAAAACAAAATCATTAAAGCGAAACACAATTGTTTCCGAGTTAAAAGCAACTGCACAGGAAACACAGATTGACGTGTTAGCGTTTCTTGAAGAGCAAGTGAAGGCTGGAAAGGCCAAGGGCGTTCATTCCTACTATATCGTAAATGCGATTGCGGTTACAGCAACGCAAGAGGTAATGGAAAAAGCAGCGGCATTTCTAGAGGTTGAAAAAATCCTCCCGAACGAAACAAGACAATTGTTCGTTCCGGAAAAATCTGCAGGTACAGCTGTACAAGAACCGGCAGCAGGAATCAATTCGATCGAATGGAATATTGATCGTGTAGGAGCCCCTGCGGTTTGGGAAATGGGGATCGATGGAAGCGGAGTTGTCATTGGCTCGATTGATACCGGAGTGCAATGGGATCACCCGGCATTAAAGGAAAAATATCGTGGTTTTAATAAGGCAACAGGGCAAGCGGATAATACGTATAGCTGGTTTGACGCAACTAGTGGTCAAACTACACCATATGATGATCACGGGCATGGAACACATACAACAGGAACAATGGTTGGTTCAGAGCCGAATGGTTCCAATATCATCGGTGTCGCACCAGGTGCAAAGTGGATTGCAGTAAAGGCATTCACGCCAGATGGTGGTACAGATGCAGATTTATTAGAAGCTGGTGAATGGATGATGGCCCCAGGTGGAAATCCTGACAAGGCACCAGATGTTATCAATAATTCATGGGGCGGTGGTCCTGGGCTAGATGAGTGGTACCGTCCGATGGTTCAGACGTGGAGAGCGGCAGAAATCTTCCCGGAATTCTCTGCAGGAAATACAAACTTAAGTAATCCTGGCGGCCCTGGATCTATAGCGAATCCGGCAAACTACCCGGAAGCAGTCGCTACAGGGGCAACTGATATTAACAACAAACTTGGAGGCTTTTCCTTACTTGGGCCTTCTCCATATGGAGAAATCAAACCGGAACTTTCAGCACCGGGTGTCAATATTCGTTCTGCTGTCCCTGGTGGCAGCTATGAAGGCGGATGGAATGGAACCTCGATGGCTGGTCCGCACGTTTCAGCAGCCATTGCCTTACTTAAACAAGCAAATTCAAGCTTAACAGTCGATGATCTAGAACGAATTTTACAAACAACAGCCATTCCTTTAACAGACAACAAATACCCAACATCACCAAATAACGGTTATGGCTCAGGATTATTGAATGTATTTGATGCCGTATCTGCTGTTGTTTCTGGTTTAGGGAAACTAAAAGGCCAGGTAATGAAAGAAGGAACCGACAGTGAAGCACCGGTGTTAACACATTCCCAACCTGCCACGTTTTTTGCAGGAATGCCGTTAACGTTAGAAGCTTCAGCTGCCGATAATATTAGTGTAACAAATGTATCGCTCCAATATCAAAAGCAAGATGGTTCATGGAAGACTGTTGCTGCCCAGCGGATTAGCGGCGATTACAAAAATGGAACTTACCGCGTGAATATTCCTGGTGCAGAGATTTCAGGCAATGCTTTCGTATATAAGTGGAAAGCTCTTGATTTCGGTGGAAATGAATCTGTTAGTGAACATAGGGTCACTGTTCTTCCGGGGATTACAGTAGGCTATGTTGCTGATTTTGAAAGTAATCCTGATGGCTGGACTTCATATGGTGCCAATAATTCTTGGCAGTGGGGTAAGCCAACAAACGGTCCTGGGGCAGCTTTTTCCGGTGAAAAAGTATATGCGACAAATCTAACTGGAAATTATGATAGCAAAGCGAACGCTTCGTTACAGATGCCGCCTATTGATTTACCGGAAGGAAGCAGTTATCTCCAATTTAAGCAATGGTATGAGCTTGAAAGAAACTATGATTATGGGCATGTATTTGTCTCAACAGACGGTGTGAACTGGGTTCAAAAGCTTCGCGTTAATAATTTGTCAAATGGCTGGATTGACGGTGAAGTGAATTTAAGTGAATATGCGGGCCAAAGAATTTATGTAGCTTTCAACCTCACAACCGATGGAAGTGTGACAAAGCAAGGCTGGTATATAGATGATGTTCGCTTAACAAATGCACCACTTGCTGCACCACAAAAAGCAGAGGTGGACGTCACAACAGAAAAAGGGGAGTCTGCAACAGATTCTGTTAAAAAAGAAAAGGTCAATCCTGATAAGTTAACAATGATGATGCCTGAGCTGAAAAAGGAAGTAAGCACTGAAAAGGCAGCTCCAATGCAATTACCTATGCAGGCTCAAGTAACGGTTGTGGAATCCGGTCGTTCTGTAACCACCAATCCGGCTAATGGAAGCTTTGAGATGACACATGCAGCAGGAACATTTACGGTCATTGCTGAAAGCTATGGCTATCACTCGCAAACTAAATCAGTAACGATTGCACAGGACGGAGAAGCAACAGCGAACTTTACACTTCAGGAAAAAGCGAAGGGAACTGTTTCAGGAACGATCAAGAATAAGCAATCAGGACAGCCAGTTGCTGGTGCGACTGTATATGTTATAGAAGATGCAGCCGTACAGCCTGTCCAATCGGATGAAAATGGACATTTTTCAATTACAGGATATGAAGGTGACTATACGCTTAAAGTCATCGCACCACACTATTACAGTCAAGAAGCGACTATTAAACTAAAAGGGAACATCGAGAAGAATTTTGATATTAAGCCTTTCATTGGATTCCCAGGTGAAATCGGCTATGACGATGGCACAGCTGAAAACGCGCGAGCATTTTACGATGCCGGAAATGGCTGGGCTGTAAAAATGTCATTAGCAAAAGGACAGAAAAAGGCATTAGTGACAGGCGGTTTGTTCCGCTTCTGGACTTCGGAATGGCCAGTTCCAGGAGGCACTGCCTTCAAAGTAGCAGTATATGATGCTTCAGGCCCTGAGGGTGCACCTGGTAAAAAACTAGCCGGTCCTTTTGATGCTACCGCACTTCGAAATGGCCAGTGGACAAAAGTAGATTTGGGCAGCCATGGTATCCTTGTCGAAGGCGATTTCTATATGGTCTATATCCAAGCTGATGTAAATACGAAAGCACCTGGTCTGGCAACAGATGAGAATGGGCCAAACGCGAAGCGAAGCTGGCAGCTTGTTGGTGGCGCATGGACACCTTCTCCAGAAGCTGAGGGTAACTATATGATTCGTGCCGTGGTTGATTATGAAGTAACAGAACCAACGATTACCTCTCCTGTTGATGGCACGTTCACCAACGTTGAAACAGTAACTGTGAAAGGTGAATCTGCACCAACGACAAAGGTTCATATTTTTAATAAAGGCGAAGAAGTTGCTACCGTTGATTCAAAAGATGATGGCACATATTCTGTTGACGTGAAGCTCAAAAAGGGTGAGAACCAATTAACAGCAAAAGCATCTACAGCACAAGGAATGACGGATGCATCCGCACCTGTAAATGTAACCTATGATGCCGATGCGCCGGAGTTAACGATTGGCTCGCCAACTGATGGAAGTAAATTGAATAAAGAAACCGTCACCGTTACCGGAACTGTCGCGGATAACTATTTAAATTTCGTCCTTGTTAATGGAACTACAGCGAAAGTAGAGAATGGAAAGTATTCCGCAAGAATTATGCTTGATGAAGGAAAGAATGATATCAAGGTTGTGGCCAAAGATAAGGCCGGAAACACGACTGAAAAGTCGGTGAAGGTCGACGTCAAATACACAGCACCATTAATTCAAAATGTAAAACCTGAAGTGGATAAGGTATTGAAGAAGGGTGAAAGTGTTAAGATTGAGTTTACAAGTGAGCCTGGCTTGAAAGCATCTTTCTTCATTCATATGCCGCTGACACAAACGAGAACATCACAACTGGCGAATGCAACAGAGCTTCCAATGATGGAGGTTTCACCTGGATATTATGTCGGATACTATACAGCTACAAAGGATATGGTAGCGTCTGGTGCCACAATTGAGGTGAAAGCTGTTGATTCATATGGAAATGAATCAAGACAAACAGCTAATGGAAAATTATATATTAATGTGAAGAAATAGTAAAAAAGAAATAATGAATGATAAAAAAGGAGCTCTCCACGTATGTGGTGATGCTCCTTTTTTCTATCTTAAAATTTCATTGAAGAATGCATGTAAATTTGCAGAGGATTTGAAGGATAGTAATGGATGTTGTCGAATTTCTATACCTATAACAATTTACCTAGTAAGCGGGGAGAATTATGAACAGATCGGGTCAAATTATTTTAGTGTTGATTTCAATAGCATTTACCGCATATCAAAAGATATGGGCTCATCACGCTTTTTTTACAATAGACTTTTTTATTTTTACTCTCATTGCATGGGTTGTCGGTTGGCAATATGATAAGGCACGATTTTTTGAAAAAAAAGCACGTGCCAGTGAAGATAGCTATAAGAAATTAATAGACTCTTTACCAGATCCGGTATATATCACCCAAAATCATAAATTTCTTTATGCAAATAATGCTGCTGCTAGGTTAGTTGGAGCCAAAAATAATAAAGAAATAATTGGTAAAAACATTTTTGAATTTATTTTTCCAGAGTATAGTGACCGCTTAATGGAACGATTTAAGCAGATTATGAAAGAGGAACAGCCCGTTAACACGATTGAATACAAAGCAAAACGTTTAGATGGATCGGCATTCTTTTTTGAAGTATCTGCCTTATCTATCGTTTTTGGCGGAAAAGAGGCTATTCTTTCAATTGGAAAGGATATTACTGATAGAAAAGAACAGACGGAACGGATGCTGCAAAAGTCAGAAAAACTGGCACTGTTAGGACAAATGGCAGCAGGTATTGCCCATGAAATTCGAAATCCCCTCACTTCCATAAAAGGTTTCATTCAGTTATTTAAGGTGAATCAACAAAAAGAGGAATACTTTGATATTGTGCTATCAGAGCTTGAACGGATCAATATCATCGTTGGTGAATTCCTTGTTCTTGCTAAACCAACTGCAGCTGTATATGTTGAAGGGGATGTAAAGGTTTTAATTAAGGATGTTGTTACCTTAATTGGTACTCAATCAATTTTGAATAATGTAGAGATTTTCGTTAATTTTGATCAGGATTTGCCGAAGATTAGCTGTGAAGAAAATCAGTTGAAGCAGGTTTTTCTAAACCTTTTTAAAAACGCAATTGAGGCCATGCCCCAAGGTGGAATTATTGAGGTAAAAGTGAAGGATATAGAAGAAGGGAAGATCTCGATTAAAATTATCGATCAGGGTATCGGTATTCCGAAAGAAAGATTATCAACACTTGGAGAACCTTTTTATACTACAAAGGAAAAAGGAACAGGTCTTGGGCTTATGACCTGCTTTAAAATAATTGAAAGTCATAAAGGAGTATTAACAATTGAAAGTACAGTTAATAAAGGAACAACAATCGAAATTACCTTACCTACCATTACACAGCCCTTATTAAGAAATGAACAGGTATATGTGTAAGATTTTTTTTGCAGTAAATTGTGCTCCCTTTATGGACACCACTTTCATGTGGGGTCTTTTTCTTTTTTAGAGAAAAGGTCAATACAAATTTAATTAGATTTTAATTATGACATTTTGCTATAATAATAGTTGTGGAAAATATAAAATGTAAAAAAAAGGAATTAATGATTGCTTTTTTCTTAGCACTTAGGGGGTACTTATGGGGAAAAATAGATATGTATTTTGGGGGCTTGTGATTACCACCCTCATTTCGGCGCTTGATGCCAATATTATGCAAACGGCAAGTCCCACCATTGTAAAACAACTCGGTGGCATGGAGTTGTTTGCTTGGATTTTTGTTGTTTACATGTTAGCAAGTACTGTTACAGTACCACTATACGGGAAATTATCGGATATGTATGGCCGGAAAAGGCTGTTAATGATTGCAGTTGGCCTATTTACGATCGGCTCGATTCTTTGCGGAATGGCGAATTCCATGGTAATGCTGATTGTGTTTAGAGGGATTCAAGGCCTGGGAGCCGGCGGAATGATTCCACTTTCGATGATTATCGTTGGAGATTTGTTTACGATAGAAAAACGCGGAAAAATCCAAGCGGTTTTTAGCACCATTTGGGCCATTTCCTCAATCGTGGGTCCCGTTTTGGGTTCTTTTTTTGTTGAAGCCTTGACATGGAGATGGATTTTCTTTATCAATATTCCAATCGGTATAGCCACCGTGCTTTGTTTGATTCCCTACCAGGAAAAATTGGAATTTAAAAAGACGTATATCGACTATAAAGGGTTCTTCCTTTTCGGAATTTCGATTACACTTTTGCTACTGGCCACAAACGTTGGAAATCCTTTTTGGTATCTTGTAATTGGTTTTATCGGTTTGATTGTTTTTATTTTTGTCGAAAGGAAGGAAGAGCATCCGTTTCTTCCAGTTTCCCTTTTTAAAAATAGAGGCATACTTATGACCAATCTTTTCATGTTATTTTACTGTCTATCATTTTTTGGAACATCGAACTTTATTCCTTTATTCTTGCAACAAGGCAACCATATGAGTATTTATAAAAGCGGGCTGATTCTATTAAGTATTGCAGTCGGCTGGATGTTTGGAAGTACACCGGCCGGGAAGTGGATCCTGCGCTTTGGCTACAAAATCTTATTTATCATCGGCAGCTTTATTACTACTGTTTCAGGATTAGCACTCTATTTATTCATTCAGGATATTTCCTATATTGGATTGTTTTTGATTTTGACTGTTCAGGGTGTTGCCTTTGGTTTATTATTTGCAGTGGGAACGATTGCTTCTCAAGAATTTGCCGAATCGCATATCAAGGGTATGTCGACATCGCTGCAAATTTTTTTAAGAAACATTGGAACCTCTATTGGAGTTACCATCATGGGTTTACTCATTAATCATGCGGCAAGCGTTGTCATCGGGATGAAAAACGTGTTTCTTTATGCCCTATGTATGAGTCTCATAACCGTTGTGTTAAGCTTTCTAATCCCGGCTAAAACAGCCGCATCTTTAAGTGAAGACCACATCAAATAAGGTGAGCCATTGGCTCACCCTTATTTTTCTCCTCTAAATTTTTCTCCAATCTACCCAACAGTACTGGAACGATTTAAACCTAATTGAACGACCACTTGATGTTGTTGTCCGTCATCCACTAGTTGCAGAAAGGACTGCTCACCTACATCCTTGCCGTCAACTACCCATTTCACTGGAACACCATGGTCTTGTGTACAATCGACCTCAAGTGAATAGGTTGTCTTTCCATATCGATAGTCGATTGTGAATGATTTCCATTCAGATGGCACACAAGGTTGTAGCGTTAGTTGATCACCTTGAAGCTTAAGCCCCAATACATATTCTAATCCTGCCTGGTACATCCAGCCAGATGCTCCGGTGTACCACGACCAGCCACCCCGGCCTTGATATGGTTTTGCGGTATACACATCAGCTGACATTGCATATGGTTCATTTTCATAAATCTGTACGTCACGGAAGGTCTTTGTATGTGTGATTGGGTTGAGCATAGAAAAAAGCTCAAATGCCTTATCACGCCGATCTAACATTGCCCATGCGACAATTCCCCATATTACACCATGTGTATACTGTCCGCCATTCTCACGGATTCCAGGTGGATAACCCTGAATATAGCCTGGGCTAGGTTTTGTCACATCAAATGGTTTTGTTAGTAACCGAGCAAGGTTCAAATCTCGATCGACAAGTTCACGGTCAAACGAAAACATTGCACGCGATTGTCGGTCGCTAGAAGCTCCTTGTGAAATGACAGACCATGACTGGGCGATGGCATCAATTCGACATTCCTTGTTCTGATTCGATCCAATCCATGTCCCAGCATCTGAAAAAGCTCGACGAAACCAAGCACCATCCCAGGCATAATGGTTTAGGTTCTGCTTTAATTCGTGTGCACCCTGTTCAAACTGTATGACGACATCGTGAGGAACTACATCGTTCCGAAGTCTTGTAAAACGCTTCAGAATATCCAGAAGGAACCACCCTAGCCACACACTCTCGCCACGCCCCTTAGCACCAATCCTACTCATACCGTCATTCCAGTCCCCAATCCCCATAAGAGGAATTCCGTGTTCACCAAAGTTTAAGGAACGGTGAATGGCCCGGAGGCAATGTTGTAGAAGTGTTCCTATCTCATCTGAAATAACAGTATCTTCATACCGCTCTAATTCTCCCTCTTTCAGAACTTCGCTGAACAGAAACGGAACTCTCTCATTGAGAATGTCGTAATCATCTGTCTGTTCTATATAGCGGGATACAGTGTAGGGAAGCCATAATAAATCATCTGAAAATCCCGTACGTATTCCTTTATGCGTTTCTTCGTGCCACCAGTGTTGGACATCTCCTTCTTGATATTGGTGGGCAGCATTAATGAGTATTTGCTTCCTAGTGATAGAAGGGTCTACATGTAATAAAGCCAGTGAGTCCTGCAATTGATCACGGAATCCAAATGCACCACCTGCTTGATAAAACGCAGTGCGTGCCCACAAACGACAAGCAAGTGTTTGATATAAAAGCCAGCCGTTCATCATGATATCCATTTCTCGGTTCGGTGTCTTAATCTGTACCTGTCCAAGGAAGTGCTTCCAATGACGTGTCACGTTTGCAAGTGTATCCTCATAGGAAGAAGGGAGACCATACTTTCCAATAAGCGAAAGTGCTTCGTCTTTAGAGGACGCACAGCCAAGCAAAATGGTCATCGATAATTCTTCTTCTGCGGGTAGTTCAACCAAAGCCTGAAGTGCTCCACATGTATTAGAAAATGTACCTGTACGCTTTGACAGTTTTTCTTCCAAAAGGGCTGAAGGGCATTCCAATGTACCACTATGGCCAATAAATTCAGCCCGATCACCAGTCCAAGAAATCCTATGTTCCGTTTGTTTAGTCCTACTATCGGGCATTGAAATGTGCATAAAACCGACTGCATCGCGAAATGTCTCTTGGTACGTGTTCCGAGCAAATAGTGCCTTATGATCCTCATCCCATTCCGTAACGATGTAGGGTGCCTCGGCTTCTCTCATTACCCCGAGAACCCATTCAGCATAATACGTAATGGCAACATGCTTAGCAGTTTGACTAGTGTTTCGCAGTCGGAGCTGGATCAGTTTCAAGGTATCCTTCAATGGAACTGTGGTCTCCATTGTATGAACTATATCTCCATCTAGTTGTTCAAACCTGCTAAATCCTTTACCATGAGTGACCTTATATGTGAACCCGTTACCAGCTGGTTTTGGTGTAGCTGACCAGATTTGATTCGCTTCGACGTCACGTATATAAAGACATTCCCCAGGTTGATCTAGCACTGGATCATTTCTCCAAGGCGTAAGTTTACATTCACGTGAATTGCGCCACCAACTATATCCAGTACCAAATTCAGTCAGTAAGCAACCGAAATTTGGATTTGAGAGGATATTACTCCATGGTCTTGGCAGAAAATTACCATCCTGCACATAAACCTGGTATGCCTGACCCTCGTCAATGAAACCGCCCCAACCATTGAAAAATTCAGCTTCTGATGAAATACTAGCTGTTTGCTTTTTCCGGTGTTTTTTTCGGATTGGAATAGGTCGCTCTTGTCTAGTCGTTATTTCACCTTCATGAATTCGCAATTGTGCATGTAAGCTTGGACCCCCAGCACGTAGCATGACACGTGACACCGCCATGAGGAGATTTCGTTCATTCTCTTCTAGTTGAGAAGACTTGAGGCCAATAATTCGCTTCATCTCCCATATTCCTCTTGCTGCTAGATAATCACGTAAACGGTTCATAAGTTGGTCCTGATAGCCACCCACGGTCTCATCAAGTACGACGAGATCGATTTCCAGTCCAAGCGTGCATAAATATTGATGTTGACGTGCTAACAATACAACGAACGGCAGATCGGCTAAATTGTTGACTGTAACCATCACAATTGGCACGTCTCCACTAATTCCATGGGACCACAGGGAAGATTGTCCTAAAGAATTGTGTGCAATTGCATTCCGACGTACTTGTGTGAGCGGTGAAGTATATAGGAGCCGTCCAGCCAATTGATATGAAACAGACGCCTGCTTCGGAGTCAGGTGGAGATGCCTGAGATTAATTTGCGAACGCACCCAAGCTAAATGAAAAGTGCGATCTAATTGCTTCGGTTCACATAATTGATGAGTAATGTACAGTGCTTTCTCGCGGGTTTCTGCAACACCTGTTACAATATAAACTGTTGCTGATTCCCGTGGTGCCAATAGCATACGGCGTCGCATAACAAATGCTGGGTCAGCTACAGAGCCAACAGCCCCATGAAGCAGTGTGACCATCGATTTTGGCGATTGAAGTGAATGACCGCGGCCGATAAATTTAGCCCGATCTGTCTCGAATTCATATTCTCCTGCCTCAGATCCATCTACAAAGACAGTATGAACTGCCCAGGTTTCCGGCTCATCTTCCTCTCGGGAGCGTCTTTTTGCCAACAAGCATTGATTTTTTGCATCGTGGCTCGTTTCAATAAACAATTTGTTAAATGCTGGGTGAGCATGATCTGCAGATGGGCTAGCAAGCGCTAGCTCTAGGAACGAGGTCACTTCTAATATTCTTTCCTCGTCACTGTTGTTGACTAGTTGAAGGCGACGAACCTCTGCGTCAACATCCGGTGAAACGGTTATTTCAAGTTTAGATGAAATGTCAAGATATTCCTGCTCAAAAATGGTTTTATCAAGACGGAATGTCGTTTTCGTGTCTTGACCTTCATTACAAGGAAACCTTGTCGTGCTCCAAGTTTCTTTTGAAGTGACGTCATGAAGGTAGAGAATAGTCCCAGAAGTATTTACAACTGGATCTTCTTTCCATCTTGTGACTGCAAGTCCGTTCCATGTAAGCATCCCGTTTCCATCGTTCGTGTTTACACTTGTCATTCGGGTGTTTGACAACACGTTAACTTCCGGTAAATTGGTTGGTTTAGTAAAGGATCGTTCCTCTTGATTCAAATGATCATCAATTTCAGTAAACTTTGCATGGTGGCCAATCGGCTCTTCAATTAATGCAGCTTTACCAGGTATGCGCTCTTGTAAAAGTAATTCTGCAGAACTTACACGTGGATCGGTATGAAATCTTTTTACCATGATTTCGTCGGCTAATAAATTGATAAGGGTTAGCATACTCATGCCTTGATGGTGGGCCATGTAGCTCTGCACAACCTGATACCGATGACCCTTTGGCAGTCTTGCGGTAGTAAAATCAACGGCTTCATAATATCCGAACTCACCTTTAGCCCGATAATTTTCAAACTTATGCAACGCTTCGAGTCCATTTTGACCAGCGAAGGGAAGTGCCAGGATTGTAGCATATGGTGCAACAACTAAGTTCATTTCCAAACCACGATCAAGTCCAAGTCCAGGAACACCAAATGCCCGATACTGATAGTTCAATTGGTAGTCAAAGGAATAATAGCCGCTTTCTGAAATCCCAAAGGGTACTTGATAATTGTCTGTGTACATCCGTTGGCGATGAACGACGCCTCTATAAGTAGAGTCCCATAGGGTGTTTCGGTATGTCCGCATAATCAGACTCGGCATTAAATACTCAAACATGGTGCCAGACCAGGATAACAACGTCTTACATTTTCCTAAAACGGTCATTGTCCGGCCAAGAGAAAACCAATGAGAAGCCGGAATTTGTCCCAGAGCAATGGCAACAAAACTAGCTTGTCTAGCTTCTGAAGCCAGCAAATCATAAAGAGTAGTGTCTTTTTGGTTTGTATCAACGTGGTAGCCCAGACAGAACAGGCGCTCATCATCGTTATAGAGCAATTTGAAATTGGTTTGTTCAATTAGCTGGTCAATTTCCTCCGTTATTTTCTCAATGGCCGTTTGAAAACGGACTTCACGATAACCCCATTCAAGCAAACCTTGCCTTACAACCATTAGATACCCAACAAAGTTCCCAGAATCAACCGTAGAAACATATTTAGGGTGGAGAGGCTCGGCTGAACATGTATCGTACCAGTTCAGTAAATGCCCGTTCCATTTATCCATTTTTGCTAGTGTTTTCAATGACGAATTTATTCGTTTGATCATTGTATCCGTGTCGATAAAATTCAAATCACGTGCAGCAACGACACATGCTAAGTATAGTCCAATATTTGTCGGTGACGTGCGATGGGCGATGATTTCCTTTGGATGATATTGTACATTGTCGGGCGGCAGCCACGATTCTTCCTCTGTGACATAGCGCGCATAAAATGACCAGATTTTTGTAGCTAACTCCGTGAGTTCTGGACGAGCACCATGCAGCCACTTAAGAGATTCTATTTTTTTCGGTCCGTTTAATTGCTGGATAACAGGCCGAGCAAGGAACCAAAAAACAAAAGCCGAAACACATATAACTCGATCAAAAACCCCGCCAGAAAGCCAAGCTACAACAGCAAATAAGAAAATTACAAAGTAGCCGGCTGGCTCAAATAAAAACACTCGTCCTTTACTAGAACGCCGATCGGTCTCTGCAGCTGTTACCCACTCAAGTAAGTTCCGGCGGCTAATACCCATACGGTAGAGTGTACGGAAAATGGCGTCCAAAGAAAGAACAGTAGAAAAGGGTAGCGTTATAAGCTGTACAGCACTTTGCATGAAACTTACCCCAAGGGTGTGATTAAGACTTCTGCCAAGTATGGCTAGGACAAGAGAGCGCAAAAACGGTAGGAAAATCGTTAATACCACGATTGTTTCCCATACCCAAGTTTGACCAGGGAGTATATTCAATCCAAGAATTGCGACAATTAACAAGGATGGTGGAAGTAGGCTCCGGCGTAAATTATCAACGATTTGCCAGCGGGTAAGTCCTCCCAAAGTAATTCGTTTATTCTCACCATAACGGTCTTTGCATTTTGAACCCAACCAGTTGATGAGTTGCCAATCCCCACGAATCCATCGATGAGCCCGTTGTTGGTAAGCCAAAAATGTGCTCGGGTGTGACTCGACCACTTCAATATCAGAAGTCAACCCAGCGCGCAGAAATCCCCCCTCGAGTAAATCGTGGCTCAGGACATGATGATCAGGTATACGGCTCACCAGTGTCTTTTGAAACGCCTCCACGTCAAAAATACCTTTACCGACAAAGATGCCGTGGCCAAACAGATCCTGATAGGCATTCGAAACCGCAAAAGCATATGGATCAATCCCAGGTTCGCCTGCCCATAATGCAGCGAAGCGTGAATTTTGGGTTGACTCAAAGCTTACGGCAATACTGGGTTGAAGTACACCATACCCTTCGACGACACGAGTTCCATTCTTATTAAATCGTGGGCGGTTGTACGGGAAATGAATCGTTCCCGTAAGGCGGCTAACGACGCCGATGGGAAGAAGTGTATCGTAATCAGATGTTAATACATAACGAATGTTCTTTAGAATATCTGTTCGCCCATGTATATGTATATAACTGGTTTGATCACTGCCTGAAAGCAGCTCAACGAATTCAACTAGTTTGCCGCGCTTTCGCTCCCAGCCTTTATAGATATTGTCAACTGAATCGTATAAACGAGATCTATGAAATAGGAAAAATTTATCATTTCCGTACTGCTTACGTAAAGCGTCAATCCGTTCAACCGCATGTGCGACAATTCTCTCATCGTTTGGCATTGTCTCGCTTGAAGCGTCAAAAAAATCTGCCAATATGCCAAAATGAATATTCTGCTGACGGTTTGCTAGATAGTGAACTAAAAGTCTATTGACTACGTCATCCACTTCTTCAATGCTCGACCAAATGATTGGCATGACAACCATCGTTCGAGCATCATCAGGCAGCTTTTCGGAAAAATCAAATCTTAGTAGCGGGGTAGGTCGGCAGTATTTACAAATGACCTCATGAATAATAGTGATAACCCATTCACTCACAGGCAAAACAAGGGCTGCAAAAATAACAAGCCAGGAAATTGGTTGAACAAACGAACCGAATGCTATCCATCCCCCGGCCAACACCATTAAAGCAACAAACAGTAAAATAAAGCTTGAAAAATAAACGAACGATGATTGCCGTCGAACAACAAGGTGTGGCAGGACTCTTGGGCGGGCTACCTTACAGAGTTCCTTGCGCATGGCTGTGGTTCCGTGTGCATCGAGCAAATAAAAGGCAAGGCAGGCATTTCTAGGTTGTAGCTCTGCTTGGTCAGTGTCTTTTTGTTTCGTCTTGGCAAGTCGTACGGCGGTTTGTGCAACTAATGTTTCTGGAACATTCAATTTCTGTGCAATCCTGGCAACTCGTCCACGAAGGATGTCGCAGCTAGCTAAATCTAGACGTTCATATTCACTATTTGTGTCAGACAGCAGAATTTGTTCAATATGGGAAATTCTTGTGAACGTCAATCGCCATGGCAGGCGCTCTAAAAAGTGCAAGCTTTGCACTAAGTTGCCGCATGTCACCTGCAGTTCTGCCTGAAGCTGATGCTCAAACGAGACCATCTGTTCAAGGCTTGATTCACTATTCTCCACATGAGCCCGAAGCCAGTTGTGAACAATCCGAATATTCGGTTCCCATTCACTCAAGTGTTGGACAAAATGAACGATCTCGGCTGGACTAAGTGGTTTTTTACGTGTTTCCCGCTCTAATAAAATGCGTACTTTGCTGTCTGACAAATTCTTTGTCCCAATCTGCTCTAATAGAGAGGTAATGGAATGACACACCTCATGTCGATGGCGAATCTCACACATCGCTACCGCCAAACGGTGAATGATAATAACTCTTAATGCACTCGGTAACGCCCAACACTCCGCATCCTTGAGGACAGAAACTTCCTGATAAGAGAAAAGGTAACTTTCAAATGATTGTATGTCAAAGCGTCCATCCACATGCTCGAGATAATCTTTACACAAGGCATATATTCGTGGTATGCCTGTAGAGCGTAATTTAGGCAGCTGATTAAGCGTTGCACGGGGTAGTTCGCGAAGCACAGCTTGTGCTTGAGTCTCTAGAAAATTGATGTGATCAAGCAGCCAATCTTCCGCAGGCTGCTTACACTCTGCTTTGTTGTTTCCTAATCGCTCGGCGAATTCGTGTAGACTGGCCATATCCGATCGAAAAGTAGGCCAATATCGTGTAGACCGCTGTTTAGTTGTATATAATTCATGAGTTAAGGCGATCTCGTGGGCCTTAGCTTTTAATTGATCATTATTTAAAATCATAATGTCCCCCTTGTAAGTATCCTTAAGAAAATATTCCCTATGTGGCTTCTTTTCATACACAAAATCAAATGGATTTTCATACAAAAAAACACTATAAGAATGGATCCTATGAGATTCGATAATTGGGGTGAGGGGAGGAAAAAAAGAGCTTGGTTCATCCAAGCAATCAATACGTTTTTTATTTATCCTTTAATCAATAAATATCGGATTTAGAGGTGCCATACCGAATTTGGCAAAGCTGAGGGGGATTTGTTTTAACATTTACTGTTTGGAGGTATCTATTATTTGGGTTCGGCAATTTACAGAGGACAAAGGTAATCGTGAAATGGAGAGGAAAGTATTCGTCTTTAGTAGCAGGATTGCTGCTAATTGTAATCGGTGTAAAGCAAATTTAGTAGTACGAAAGGAAAAAGAATTTAATGATGTCACCATAAGAGGTGAGGGTGGTAATTATATTTAACATAAAAATATTATGTAAACTAATTTAAAAGTAAAATAAAGGAAGACCTTCTACTCGAAGGTCTTTATGTATGTACTTATTTTAAAGAAATATACGATTAGGATCTATATTATTATTAGCGGTAAAGCAATTATTTTCCTTCAACTTGGTAATTTTTTGTATGCTAATTTCAATATAATTTCTTTGTGTTGTGGGTTTTTAAGTAAAAGTTCGTCCTGTGTAAACAGTTCAAAGTCTTTGAATTCAAAGCCCGGAGATACCATACAGCCCACTAATGAAAAGGTGTCTTTATCGTTTACCGAGGAACCAAAGATGGAATTCTTCGGAACTAATGCTTGCGGAACCTCACCATTTTCTAAATTCATCCCTAATTTGATTTCCTCATACTCTCCATTTTCATGAATAACATGAATGGTTAATGGGCTTCCAGCGTGGAAATACCATAGTTCATCTGATTTCAATCTATGAAAGTGGGAAACATCATCTGAAGTTAATAGAAAGTAAATACTAGTATAAAGCTTTCGCTCTCCTTCAAAATTCACACTTAATTCAGTGTCAGAAATTCGTTCCTTCGATTGATATGTACTTTTATAATATCCGCCTTCCGGATGAGGAACAAGTCCAAGGTTTGATATTAATGAATGTATTTTCTTATTGTTCATGTCAAAAATCCTTTCCATATTTCGGTATAATTCCATTTACACTATGAAGAAAAATCCATACTCATCATACGATAACTAGCAGGATTAATCAAAGCTGGGATAAACCATAATTAGTTGAAAAGGAATATAAAAAATAGTAATGGTCCTTGGCAGTGTACGATGAGGACATTATTTTAATGATTGGACATTCAATAGGGGCTCATAGTGCCCGTTATCGCATTGGTACCTAGAATTCGGTCACAATAAAGGGATTATAGTGCCCATTATTAAGTTGGAACCGGGAATTCTGTCACAATAAAGGGAATAGTACCTTTTATCACAATGAAACCTCGTTTACGGTCACTATAAAGGAGGCTTTTAGTTCAGATTAATACCATTGGTTATTGTTTAATCTGAACTATACATACATTTTCACTGCTCTTTTCCATTAGGTAAATAACCTCCTAGGTTCACCAAATAAGCACCTCATTTTACCCCAATATTTCCTTCATTATTTCATTTACAGTGTTTGATTCATATAATGATTGAAATGTATTTTCGAGGTGAAATCATGGATTTAAAAATCGTTAGGACAAAAATGAACGAAGCGGAAGCATTGTTAAAAATCCAAAAAGAGGCCTTTCATTCCGACTTTAAAAAGTATAAGGATTATGACACAAGTCCTGCTGCAGAACCATTAGATTTTTTCAAGTATAAAATAAATCATTCTTTTCATTACACCATTTTCCTTAATGGAAAAATTGCTGGTGGTATTTGTATCGTGAAAATAACGGATACACATTATCGCTTGGTTCGAATCTTTCTCAGCCCCAACCTTCAAAATCGAGGATTAGGCAGCAAAATCCTTACTCAAATGGAAAGCAAATTCCCACAAGCAAAGGAATGGAGCTTAGACACTCCTAAGGATAATGAGCGGACTCGCCATTTTTACGAAAAATTCGGCTATAAAAAAACGAAGGAAAATAAAATTAATAATCGATTAACATTAATAGAATACGAAAAAAAGATATAATTTTTTAGAAAGAGATAAATCCACCCTTAGGTTTTGGTGGATTTATACATAATGTTTGGATTTTAATAGGTGATTTATTTAAGTATTTCTCTAAAGTCCTTTCCTTTTTGTACATAGTGCTCGCTTGACATTTGGAGCAACTGTAAATCTTTTTCAGATAGCTCGCGGACGACTTTCCCTGGTGAACCTAACACGAGGGAACGGGGCGGTATCTTAATTCCTCCTGCCAGCAGCGTATTAGCGCCAATAATACATTCCTCTCCAACTTCCACGTTATCTAAAAGCGTGGACCCCATTCCAACAATAGAACATCTGCCAACCTTACAGCCATGCAAAATAACATTATGGCCTATCGTCACATCGTCCTCAATGATAACAGGAAATCCTTCATATAAATGAATAGTGGAATTATCTTGGATACTGCATCTTTCACCAATGCTAATCTGACCGTCGTCAGCACGTACCACCGCATTAAACCAAACCGTTGAATCCTTTCCAATCTGGACATCACCAATTAAATATGCACCAGGTGCGACAAAAACAGATTCATGAATCGAAGGGGATTTCCCATTGTAAGGAATCTTCATTACGAAACCTCTCCTTTTATTATCAGAATAATCTTATTTTTACATCATTATAGCACCTAGCTGTTTGTAAATGTAATTGAAATAAAGAAATTAAACATTTAAGTAATAGTGGCAAAAGGAGCAATAGTGGCAACGGTGTCAGGCACCACCCAAATGAAAGCGCTTTATAATTAACAAAATAGTTAAAATAGTCAAAAAATATTGACAGGTTAATTTTTCGGTGGTACCCTTATTTAAAATTAAATATGAATCGATAACGAGAAGAGTAGGGTATGTTCTTTGTTCCACAGAGAGTCGACGGTTGGTGGGAGTCGACAACAGGGCTATCTGAAAATCATCTCTGAGGTGTATAGCTGAACGGTGTAAGTAAGCTGTACCGGAATGTCCGCCGTTATTAGGGAACCCGTACAGAAAATGGTACGTTGATCGAGAGCCGCAGTTTCTATTTTGAAATTGCGGAAGTAGGGTGGTATCGCGAGCTAACTCGTCCCTATTCCTTTAGGGGCGGGTTTTTTGTTGTTTATAAAACCTTAAAGATTATTTGTTTTGAGACGAATTGGATTGAAAATGTCCTAAAAACGGAAGAAAAACTAAGGAGGAATTTGAAAATGAGTCAACAAATCGATAAAAAAGTGTTTAATGTGGAGGATATTATCATTGCAAGTCATACCATAAAGGATGAGATTTCGCCAACACCTCTGCAATACAATCACTTATTGTCGGAACGATACGGCTGTCATGTTTATTTAAAACGGGAGGATTTGCAAAGCGTCCGTTCGTTTAAGATCCGTGGTGCTTATAACCGGATCAAAAAGCTAAATAACGATGAGCTTCAGAATGGCATTATCTGTGCGAGCGCCGGCAATCATGCACAAGGGGTGGCCTATTCCTGTCACCTTTTAAACATTCATGGCAAGATCTTTATGCCGAGTACAACGCCAAAACAAAAAGTGAATCAAGTTAAATTTTGGGGCAAGAATAGCGTTGAGATTGTATTAATTGGTGATACATTTGATGATGCCTATGAAAAAGCAAGGGAATGCAGCCAGTCTGAAAATCGTACATTTATCCACCCGTTTGATGATTTCGATGTAATTGCCGGCCAAGGGACCGTTGCAGTTGAATTGCTGAATGATTGTCCTGAAAAAATTGATTTTCTATTTGCCGCAATTGGCGGCGGTGGCCTCATGGCTGGAGTTGGAACATATTTAAGACATTTTTCACCAACAACGAAGTTAATCGGTGTGGAGCCTTATGGAGCACCGGGTATGAAGGAATCGATTTTAAAAGGGGAAGTGACCTCACTTAAGGATATTGATCCATTCGTTGATGGTGCTGCTGTAAAAACGGTAGGCTCAAAAACGTTTACGATTTGCAAAGAAATTGTTGACGATATTATTGTCGTTCCAGAGGGTAAGGTCTGCACCACGCTCTTATCCTTGTATAACGAAAATGCTATTGTTGTGGAACCGACAGGAGCCCTTTCCGTTGCTGCATTAGATACATATGCAGACGAAATTAAAGGAAAAACGGTTGTCTGTATCGTCAGCGGCGGCAACAATGACATTGGACGGATGCAGGAAATTAAAGAGCGCTCGAAGCTTTATGAAGGACTGCAGCACTATTTTATTGTTCAGTTCCCGCAGCGTCCGGGGGCATTACGTGAATTTCTCTTTGATGTTCTTGGACCCAATGATGATATTAGCCATTTTGAATATACGAAAAAAAATAATCGAGAGACGGGGCCGGCATTGGTTGGTATCGAATTGAAGGATAAGGGGGATTACCTTCCATTAATGGAACGGATTATGGCTAAAGGATTTTTACACCGTGAAGTAAATAAAGATAGCACACTGTTTCAGATGCTTGTATAGAAGAAAGGGACCATCCAAGTAAGGAATGGTCCTTTTTCATGTTTTTCCTACTTTATACTCTTTTTTTTAATATAGGATACTTAACAAATGAAACATTTATTGTATAATAAAATCTGTGAATAAAAAGCAGCATTTTAGAAAGTGTTGTTCTTCAGTTAATATAAAGTGTCACGAATTCTAAATTGTTATGTTGAAAAAGTATTGAAGAACCAACTTTTTTGATTATAATAATTTGTGTAGATTCAAAGTGGAAAGAGAGTGTTCATAATGGGACGTAAATGGAACAATATTAAAGAAAAGAAAGCTTCAAAGGACGCAAATACGAGTCGTATTTATGCAAAATTTGGAGTTGAAATTTATGTAGCCGCAAGGCAGGGTGAACCAAACCCAGAATCAAATCAGGCATTAAAATTTGTTCTTGAGCGTGCAAAGACATACAATGTCCCAAGACATATTATTGATCGTGCGATTGAAAAAGCAAAAGGCGGTTCAGAAGAAAGCTATACTGAGTTACGTTATGAAGGTTTTGGACCTAATGGATCAATGGTCATCGTCGATGCGCTGACAAATAACGTGAACCGTACCGCATCAGATGTCCGTGCTGCATTTGGTAAAAACGGCGGAAATATGGGAGTTAGTGGTTCTGTTGCGTACATGTTTGACGCAACAGCGGTCATCGGTGTGGAAGGAAAATCAGCTGATGAAGTGCTTGAACTACTAATGGAAGCGGATGTCGATGTCCGTGACATCATTGAAGAAGAGGATTCTGTGATCGTCTATGCCGAACCAGACCAATTCCATTCTGTACAGGAAGCATTCAAGCAAGCGGGAATCAATGAATTTACCGTTGCCGAATTAACGATGCTCCCACAAAATGAAATCACGCTTCCAGAAGATGGACTTGCAAAATTTGAAAAAATGATTGATGTATTAGAAGAATTAGAAGATGTGCAGCAAGTGTACCATAATGTAGATTTAGGTGAATAAAAAAAATTAAGCAGGCCACCCGGTCTGCTTAATTTTTTTGTAAAGTAAATGTTAAAAAGAACTATCTTTTTGCAGTCGATAAAATAAAAATGGTGGCAATGATTGAAAAAGAACCAATCCACTCAGCAGGTGCAAAGGAGACATGAAGCCATACTACAGCCAAAAAGGCAGCTGATAATGGTTCAACACAGGCTAGCAGACTTGCTTCGGAGGCGTGGATGTATTTCAAGCTCTCCATAAAGCAAAAAAAGGCAATTAACGTGCCAAATACGACGACAAGAACAACGGCCAAAAAGGATGTCAGGTTCCAATCACCTTGAAAATTCCAAGGAGGATGGATGAAACTAAAGCCGATCCCGCCAATTGTCATACCCCATCCAACTGTCATCAGTGATCCCCATTTAGACAGCAAACTACCTGGATAAAGCGTATAAAAAGCGAGGGCAAAAGCAGAAAGAATTCCCCAGATAAATGCCGAACCCGAAATGGAAAGCGAATGGATATTTCCTTTTGTTACAAGAAGAAAGGTTCCAAAAAGGGCCAGGATAATTGCGATTACTTCTTGTTTTGCAGGTAATGATTTTGTCCGAATGCATAAATAGCATACGATGATGACTGGCGCCAAATACTGTAGAACTGTTGCGGTGGCTGCATTTCCATGTTCAATAGCAGCAAAATAAGTATATTGAACGCCGAACATCCCAATGATTCCAAATATGATGAGGCGGTAGACATCTTGTTTATTTTTCCAAACGATCCAAATTTTTTGTTTCCCGACAAATTGAGAAAACAGTAATAAACCAATCCCTGAAAAAATTAGCCTGGTTACTACTAGCCAGTTCGTGCTAAATCCTTGCTGATGAAACAGGTATTGGGCCACGGTCCCGGAAACTCCCCAAAAAGTTGCTGCTATTAGTACTAAAATAATTCCTTTTGCCCTTGGGTATGGCAAAACCGCACCTTGCGCATTCATGTAATCCCTCCATAACAATGCAATGCTAAAAGCTTTTTTCTATAAATATACCAAAAATTATAACACTTTTAGATTGCTGGTTTTATAGTTATTTAAAAAATACAAAGTACTTAACCACTTTTTAACTGAATTGGAGGAATATGAACAAGAAATAGAGAATTATGAAAATAAAAGTACCCAACTAGAAAGGAGATCAAAATATATGTCATTTAAAAAAGATGGAAATGATCAATCGGTAAATCAAAAATCGAATGATTACAATTTAGATGAGGAAATAAAAAATCATCCTGGATTTGGTAAGCCACTACCTTCTCATCTATTCTCCGGCGATATTTACGCCAATTTTACCAAGACTGCTAAAGAGGCGGGGTACTTACCGCCATTTATAGAATTACAAAAAGAAATAAGGCATGAGATAGCGAAAGCAATGAAATTAAAGGGTGACGATACTAAAGAATCGGCAGCAAAGAACATGATTGATGAAATTAATAAGAAAATCCAAAAGTATAACACCATTTGTCCACCCATGATGCAAAAAGGAAGGATTAATTTTGATAGTATCGAAAATCAATATATAAATTGGGAATAAGCTAGGATTAGTATATTATTCACTAGCAGTTATCTAACCATCTGCTAGCTGTTTGCTTTTCTATTGCTAGAGGAGTATACCGTCATTGGAAGATTTCAATAAGGGGGCTTGCTAATAGAATTGGTGTTTAATACAAGCCGCTTTATCGCTTAATCCCTTTACCGTATGTTATTATACAATATAATACATATGGAAAGGATGAAAAAGGTGTCATTAGTAAGTGTAAAAGCCCATTTCAAACAATGGAATCGCGATGAAGATGTAATGGAATTTGAGACTTCAAGTGCTACTGTTAACGAAGCTGCGGAAACAATTGGGGTGTTGCCAGCAAGGATTGCCAAAACAATATCCTTTAGGGGCTCAGAGGAAAAAGCCATTCTGATTGTTGCTGCTGGTGATGCCAAGGTTGATAACAAGAAATTTCGGCAGAGATTTGGTTTCAAACCTCGGATGCTCACTCCTGATGAAGTGCTCGAGCAAACAGGCCATGCCATCGGCGGGGTTTGCCCCTTTGGTTTGAAAAATGATCTTGAGGTTTACCTTGATGTCTCCATGAAACGATTCGAGACCGTATTCCCCGCCTGCGGCAGTACGAACTCTGCTATCGAGTTAACCAAGGATGAGTTATTTCAATATTCTTCTGCCATTGACTGGGTGGATGTGTGTAAAGGATGGGAAGAAGAACAAATTCTGTCCAACGTTAGTCAACAACTTGAAGTTTAACATAAAAAGGATAAAGAATCTTTTATATAAAAGATTCTTTATCCTTTTTAATTACATTGCCATTTCTCCATTGTCATAATTTAATTGCCATTCAATACCAAACTTATCTTTTACTTGCCCATAGCATTTGCTCCAGAAGGTTTCTTGCAGTTCCATAACAACAGTACCGCCTTCTTTTAATTTGTCATAATAAGATATAATTTTATCCTTGTTTTGATTTACGATCGCTAGGCTAATATTATTTCCTTCAATAAAAGGCATGCCAGGAAAAACATCAGAAAACATGACATTGCTTCCATCAATGTCAAGACGTGCATGCATGACCAAATTTTTTGCTTCCTCTGGAAGCGGATAATCTGGATTTTGCGGCGATTCACCAAAAGTCATAATTTTTGGTTTTTCTGTTTCGAAAACTTGGGCATAGAACTCCACTGCTTCGCGCGTGTTCCCATTAAAATTCAAATAAACATCAACAGACATATTTTTACCTCCGATGCTTTTTAATGTTAAACAAGTATAATTATACCATTCTGTTTTAGATATTTTCAAATTCAAATAAAACGAATGAATGTGTATACTATCATCTCGGTGTTAACGGCTTAACTGAAATGGCAGGGGAATAGCTCGTAAAAATACAGCCCTCTAAATGATTGGAATTTAACAATCCTAGATTGAGAGCTGCTTTTATTTTTAAATCATCCGGTTTTTTAACTATCTGAATAAGATCATTCATCTGTAACTCTTCTAATCTTTTAATCGTTTCTTCATCATTATATTTTTCCGTTTTTCGAATTTGCCTTTGCAGCTTGTAACCGCTTATCGTAATTTCCCCTTTATGATTTGAACCTACTAGATTATTAAAATAGGTTTGAAAAACATGCTTTAATTGATTCATTTCCAATTCAATTTCTTTTTTTTGTTTATTCAGCTCGTAATACCTGACTAACAACTCACCTGTTATTAAGGACTCATTATTATTTAACAATATCCTCGCCTCCCTACGAACGTATATTCCATTTTATGATTATTAGGTGGAAAATATAACCTTGAAAAAATTATTGTTAATGGTTGGTTTGTGAACATGGAAAGGGATTTAGCGTATTTATAGCAAAATATAGGAGAAATAAAATTTAGAGGTCCCTTATGTACCACAAATTCAGACAAATTTTTAATTAATATACGGAAAATTAGGAAACCTCATCTCTACATAAATTTTAAAGAAGTGATATCTACGGATAATCAGGTTAACACTACCAGCGACTACTAAATGGTGTCATGCACCACATAAAAAGACACCAAAAAAGAGGGGGAACAAAAAGGCACCATTAAACAGTTGCTTTCTTCACAATATAATGGCAAGCTTAAGTATGATTAAAAACTACTTTGGAAAGAACTTTATAGGTGATTAATATGATTGAGGTAAAAACATCGAAGCTTAGTGATGGGGATTTAAATAGAGGAGTATTTGCAACCTGTGATATAGCAAAAGGGGAGCTTATTCATGAAGCACCTGTTATTCCTTACCCTAATGAGGAGCATGTTCATATTGAAAAAACATTGCTGGCTGACTATGCATTTGAGTACGGCATAAACCACACGGCGCTTCTCTTAGGATATGGCATGCTATTTAACCATTCCTATCAGCCAAATGCCATTTATGAGATTAACTTTCCGAATCACACGTTTGACTTCTATGCATACAGGGATATAAAAGCAGGTGAAGAAATCCTAATCAACTATAATGGTGACGTGGATGACGATGAACCGCTTTGGTTTCATAAAGAGGAAATAAATCCTGACCAAAATGAATAAATAAAAAAAGGATAGATGAAGGCAGTTATCTGCTTATCTATCCTTTTTTCATGGAGTTGTATAGGGAGGTTTCAATGTCAGCAACGATGTCAAGGATTATTTAATAAATGTGGAAAGGGTCTACCAAATAATTTTTTAAAAAAACACTTGCAAATTGTAATTATTACGATTTATTATTA
>Ga0213821_1000444_pt1 | contig 25628 bp, 19 predicted proteins | sample MC6MC0909MG_FD_179894 | JGI IMG/M metagenome (GOLD analysis project Ga0213821, IMG submission 179894) | Enriched soil aggregate microbial communities from Iowa State University, Ames, United States - MC6-MC0909-MG | ecosystem: Environmental > Terrestrial > Soil > Unclassified | place: USA: Iowa...
ATCCGCGACCAGATCCAGGAAACCTCCAAGCGCATCAAGCGCCTGGGCGAGTCCTCGCAGGAAATCGGCTCGATCGTGGAACTGATCAACGACATTTCCGAGCAGACCAACATCCTGGCACTGAACGCAGCCGTGCAGGCAGCGTCGGCCGGTGAAGCCGGTCGCGGTTTCGCCGTGGTGGCCGACGAAGTGCAGCGCCTGGCAGAACGTACCTCCGGCGCGACCCGACGCATCGAAAACCTGGTCCAGGCGATTCAGGCCGATACCAACGAAGCGGTCAGCTCGATGGAGCAGACCACCGCCGAAGTGGTGTCCGGTGCACGCCTGGCCGAAGACGCCGGTACTGCCCTGACCGAAATCGAACGCGTGTCCAACGCGCTCAACAACCTCATCAAGAACATCTCGATCGCCGCCCAGCAGCAGTCGTCCGCCGCCTCCGACATCACCCGCACCATGGGCGTGATCCGTCAGATTACCGGCCAGACCTCGCAGGGTGCGGGACAGACCGCCGAGTCGATCGGTCATTTGGCACAGCTGGCGGCCGACCTGCGCCGCTCGGTTGCCGACTTCAAGCTGCCGGCGTGAGCCGCGGGCAGGGCGGAGAGGGAAGGAATCAGCAGATGATGCATCGCGAGAAATCACAGCACGACACGCGCGCGCCCCTGCCGGGAGAACCGGCATGAGCACGCTGCGCGATGCCATGAGCAACGCCGCCCTGGGCTGGGTCAAGCCGGAGCTGGACGAGACCCTGCGCCAGGTGCGCAACGAGGTCGAGTATTACGCCGAGGATCCGGCCGATGGCAGCCGCATGCGCTTCTGCGCCGGCTACCTGCACCAGGTGCAGGGCACCCTGCGCATGGTCGAGCTGTACGCCCCGGCGATGGTCGCCGAGGAGATGGAACAGCTGGCCAATGCCATCGGCGCCGGCGAGGTACCCGACCGCGACGAAGCCTGCGCCACCCTGATGCGCGGCAGCGTGCTGCTGCCTGATTACCTGGAGCGCCTGCAGAACGGCCACCGCGACATTCCGATCGTGCTGCTGCCGCTGCTCAACGACATCCGTGCCGCGCGCGGCGCGCCGGGCATCAATGAAAGCGTGTTGTTCGCGTTCGCCCCGGACAGCGCCACCGCCACCGAGGCCGAACTGGACCATGCGCGCGGCAGCCTGAGCGGTCGCAACCGCGAGCTGCTCGACACCGTCGGCAACGCGGTCAAGGAAGAACTGCTGCGCATCAAGGACGCGCTGGACTTGCACCTGCGTACCGGCGGCGAGCCGGCCCAGCTGCAGACCCAGGTGGATGAACTCGGCGCCGTGGCCGACACCCTGGGCATGATGGGCCTGGGCGTGGCCCGTGGCGTGGTCGTGCAGCAGCGCGACGCGCTGCGCGGCGTGGTGAGCGGTGAGCAGCAGATCGATGAGACCCTGCTGCTGGATATCGCCGGCGCCCTGCTGTACGTGGACGCCTCGCTGGACGACCAGGTCGCCCACCTGGGCGCCGGCGGCAGCGGCGAAGACGACCCGAGCGCGGCCGAAGGCCGCCGCACCGTGGAAATCCTCGCCCACGAAGCGATCGCCAACTTCGCCGCGGCGCGCGAACATTTCGTTGCGTTCATCGAGACCAACTGGAACCACCAGCAGCTGCATGAAGTGCCGCGCCTGCTCGGCGAGGTCGCCGGCGCGCTGCGCATGCTCGACCTGGCGACCCCGGCCGATTACCTGCAGGGCGTGCGCCAGTACATTTCGGTCGAACTGATCGGCCGCCAGCGCGTCCCCAGCGGGCGCCAGCTGGACACGCTGGCCGATGCCATGGCCAGCCTGGAGTATTACCTCGAAGCCCTGCGCGAACGCCGGCAGGGGCGCGAGGACATCCTCGACATCACCCGCACCAGCCTGGAAACGCTGCGCTACTGGCCGCTACCCGACGAGAACGCGGTGCCGACCGATGCCAGCGCCGAAGCGCTGCCAGTCGCGCCGGAACACGTCGAGCTGACCGGCTGGGACGCGCCCGTGGCCACGCCGGTGGAGATCGCCGTGACCCCCGCCGCGCCGGCGCCCGGGAACGTGCCGCCGCCGTCGTTGCCGGACATCACCTTCGAGCCGCTGCCCGCAGCCGCCGCAGCACCGCCGGTCGAGCCGGCGGCCAAGCCCGCGCCCGTGCTGGTGTTCGAAGCGTCCACCGCACCGGTGGCCGTCGACGCCCCGCACTGGACGCTGCACGGCGAGCCCGCGCGCACCGATACCGCCCCCACCTTCGCCCACTTCGATCCGGTCGTGGCCGAAGAGGCCGACCCTGGCCAGGCGTGGGGCGTTGCCCCCACCGATATCGCACCGATCGTGCTGGACGGAGCCGATGCAGACGCCTCTGCCCACGACAACCATGCCAGCGTTGCGGCGACCGGGTTCGATCCGGTGGCCGCAGAGCAGGACGCGCTGGAACTGAGCGACGAGCCGATCAAGTTCACCTTCGACGAGCCGCTGCAGAACGCAGGCGATGTGCTCTCGCTGCAGATCGACGACCTGCCGGCGGAAGCGCCGGTTGCGGACGCCACGCTGGACGTGCAGGCGCTTCCGGACTTCCTGCAGGAACAGGTGGAGCAGGTGGATGCGCCGCTGGACGCGCCGGTCGAGGAGATCGAGGCGCCCGCCGCGCCGGTCGCCACCGGTGGCGTGCAGGAAGCGGTGATCGGCACGATCGAACTGGACGACGAGTCGGCCCGGTTCCTGGCCGAGCTGGATATCGCCGCATCGCAGTTCTCCACCGTGCCGGTGGTCGAAGCGTCCGCGCTGGTGGACGCACAGGCCGCCGTGCACGCCGGTGAGGCCGACGACGGCAGCATCGACGCCGGCTTCGAGGACGATGGCGAGAACATCGACCAGGACATCCGCGAGGTCTTCATCGAAGAATTCGACGAAGAACTGGTCAACCTCGGCAACCTGCTGCCGGTCTGGCGCATGGCGCCGGACAACATGGACCGCCTGCGTCCGATCCGCCGGGTGTTCCATACCCTGAAGGGCAGTGGTCGCCTGGTCGGTGCGCGCACCCTCGGTGAGTTCAGCTGGAAAATCGAGGGCATGCTCAACCGCGTGCTCGACGGCAGCCGCCCGGCATCGCCGGCCGTGGTCGCCATGGTCACGCAGGCCTATGAAGTGCTGCCGCAGCTGAATGCCGCGCTGCGCGACGGCAGCCGCGTGAGCGCCGACCTGCAGGCCATGCAGGCCATCGCCGACCGCGTGGGCGCCGGCGAAGAAACCTTCCACGTGCCGCTGCAGCGCCCGGCCCCGGTCGCTGCGCCAGTGGACGCGGTGGATGCGCTGGAAACGATCGACGCCGTGGACGCCGTGGACGCCGTGGAAGCGGTGGAAGCCGTGGACGCCGTGGAGCCGGAAATCGCCGGTACCCCGGCCAACATCGACGACGTGCTGCGTGAGATCCTGGAGGCCGAAGTCGAAGCCCACCACGCCACGCTGCAGGCGTGGCTGCAGGAGGCCCAGGCGGCGCCGCAGCCGGTCACCGACAGCCTGCTGCGCGCGGTGCACACCATGAACGGCGCGTTCGCGATGACCGACGTGCCGGAAATCACCGCCGTCACCGGCGGCGCGGAAAGCTTCATCAAGCGCTCGCTGGCGGCCGATGCGGTGCCCGACGCCGACGGCGTCGCGGCCCTCTCGGCAACTGCCGCCGCGATCCGCGCCACCATGACCGCGCTGCAGGCCGAAGCGCCGCGCATTCCGTCGCAGGCCGCGCTCGCGCAGCGCCTGCAGGCGCTGGCCGAAACCCTGCCCGAAGCGCGCTGGCCGGTGCTGGTGGCCGACGATGGTTCGGACCTGGATGGCGACGATATCGAGGATATCGAGGCCGTCGAAGCCATCGAGGCGGTCGAAGCCATCGAAGCCATCGAGGTTGACGTTGACGGAGAACGCGACGCCGAAGCTGACGCATCGCGCGACGCGCACGATGTCACCGCGCACGAACTGGCTGCGTTCTCGGCGCAGTTCGACGTGCGCAATGGCTTTGCGGTTGCCGACGACAGCACCGACAGCGCCGTGCAGGAGGCCATCGTCGACGCCGACGCGTTGTCGATCGTCGAGGCCGTCGACACCGACGATACGGTTGAGCTGATCGAAGCTGACGCCGAAGCCGAAGCCGAAGCCGAAGCCGAAGCCCCCGTCGCCGGGGATGCCCTGGTGGTCGATGAGCTCACCGGCAGCGATGACCTGTCGGCGTACTTCGACGCCGGGCTGGTCACCTCGTTCGAGGTGCAGGACGTTGCCCCGGTCCAGCCGCCGGAGGTGCCGGAAGCCGCCGCCGACGTCGTCGGCGAGCACGGCCTGGAGGCCGTGGAGCTGACCGGTGCCGACGATCTGTCGGGCTACTACGAAAACACCCTGCCCGGCACCGAAGACGCCGTGCAGGCCGTGGAGCTGGAGGCTGCCGAAGCCGACGCGCTGCACGAAGCACTCGACGCCGCTGACACCACCGACGTGGCCGAACCGGAAACCGTGGTCGCCGGGACGCTCGACGTGCTCGACGTCGCCGCGGACGACGTGGTCACCGACGACACTGACAGCGACAACACCGACAGCGACGACACCGACAGCGACGCGCTGGACGACGTGCTGCCGGCGACCCCGGCGTTTGGCGAACCGGTCGCGCTGCAGCAGGCACTGGACGACGGGCTCACCGTTGTCGAGGGGCCCGACGCCGCGGCCTCCAGCGACGATACGGTCGTGCTTGGCCTGGAGGCCTCGCACCCGGCGCTGGACGAAGCCGATGCCTTCGCGCAGGACGACGCCGCGCTGGAAGAAGCGCCGGCCGTGGTCGACGAACCCGCCGCCGACGAGCTCGACGATGCCGGCTCGCTGGACTTCAACGTGCTCGACCGCGAGCTGGTCGACATCTTCGTCGAAGAAGGCAAGGACCTGCTGGATCATTGCGATGGCCTGATCAGCGAGCTGCGCGCCGCGCCGCAGGACCGCGAGGTCCTGGCGGGCCTGCAGCGCGACCTGCATACCCTGAAGGGTGGCGCGCGCATGGCCGGCATCAACGCCATCGGCGACCTTGGCCATGGCATCGAATCGCTGCTGGAGGCGGTCGCCGCCAACCGTACCGACATCGACCGCAGCGACGTCCAGCTGCTGGAGCGGGGCTTCGACCGCCTGCACCAGATGCTGACCCGCACCGGCAGGCACCGCGACGTGGCGATGCCCGACGACCTGATCGCTGCCTTCGAACAGCGCACGCTGGGACGCGACGAGGCCACCGATGTCGCGTTGCCCGAAACGGCGGCCGTGGAGATCGACAGCGCCGTGGCTGCCGCGCCGCTGTCGGCGCCGGTGCCGCTGGAAGCCTCCAACGACGAGGACAGCCTGGCCCGTCCGCAGCAGGAACAGGTGCGCGTGCGCGCCGACCTGCTCGACCGCCTGGTCAACCATGCCGGTGAAGTGGCGATCTACCGTTCGCGCCTGGAACAGCAGCTCGGTGCTTTCCGCGGCGCCATGGGCGAACTGGACCGCACCAACGCACGTCTGCGCGACCAGCTGCGCCGCCTGGACCTGGAAACCGAGGCCCAGATCGTGGCCCGCTACCAGCGCGAACAGGAGCAGGTCGACCACAAGTTCGACCCGCTGGAACTGGACCGTTTCTCGACCCTGCAGCAGCTCAGCCGTGCGCTGAACGAGTCCGCAGCCGACCTTGGCGGCCTGCAGGGCGTGCTGGACGACCTGTCGCGCCAGTACGACGTCCTGCTGCAGCAGCAGTCGCGGGTCAGCTCGGAACTGCAGGATGGCCTGATGCGTGCGCGCATGGTGCCGTTCGACGGACTGGTGCCGCGCCTGCGTCGCGTGGTGCGCCAGGCCGGCCAGGACACCGGCAAGCTGGTCCACGTCACCCTGGACGGTACCCACGGCGAACTCGACCGCAACGTGCTCGACCGCATGGTCGCGCCGCTGGAACACATGCTGCGCAACTCGGTCGCGCACGGCGTGGAAACGCCGGAACAGCGCCGCGCCGCCGGCAAGCCGGAGGAAGGCGAGATCGCCATCCGCCTGCGCCGCGAAGGCTCGGAAATCGTGCTGGAAGTGGCCGATGACGGTGCCGGCCTGAACCGCGAGGCGATCCGCCGCCGCGCCGAACAGCGTGGCCTGGTCGAAGCCGATGCCGTGCTTTCCGACGCCCAGCTGGACGCGATGATCTTCTCGGCCGGGTTCAGTACCGCCGACCAGGTCAGCCAGCTGGCCGGCCGTGGCGTCGGCATGGACGTGGTGCACAACGAAGTCCGCCAGCTCGGCGGTACCGTGGACATCCGCTCGGAGCCGGGCAAGGGCGTCACCTTCACCCTGCGCCTGCCGCAGACCCTGGCGGTCACCCAGGCGGTGTTCGTGCAGATCGGCGACACCACCTTCGCGGTGCCGGTGGCTTCGGTCAGCGGTATCGGTCGGATCTCGCGCGAGCGCTTCGAATCGGCCGAGGGCGGTTACCACTACGGCGGCGAAGAGTTCGTGCTGCACGACCTGGGCACGCTGGTCGGCCAGGGCCAGGCCCGCGCCGAAGGCCAGGCCCAGGTGCCGCTGCTGCTGGTGCGTGCCGGTGAGCTGCGTGCGGCGGTGGCGATCGACCAGGTGCTGGGCAACCGCGAAATCGTGGTCAAGCCGGTCGGCCTGCAGATCGCCTCGGTCCCGGGCATCTACGGCGCCACCATCACCGGCGATGGCCGCGTGGTGGTGATCCTGGACGTCGCCCCGCTGGTGCGTCGTTACCAGGCCAACCCGCTCAAGCCGGTCGCCCCGGCCACCCAGGCCAGCGACCGCCAGGCGCCGCTGGTGATGGTGGTCGACGACTCGCTGACCATGCGCAAGGTCACCGGCCGCATCCTGGAGCGCCACAACTTCGAAGTCACCGTCGCCCGCGACGGCATCGAAGCGCTGGAGCGGCTCGAGGAGCGCGTGCCCGACCTGATGCTGCTGGACATTGAAATGCCGCGCATGGATGGCTATGAACTGGCCACCGCGATGCGCGCCGATCCACGCTACAAGGGCGTGCCGATCGTGATGATCACCTCGCGCAGCGGCGACAAGCACCGTCAACGCGCCTTTGAAATCGGTGTCCAGCGTTACCTGGGCAAGCCGTACCAGGAGCTGGACCTGATGCGAAACGTGTATGACCTGCTGGGGATCGCCCGTGCCCGCGAATGACCTGAACCCGCTGCCGCTGGTGGCATTGCTGGCACGGGTCGGCCCGGCGCGCGAGCGCCTGCGCGAAGCGCTGGCCCAGGCCGGTGCGACCGTGGTGCTGGAAGAAGACCCCAACAGCGTCGATGCTGAAACCCTGGGGGGCGTAGACGCCGGCGCGGTATTGATCGCGCTGGAGCCTGCCATCGAGGATGCGCTGGAACGCCTCGACCCGGTGCTGGCCTCGCCCGCGCTGACCGTGATCTTCGACGAGGCCGAACTGGCCGCACGTCGCGAGGGCTGGGAAGCGCAGCGCTGGGCCCGCCACCTGGTGGCCAAGCTGCATGGCCACCAGGACGTGCTGCCGCCGGGCTCGGAACAGGAAGGCCTGCTGCAACCCGAACCGGGCCTGCCGCAGACCCCGGCCGAGCTGCATGCGGACGCGCCGCTGGAATTCCACGTTCGCGAAGCATTCGACGCCGCCGCCGATGTGCCCACCGACGGCCTGTACACGCCGCCGGAGGCCTATAGCGAACCGATGTCGCTGGAAGAGGCGCTGGCCGCGATGCAGGCGCCGGCCGCTGCACCGGCCAGTGAGCCGCCGCCGGTGCCGGCGAGCGCGCCCGCCGCGCCGCCCGCCGCGCTGGGCGACCACAGCAGCTGGTCGCTGGTCGATGACCACGCCGCCGTGCCGGCCGCCGTGCCGGCGCCGCCGGTCAGTGAGGCGCCACCGGCGGAGGTGTATGTCGGCGAGGGTCTGTCGCTGGTGGAGCTGGAGCCGGAGGTCGCGCCCGACGGTGCCGCGCCGGGCGCGGTGCTGGTGCTGGCCGGCATCGGCGGTCCCGATGCGCTGCGCCGCCTGCTGGCCGCACTGCCGGCCGGCCTGGCCGTGCCGGTGCTGGTCTACATGCGCCTGGACGGCGGCCGTTACGGCAACCTGGTCAAGCAGATGGCGCGCGTGTCGGCGCTGCCGGTGCTGCTGGCCGAGTCCGACCAGCCGGTGCAGGCCGGCAATGCCTACATCCTGCCCGACGACGTCGGCGTGGCCGTACGCAACCGCGGCGTGTACTTCGTCGCCGATGCCGGCGGCGTCCAGGTGGCGGCACTGCCGCCGGCGCACAGCGCCGTGGTGATGCTCAGCGGCAGCGACGTGGCCGTGCTCGACGACGTGCTGGCCCTGGCCGTGGCCGGTGCCTGGGTGGCCGGGCAGACCGGAGAGGGCTGCTACGACCCGGTTGCCGCCAATGCGGTGGTCGCTGCCGGCATGGCTGCCGGCGACCCGCCGCAGCTGGCCGCCGCCATCGCCGAACGCTGGGGCGTGAGCGAGTAATTCGCCGCGCCATGTCCCTTTCAGGAAGCACACCATGAGCTACGCCAGCAACGACGAAATCCGCGGAGTACTGATCCAGGCCGGCACCGAGCGCGTGCTGCTGCCGAACGCCACCGTGGCCGAAATGATGTCCAACGTACCGGTGGCCTCGATTCCCGATGCGCCTGCCTGGTTGCTGGGTCAGATCGAGTGGCACGGCTGGGAGGTCCCGCTGATGTCGTTCGCGCGCCTGTCCGGCCAGGGCGAAGAACCGGTGGTGAGCAAGAACAAGGTGGTCGTGCTGAAGGCGCTGGGCGGCAATGCCAGGCGCCCGTACTTCGCCCTGCTGACCCAGACTTTCCCGCAGTTGATTTCGGTTCCGCGCGACGGCCTGCTGGCCGACGCCTCGGAGGAAACCCTGCCGCAGGGCGTGCACATGCGCGTGCTGCTGGGCGAGCAGAGCGCGCTGTTGCCGGACCTGGACGCGCTGGAAGCGGCGTTGGACCAAGCGCACCCGGTGAATTGAGCGGGTATCGACCAACGGTCGATACCTACCGGTGATGGGATCAGATCCAACCACGGCCCGGTCGGTAGGCCACGACCGTTGGTCGTGGCTGGCTTTCAGCCCAGGTCGCCCAATCGCGCCTGCAATGCCGCGATCGCGGCCAACCCGGCGGTTTCCGTGCGCAGGATGCGCGGCCCCAGCTGCAACCCCTGGAACCCGGCCGCCGCCAACGCCTGCCGGTCGCGCGGCGACCAGCCGCCCTCGGGCCCGATCGCGATGACCACGCCGTCCGGCGCCGACTCCAGCGTCGACAGGCGGTGTTCGCCCTGCGGATCCAGGGTCAGCTTCAGCGCCGCCCCGGGCATCGCCCGCGCCGCCTCCTGCACACCCTGCGGGGGCGCCACGCTGGGCACCCGCGCACGCCCGGACTGCCCGCAGGCCGACACCACCACGCTGCGCCAATGCGCCAGCCGCTTCTCCGCGCGCGCCGCGTCCAGCTTGACCTCGGTGCGTTCGGCATTGACCGGCACGATCGCCTGCACGCCCAGTTCGGTGGCTTTCTGCAGGATCAGGTCCATCTTCTCGCCGCGTGCGATGCCCTGCAGCAGGGTGATCGGCAGGGGCGATTCGTTGTCCAGCGGCTGCGCCGCCACCACCTGCACGCGCGCCTCGCGCTTGCCCGACTCGACCAGCGTGGCGCTGTAGTCGTGGCCGTCGCCATTGAACAGCACGCAGCCGTCGCCCTCGCGCAGGCGCATCACCCGCACCAGGTGGTTGGCCACCTCTTCGGGTAATGACACGGCCTGGCCCACGGCCAGCGGAAGATCGACATGGGAACGGGTCAGGCGCATGCAACAGCTTCCTCGATGGCAGCCAGGGTGGTCTGGGCCAGCAGGTCCAGGTGTTCGTCCTCCACGCAGTAGGGAGGCATCCAGTACAGCACGTTGCCCAGCGGGCGCAGCACCACGCCCCGGCGCAGCGCCGCGTTGTAGGCGTTCAGCCCGACCCGCGCGGCGGCAGGGAAGGGCGTGCGCTTGTCGCCATTGCGGGTCAGTTCGAACGCCACCACCATGCCGGCCTGGCGCACGTCGGCCACGTGCGGGTGGTCGGTGAACGGCGCCGCGAGGGCGCGCATGACCTCGGCCGTGCTGCGGTTGCGCGCGATCACGTCTTCGCTCGCGAAGATGTCCAGCGTGGCCAGCGCGGCGGCGCATGCGAGCGGATTGCCGGTGTAGCTGTGCGAATGCAGGAAGGCGCGTTCGCGGCTGTCGTCCAGGAAGGCGTCGTACAGCGCCTGGGTGGCCAGCACCGCCGCCAGCGGCAGGAAGCCGCCGGTCAGGCCCTTGGACAGGCACAGCAGGTCGGGCATCACCCCGGCCTGTTCACAGGCGAACAGGGTGCCGGTGCGGCCGAAGCCGGTGGCGATCTCGTCGGCGATCAGGAACGCGCCGTTGGCATCGCACAGTTCGCGCGCGCGCTTCAGGTAGACGGGGTCGTGCATGCGCATGCCGCCGGCGCACTGCAGGCGCGGTTCCAGGATCACCGCGCAGATCTCGCCCGGGTGCCGGTCGAACAGGTCGGCCAGCCGGTCGGCCGCTTCATGCGCGCGCTGCGCCGCGCTCTGCCCGGGTTCGGCCAGGTACGCGTCTGGCGACGGCGCGAACAGCGCTTCGCTCAACAGCGGCGCGTACACGCGGCGATACAGCGGGATGTCGCCCACCGACAACGCGCCCAGGGTTTCGCCGTGGTAGCCGTTCTCCAGCGCCACGAAGCGGGTGCGCTGCGGTTCGCCGCGGTTGTGGAAATAATGGAAGGCCATCTTCAGCGCCACTTCGACCCCGGCTGACCCGTTGTCGGCGAAGAACACCTTCGACAGCGGCGCACGCCCGGCCTGGCGCGGCGCGATCGCCAGCAGGCGCTCGGCCAGCTGCACCGCCGGCTCGTGGCTGAAACCGGCCAGCATCACCTGTTCCAGCCGGGTCGCCTGGCGCGCGATGGCCGCGCCGATGCGTGGTTCGGCGTGGCCGAACAGATTGGTCCACCAGCTGCTGACCGCGTCGAGGTAGCGGTGGCCGTCATGATCGATCAGCCACGGGCCTTCACCTCGTGCAATCGGCACCAGCGGCAAGGTGTCGGGATGTTCACGCATCTGCGTGCACGGGTGCCACAGCACGGCCAGGTCGCGTTGCCGCCACTGGTCGGCCAGCGTGAGGGGGGCTGGGTCTGCTAGCATTTCGGGCTCATGGACACGTTTTTACCTGCCTGCATTCTATCGATCTCCAAGAGCCAGTTCGCATGACCCGTCCGTTGCCCACCATCCACCAGATCACGGACGAGGAAAGCGGCCCGTTCCAGCGCCAGCACCTGGACCTGGAGTTCTCCAACGGCGAACGCCGCCGCTTCGAACGCCTGGTCAGCCGTGGCCACGGTGCGGTGGTGGTGGTGCCGATGCTCGACGATGAGACCGTGCTGCTGGTGCGTGAATACGCGGCCGGCGTGCACCGTTACGAGCTGGGGCTGGTCAAGGGCCGCATCGATGCCGGCGAAACCCCGGCGCAGGCGGCCGACCGCGAACTGAAGGAAGAAGCCGGCTACGGTGCGCGCCGGGTCGACGTGCTGCGCGCGATGACCCTGGCCCCGACCTACATGAGCCACCTGTCCTGGCTGGTGGTGGCGCGCGACCTGTACCCCGAACGGCTGGTCGGCGATGAGCCCGAAGAGCTGGAAGTGGTGCCGTGGAAACTGGCCGACCTGGACCAGCTGATGCTGCGCGAGGACTTCTCCGAAGGGCGCTCGCTGGCTGCGCTGTTCATCGCCCGGCAGTGGCTGGAACGCGGGGAATGATCAAACTCACCACCGCGTTGCGCGAAACGGTGATCGCGATCGCCCAGGATGCCGCCGCGTCGATCATGGACGTGTACGCCCGGCCGTTCGATGTCGAGATCAAGTCCGATAGCAGCCCGGTGACCGCCGCCGACCTTGCCGCCAACCAGGTGATCCTGCGTGGACTCGGCCAGCTCACCCCGGACCTGCCGATCCTGTCCGAGGAATCGGCGCAGGTGCCGTGGGAGGTGCGTCGGCACTGGGGCGCGTATTGGCTGGTCGACCCGCTCGACGGCACCCGCGAGTTCGTCAAACGCAACGACGAGTTCAGCGTCAACATCGCGCTGATCTACCAGGGCGCACCCGCCTTCGGCGTGGTCCTGGCCCCGGTCAGCGGCGTCGCGTGGCACGCCATGCGCGGCGAACTGGCCTATCGCCGTGACGGCATGCACGACTCCGTGCTGCGCACCCGTACCCCGGCGCTGCCGCCGCTGCAGGTGGCTGCCAGCCGCTCGCACCGCAGCCCGCAGACCCAGGCGCTGCTCGAGCGCATGGGCGAGATCGAGGTGGTGGCGCAGGGCTCGTCGCTGAAGTTCTGTCGGCTGGCCGAGGGCACGCTGGACGTCTACCCGCGGTTGGGGCCGACCGCTGAATGGGACACCGCCGCCGGCCAGTGCGTACTGCATGCCGCCGGCGGAGCGGTGCTGTCCGCCGCCACCGGCAAGCCGTTCCGCTACAACCGCCGCGAAAGCCTGTTGAATGGCGATTTCATCGCCCTGGGCGACACCCGCCTGCCGTGGCGCAGCTGGCTTCCCGACTGACCGGAGCACTGATGTCCGCACCTGCCGAACTCGACCGCCTGCTGGGCATCATGGCGCGCCTGCGCGATCCCCGGGACGGTTGCCCGTGGGACCTGCAGCAGGATTTCGCCAGCATCGCCCCGTACACCATCGAAGAAGCCTACGAAGTGGCCGACGCGATCGACCGGGGCGACCTCGACGATCTCTGCGATGAACTGGGCGACCTGCTGCTGCAGGTGGTGTTCCATGCGCAGATGGCCAGCGAGCAGGGCGCCTTCGGCTTTGCCGAGGTGGCCCGCGCGATCAGTGACAAGCTGCAGCGCCGGCATCCGCACGTGTTTGCGCAGGTCCAGGTCAAAGGGGCTGAAGACGTCAACAGCAACTGGGAAGCGATCAAGCGCCAGGAGCGCGCCGCCAAGGGCGATGCCGACCCCTCGGCGCTGGCCGGGATCTCGCGCGGGCTGCCGGAATGGCAGCGTGCGATGAAGCTGCAGGCGCGCGCGGCGCGGGTCGGCTTCGACTGGCCGGGCCCCGCACCGGTGCTGGACAAGGCGCGCGAGGAGCTGGACGAAGTGGCCGCCGAGTTCGCGCGCGGACCGGTGCAGGACAACCAGGCCCGGCTGCAGGAAGAACTGGGCGACCTGCTGTTCGTCTGCGCCAACCTGGCGCGGCATGCCGGCGTCGACGTGGGCGCGGCGCTGCGCCAGGCCAATCACAAGTTCGAGCGCCGTTTCCGTGCGATGGAAGCGCAGGCCGCGGCTGCCGGCCAGGCCATCGCCGCGCTCGACCTGGCGGCGCAGGAACGGCTCTGGGAGCAGGCCAAGGCTGCCGAAGGCACGCCGTGAAAACCCTGCTGCTGTTCGTGCTGACCGCCGTGGCCGAGATCGTCGGCTGTTACCTGCCGTGGCTGTGGCTGCGCCGCGATGGCAGCGCCTGGCTGCTGTTGCCGGCGGCCGCCAGCCTGGCCCTGTTCGCATGGCTGCTGACCCTGCACCCGGCCGCCAGCGGGCGCGTGTATGCGGCGTACGGCGGTGTCTATATCGGCACCGCGCTGGCCTGGCTGTGGGTGGTGGACGGCATCCGACCAGGCCGCTGGGACCTGCTCGGCGTCGGGCTGTGCCTGGCCGGCATGGCGGTGATCATGTTCGCGCCGCGCGCGGCCTGAGGCGGCACCCGGCGCATTCGGCGGTATATTCGGGGTTACCCAGGGAAAGGAGTAGCCGATGTTTCCGACCGTGCTGTTTTCATTGATCCTGGCCTTCGTGGCCGTGGTGATCCTGTTCAAGGCCGTGCGCATGGTGCCGCAGGGCTACGAATGGACGGTGGAGCGCTTCGGCCGCTACACCCACACCATGTCCCCCGGCCTGCACTTCCTGATCCCCATCGTGTACGGCGTCGGCCGCAAGGTGAACATGATGGAGCAGGTGCTCGACGTGCCCAGCCAGGAAGTGATCACCAAGGACAACGCCGCGGTGCGCGTGGACGGGGTGGTGTTCTTCCAGGTCCTCGATGCCTCCAAGGCCGCCTATGAGGTCGCCAACCTGGAAGTGGCGATGATCGCCCTGGTACAGACCAACATCCGTACCGTGATCGGTTCGATGGACCTGGACGAATCGCTCAGCCAGCGCGAGGTGATCAACGCGCAGCTGCTCAGCGTGGTCGACCATGCCACCAACCCGTGGGGAGTGAAGGTCAACCGCATCGAGATCCGCGACATCCAGCCACCGCGCGACCTGCTTGATGCGATGGCGCGGCAGATGAAGGCCGAACGCGAAAAGCGCGCGCAGATCCTCGAAGCCGAAGGTTCCCGCCAGTCCGAGATCCTGCGCGCCGAAGGCGAAAAGCAGGCGGCGGTGCTGGAAGCGGAAGGCCGCAAGGAAGCCGCGTTCCGCGATGCGGAAGCGCGCGAGCGCCTGGCCGAGGCCGAAGCCAAGGCCACGGAAATGGTGTCCGGGGCGATCGCAAAGGGGGACGTGCAGGCCATCAACTACTTCATCGCGCAGAAGTACGTGGAAGCGTTCAAGGAACTGGCCACCTCGCCGAACCAGAAGCTGGTGCTGATGCCGATGGAGGCCAGTGGCGTGATCGGGTCCATCGCCGGCGTCGCCGAACTGGCCAAGGAAGCGTTCGCCCGCCAGGAAGAGAAGAAGACCACGCGCGCGGTGCCGCCGCGCATCGGAGGCTGAGATGCGCTGGGAAGTGGTCGGGTGGGGCGTGCTGGCGCTGGTGCTGTTCGCCGCCGAGGCGCTCGCACCGGGCGCGTTCATGCTGTGGATCGGCATTGGTGCCGCCGCCGTGTTCGTGCTGGTCGCGGTGTTCGCCGACATCCCGCTGCTGTGGCAGGTGGTCGCCTTCGTACTGCTCAGCGTGGTGTCGATCCAGTGCTACCGGCAGTGGTGGCGCAAGCGCGCGCGTGCGAGCGACGCGCCGTTGTTGAACCGCCGCGCCGAGCAGCTGGTCGGGCGGGTGGTGGTGCTCGACCAGCCGATCATCGTCGGCAAGGGCCGGGCCAAGGTCGACGATGCGTTCTGGGTGGTTGCCGGGCCCGACCTGCCGGCGGGGACGCCGGTGCGCGTGGTGGCGGTGGATGGCATGACGCTGAAAGTCCAAGAGGCCTGACGGTGCAGCCACGCAGGGCGTGGCGCTACGGTGGCAATCCGGGCTCTGGCGTAGAGCCACGCCCTGCGTGGCTGCGCAATGCCGGACAACGAGGGATGGCGCACCGCCGCAGGCGTTGACGGAGCGGTTCTGGGATAATGACGACCTGCATTTTCATCCCCCGGACCGTGGTCATGACCCAGAAGACGCTACTCAACGATACCCACCGCGCGCTCGGCGCCAAAATGGTCGATTTCGGCGGTTGGGACATGCCCATCCATTACGGGTCGCAGTTGGACGAGCACCATCTGGTGCGTGCCGACGCCGGCATGTTCGACGTCAGCCACATGACCGTTGTCGACCTGCGTGGCGGGGACGTGCGCGCATTCCTGCGCCGCCTGCTGGCCAACTCGGTGGACAAGCTGAAGGTGCCGGGCAAGGCGCTGTACTCCTGCATGCTCAACGCGCAGGGCGGGGTGATCGACGACCTGATCGTCTACTACCTGGCCGACGACTTCTTCCGCATGGTGGTCAACGCCTCCACCCGTGAGAAGGACCTGGCCTGGATCCGCGAGCAGGCCGCCGCCTTCGACGTGCAGGTGACCGAGCGCGAAGACCTGGCCATCATCGCGGTGCAGGGCCCGACCGCGCGCGACAAGGTAATCGGCCTGGTCGCAGAAGGTGACCGTGCCGCGCTGCAGAAGCTGGGTCGTTTCGCCGCGGTCGAAGCCACCGCCGCCAGCGGCGCGCCGCTGTTCGTCGCCCGCACCGGTTACACCGGCGAAGACGGCTTCGAGATCCTGGTCGCACAGAACCAGGTGGTCGCGTTCTGGAACGCGCTGGCGTCGGCCGGCGTGCGGCCGGCCGGACTGGGTGCGCGCGACACGCTGCGCCTGGAAGCGGGCATGAACCTGTATGGCCAGGACATGGACGAGGCGATCAGCCCGTTCGAGGCGGCGCTGGCCTGGACCGTGGCACTGGACGAAGGCCGCGACTTCATCGGTCGCGACGTCCTTGAAGCACAGAAGGCAGCCGGCGATGCCCGCCAGATGATCGGCCTGGTGATGGACGAGAAGGGCGTGCTGCGCCACGGCCAGGTGGTGCTGACCGCCAGCGGCAGCGGCGAGATCCTGTCCGGTACGTTCTCGCCGACCCTGGGCAAGGGCATCGCGTTCGCGCGCGTGCCGGCCGGTGAGCTGGGCCAGGTGCACGTGGACATCCGCGGCAGGCAGGTGCCGGTGCGCGTGGTGAAATTCCCGTTCGTGCGCGAAGGCCAGGCCCAGCCTGGCGTGCTGGGCGACGGCTGAGCCCGCATGTTCTGCCCGGCGCCTGCTGTCGACAGGCAGGCGCCGGTGGTTACACTACCCCCGTTTCCCTGACCCCCCTGAAATTTTTCGGAGCAGTGCCATGAGCGAGATCCCCGGCGACCTCAAATTCCTCAAGTCCCACGAGTGGGCGCGCGTCGAAGGCAACGGCCGCGTCACCGTCGGCATTTCCGACCATGCCCAGGGCCTGCTGGGCGACCTGGTCTATGTCGAGCTGCCGGAAGTCGGCGCCGATGCGAAGGCCAACGAAGCGATCGCGGTGGTCGAGTCGGTCAAGGCTGCCTCGGACGTGTACAGCCCGGTCTCCGGCACCGTGGTCGAGGTCAACAGCGGCCTGGCCGACAAGCCGGAAACCATCAACGAAGATGCCTACGGCGACGGCTGGCTGTTCGTGGTCGAACTGTCCAACAAGGACGAGTTGAACGACCTGCTGGAACCGGACGACTACGCCGGAACGCTGGACGACGAGGACAACTGATCCTCGCCAGCTGGAACAGAAACGGCCGCCCGGTGCGGCCGTTTTTTTTTGCCCGGCGCCGCTCGGGACGGTCGTCGATGCACGTAACCGGCAAGATCGACGCGCCGCGAGGGCGGCAAAAGTTTGCGCAGTTGCGCGAATCCGGACGCAAAAAGCGTTGCCGGATGTGAAAAGTTTTCGCCCCTGTTGTGCTGCCGTGCGGGAAGCGTCGGCGCGCCCGACGCCGCGCACGCCGCGTCGATGCGTTGGCGCACGCGCCTCGCATGCGGCGCAGGCGAAAGTGCTTCTTTTAAGTGCTTTTCCTTCGGCGCGTCGGCGAACGCGTCGCTGCGCCTGCGTGTCCGGAGCGGTTCGACGGGGTGCCGCAGGGTGCTCGACGAGGCGGCAGGCGAGGTGCATTGGACGCCCGCCATGTGAAAATTTTTCGCGGGGGTTGTTGACAGTCAAAAAAAGCGTGATTAGGTTTCGCCCAGCAGACCTTGCCTGCGAAACGAGCCAACCGAATCGACATCCAGTCGCGAAGCACAACCAGGTCATCCACCGCACGTCCGAGGACGGTGGAGTCGGGTTCGCTTCCTCCGGTGAAACGCAAGCTCACTCCACATTCGATATCTGCCTGGCATCCACTGGCCGGTATCCCCGTATCCGTCACGACGCGCATGACGCGACGGCGGTCCCCGCAGGCAACAACCGCGGGTTTGCTTTACCTGGGCGTTTCAACTCCATAGATCACTGACGAGGAGCCATCCCATGGCAACCAAGAAAGCTGCGAAGAAAAAGCCGGCCGCGAAAAAGGCCGTAAAGAAGGTCGCCAAGAAGGCGGCTGCCAAGAAGGCCGTGAAGAAGGTAGCCAAGAAGGCGGCTGCCAAGAAGACGGTGAAGAAGGCAGCCAAGAAGGCGACTGCCCGCAAGGCAGTGAAGAAGACGGCAAAGAAGGCGGTCCGCAAGGTCGCCAAGAAGGCCGCCGCCAAGAAGACCGCGAAGAAGGCAGTGAAGAAGACGGCGAAGAAGGCAGTCCGCAAGACCGCCAAGAAGGCCGCCGCCAAGAAGACCGCCAAGAAAGCCGTCCGCAAGGTGGCCAAGAAGGCCGCTGCCAAGAAGACTGCCAAGAAGGCCGTCCGCAAGGTAGCCAAGAAGGCCACCGCCAAGAAGGCAACCGCGCGCAAGCCGGCCGCCAAGAAGGCGTCGGCCAAGAAGGCAGTGAAGAAGGTCGCCAAGCGCAAGCCGGCGGTCCGCAAGAAGAAGGCTGCAGCGGTCGCGCTGCCGGCAACCCCGGCACCGCTGATCTGATCGATTCCCGATAGCCGTACCTGAAACCCCTCCCGGCGCCCAGCGGGAGGGGTTTTTTTTTGCTGCGCAAAAAAATCCCCTCCCGCGAGGGATCAACGAACGTTGATCCCGACGGTAGCGCCGACTGTCAGTCGGCCCAGGCGGTGTCGGAGCCGGCCAGCGGCCGGCCCCAAAAAAAAGGCGACCCGTAGGCCGCCTTTGTTCGACACGATAAACCCGTCGCCAACTACCGCGGCGAAGCCACCGCACGATCAGACGACACGCCCTTCCGCTTGCCCGGGCTGCTGTCCTCGGTCATCAGGTTGTCGCTGCCGAAGTCGGTATCCACGTCCAGCCAGCGCTGCGTGGGCAGGCCCATCGCCGCGTCGAGCACGGTGGGCAGCAGGCCGCTGGGCAGGCTGCTTTCGCCGTTCCACATGATCGCGATGCCGAGGTCGCGCTCCGGCACCAGCGCCACCAGGCCACGGTAGCCCTGCACGGCGCCGGCGTGGAAGACCACTTCATGCCCGGCGTAATCGAAGTTGCGCCAGCCCAGCGCGTAGCCGGCCGAGTGCAGGCGCTCGCGTCGCCAGCCCGAACGCATCTCGCCCGGCGTGTTGACCAGGGTGGAATGCAGGGTGGCCAGCAACGGCGCAGGCAGCACGTCGGGGCGGTGCCCGGTGTGCGCCAGCAGCCACTGCGCCATGTCCGCGGCGCTGGCGTTGACGCCGGCCGCAGGCGCAAGGCGGTAGTAGGTGGGCTTCGGGGTCAGCGACACCCAGCCGTTGCGGCTGCGCACGTGCGGGCGTGCCCAGCGCGAGCTGGCCTGGATGCCGGCCAGGCCCATGCTGGCGTCGTCCATGCCCAGCGGCTTGAACAGGCGACGTTCCACCGACTGCTCATAGAAGCTGCCAGAGGCCGCGTAGACCACGTCGCCGATCAGGCTGAAGGCCACGTTCTGGTACGCGTAGCAGTCGCCCGGCAGGCACTTGAGCGAGGTCGAGGCCAGCTTGTGGGTGAGCGTGTAGTACTCGGCATTGGCTTCCACGTCGCGGTCGTAGGCGTTGTACGGCAGGCCAACGCGGTGGCTGAGCACGTCGGCCACGGTCAGCCGCTCGGTCGCCTCGGGGCTGTTGAGCTGGAAGCCGGGCACGTAGTCGGTGACCTTGCTGTCCCAGCGCAGGGTGCCGTCGTTGACCAGCAGCCCGGCCATGGTGCCGGCGAAGGCCTTGGACAACGAGGCCAGGCGGAACACGGTGTGGGCGTCGACCATCTGCGGGTTGTTGACGTCGGTGACGCCATAGCCGCGCGCGCTGAGCACGCGGCCGCCCTGCACGATCGCCACGGCCATGCCGGGCACGCGTTCGCCGTAGGTGAGCTGCTGCGCCATCGCTTCGATGTTGGCCACGTTGAACCCGGCGGCCGGCGGCAGCACCTTGGGGTTGGTCGAGGTGGCGCGGTAGGCCGCAGGCTGGGTATGCGCGATGGCAGGCGCGGCGCTGTTTTCGATGTTGACCGGGAACGCGGCCGGGGTCGCACTCGGGGTCTGGGCGGTGGACGACATGGCGATGGGCATCAGCATGCCCAACAACCCGGTTGCCGCCGAACGGATCGGTCGGCGCCTGCTGTTCTGATTCATCGTGTGGGACCTGTGCGCGCTGCGTGGGCCGATTCTAGCGCCGCTTTTCGTGATTGCACAAACGAAGCGAAGATGAATGCGTATCGCATTGAAAAGGCCCGGTTTTTGCAGGGAGGGGAGCGGCCGGTGTGAGGGCCTGTTCAGGTAGCGCGCAGCCACGCTGCGGCGCGCTCGGCGATCATCAGGGTCGGGGCGTTGGTATTGCCGCTGACCAGGGTCGGCATGACCGAGGCATCGACGACGCGCAGGCCGCGCGCGCCGTGCACGCGGAGCTGCGGGTCGACCACGGCATCGGCGTGCTGGCCGATCGCGCAGGTGCCGACCGGGTGGTAGATGGTCTCGGCCTTGGCGCGGATGAAGGCCTCCAGCGCGGCGTCGTCCAGGTCGGCGCGGGTGGGGAAGATCGGCGCGCCGCGCCAGCGGTCGAATGCGGGCTGGCCGAGGATGTGCCGGGACATGCGCACGCAGTGCTTCATCATCGCCAGGTCGTGGCCCTCGGCGTCGCCGAGGTAGTTGGGCTCGATCCGCGGAGGCGAGCGGGGGTCGGCATCGCGCAGCTGGATGCGCCCCCGGCTGCGCGGGTGCAGCGCACAGGCGTGCAGGGTGTAACCGTCGCCGGGCAGGCGGTGGCGGCCGTGGTCGTCGAGCATGGCGGGCACGAAGTGGAACTGCACGTCGGCACCGGCGTCGCGGGCCAGTGGCGAGCGGGCGAAGCCACCGGCTTCGGCGATGTTGCTGGTACCGGCGCCGCGGCGACCGCGCAGGAAGTAGTCGAACGCTATCCGGGCCTGGTTGCTGCGGTCGTAGCTGATCCCGGGATGGGTGTGCACCAGGGTGCAGATGTCCAGGTGGTCCTGCAGGTTGCCGCCGACGCCGGGCAGATCGAGGCGCGTGCTGATGCCGTGGGCGCGCAGCTGCCGCTGCGGGCCGATCCCGGACAGCAGCAACAGGTGCGGGGAATGCACCGCGCCGGCGCTGAGGATGACCTCGCGCGCGGCGTGGGCATGCTGGTGCGCGCCGCGGTGGTGGTAGTACACGCCGGTGGCGGCATCGCCGCGGAAGCTCAGCATGCGCGCGCGTGCGCCGGTCAGCACGGTGAGGTTGCGGCGCGCGCGCGCGGGCCGCAGGTAGGCGGTGGCGCTGGAGCAGCGCGCGCCGTCGCGCTGGGTGACCTGGTACAGGCCGGCGCCGCGCTGGTCGGCGCCGTTGAAGTCATCGTTGCGCGGGTGGCCGGCTTCGACCGCGGCGTCGACGAAGGCGTCGGAAAGCGGATTGTGGTGGCGCAGGTCGGACACCGACAGCGGGCCTGCGTCGCCGTGGAAGGCGCTGGCGCCGCGGCTGTTGGTTTCGCCGTGCAGGAACCAGGGCAGCACCTGCGACCAGTCCCAGCCGGTGGCACCGGCGGCGGCCCAGCGGTCGTAGTCGGCGGGGACGCCGCGGATGTAGCACATGGCGTTGATGGCGCTGGAGCCGCCGAGCACCTTCCCGCGCGGCCACCACAGGCGGCGCCCGTCCAGGGCGGGTTGCGGTTCGGTGTACAGGTTCCAGTTGATGCGGCGGTTGTTGACCAGCCGGGCCAGGCCGGCCGGCATGTGGATGAAGGGGTTGCGGTCGCGCGGGCCGGCTTCGAGCAGCAGCACGCGGCAGTGCGGGTCGTCGCTGAGCCGGTTGGCCAGCACGCAGCCAGCCGATCCGGCGCCGACGATGATGTAGTCGTACATGTCCGTTCCCCAACGGTGATCGGTCCAGCATAAGGCAGCCGTTGCCGCGCCGGGCCGCACTGGCGATGTTGCGGTGCATCGTTTACCGTGCGCGCTTCCTCGCCCGGATTGCCCACGCCATGACCACCGCATCCCCGACCGCGCCGACCGGCCTGCGCGCGGCGCTGCGCCAGTCGCCGCCGCTGCTGTGGGCCTGCGTGTACTTCTTCTGCCTGCTCAGCGGCTACTACGTGCTGCGCCCGGTGCGCGAGGCGATGGCGGCGTCGGCCGACCTGCAGGCGGTGTTCCCGCCGGCCCTGATCGGCTGGTTCGCGGGGCGCGGGATCGCGCTGCAGGACTTCGTGCTGCAGGTGCTGTTCACCGGTGTGTTCGTGATCATGGTGGTGCTGCAGCCGCTGTACGGGGCGCTGGTGAGCCGCTATCCGCGGCGGGTGTTCCTGCCGCTGGTATACGGCTTCTTCATCGCGACGCTGCTGGGCTTCTACGTGCTGTTCGACAGCGGGGTACCGGGCCGGGGCATGCTGTTCTTCTTCTGGGCGGCGGTGTTCAACCTGTTCGCGGTGGCGGTGTTCTGGAGCTTCATGGCGGACGTGTTCTCCAACGTGCAGGCGCGGGCGTTCTACGGCTATATCGGCGCGGCGGGGACGATCGGGGCGTTCCTCGGGCCGACGCTCACCTCGACGCTGGTGCAGCGGGTAGGGATCGCCAACCTGATGCTGGTGTCGGCGGGGTTCCTGTGCATCTGCCTGTTCTGCATCTGGCGGCTGCGGCTGTGGGCGGTGGCGCGCGAGCGGGAGCAGCAGCTGGTGTCGGGCGAAACCCCGATGGGCGGGGGCGTGCTGGACGGTTTGAAGCTGATCGCGCGCGAGCCGCTGCTGCGCTGGCTGGCGCTGATGGTGGTGTTCGGGGTGGGGATCGGGACGCTGCTGTACAACGAGCAGGCGTCGATCGTGCGGCGCCTGTACACGGACCCGGCGGCGAGTACGGCGTTCTATTCGCGGATCGACCTGGCGATCAATGCGCTGACGCTGGTGCTGCAGCTGGGGGTGACGCGCTGGCTGCTGTCGCGCTTCGGGATCGCGCCGGCGCTGCTGATCCCGGGCTTTGCGATCATCGCCGGCTTTTCGGTGCTGGCGGCGTCGCCGCTGCCGGTGATGGTGGCGATCGTGCAGGTGCTGACGCGGGCCAGCGAGTTCTCGCTGGCCAAGCCGGCCCGCGAGACGATCTTCACCCGGGTGGACCGGCAATGGCGCTACAAGGCGGGTGCGGCGATCGACACGGTGGTGTACCGGGCCGGTGACCTGACCTTCGCGTGGGTGCACAAGGGGCTGTCGCTGTTCGGTTCGCGGGCGGTGTTCGCGGGCGGCCTGGTGGTGGCGGGGATCATGACGATGGCGGCGTTCGGGCTGCTGCGCGAAGAAAAGAAGCTGCCGGCCGAGCGGCCGGAGTAAGCTGTTTCCAACTTGTTCGAGGTGTGCGCATGTACTGGACCGCGGTAATCCTGACCCTGGTGGTCGCGCTGTTGCACGTGTACTTCCTGGTGCTGGAAATGTTCCTGTGGACGCGCCCGCTGGGCCTGAAGACGTTCCGCAACACGCCGGAGAAGGCGGAGCTCACCCGCGTGCTGGCGGCCAACCAGGGCCTCTACAACGGCTTCCTGGCGGCGGGCCTGTTCTGGGGCCTGTTCGACCACCTGCCGATGCTGGTGAACTTCATGTTGGGCTGCGTGATCGTGGCGGGCGTGTACGGTGCCTACAGCGTCAACAAGCGCATCTTCATCATCCAGGCCTTCCCGGCCATCCTGGCGGTCATCGCCTGGCAGTTCGTGCCGGCATAACCTTTGATTGCATGCCGTTCGGGTAACGCCTGGTCGTCCGTAGAGCCACGCCCTGCGTGGCTGCCCGGGTTGCATGCAATCCCGTAGAGCCGGGCTCTGCCCGGCTGCTTCACGTATTTCGGCGAACAGCCTTTGATCTGCGCGTGTCCCTGAGCTGGGCCGGCGGTGGCGGGTTTGCGGGACACGCCGTGAATCCATCCTTGGAGGCTTGTAGAAAACATCCATGTTTTCTACAGTCCCGCAAACCCACCCCCGCCGACCCTTCGAGAGGTGGTCGGTGGCCGAGGGAGATCAACTGCAACGGCAACTGCGTTCTCCGCTCTATTTTCATGCGTTACCGGGCGGGTTGGCATCGTGGGCGGTCGTTTGGGAACCGACCCTACCGCCGGGAGACGCGACGCCTCGTAGGGACACGCCATGCGTGTCTGGTTTTTCCATCCGCACGCGACCCACCATCGGGGGCGGCCGGCGGGTTGCCCCCGGAGGGACGCTGGAAAACATGGATGTTTTCTAGCAGCCTACAAGGACGTACTTGCGGCGTGTCCCGGAGCGGGGCTGCCCGACGGCCGCCCCAGCACGTATGAATTGAAACGCTGCTTTAAGCGCAGAGTGTCAACCGCGCTTGACCGGCGACACCCACATGCCGATGCGGGCTTCGAACACGGCTGTTCCGGCGGTGTCGCAAATCTGCACGTTCACCGGCAGCGCATAGCCCGCTTCGGCACTGACAATCGCCTGCGCAGGCGTGGCGACCGCATGCTGCGTGCCGATCGCCTTGGCCAGGTACTTCACCTCCATGCCCTTGGGAATCCAGCGCATGCCCTTGGGCAGGGAGGCATCGACCATCAGCCCGGCGGTGAGCTCGGCCAGGTTGCACAGCGCGATGGCGTGGACGGTGCCGATGTGGTTGGTGACCCGGTGCCGGTGCGCGATGCGGCCTTCGCAGCGGCCCGGTTCGAGCACGGTGATCTGCGGCGCGATGCTGGCGAAGTAGGGCGCCTTGAAGCAGACCGCGCGCGAGAACAGCCATTGGCCGGCCGGCCAGCGCTGCATGCGGCGGTAGAGGGTCAAGAGGGGCGCGGACATCAGGAAGTCTCCTGGAAAAACGGCAAGGGGCAATGAAAAACGGCGGACCGAAGTCCGCCGTTTTGAGGTCCATCGAGGCTGGCGTTATGCCGCTTCCTGCGACTGCGCGTCCTTGCGTTCGCGGTCGTAGTAGCTGGCCGAACGCAGTTCATGCGGCTCGAAATCGTCCACCGTGATCGTATCCATGGTCAGCGTGCGTAGCTCTTCCAGCAGCGTGCGCTCGTCCTGGGTGATCACGCCCTCGGCCACGGCCTCGTCCAGCTGGGCGTTGAAGTCCAGTGCCTCGATGCCCTTGGTCTTGAGCGCCTTGAGGAACTTGCGCTCCACCGGCTCGGCCATGATCGCCTTGGACAGGTAGCTGTTGATGCGGCCACCCGGGTTGTTCTCGCACGGGGTCAGGAACACCCCGCTGGCCAGGCGGTCGCGGGCCTCGTTCGGCGCCATCAGCAGCGCCGCCACGCGGTGGCCCAGGCGGTCGCCCGGAGCCTCGGCACGACGGCCGAACGGGAAGATCAGCAGCCACATCAGCCAGCCGATCGGGCGGATCGGGAAGTTGCGCAGCGCCGCCGACAGCGACTCCTCGATCTTGTGCACGCTGTCATGGAACGCCCAGGCCAGCAGCGGCTGGTCGGCCACCGGTGCACCTTCGTCGTGGTAACGCTTGAGCATTGCGCTGGTCATGTACACATGGCTCAGGACGTCGCCCAGGCGGCCCGACAGCGATTCCTTGAACTTCAGCTTGCCGCCCAGCGTCATCATCGAGATGTCCGCCATCAGCGCCAGGTTGGCCGAATACCGGTCCAGCTTGCGGAAGTAGCGGCGGGTGTAGGCATCGCCCGGGGCCGCGCCGAAGCGCGCACCGGTCAGGCCCAGCCAGAACGAACGCACCGCGTTGGAAATACCGAAGCGGATGTGCCCGAACAGGCTGCGGTCGAAGGACTGCAGGCCGGCCTTGGTGTCCGGATCCTGCGCCGCCTTCATTTCCTGCAGCACCCACGGGTGGCAGAGGATCGCACCCTGGCCGAAGATCAGCAGGCTGCGGGTCATGATGTTCGCGCCTTCCACCGTGA
>Ga0213821_1000446_pt1 | contig 25612 bp, 23 predicted proteins | sample MC6MC0909MG_FD_179894 | JGI IMG/M metagenome (GOLD analysis project Ga0213821, IMG submission 179894) | Enriched soil aggregate microbial communities from Iowa State University, Ames, United States - MC6-MC0909-MG | ecosystem: Environmental > Terrestrial > Soil > Unclassified | place: USA: Iowa...
GATCACCAGCACCAGCTCCTGGCGGGTGATCACCGCGATCGTGCCGAGCACCGCACCCAGCGCCAGCGCGCCGATGTCGCCCATGAACACCATCGCCGGGTAGGTGTTGAACCAGAGGAAGCCCAGCCCGGCGCCGGCGATCGCCGCGCAGATGATCACCAGTTCACCGGCACCGGGGATCTGCGGGATCTGCAGGTAGTTGGAGAACACCACGTTGCCCGACGCGTAGGCGAACACACCCAGCGCGCAGGCCACCAGCACGGTCGGCATGATCGCCAGGCCATCCAGGCCATCGGTCAGATTGACCGCGTTGGAGAAGCCGACGATCCAGAAGTAGGCGATGGCCACGAAGCTGATCCCGGCCAGCGGCAGTGCCACGGACTTGAACATCGGGATATAGAAGGTAAGCGCTGCCGGTACGTCGGCGGTGTAGAACAGGAACAGGCCCGCGGCCAGGCCGAAGATCGACTGCAGCAGGTACTTCCAGCGCGACTTCAGGCCGTTCGGGTCGCGACGGACGATCTTGATCCAGTCGTCGTACCAGCCGATCGCGCCGAAGCACAGCATCACCGCCAGCACCACCCACACATAGCGGTTGCGCAGGTCGGCCCACAGCAGCACCGACAGGGTGATGGTCAGCAGGATCAGCGAGCCGCCCATGGTTGGGGTGCCGGCCTTGGAGAAGTGGGTCTGCGGACCGTCGGTGCGGATCGGCTGGCCGCCCTTGAACTGGGCCAGCTTGCGGATCATCGCCGGGCCCAGCCACAGCGACAGGAACAGCGCGGTAAGCGCGGCGAGGATGCCGCGCAGGGTCAGATAGCCGAACAAGCCGAACAGGCTCTCCAACTGCTGCAGCCATCGGGCCAGTTCAAGCAACATGGGGGGTTTCCTCTCCTCGCGCCAGCAGCGCTTTCACAATCTTGTCCATGGTGCTGCCGCGCGAGCCCTTGACCAGGCAACGCACGCCAGCACGCAGTTCATCGGCCAGCGCCGCGGCGAGCGCGTCGTGGCTGTGGAAATGGTGCCCGCCGTCGCCGAACGCCTGCGATGCGGCCGCGCTCAGCGTGCCCAGCGTGTACAGGCGCTTGAGTCCGGCTTCGCGCGCGCGCCGACCGGCGTGCGCGTGCAGCGCCTCGCCGTCCGGACCGAGCTCGCGCATGTCGCCCAGCACCAGCCAGCCTTCATCCTTCGACGCGGCCAGCGCATCGATCGCGGCGGCCAGCGACCCGGGATTGGCGTTGTAGCTGTCATCGATCAGCACCGCGCCACTGGGCAGGCGGTGTGCGATCTGGCGCCCGGGCACCGGCTCGGCGCGGGCCAGTCCGGCGGCGATGCTGTCCAGGCCGATGCCGGCCGCGAGCGCCAGCGACGCCGCCGCCAGCGCGTTGCTGATGTTGTGCCGGCCGGGCAGCGCCAGCGCGATGCTGATCGCGCCGCTGGGCGCGACCAGGGTGAACTGGCTGCCCTCGGCGGTCGGCCGGATCGCCTGCGCGGTGACTTCCGCGCTGTGGTCCAGCGCATAGCGCAGCACGCGGCTGCGCGGCGGCTGGCCGACGATGTGCTGTTCGAACCAGGCCCCGAACGCATCGTCGGCGTTGATCACCGCCACGCCATCGGCGGGCAGCGCGGCGTAGATGGCGCCCTTGGTGCTGGCCACGCCCTGCAGGCTGCCCATCCGCTCCAGGTGCGCCGGGGCGATGTTGTTGACCAGCGCGTACTGCGGGCGGGCGATGTCGGTGAGGTAGGCGATGTCGCCCGGCTTGCCGGCACCCATCTCGTAGATGGCGAAGTCGGCGTCCTCCGGCGCATCGATCACCGCCAGCGGCAGGCCGATCTCGTTGTTGCGGTTGCCCGGGTTGGCATACACCACGGCGCCGCGTTCGCGCGCGACCTGCTCCAGGATCGCCAGCAGCAGGGCCTTGACGCTGGTCTTGCCGTTGCTGCCGGTGATGGCGAACACCGCGGCGCTGCGGTCGCGCTGCATGCCGGCCGCGATGCGGCCCAGCGCATGTTCGCTGTCGCCGACCACGATCTGCGGCACGGCCACCTCGAGCAGGCGTTCGACCAGCATCGCGCTGGCCCCGCGAGCCACCGCGTCGGCGGCGAAGTCATGCCCGTCGAAACGCTCGCCGCGCAGGGCGACGTACAGGCTTCCCGGCGCCAGGGTACGGGTGTCGTTGCTGATGGCGTCGATGGCGGTGTCGTCGCCATGGATCTCGCCACCGGCCCAATGCGCGATCAGCGACAGCGGAGTGCGCTTCATCGTGCGCCCTCCTGTCGCTGCGCCAGCACGCGGGCCGCCACCTCGGTGTCGTTGAACGGATGCTGCACGCCGTTGATTTCCTGGTAGGGCTCATGGCCCTTGCCGGCGATCAGCACGATGTCGCCCTCGCCCGCCTGGGCGATCGCGGTGGCGATGGCCGCGGCGCGGTCGCGCTGCACGGTCACGGCCGCCGGGTTCGCCAGCCCGGCCAGGATGTCGGCGACGATGGCATCGCCGTCTTCGCCGCGCGGGTTGTCGTCGGTGACCACCACGCCGTTTGCCAGGCGTTCTGCGATCGCCGCCATCTGCGGGCGCTTGCCCGTATCGCGTTCGCCGCCGCAGCCGAACACGCAGAACAGGCGGCCGGCCAGGTGGCCGTGCAGGCTGTCCAACGCCTGTTCGAGCGCGTCCGGGGTGTGCGCGTAGTCGATCACCACGGTCGGCTGCCCGCCCTCGCCGCCCAGGCGGTTCATGCGCCCGGCGATCGGCTGCAGCTGCGACAGCAGGTGGGCGATGGCCGCCGGCGCGTGCCCGAGCGCGAACAGCGCGCCGGCCACGGCCAGCAGGTTGTCCACGTTGAAGCGGCCGAGCAGCGGCGACTGCACCGGGTGGCGAGCGCCGTCCACGACCAGGTCGAAGGCAATGCCGCGCCCGTCCATGCGCAGCGAATCGGCACGCAGCGCGGCCTGCTGCGCGCCGCGCGAGCTGACCCCGATCTGGCGCACGCCCGGTGCGACGGTGCGCAGCAGTTCGCTGCCGAAGCTGTCGTCCAGGTTGACCACCGCCGCCTTCAGGCCCTCGCGGTGGAACAGCTTGGCCTTGGCCGCGCCGTAGCGGGCCATGTCGCCGTGGTAGTCGAGATGGTCGCGGGTGAGGTTGGTGAACACCGCCACGTCGTAATGCACGGCGTCGACACGGCCCTGGTCCAGCGCATGCGAGCTGACTTCCATGGCCACGGCAGCCGCGCCCTGGTCGCGCAGTTCGGCCAGCACCGCATGCATCTGCAGCACCAGCGGCGTCGTGAAACCGGTCGGCACCACGTGGCCGTACAGGCCCACGCCGAGCGTGCCGATGCTACCGCTGGGCGTGCCCAGCAGGTGCCAGGCCTGGACCAGCAGCTGCACGGTGGAGGTCTTGCCGTTGGTGCCGGTGACCCCGACCATGGTCATCGCGCGCGACGGATGCCCGTGGAACTGGTCGGCCATGCCGCCCATGCGCGCGCGCAGGCCGGGAACGGCAATGGCGTCGGCGGGGGCCGGCAGCTCCGCCGGGGCCGGCGGCTCGAACAGGATCGCGCCCGCACCCGCGGCGCGGGCCTGGTCGACGAAGCCCAGCCCGTGCGCGCCGAAGCCGGCGATGGCCACGAATGCATTGCCGGGGCGCACCGCGCGGCTGTCCAGCACCAGGCCGGTGATGGAGGGGTCGTGGCTCAGCACCACGTCGGGAAGCAACTGCGAAAGCAACATCATCTGGCTCATTGCGTGCCTCCCTGCGCGGGCGGCACCGGGGCGTGCGCGGTGGGCAGCGCGGCATCGAATTCGGCGGCGGCGTCCGGCGCGACCACGGCCTCGGCCGGCGGCGGGGTCGGCAGCGAGGACGCGGCGTGGCCCATCTTCCCCGACTGCTGGGCGACCAGCCAGGAATCGATGTCGTCCGGCGGCACGTCCATCAGGCGCAGCGCGCCTTCCATGACGTTGTGGAACACCGGGGCCGAGACCAGGCCGCCGTAGTACTTGCCGGCCTGCGGGTCGTTGATCACGATGACGGTGGCAAAGCGCGGATTGCTGGCCGGCACCACGCCGGCGAACAGCGCGTTGTAATGGCCGCGCTCATAGCCGCCGGGGCCGGCCTTGCGCGCGGTACCGGTCTTGCCGGCCACGTGGTAACCGAGCACGGCCGCCTGCTTGGCGCCGCCCTGGGTGACCACCGTTTCCATCATCGCCACCACTTCGCGGGCGACGTTTTCGTCGATGATCTGCTTGCCTTCGTTGCGCTGGCCCTTGACGAAGGTCGGCGCGATCAGCTTGCCGCCATTGCCCAGTGCCGAGTATGCCGTGGCGATCTGCAACGGGGTGACGTTCAGGCCGTAGCCGTAGGACATGGTGGTCTTGGAGGAGCCGCTCCAGCGCGCCGGGCGCGGGAACACGCCGGCCGATTCGCCAGGGAAGCCGCTGTGCGGGGACGAGCCGTAGCCGAAGCTGTGCACGTGGTCGTAGAACACCTGGTCGGGCATCTTCGCGGCAATCTTGGCCGCGCCGATGTTCGAACTGCGGGTGATCACGCCGGTGACGTTGAGCACGCCGTTGTTGCGCGGCACGTCCTTGATCGTATACCGGCCGATCGCCATGTAGCCCGGGTTGGTGTCGACCGTGGTGTCCTTGGTGACCACGCCGGACTGCAGCGCCGAGGCGATGGTCAACGGCTTCATGGTCGAACCCGGCTCGACCAGGTCGGTCACCGCGCGGTTGCGACGGGTGTCCGGCGCGGCGCCGCCCACCGAATTGGGGTTGTAGGTCGGCAGGTTGACCATGGCCAGCACTTCGCCGGTGGCCACGTCCATGATCACCATCGAACCGCCGGCGGCCTTGTTCTCGATCAGCGCGTTGCGCAGCTCCTTGAACGCCAGGAACTGGATGCGCCGGTCGATGCTCAGGGTCAGGTCCTTTCCCGGCTCGGCCGCGCGCAGCAGGTCGCTTTCAACCGTGTCGCCCTTGCGGTTGCGGATCACCCGCTTGGCGCCGGCCTTGCCGCGCAGCCATTCGTCGAACGCCAGTTCCAGACCTTCCTGGCCACGGTCGTCGATATTGGTGAAGCCGAGCACGTGCGCCATCGCTTCACCCTGCGGGTAGAAACGACGGAATTCGCGCTGCGAGGCTACGCCGGGGATCTTCAGCGCCACCACTTTCTCCGCGTCGTCCGGGTTGATCCGGCGGCGCAGGTACATGAATTCCTTGTCGGCCTTCTGGCTCAGCTTCGAGGTCAGCTCGTCCAGCGGCATGCCCAGTGCGGTGGCCAGCTCCGGAATGCGGTCGGGCGCGCGCATCAGTTCCTGCGGGTTGACCCAGATCGAGGCGACCGGGGTCGACACCGCCACCGGCTCGCCGTTGCGATCGGTGATCATGCCGCGCGAGGTGTTGATCGGCAGTTCGCGCAGGTAACGCGCTTCGCCCTGGCGCTGGTAGAAGTCGCTGTTGACCAGCTGCACGTAGGCGGCACGGCCGACCAGCGACACCGAGCACAGGCCCAGCGCCAGCCCGACCCACTTCAGGCGCTGGCGCAGGTTGAAGCTGTTGCGCGCACGGTTGCGGCCGGTCTTGTTCATGGCCGCACCACCACGACATCCGCCGCTTCAGGGAACTTCATGCCCAGCCGTTCGCGCGCCACGCGGTCGACCCGGGTGGCTTCGGCCAGGGTTGCCTGTTCCAGCTGCAGGCGGCCGAATTCAATGTTCAGTTCGTCGCGGGCACGCTCCACGCGCGACAGTTCGACGAAGGTCTGCCGATGGCGATGGCGCATGAACACCACACCGATCGCCGAGGCGATGGTGCAGGCCAGCAGCACGACCAGCAGCAGGCGGCTCATCCGGCCACCGCGCGCTTTTCGGCCACGCGCAGCACGGCGCTGCGCGAGCGGGGGTTGACCGCCAGCTCGTCGTCTTCGGCCTTGATCGCGCCCCCCACCAGGTCCAGGGTCGGCACGAACGCGGCCAGCTCGGGCAGGCGGCGGTTGCTCGGCGGCGCCTTGGCGTGGCGGTTCATGAACTGCTTGACGATGCGGTCTTCCAGCGAGTGGAAGCTGATCACCGCCAGCCGACCACCCGGCTTCAGCCGCGCCATGGCGGCGTCGAGCCCGGCCTCGAGATCGGCCAGTTCGCGGTTGATGTGGATGCGGATCGCCTGGAAGCTGCGCGTGGCCGGGTGGATCTTGTCCTTGCCACGCGGCATCACCGACGCGATCAGCTCGGCCAGTTCGGCGGTGCGGGTAAACGGCTGCCTGTCGCGGCGCGCGATGATCGCGCGTGCGATGCGGCGCCCCTGGCGTTCTTCGCCATAGGTCCAGAGCACATCCATCAGCTCGCGCTCTTCCACACGGTTGAGCCACTGCGCGGCGCTTTCGCCGCTGTCCGGGTCCATGCGCATGTCCAGCGGGCCGTCCTTGCCGAAGCTGAAACCGCGCTCGGCCACGTCCAGCTGCGGCGAGGACACACCGAGGTCGAACAGCACCCCGTCCAGGCCGTCGGCGGTTGCGCTCCAGTGCAGCAGGTCGGCGAAGCTGCCACGGAAGATCGAGACACGCGGGTCCGGCGCGAAATCGCGCTCGGCTACCGCGATTGCCTCCGGATCCTTGTCCATGACCAGCAGCCGGCCTCCAGGACCGAGTTGCTCGAGCACGCCGCGGGCGTGACCGCCGCGACCGAACGTGCCATCGAGATACGTTCCGTTTTCGATCACCTTCAGGCCGTCCAGGACCTGCGTGTACAGCACCGGCAGATGGCCCGCCGGCGACTGCGACACCGGAAGGTGACCGGCCTGCGCGCCTCCGCGCACCCGGGCACCCCGGGTCACAACTTCAGGTCGAGCAACCCATCGCCCAGATCCTCGTCAGACAACGTCTGCTGGATCAGTGCGCGATGAGCCTGCTCGCTCCACAATTCGAATTTGTCGCCCATGCCGAGCAACACCGCCTTCTTTTCAATGCCAACAGCGTTGCGGTGGCTTGCCGGAATACTGATGCGGCCGTTGCCATCCAGCTCCAGATGCGCGGCCGAACCGACCAGCTTCTGTTGCAGCAGTCGCACGACGCGCTGTGTGTTGGGCTTGGCCATGACGTCGTCGCGGACCCGTTCCCACTCCGCCTCGGCATACAGCCACAGGCAGCCGGACTCGAACGGGTTGTAGGTCAGGACCAGGCGGTTGTTGCTCACGCGCGCGACCAGATCGCGATGCGCGGTCGGAACCGCCATGCGCCCTTTGTCGTCAACTGTGATGGCCGTCTCGCCCTGAAACACGACGCGTGCACCTTTCCTTCGCCCGGTGAAACATTGAACCACGAAAAACCACAAAAAACCCGGTTTTCCCTCCGTTGCCCACCTTAGCAGCGGCGATGGGGTTGTCAACAGTTTTGCGAGGCGGAAATCACCTTGGACATCAAGGGCTTGCAGCAATGTTTAGAGACTTGTTCAAGGCTTATCCACAAGTTGCTGTTTCGTCTCAATTTTTGAGATTGGGTCGAAGTTCAGGCCTGTGTAGACCGCGTGAAACATCGCCACGCATTCAGTCCGCGCGAGGTCGCGAGACGGCGGTCGCTGCGCAGATTCGGCACAATGCGTGGCATGTGTCTGCTCACCCTGGCCTGGAAGGTCCACCCCCGCTGGCAGTTGCTGATGGCCGGCAACCGCGATGAATTCCACCAGCGTCCGACCGCAGCGCTGTCCGCCTGGGCGGCGCCCGACCTGGGCGTCCTGGCCGGCCGCGACCTGCGCTCGGGCGGTACCTGGGCTGGCGTCGGCGCCGACGGCCGCATGGCGGTGGTGACCAACGTACGCGATCCGTTGGCGCGGCAGACCGGTCCATCGCGCGGTGCGCTGGTCGCCGACTACCTGCGCGCGAGCACGCCGGCCGACCGCTTCGCCGACACGCTGGCAGGAGATGCGGCAGCCTTCGCCCCGTTCAACCTGCTGCTGGCCGACCGCCACAGCTGCCAGTTCCTGGGCAACCACCCGCTGCTGCGGCAGACGCTGGCGCCGGGCATCCATGGCATGTCCAACGGTCCGCTGGACGCACCGTGGCCGAAGACGCAGGCGCTCAATGCGGCCCTGCAGGCCTGGATCGACGCCGGCCGCGACGACCTCGCGCCCCTGTGGGCGGCGTTGGCCGACGAAAGCCGGGCCGACGACAGCACCCTGCCCGACACCGGGATTGGCCTGGAGCGCGAGCGCTGGCTGTCCTCGGCGTTCATCCGCAGCCCCGACTACGGCACCCGTGCCAGCACCGTGATCGCGCTGGACGCGGGCGGCCAGGGCTTCATCCGCGAGCGTCGCTTCGACCCCGCTGGCGCGTGCATCGGCGAAACCGCGCTCGGCGTGGGTCCGTCCGCGCCGGGGCCGATTCCCGCTGCAGGGTAAACGCCGCGCACGTGCCGGCCCGACCGGCGCATCCATCCACGCGCCCACGCGCTCTTTTCCGGTACCGGCGCCAACGCGCCGCTGGCGCCCTGCGCCCCACCCTGACCGGAACCCCCTGATGAAGCGCCGACTGACCCTGCTCCTCGCCACCCATGCCTTGACCCTCGCCGCCGGCTTCGGCGCGGGCGTGTACCTGCTGCCGATCCTGACCGCACCCGATGGGCCAAACGCTGCGGTGGTAGCGCAGGCCATGGCCAACAGCGAACACAGCGCCCGCTTCGAACGCGGCCTGAAAGGCAGCGATCCGGTGCACTGGGCCGACGGCAAGGTCGGCGTCAGCGCGATGCAGATCGCCTTCGACGGCCGCATGGCGCCCGGTCCCGACTACAAGGTGTACCTGGCGCGGGAGTTCGTGGACAACCGCAGCGATTTCCTGCGCATCAAGCAGGACGCCCAGCTGATCGGCGACGTAAAGACCTTCGACCGCTTCCTGCTCGACGTCCCCGCCGACGTGGACGTGGAGGCCTACACCACCGTCGTGGTCTGGTGCGAAGCCTTCTCGCAGTTCATTTCGGCAGCGCAGTACCGCATGTACGCCGACCCTGACCGGTGACGACCGTTGGTCGTCACGTCTTGGGGCCCCAGACCTCCGCTCGGCGGATTCCTGGGCCTTTTCGCCGTCTGCGAAAAAAGTGGCAGAGCCGGCCGATAAGCCGGGTTTTGTCGTGGACAGTCATTCTTCTAGGCGCCACGTCACCGTGGCGCTCAAGCAACCTACCCGGTCCCGACGCGGGCCGCGCCATGAGGACCCTATTTGGTCTTGCTCCAGATGGGGTTTGCCGTGCCGGTCTGTTGCCAGACTCGCGGTGCGCTCTTACCGCACCATTTCACCCTTACCGGCTCCCCGGAGGGAACGTAGGCGGTATCTTTCTGTTGCACTTTCCGTCGGCTCGCGCCGCCCAGGCGTTACCTGGCATCTTGCCCTGCGGAGCCCGGACTTTCCTCGGCATTCCCGAAGGAATGACGCGACTGCCTGGCCGACTCTGCCATGCGTAGTCTATCAGCTCATCCGCCGTACAACGCTTTTCGCGGGGCGCCGGTGAGTTCGGCGGCCAGTTTCGCCGCGGTTGAAGGCGGCAGGTGCTCGCTGAGCTTGGCGTACAGGCGACGGCCCTGGGCGAGCTGGGCCTCTTCGTCATTGGCGGCGCCTTGGACCATCACCACGAATTCGCCCTTGCGCTGGTTCTCGTCGGCTTCGACCTGGCGCAGCAGGCTGGCCAGGTCGCCATCGAGGACGGTCTCGAACAGCTTGGTGAGTTCGCGGGCCAGCACCGCAGGCCGCTCCGGGCCGAATGCGGCAACCATGTCGGCGAGCGACTCCGCGATGCGGTGTGAGGATTCGTAGAACACCAGGGTACGGGTTTCCCCTGCCAGCCCCTGCAGGCGCTCGCGGCGCCCCGACCCCTTGGCCGGCAGGAAGCCCTCGAAGGTGAAGCGGTCGCTGGGCAGGCCGGCCACGCTGAGCGCGGCGATGGCCGCGCAGGCGCCCGGCACCGGGCTGACCCGGATGCCGGCCGCGCGCGCGGCGCGTACCAGCCGGTAGCCGGGGTCGCTCACCAGCGGGGTGCCCGCGTCGCTGACCAGGGCCAACGATTCGCCGGCCTGCAGGCGGGCCACGATGCGCTGCGCCAGCACCTCCTCGTTGTGGTCATGCAGGGCCACCAGCGGCTGCTGGATGCCGAAATGGGCCAGCAGCTGGCCGCTGCGGCGGGTGTCCTCGGCGCAGATCGCGGCCACCGAACGCAGCACGTCCTGCGCGCGCGGGGTCAGGTCGGCAAGGTTGCCGATCGGGGTGGCAACGACATACAGCGTGGGGACAGCACTCATCGCAACGGCACTCGCAGGTCAAGGGTAGAATCCTAACGTGTACGAGACCCCATCGAATGGACCTGATCATGAACAAGCCCGCCGCACGGATCTCCGCCCTGTCGTTGTCGCTGCTGCTGCTCGCCGGCTGCGCTACGACCAGCCTGACCAGCGCCCCGGAGTCGCCGGCGCAGAGCCAGGCGCTGGCGCTGATCGATCAGGGCAAGCCGCGTGAGGCCGCGGTGCAGCTGGAGGCCCTGGCCAACACGCTGCGCGGCAATGCGCGCAGCGCCGCGCTCGCCGATGCGGCGTTTGCCTGGCACGACGCCGGCGATGCGGCGCGCGCCCGCACCCTGCTGGCCCAGGTCAACGCACGCCAGCTCAGCGGCGCCAGCCTGCAGCGCTTCCACCTCACCAGCGCCGAACTGGCGCTGGCCGACAAGCAGCCGGCACAGGCACTGGGTTTCCTGAAGGAATCCTCCGACACCGTCGTCGCGCCGCTGCGCACGCGCTGGCAGCTGGCCCGCGCCAACGCGCTGCAGGCCACTGGGGATGTGGTCGGTGCCGCCACCGAGCGCGCCCGCGCCCACGCCGCGCTCAGTGGCCAGGCGCGCGCGGACAACCAGCAGGCCATCGCCGGCCTGCTCGGCAGCCTGGACGATGCCACCCTGCGCACGCGCGCCGCCGCGCTGCCGGCCAACGAACCGTTGTACAACTTCGCCGGCCGCGCGCTGATCGCCCGTGGCCTGCCGCTGCCGCGCCCGTTCGACCGCGATGGCGTGGCCCAGTTCGACACCAGCAAGCGGCCACCGGCGATGGCCGATGGGTACCGCCCGCCGGTGCGGATGGCGGTGCTGCTGCCGCTCAGCGGACGCCTGGCCACCGCCGCCCAGCCGGTGCGCGATGGCCTGCTCAGTGGCTACTACGGTGAAGGCCGGCAGCGTCCGGAGATCCAGTTCATCGACACCGCCGGCACCCCGACCGGCGCCATGGCCGCCTATGACAAGGCGGTCGCCGCAGGCGCGGACTTCATCGTCGGCCCGCTCGGCCGCGACGAGGTGGACGCGGTGTTCGGCCGCGCCGACCTGCCGGTACCGGTGCTGGCACTGAACCGTGGCAAGAGCAGCCCGCCGGCCGGCAGCGCCGGCTTCTCGCTGGCACCGGAGGACGACGGCATCATCGCCGCCGAATTCCTGCGCAGCCGCGAACGCAGCAAGGTGCTGGTGGTGCACAGCAATGACGACAACGGCCGCCGCACCGCCGCCGCCTTCCGTGAGCGCTTCACCCAGCGCGGCGGCCAGGTGCTGGCCACGCTGGGCGTGAACGACACGGTCGGCGACATCGGCGCGCAGGTCCGCGCCGCCGGTGCGGTCGATGGCGTGCTGCTGGCGGTGAAGGCCCCGCAGGCGCGCGCGCTGGCACCGCAGCTGGCCTTGGCCGGTGTCGGTGGTGCCACCCGCGTGGGCACCTCGCAGCTCACCTTGGGCACCGGCAAGCCGGAAGAAGACATGGCCCTGGACGGCATCGTCTACCCGAACGAAGCCTGGAACGTGCGCGGCGTGGCCGGCCTGCCGTCGGCGGCCACCACCGCACAGATCCTGCCGACCGCACGCGGCGCGGCCGGGCGCCTGTTCGCCTTCGGCTTCGACGCCTGGAAGATCAGCGCCTACCTGGACAAGGTCGCCAACGAGGGCGGCCTGGCCGGCGCCACCGGCACGCTGTTCCTGGACAGCAATGGCAACGTGCTGCGGGTTCCGGCCTGGTCGACCTTCAGCGGTGGCCGACCGATGCCGGTGGCCAGCAGCAACTGAGCGCGGTGCCCAGCGCACGTGCACAGCGGGGCGCCGCGGTGGAAACCGCCGCGCTTGGCCACCTGCGCAGCGCCGGGCTGAGCCCGCTCGCCCGCAACGTGCGTTACAAGGGCGGCGAGCTGGACCTGGTGATGCGCGATGGCGGCACCACGGTGTTCGTCGAGGTGCGCTACCGCGCCGATGCCCGCTACGGCGGCGGTGCGGCCTCGGTGGACCTGCGCAAGCGGCGCAAGCTGGTGCTGGCGGCACGCCTGTTCCTGTTGTCGCACCCGGAGCTGGCGCAGCAGCCGTGCCGGTTCGACGTGGTCGAGGCCAGTGGCGAACCGCCCCGGCTGAACTGGTTGCGCGATGCGTTCCGGCTGGAAGATTGCGGTTTTGTTTGATCATCTGGACGGCCGGCCAACGGCCGGCGCTACCGGGAACCTGTAATGACCATGACCTTGCCTGCCGCGTTTTCAGCGACCCTGCTCACCCTGCTGGGTGAGGACGGCTGGCGCACCGATGCCGCCGCGCTGGCCGCACATGCGCAGGACAATTCGTGGCGGCATGCATTGCCCGATGGCGTGGCCCTGCCGCGTGACCGCGACCAGGTGTTGCAGATCGTGCGCGCCTGCCGCGCGCATGGCGTGCCGGTGGTGGCACGGGGCGCGGGCACCGGCACCACCGGGGCGGCGGTACCGGTCAACGGCAGCATCGTGCTGTCGTTCGCGCGCATGAACCGCATCCTCGACATCCAGCCGGGCAACCGCTGCGCGGTGGTGGAGCCGGGCGTGCTCAACGGCGACCTGCAGCACGCGCTGGCCACACATGGCCTGTTCTGGGCACCGGATCCCTCCAGTGCCGACATCTGCAGCATCGGCGGCAACCTGGCCTGCAACGCCGGCGGCCCGCGCGCGGTGAAGTACGGCACCAGCCGCGACAACGTGCTCGGCCTGGTGGCGGTCACCGGCGCCGGCGAGCTGATCCAGTGCGGCGGCGCCTACACCAAGGACGCCACCGGCTATGACCTGACCCACCTGCTGGTCGGCAGCGAAGGCACGCTGGCGCTGATCGTGGAAGCCACGTTGAAGCTGACCCCGCTGCCGGTGACCCAAGCCGGCCTGCGCGTGCTCTACCGCGATGCCGATGCGGCCGCCGCAGGCGTGTCGCGGCTGATGGCGCAGCCGGTGGTACCGACCCGGCTGGAGTTCATGGACGCACGCAGCCTGGAACTGCTGCGCCGCAATGGCGCGGAGGTTCCCGAGGCTGGCGCGATGCTGCTGGTGGAAGCCGACGGCGACCACGACACCCTGCCCTACCTGCTGCAGGCCCTGGCTACGGCCGCCGAAGGCGACGGCATGCTGGCGCTGGACGTGGCGATGGAAGGCAGCGCGCGCGAGACGCTGTGGGCAGCGCGCAAGGCGCTGTCGCCGGCGCTGCGCAGCATCGCACCGGGCAAGATCAATGAAGACGTGGTGGTACCGGTGTCACGCATCCCCGACCTGGTCGCCGGGGTGCAGGCGCTGGCGCAGCAGTACGCATTGACCATCGTCACCTTCGGCCACGCCGGCAACGGCAACCTGCACGTCAACATCCTCTACCACCCTGACGATGCCGACGAAAACGCACGCGCCCACGCCGCGCTGCCACGGATCTTCGCGCTGACCCTGGAACTGGGCGGTACGCTGTCGGGCGAGCACGGGATCGGCCTGGCCAAGCGCGATTTCATGGCGCAGGCGTTCACCCCGGCCACCCTGGCCGCGATGCGCGCGATCAAGCACGCAATGGATCCTGACGGGATCCTCAATCCGGGCAAGGTATTGCCGCCGGCGTGATGCACGGCGCACGTGTGTGCGCCATACCCGACGCTGCCACCGCCGCTTTCGGCGCGTAAACGAGCGGACCCCGCGTCCCCCGCAGCGGCCGCGTGCGCGTTTGCAACTCTTTGCATGGGTCCCCCGCGATGGGCTGCGCATCCTTGTCGCCCGTTGGACAACCGCCGCGATACTCGATCCCCGCATGACGAATCTTTCCGCCGGCGCGCGTCGCCGCATTCCCGCACTGCGTCCGCTCGTTGGTGGACTGGCAGTGGCCATGGCCAGCCTGGCCGCCGCACCGCTCGCGGCAGGTGAACTGGACAATGTCTTCCATGAGGTCGTGTACGGCGACGCCAGGGAAATGTGGACACTGACCAACCGCGCGGAACTGCGTGTCAACGGCGGCAACGCCTACAGCATCCGCGCAACGGACGGGAGCCTGGCCATGCTGCTCAACGCCCATGTGGAACGTGGGCCTTCCGAGTATGCGGCCATTACCCTGCGCAGTGGCTCGCAGCTGCTGGCCAGTTACTCGCGCATCGACAACGCGGGTATCGATATGTGGGGCGGCTCCCGGGTGTCCCTGCACTACAGCGCGCTGACCGTAGGCGAGGAGACCCCGGAGTCCGTCAACACGATGGGCATCGTCATGCTCAACCGCGACGACCATGCCCTTGTCACGCTCGACGCCAGTGTCATTCGCGTGATGGACCGACCTGACCAGCCGCACTACGCCACCGGCATCGGCATCCGCCAGGGCGCAGGTCACGTCGCGCTGGGCAACGGCTCGCACATCGACGCCGGCAACGTGGGCGTGATGCTGCACGACAACGCGGACGATGCCAGCCTGGTGGTGGACGCCTCTACGATCCAGTCCGGCCGCGGCGCGGCGATCGAGGTGCACAACGCGCAGCATACCTATGACGTGCGCATCGCCAATGGTGCGCGGCTTACCGGCGGCGACGGCCACCTGCTGCGCGTGTACAACTCACCGGTCGAGACCCGGGCCGGCCGGCCGCAGGTGAATGTCGTGGTCGACAACGCCCGCCTGCAGGGCGACATCCGCCTGGAGGACAGCGCCGCCGGTGCGCGCATCGACCTGCTGCTGCAGAACGATGCACGCATCGAAGGCCGGTTTGCCCAGGTGTCTTCCGTGCAGCTCGGCACCGGCAGCAGCTGGCTGCTCACCGGCGACAGCAGTGTCGGTCGCCTGCAGCTGGACAGCCGCGGCACGTTGGCGCTGGGCGACGGCACGCACTTCAACACGCTGTCGGTCGACGAGTTCGTCGGCAACGGCGGCACCGTGTTCTTCAACACCGTGCTGGGCGACGACCGCACCCCGACCGACCACTTGCGCATCGCCGGCGACGCCACCGGCCAAGCCTGGGTGCGCGTGCTCAACGCAGGCGGTGCCGGTGCCAGGACCGACGAGGGCATCGAGCTCATCCATGTGGGCGGCACCTCCAGCGCCGTGTTCGATCTGGTCGGCCGTGCCGTCGGCGGTCAGTACGATTATTTCCTGTTCAAGGGCGGCGACGGCAGCTGGTATCTGCGTTCGCAGGCGGCCGCGCCGGACCCGTGCGACGCCGATCCCGGCCTGCCGCAGTGCAACCCGGTGGATCCAGTTGACCCCGTTGACCCGGTTGATCCGGTCGATCCTGTCGATCCTGTCGATCCTGTCGATCCAGTCGATCCGGTCGATCCAGTCGATCCGGTCGATCCGGTCGATCCCGTCGATCCCGTCGATCCCGTCGATCCGGTCGATCCGGTCGATCCAGTCGATCCCGTTGACCCGGCAGAGCCGGCAGACCCGGTCGAGCCGGTCGAGCCGGCCGATCCGGCCGATCCGGTCGCGCCGCCGCCCGTCCTGCGCCCGGAAACCGGCGCCTATCTGGCCAATCAGTTCGCGCTGCACCACCTGCTGCGTCACGGCGCACGCGACCGCACCCCAGCCGGCGCTGAGGGCACCCGTAGCTGGGCGGCGGTGGACAGCCGCCACAGCCGCCTGCCCTCGGTCGCAGACCAGATCGAGCTGACCGTCGACCGGTCGCGACTGCAGCTGGGCACGGACATCGCCGCGTTTGCCGAGCACGGCCGGGTCGGCGTGATGCTCACCGCGGCGCGCTCGCAGGCGCGCTCGCGCTCGTCCATCACCGGCTACAGCGCCCGCGGCACGGTGGTCGGCGGCGCGGCGGGCGCCTACGCCCAGTGGGACAACGAGGCGGTGTTCGTGGACGCCTCGGTGCAGCACGGCCGCTTCGCCAACCGGGTCGAGGGCGATGGGCTCGCCATCGAACGCTACGACGCCACCGTGCTGCAATCCTCGCTGGAAGCGGGCTATCGGATCCGCGTGGGCCAGCTGGGCCGCATGGCGCTGGGCCTGCAACCCGAACTGCAGCTGATCCATACCGATGCGTCCACAGACCTGCACCGCGAGGCCAACGGCACCCAGGTGCGCAGCCTGGGCAACGCCGGGCTGTCCGGACGACTCGGCCTGCGCCTGCAGGGCGAGGCGGTCGCGGGCGGCGTGCGCCAGGCACGGCCCTACCTGGCCGCCAACTGGTACCGCGAAGGCAGCCTTGGCGGCGTGGCGTTCGACGGTGAAGCGCTGGGCGCCAGCACGCCGCGCGACCGCTACGCGCTCGATGCCGGCGCGCAGGCGGAATGGCGCAACGGCGTGTCCGCGTGGGGCGGCGTCGGCGTCATGCGAGGGGACGGCGGCTTCCGCGAACGCGGCGCGCGCCTGGGCCTTGCGTATCGCTGGTAGTCCGCGCTACAGCTCGGTGAAGTGCTCGTAGCCCTGCGGGCCCGGGGTGTCGCTGCCGGTGGTGACGCCCTGGCCCGCGACCACCTCGCCGATGCGGGTCAAGGGCAACGCCAGCCGCAGCGCGACCGCCTCGATGGCGGCGCGTTGCGTCGCCGCGGCGGTGAAACAGAGCTCGTAGTCATCGCCGCCGCGCAGGGCGGCCTCGCGCGCGTGGGTCAGCCCCACCCGCGCCCGGGCGGCAGCCGACACCGGCAGTCGGTCGGGATCGAGACGGGCCGCGACGCCACTGCGTTCGCAGATGTGGCCCAGGTCGGCCAACAGGCCATCGGAAACATCGACGGCGGCATGCGCCAGCCCGACCAGCGCGCGCCCCAGCGCCACCCGCGGCGTAGGCCGCGCCAGGCGCAGGCGCAGGGTCTCGACCTGCGCGTCGTCCGCGGCCGCGCGGATGTCCAGCGTGCCGCCCTGCCAGGCCCGCAATGCCACTGCGGCATCGCCGAGCGTGCCGCTGACCCATACATCGTCGCCCACCTGCGCGCCATCGCGGCGCAATGCGGTGCCCGCCGCTACCTGCCCCATCGCCGTGACCGACAACGACAACGGACCCCGGGTAGTGTCGCCGCCGATCAGCACGATGTCGTGGGCATCGGCCAGGGCGAAAAAGCCATCGGCGAACGCATCCACCCAGGCCGGATCGGCGCCGGGCAACGACAGCGCCAGCACGCACCACGACGGGCGTGCGCCCATCGAGGCCAGGTCGGACAGGTTGACCGCCAGGGTTTTCCAGCCGATGTCATAGGCCGGGGTTTCGGCCGGAAAGTGCACGCCGCTGTTGAGCGTGTCGGCGGTCACCACCAGCTGCTCGCCGGCGCGCGGCTGCAGCAGCGCGGCATCGTCGCCGATGCCGAGCACCACATCGGCCCGCGCACGGGTGCGCGCGGCGATGCGTTCGATCAGGGAAAATTCGGCGAGGGACATGCGCGCGCCCGGGCCGGGGCTCAGCCCCCGCTTTCGGCCTTGCGCCACTCGACGGCGGCACGGTCGAGCACGCCATTGACATAGGTGTGGCCGTGTTCGGAACCGAAGCGCTTGGTCGACTCGATCGCTTCGTTGATCACCACGCGGTACGGCACGTCGATGCGGTAGCGCAGTTCGTAGGCGGCCACGCGCAGTGCGGCACGTTCGATCGCGTCGACTTCGTCGATGCTGCGATCCACGAACGGCTCCAGCGCCTCGTCCAGGTCCTTTCGGTGGTCGAGCACGCCATGCACCAGCGCTTCGAAATAGGCCAGGTCGGCGATTTCTCGGGCCTGTTCGTGGGCGAACTGGGCGATCACCGACTGCGCGTTGCCGCCGGAGATCTGCCAGGCATAGATGGCCTGCAGGGCACGACGGCGCGCGCGCGAGCGGTGCACCGGGTCGATGCCATCACGGCGGACCGGCTTGCCGGACGGCTTGCCCGGGTTTGACTTGTTCACGGCAACTGCTCCAGAAGATTGACCATTTCCAACGCCGTCAGTGCGGCTTCTTCGCCCTTGTTGCCGTGGCTGCCACCGGCACGGGCCTCGGCATCCTCGGCACGCTCGACCGCCAGCACGCCATTGAGCACCGGCACGCCGAAGTCCAGCTGGACGCGCATCAGGCCTTCGGCGCAGCCATCGGCGACGTGTTCGTAGTGGCGGGTGTCGCCGCGGATCACGCAGCCCAGGGCGATGATCGCGGCATGTTCATGCGCGGCGGCCAGGCGCGCAGCGACCAGCGGCAGCTCCCACGCACCGGGGACGCGGATCACGTCGATGGCGGTTTCGTCGATGCCGTTGCCGGCCAGGCTCTGCCGCGCACCGGCCACCAGCACATCGGTGATGCGGGCGTTCCAGCGGCTGGCGAGGATGGCGAAACGGCCCTTTTCCGGTGTCCGGAGATCGCCTTCGTAATGGCTCATGATCGGCAGGTTATTCAATAAAGAGGGACATTCTACCGTAGAGCCAGGCCCTGCCTGGCTTTGCGGACGACTCCGGACCGCGCAGCCACGCAGGGCGTGGCTCTACGGCGATCCGTTCGGGTCATGGCGTGACCGTCTCGACGACTTCCAGGCCGTAGCCGGCCAGGCCGATCTGGCGCCGCGGGGTGCCGAGCACGCGCAGCTTGCCCAGGCCGAGGTCGGACAGGATCTGGGCGCCGGCGCCGTTGCGGCGCCACTGGCTGACGTCCTTGTCCTTGCCCGGCACGACCGGCTGCGGCTGCTGGCGCAGGCGGGCCAGCAGGCTGTTGCTGTCGCGCGGCGCCGACAGCACCACCATCACCCCGCGTTCGGCGGCCGCGATGGCGCGCAGGGCGTCGGTGGAAGCCACGCCGAAATCGTCGCGACGCCAGTGCAGCAGGTCGGCCAGCGGGTTCTCCACCTGCACCCGGACCAGGGTCGGTTCGGTGTCCGGGGTGCCGCGGACCAGGGCGAAATGCAGGTCGTGGGCGATCCGGTCGCGGTAGGTGACCAGCTTGAACGGGCCGAATTCGGTGTCGATGTCACGCTCGTCGACGCGCTCGACGGTCTTTTCGGTGGCCAGCCGGTAGGCGATCAGGTCGGCGATCGAGCCCATCTTCAGGCCATGCTCGCGCGCGAACACTTCCAGCTCCGGGCGGCGCGCCATGCTGCCGTCGGGGTTGAGGATCTCCACCAGCACGCCGGCCGGTTCCAGTCCGGCCAGCATGGCCAGGTCGACGCCGGCTTCGGTGTGGCCGGCACGGGTGAGCACCCCGCCCGGCTGGGCGATCAGCGGGAAGATGTGGCCCGGCTGGTGCAGGTCGGCCGGTTTGGCGTCCGGCTTCACCGCGGTGCGGATGGTATGCGCACGGTCATAGGCGGAAATGCCGGTGGTGACGCCCTCGGCGGCTTCGATGCTGACCGTGAAGTTGGTCTGGAACTGCGCCGTATTGGCCTGCACCATCGGCGCCAGGCCGAGGTCGGCGGCGCGCTCGCGGGTCAGCGGCAGGCACACCAGGCCACGGCCATGGGTGACCATGAAGTTGATGTCCGACGGCTTGACCAGCTCGGCGGCCATGATCAGGTCGCCTTCGTTCTCGCGGTCTTCGTCGTCGACGATGACCACCATGCGGCCGAGGCGGATGTCCTCGAGGATGTCGGGGATGGGGGCGAAATTCATGCGGATGCTCCCTGCGCGAGGGCGCCCTGCCCGGTGGGCTGCCGACCGTCGGCCGGCAGGCCGACCAGGCGCTCCACATAGCGGGCGACCAGGTCGATCTCGAGATTGACCGCGCTGCCCACGCCGGTGGCGGCGAAGGCGGTATGGGCCACGGTATGCGGGATAAGCGCGACCTCGAAGCCGACATCATCGACCTCGTTGACGGTCAGGCTGACCCCGTCGACGCAGATCGAGCCCTTCCTGGCGATGTAACGCAGCAGTCCGGCCGGGGCGGCGAAGCGCCAGCGCTGGGCACGCGCGTCGTCGTGGATGGACAGGACCTGGCCAAGCCCGTCGACATGGCCGCTGACCAGGTGGCCGCCGAGGCGGTCGGTCGGGCGCATGGCACGCTCCAGGTTGATCACCGCGCCGGCGTCCAGCTGGCCCAGGGTGGTCAGGCCGAGCGTCTCGGTCGAGGCATCGGCCTGGAACGAGCTGGCGTCAAAGGCAACCACGGTCAGGCACACGCCGTTGATGGCGATGCTCTCGCCCATCTGCACGTGCCCGAACGGCAGGCTGCCGACATGGAAGGTGAAGCGGACGTCGCCGCCGAGGGGCTCGCGTGCAGCCAGTCGGCCGACGCCTTCGATGATTCCAGTAAACACTAACGTTCTCCGCGAAAAGTGAGCGAAAAACGCCGCAAGGCAAACAGGCGGGCGCAGGGCCATGCAGGCCCTGTAGCACCGTCTTCTTTCATCCGGACTATACCGTCGGCTCCGGCATCGGACCGGATCTGCTGACCTCCCGGCATGACCGGAAGCGCTCGCGGGCTCGTGCTTGCGCACCTACCGCCGGTGGGGAATCGCACCCCGCCCTGAAGACGTTTGTATACCGGCGAACCGGCGCGGCCATTGTAACAGCGCTGGCTGAGCGCTCGCTTTCTGTAAACAATTTGTTAAGATGCGCCCCGCGCGGCGATGACCGCCGCCCTGCCGCCCATGATGGGCCGGCTGAAACGGACCTCACTTTTTCCAAGGAATCGTCATGCGCAAGATGCTCGTCCTGGCTGCCGCGTTGCTGGCCGCCGCTCCTCTCGTGGCCTCTGCTGCGGAAAGCATGAGCTACACCTACGTCGAAGGCGGCTGGACCCAGCAGCAGATCAGCGTGCCGGGCAGCAACCCGAAGCTGGACGGCGGCTACATCCGTGGCTCGTTCGCCATTGCCGACCAGGTCAATGTGTTCGGCGGCTACAGCAGCACCTCCAAGACCTACCGCCTGGAAGATGCCGTCGGCGAATACCGCATCAAGAACACCATCGACCAGCCGGAGCTGGGCATCGGCTACCACATGCCGATGACCGACCGCCTGGACTTCACCGCCGACCTGGCCTGGACCCGCATCAACAACGAGGCCAAGTACGACGACGGCGTCTACAGCGAGACCGTGAAGGTCCACAGCAACGCCGCCCGCGGCGCGCTGGGCCTGCGTGGCAAGCCCTCGCGCGCCACCGAAGCCTGGCTGAAGGCCGGCTACCTCGACGGCAGCGACATGGACGGCGTGTGGATCGGCACGCTCGGCGGCCAGGTCAGCTTCAACCGCAACTGGGGCATCGTGGGCGAAGTGCAGTACTACGACGACGTGACCCAGTACTCGGTGGGCGTACGCGCCAGCTTCTGAGTTACCGATCGGGCTGCGTTCAACCGCGCCATGATCGACGGGCCCCGCAAGGGGCCCGTTTTTTTTTGCGGCGTCACGCCCGCAGCAACAGTCGCAGGTCCGCCCCCACCTGGCGCTGATCGACCACGCGCAGCCGCCGCTGCTGGTCCATGCGGGTGATGTCCATGCCGTCCAGCAGCGGCCGCCCCTGCTCGCCGAGCAGGATCGGTGCCTGGTACAGCAGCAGTTCGTCCACCAGCCCTGCCTTCAGCAACGCGCCGGACAGGACGGCGCCGGCTTCGGTATGCACTTCGTTGACGCCGCGTCCGGCAAGCAGGGCCAGCACCGCGCCCAGGTCGAGCCGGCCCTCGCGGCCGGGCACGCTGGCGAACCCGGCATCGGCGGCATCCGGCGCGCTGACCGCCGCATCATGCAGGTACAGGGTGGGCGCGCCGCCCTCGCGGACGCGTGCGCATTCCAGCGAGCGCAGCCGCGCATCCAGCACCACCCGCAGCGGCGGGACCACTTCGGTGTCGGCCAGGCGCACGGTCAGCTGCGGGTCGTCGGCCAGCACCGTGCCGGCCCCGGTCAGGATCGCGCCGGCGCGTGCGCGCCAGCGCTGCACGTCCTCGCGGGCGGCCTCACCGGTGATCCACTTCGAGCTGCCATCGGCCATCGCCGTGCGCCCGTCCAGGCTGGCGGCCAGCTTGACCCGCACCCAGGGCCGGCCGCGCTCGACGCGCGAGAGGAAGCCGAGGTTGAGCTCACGCGCCTGCGTGGCCATCAGGCCTTCGGCGACCTCGATGCCGGCGTCGCGCAGCAGCGCGAAGCCGCCGCCATCGACCTTGGGGAACGGGTCGCGCATGGCCGCGACCACCCGCGCCACGCCGGCCTCGATCAGGGCCAGCGCGCACGGCGGGGTGCGTCCGTGGTGGGCGCAGGGCTCGAGGGTGACGTAGGCGGTGGCGCCACGCGCCTCGGCGCCGGCCTGGCGCAGCGCGAACACTTCGGCATGCGGGCCGCCGGTGCGCTGGTGCCAGCCCTCGCCGACCACGCGGTCGTGGTGCGCGATCACGCAGCCGACCACGGGGTTGGGACGGGTAGTGAAGCGCCCGCGTTCGGCCAGGCGCAGTGCGCGCGCCATGTGCAGGTGGTCGAGCGTGGAGAAATCAGTCATGCGGGCATGGTAACGCCACGGCGACCGGCGGGGCGTAGAGCGGGGCTCTGCCCCGCTGCTTTTCTACGTAGCGGGGCAGAGCCCCGTCAGCGGGGCAGAGCCCCGCTCTACCCCTTCTTTTTCTTGGTCAGGGCGATGACGTCGCCCAGCAGCTGCAGCTGTTCGGTGCTTGAGGGCAGCTCGCGTTCGAGCTTCTCGATCTCCTCGCGGAAATCGGCCACGTCCTCGAAGCTGCGGTAGACCGACGCAAACCGAACGTAGGCGACGTGGTCGAGCTTACGCAGCTCGTTCATCACGAACTCGCCGACCTTGATCGAGGGGATTTCGCGTTCGCCGCACATGCGCAGCTGCTGCATCACCGCGCGCACCGCCAGTTCGATCTTGTCTTCGGGGACCGGGCGCTTCTGCAGCGCGCGGTCGAAGCCGACCCGCAGCTTGCGCGCATCGAACTGCTCGCGGCTGCCATCGCTCTTGACGATCGCCGGCAGCTTCAATTCGATGGTTTCCAGCGTGCTGAAGCGCTCGTTGCAGGCCTCGCACTCACGCCGACGGCGGATCGTCGCACCGTCTTCGGAGACGCGCGAGTCGATCACCCGGGTATCGGCATGCTGGCAGAACGGACAGTACATGGAACGCCTTGCATCAGGAAAACGTCATGCCGTGGTCACGGCAGCGTCGCAACGGTACCTGAGAAGACCCCTGCGTACAAATCGGGATGTGGTTCATGGTTCCTGGCAGCGGCGCCGGACGCCGCTGCCAGGGGCCCGGATTACCCGTAGACCGGGTACCGGCGGCACTGCGCGCTGACCGCGTCACGGACGCGGGCGATCACGGCCTCGTCGGCGGGGGCGTCGAGCACGTCGGCAATCAGGTTGGCCAGTTCGACACAGTCCTGCTCGGTGTAGCCGCGGGTGGTCACGGCCGGGGTGCCCAGGCGCAGGCCGGAGGTCACGAACGGCGAACGCGGGTCGTTCGGCACCGAATTCTTGTTGACGGTGATGTGGGCCTTGCCCAGCGCGGCTTCCGCGTCCTTGCCGGACACGTCCTTGCCGATCATGTCGACCAGCATCAGGTGGTTTTCGGTGCCGCCGGAGACGATCTTGTAGCCGCGCGCGATCAGCGTGGTGGCCATCGCCTGGGCATTCTTCACCACCTGCTGCTGGTAGGCCTTGAAGCCGGGCTCCAGCGCTTCCTTGAAGGCCACGGCCTTGGCGGCGATGACGTGCATCAGCGGACCGCCCTGGATGCCGGGGAACACGATCGACTGCAGCTTCTTTTCGATCTCTTCGCCAGCGCCCTTGGCGATGATGATGCCGCCGCGCGGGCCGCGCAGGGTCTTGTGGGTGGTCGAGGTGACCACGTGCGCATGCGGCAGCGGGCTGGGGTACACGCCGGCGGCGACCAGGCCGGCCACATGGGCCATGTCCACGAACAGGTAGGCGCCGACCTTGTCGGCGATGGCGCGGAAGCGCGCCCAGTCCACCACCTGCGAATACGCCGAGAAACCAGCCACGACCATCTTCGGCTTGTGCTCCACGGCCAGGCGCTCGACCTCGTCATAGTCGATCAGGCCCTGCTCGTTCACCCCGTACTGGACGGCGTTGAACAGCTTGCCCGACGCATTGACCTTGGCACCGTGGGTCAGGTGGCCGCCATGGGCCAGGCTCATGCCGAGGATGGTGTCGCCCGGCTGCAGCAGCGCGAAGTACACCGCCTGGTTGGCCTGGGAGCCGCTGTGCGGCTGCACGTTGGCGTAGTCGGCGTCGAACAGCTGCTTCAGGCGGTCGATCGCCAGCTGCTCGGCGATGTCGACGTATTCGCAACCACCGTAATAGCGCTTGCCCGGATAGCCTTCGGCGTACTTGTTGGTGAGCTGGCTGCCCTGCGCTTCCATCACGGCCGGGCTGGTGTAGTTCTCGCTGGCGATCAGCTCGACGTGGTCTTCCTGACGCTGGGTTTCGGCGGCGATGGCCTTGGCCAGTTCGGGATCGTAGGTTTCGATGCGGACGTCACGCGGGAACATCGCTTACTCCAGGCAGAAGGGGGGACAGCGGGCCCCTGATTGTAAGGCCGAACCCCGCCCGGAACGAAAAAGCGCGCCCGGAGGCGCGCTTTTTGGGGGTAAGGGAGCCTTACCGGTTGTTGATCACGTAGTCGGCGATGATGCCGGTGGCGATGGCGACCAGCAGCAGGTTGCCGCGGTCGTCGCGGATCCAGTGGTGGTCGCGCGGCGGGCGGCGCACCGAGTAGCGGCTGTAGTCGTTGACCACGTAGACCGGGCCCCGGTAGTACTCGTTGTAGCGGTGGCCGCGGGCCCAGCCGTAGCCCCGGCCCGGTGCCGGGCGGTAGACCACCCGCGGCGGCGGGGCCGGGCGGTAGTAGCCACGGTTGTCGTGGTAGCGATGGTCGTGGCGGGCTTCGCGACGATCGTCGCGCCAGTCGCGGCGGTCATGGCCCCGGTCGTGGCGGCGGTCGTGACGGTCGTCGTGACGCTCGTGGCGGTCATGGCCACGGCCACGGTGGTCATCGGCGAAGGCCGGGGCGATGCTGCCGAAGGCGAGCAGCGAGGCCACGGTTCCGACCAGAATTCGATTCATACGCATGATTGGCCTCGCTTGGTGGATTGACGCTTTCCATAATGCTGACCGGATCTGAATGGTTTCCGGCTGGAAACGGTTTCCATTCGAACCCGTTTGACCGCCCATTCAGGCAGCGGCCAGCCCCGTCCCACGGGCCGAGGGGCGGGTGGCAGCGCTTCCGGCTATAATCGAGGTCATCCTTTTTCCCATCTGTTCCTGTTCCTGCCGGAACGGGCGCAGGGTTGCGCCTTCGGAGAGCTCATGTCCTCGCAATACATCTACACCATGAACCGCGTCAGCAAGGTGGTCCCGCCCAAGCGGCAGATCATCAAGGACATTTCGCTGTCGTTCTTCCCGGGTGCCAAGATCGGCCTGCTGGGCCTGAACGGCGCCGGCAAGTCGACGGTGCTGAAGATCATGGCCGGCGTGGATA
>Ga0213821_1000449_pt1 | contig 25528 bp, 27 predicted proteins | sample MC6MC0909MG_FD_179894 | JGI IMG/M metagenome (GOLD analysis project Ga0213821, IMG submission 179894) | Enriched soil aggregate microbial communities from Iowa State University, Ames, United States - MC6-MC0909-MG | ecosystem: Environmental > Terrestrial > Soil > Unclassified | place: USA: Iowa...
CTAAGGAAAGTGCTCAGGTAAGGGGAAAACCTGCTCGGGTAGCCAAGGAAATTGCTCAGGTAAGGGGAAAACCTGCTCGGGTAGCCAAGAAACCTGCTCAGGTAAGGGGAAAAACCTGCTCGGGTAGCCAAGGAAATTGCTCAGGTAAGGGGAAAACCTGCTCGGGTAGCCAAGAAACCTGCTCAGGTAAGGGGAAAACCTGCTCGGGTAGCCAAGGAATGTGCTCAGGTAAGGAAGAAACCTGCTCGGCTAGCTAAGGAAATTGCTCAGGTAAGGGGAAAACCTGCTCGGGTAGCCAAGAAACCTGCTCAGGTAAGGGGAAAACCTGCTCGGGTGGCCAAGGAAATTGCTCAGGTAAGGGGAAAACCTGCTCTGGTAGCCAAGGAACCTGCTCAGGTGACTGAAAAGACTACCAGAAACCAGTTGAAGGTGGGAATCATTCTGTCAGCTTTGAAGAGGAAAAATTTCAAAAAATGCAAACCTCTAGCTTGTGAGCACCGTTTATAGGGCAGAGAGGGGGAGTGAAGTTGCTTGAGATTAATGAACTCGAAAAAATTATGGAACAGCATACAGAAAGACTAATTCGACTAGCCTTTTACTATGTAAGAGATTTACAATGTGCAGAAGATATCGTTCAGGATGTATTTATTAAGTTTTATGATCATCAGCAAAACTACGAAGAACGTGGAGAATTGCGGGCTTATTTATCAAAACTAGTCACCAATAAAAGTAAAGATTATTTACGTAGCTGGACATACCGTAAAATTCAGGTGCAACAGAAAATTTTTGCGAAGCAAGCTGTGATAAGAAGGGACATGCTTGTTCAGCAAGATGAACAAGCATTAATTGAAAATGCTATTTTAGCTCTACCATTAAAACAGCGTGAGGTTCTAATTTATTTTTATTTTGAGGAATTACCTGTTGCGGAAATTGCCGAGTTATTAAGTATTCCAGAGAGCACAGTCAAAACAAGGCTGCGTCGTGGAAGAGAGCTATTAAAGCCAAAGCTACAGCATATTGAGTGGGAGGTGCTACTGCATGAGTAAAGTGGATGTGACGATTATAAGGGATTTATCGGAAAGTAAAAAGAGGGTTATGGCAAATGTTGTGCAGCATATAGAACAACGTGACAATAAAAAAAGAGTTTGGCGATGGCAATATAGTGTAATTTCCGTCTTTTTTACAGCATGTATAGTGTTGTTTTTCTATACACAATTACAATTAGATAATAAATTACTTTTATCTTCAAATGACCTGCCAATTCTAGATGAAGATGAAATGTCCACAATGTTGAATGCATATAATCCTCAAAGTGAACAATCTCGTAATGAATTGTTTCAAACAATGATAGAAATGGATGCTTATTATGCATATGCTTTAAGTAAGGGCATTGACATAAATCATAAGTTGGAAGATAAAGAAAGACTAATGAGTAAACAGAATTTAGAAGATGATCATTTCAAAAAAAACCTTGCTAATTTAGAGATGTCGGTGGATGAGTATTTTGAAAAATATATCGAACCTTTTAATATCAAAGGAAGCGCGAGAAATGAATTACTTAAAGATTATCAAAAGAGATATGAGAATTCCTTCCCCCTACATGCTTATCTAGGTGTTAAAAAAGAGGCGATGGACTATCTTACTGCAAAGTATGTTGATAGAATTTCCTATTTAAAGAAAAAATACCAATTTTCACTCGATCCAAAAGATGCATACATGTCTGGCACAAAATATAAAACAGGCTATGTTGTAGCAATTGAAGGAGATCGTTTCTTAGTTGTTTCTGGGGAAGTAAAAGATTTAATTGGATATTTATCAAATGAAGAAATAATTAATCAAAAAGAAAATGGAATTTGGTACCCCCTTCATGAAGTAAAAGAAAAAATTATTGTAGGAAACATGGTAAGCGTTACCTATAGTATGCAAGAGCGTCTTGGCAAATATGGCTTTGTAGCTAATTTGGATGAAATTAAAATCGAAAAATAATAGAAAAATAGCTTATTAATAATGATATGCCCCCATTCACAATTGGGGTCATTTTCATTTAGGATAAGCTGTTTTTTGTGGCAAATTAAGGTACAATTATTGCAAGTAATTACAGCATTTTTAAGAATGAGGGGAGTGAAGGCTTTGTTTATGCTTATGGATTTTGCAACCGCGCTTCTGTTAACTATTCCTCTATTATTTTTACATTTTAAGTGTAACTACCTGGAGCATTGTAAGCGGCAGCTATTTTCTTCAATAGGCATATTAAATTTCTTAAGTACTTATTTTATGATTTCCTTCGGCGATATCTTTTGGATTGTACTTATTTGGCAGTTGGTTTTTATTTGGCCAATCTGTATCGCTTATTATTTGTATTTGTATAAACAGGATCAACACTCTTATTATTATTGGGGTTTAAGAAAAAAACATATCCTTTGGATTGGAACACTCACAATCATTAGTATCTTTATGGTGTTTATAGGTATGTATGAAACCAATAAAAAAATCATTGTCTTTCATCAGCAAGTAATGCAGGATTTTGAGGATAGCACTGACCGTCAGCTTTATTTAATCGAACATACAATAACCCCAGCTACATTACTAGGTTTATCAGATCAAATAGAAAAAGTGAGCGGTGGACAAGTACGTGCATTAACCTTACCGTGGAGAAGCAAGGTAATTGTGACGATAGACAATAGGGAACAGAAGGAATTCACTTATGTAAGGTTATACGATGGATGGAAGCTAGATGGCATTTATCGAGAAAGTTATACAATGGATGTTGATAGGAGTACAGAGAATGATTGATTATTTTGAACGTATTGTGCGCTTGACTGATTTGGAAATCTGGTCAATCCGCATCGAGCAAATACATTACTGCTTAGTCATTGTGGATGAAAGAAGGAAGGCGTCAATTGAGGAATTAGATTTGCCAGATGCTATCATTGATGAAGATATTCAACGTACAAACTATGTATCAGTGAGTATTTTTTCTGAAATCAGCATAAAAGAGGAACATATAGAGGTTTTAGATGATTATGTTAAGCGTTTCACAGATCATTTAGCACTTGCCCATTGTAACGTAGTCGTTAAATTTTATTTGGAGCAACCTGAAATTGCAGTAGATCGATTGTTGTTACAGAAATATGGCTATAAGTTAGCAGAAATACCATTAAAAAATTTATGGCACTTGAATCAAGAATAATGAAAAATTAAGGCTATACAATCCATGATAATACATATTAGCTCATTAGATAGTGAGCGGAGAGAGGAACTAATTTAAAGACTATTAGCCTAATTTTTGCCATGACTAATCTTGCAGAAAGGCAGGCACAGCTTGATGAGCAAGTATCACAAAATGTTATCCAAACAAGTAGATAACCCCAGCATACAGTACTTCATAGAAGCATTGGGGAATTTCTAAATGGTATTATAAGGTTTTTGAAATTGTTGACAGACAAAAATTACTTTGTTAAGATGAATGACAATAAAAGCATACAAATTCGTTGATGAGAAAGAGTAATGTTTCATTATGTTCTACAGAGAGCCGACATTTATGGTGAAAGTCGGTGTGCAAGTGTTACATGAAAATCCTCTCTGAGAAGATTGGCCGAACATAGTAGGTTAATCCGGGTGTCTACCGTTAAAAAGAACACGTATGATTGTACGTTGCTGAGTGCTATTGAACGGTGTGTCAATAGAATTAGGGTGGTATTCGCGGTTAACCCCGTCCCTTGTTTGGGACGGGGTTTTTTGTATGCCTTTTATACAAATGGATTGTATAGGAGGAAATCATATGCAAGTGGAAGAGAAAAAAGAAACAATTGTTGAAAGGGAATTAAGAGTTCGTGCATTATGGGAGCAAGAAGGGACATTCCAGGCTACTGTTGCAAAGCGTTCTGGGAAAAAGCCATTTGTATTTTACGAAGGACCACCAACAGCTAATGGATTACCCCATGTAGGTCACGCCTTTGGTAGAACGATTAAAGATGTCGTTGCTCGCTATAAAACCATGCAGGGCTATTTCGTTGAACGTAAAGCGGGATGGGATACACATGGTTTACCTGTAGAATTAGGGGTAGAAAAAAAGCTTGGGATTTCTGGGAAACAGGAAATTGAGAAATATGGTGTTGAACAATTTATTCAGGAATGTAAGGGAAGTGTCTTTACTTATGAAAAGAAATGGCGATCCTTTACAGAGCAACTAGGTTATTGGATTGATATGAATGATCCCTATTTAACACTAAGTAATGACTATATCGAATCCGTATGGCATATTTTAAGCCATGTACACAAGGAAAAGCTTTTATATAAAGGTCATCGCGTGTCACCATATTGCCCTAGTTGTCAAACATCGTTAAGCTCTCATGAAGTGGCACAGGGCTATAAGGATGTAAAGGATTTATCTGTAACTGCGATGTTTAAAATCGAGGGGAAGGACGAATATTTTCTTGGTTGGACAACAACACCATGGACATTGCCTGCTAATGTTGCATTGGCGATGAACCCAGAACTTATGTATGTACGTGTAAAGCAGGGGGAAAAGGTGTATATTCTAGCAAAATCGCTTGTCAGCAAAGTTTTTACTGAACCTGTAGAAGTGCTAAGTGAGCATTATGGTCATGAATTTGAGGGTGTGTCCTACATCCCACCTTTTTCATACGTTACAGTTGAGAAAGGGCATATTGTTGTACTAGCCGATTATGTGACGGAGCACAGTGGAACAGGTATCGTGCATATAGCACCTGCTTATGGAGAAGACGACTATAAAGCAGTTCAGCAAAATGGTCTGTCATTTGTCAATGTTGTGGATGGAAAAGGTTGTTATACAGAAGAGGTGTCAGAGCTAGTCGGTAGATTTGTCAAAGAATGCGATGTCGACATTATTAAAATGCTAGCTAAAAAGGAACTATTGTTTGATAAGGAAAAATATGAGCATAGCTATCCTCATTGCTGGCGCTGTGATTCACCTTTGCTTTATTATGCAACAGATAGCTGGTTTATCAAAATGTCAGCATTAAAAGAAAAGCTTTTAGAAAATAATGAGCAGGTCACATGGTATCCAGAGCATATTAAACATGGCAGATTCGGAAATTTCTTAGAAAACTTAGTGGACTGGAATATTAGCCGTAATCGGTATTGGGGCACACCTCTTAATGTATGGATTTGTCAAGATTGTGGTCATGAAGAAGCACCAAATAGTATTCCTGCCTTGAAGAAGTTAGCGAAGGGGATTTTACAGGATGTCGAGCTTCATAAGCCATATATCGACGAGGTTATTTGTAGTTGTCCAAAATGTAATGGTGAGATGGTACGCACATCTGAAGTCATTGATGTATGGTTTGATAGTGGCTCAATGCCATTTGCGCAGCAGCATTATCCTTTTGAAGACCCTGCTACCTTAAACAATCAATTTCCTGCTGATGTGGTCATCGAAGGTATCGATCAAACTCGAGGCTTTTTCTATAGCCTATTAGCGGTTTCAACTTTATTTACAGGAAAGGCACCTTATAAAAAAGTTCTTTCCTTGGGTCATGTATTAGATGAGCACGGACAGAAAATGTCAAAAAGTAAAGGAAATGCATTAGAGCCAGTTGAATTAATTGAGCAATATGGAGCAGATGCTTTGCGATGGTCATTTTTAGTCGACAGTTCCCCCTGGAATCCAAAACGCTTTTCAAAAAAAATTGTTATGGATTCGAAATCAAAATTAGTCGATACATTGGATAATACATTTAAATTTTATCAGTTATACGCAGAGATCGATGGCTTTGAGTATGATGCAAACAATACAGGCTCACGTACAAAATTAGATCATTGGATATTGTCTCGTTTACATCATACAATTCAATTTGTGACAAAATGTATGGACGATTTTCAATTTACGCAGGCAACACGTGAAATTGGAAAGCTTGTGGAAGAGCTCAGTAATTGGTATATCCGACGTTCACGGTCAAGATTTTGGGCAAATGGGCTGTCAGAGAACAAAAGGGGAGCATTTAGTACACTATATGAGCTACTAACAACAATTTGTCAATTATTAGCACCGTTCACACCATTTATTACAGAGGATTTGTATCGACAATTATGTGGAGAGAGCGTGCATTTACAAGACTACCCAAAATATAATGAAGCACTCGTTAATGCGAAGCTCGAAAAAGAAATGCAAACTATTTTAACAATCGTAGAATTAGGGCGTAGCGTTCGTAATAGTCAGGGAATTAAGGTCAAGCAGCCATTAAGCGAAATCATTGTCTCTGTTGACGGAGAATTAACAGATTTTCAGCCGTATAGCGAGCTGGTGAAAGATGAACTAAATATGAAAGAATGTTTATGGACAAATGATTTTTCAGCATATGAAACAGTTCATTATAAACTGAACTTTAAAACAGCAGGGGCTGTATTTGGAGCAAAAGTGAATAAAGTAAAAGATTACGTCATGAATTTAAATGATCAGGAGAAACATGAATTACAGCGAACGGATGAGATAATCATTACGATTGAAGGAGAACAGCTAACGTTGCTAAAGGCACATGTGTTAATGGAATCCATCGTAAAAGATCAATATAGTTTAGCGGAAGATGCCTCATGTCGAATCCTTATGAATGTTCATCTTACAGCAAGCTTATTGGAAGAAGGTCAAATAAGAGAATTAATCCGAACAATCCAAGACACACGAAAAAAATGGCAACTACCTGTTGAGCAGTATGTTTCGATATCAATTGCTGGGAATACTAAAGTAACGTCTATTATCCAGCAACACGAAGCATTATTAAAAGCAAATGTGTTGTTGCATGATATTGATTATGTGAGCGAGAGTCATAGTGAACGATTTATTGAGACAGATATGTTTGATGAAAAGATTACCGTTTATTTTAACCATCTTTAGTTCAAATAGTTTAAAGGGAATACTTAACATAAATTTATAAATACTCGGTTGTCAGAGAAAGCGCTCAGGTCTCCAGGAAAAGCGCTCGGGTAATTCCAGAATCCGCTCAGGTCGCCGGGGAAAGCGCTCGGGTAAGCCCGAAAACTGCTCAGGTCGCCGGGAAAAACGCTCGGGTATGCCCGAAAACTGCTCAGGTCACCAAAAAAAGCGCTCACAGCAACACTAAAAACGCTCAGGTAACCAATATACTTGGGATCCTGAGCGTTTTTTTGTGAAAAATTACAATAAACCATTAATAAGATAAAGAGCAGTAGCCCAGATAAAGATAGCAGAACATTTATTAAAAATACTCATAAGTTTCCCAGAGCCATCGAGTTTTTTGAAAGAGGCTCCAGCGATGGTAAGACCGAAAAACCATAGCCAAGAGATCACTACACAAGCAGCGGTGAACAATATTTGATCGGTGCCACTATATTTTAAAGCACTTGTTCCAATCACACCGATTGTGTCTAAAATGGCATGTGGATTTAAAAGTGAGACAGAGAGCGCGAATAAAATTTGTTTTTTCCTAGGAAGTGCTTCGTTATTATTAGCTGTAGCTGGGGTAGAGCGCCAAATGGTGTAGCCCATATAAAGTAAGAAAAGGATCCCAACCGTCATTAAGGCAAGCCGTAGCCAGGCAAACTGCAATACGATGATAGACAAACCGAATACTGCAAGGAGTATCAGAAGCGTATCACAAATGGCAGCTGTGATGCTCGCAGGTAAGGCTCGAACTAGATGTGGCTGTGTTGCACCCTGTGAAAAGACAAATACATTTTGTACGCCTAATGGCAAAATAAGTCCAAATGCTAAAATCATTCCATGAAAAAATGCTTCCAACAAAATTCACTCCTTTCATTAACCATTCTAGTTATGTTATAACTAAAAGAAAACGACCAATTGGATGGTTTTTTTACCACCCAATTTTAAGGGCTTGAGGTGATAAGAATGAGTTGGCGGCCTATTAAACAGGGTGAAATGACATTACAGCAGCAAATTATCCAGTGGATTACAGGACATATTGAGCGAGGAGATTGGGTAGCTGGAACGAAGCTACCAACACAAAGACAGCTTGCAATGCAGTTTGGAGTCAATCGTAGTACCGTTCAGCAGGCGTTAGAGGAGTTAAAGTCAGCTGGCATACTAGAGGCAAAGGTTGGCTCAGGTATTTATGTAGCTGATAATTCCTGGCATTCGTTAATTACACAAACACAACCAAATTGGCAAAAGTATATAGACACCAGTCTTCATAAGCCCAATTATCACACCATTCAATTAATCAATGAATATGAACAGCGCAATGATGTCATTCGCTTAGGAACTGGAGAGCTTGCACCGAGTTTACTGCCAACAGCTGATATTGAAGCATCACTGAAGGAGCTTACTTTGCAGCCGAAAGCGTTAGGTTATTCATCGCCTCAAGGTAATGACAGGCTACGAGCTGCAATTTGTGAATATGTGAAAAAAAGAGGCATCCATGTGAAGCCTCAAAATATTTGTATTGTTTCAGGCGCACTTCAGGCATTGCAGCTGATTGCTGTGGGATTGCTAGAGCAGGGCGCTATTGTGTTCCAGGACCAAACATCTTATTTAAATTCAGTGCATCCCTTTCAGTCAGTGGGTATGCAAATGATGGCTATCCACCGAGGTGACCAGCTTGCTCAAACATTGGCTCAACAAAAAAGAAAAAGACAGGCAGTCTATTACGCTGTTCCTACGCTAAACAATCCAACTGGCGAGGTATGGACAACGCACGAAAAAAAGCAACTTTATGAAGCGTGTAAAGCGTCCCGCATTCCTATTATTGAAGATGACGTTTATCATGAATTGCTCTTTGAAGCGGCAACATCTCCACTAAAATCAATGGATGATAGCGGCCAAGTCCTTTATATTGGAAGTGTCTCGAAAACATTAAGCCCTGGACTTCGTATAGGCTGGCTAATTGGTCCAACGACAGTGATTGAACGATTAGCAGATATAAAGATGCAAACAGATTACGGTTCAAGTGCCATCTCGCAGGAAATTGTCTTACATTGGTTACAATCTGGTAAATATGAAAAGCATATTGAAGACTTACGCCAAAAATTACAGAAAAGGGCACATTATGTAGAGACTATTTTAAAAGAAAAATTCAATGATTTGGCTGACTGGAACAAGCCAAAGGGAGGCTTTTACATTTGGCTAAAGTTTCATGAGCCTATTGTTGATAAAGAGTTATTTACTAAGCTATTATACCGACAAGTCCTTATCAATCCTGGGTATATTTATGATCCACAGGATGCCCATCATATCCGATTGTCCTATGCCTATGGAACCTATGAAGAATTACAGAGTGGCTTGGAAAAGTTGTATGAATGTGTAGAGGAAGCGGTTCAAAAATAAATCTATTAGATATTAGTTTAGATTCTGTTTTAGAACCATACGATAAGATAATCATGTCATGAACCAAGGAAAAATGATCAGGTACTCAAATAATTTTGAGCCTGATCATTTTTTGACTTAATGATTATTCCCGTTACTAGTGGGCAACTTGACCGCCATCTACAGCATAAATATAACCATTACAGAAGCTTGCAGCGTCTGAAGAAAGGAATACTACTACTTCAGCGATTTCTTCTGGTTTCGCAGAGCGATGCATAGGAACGTTAGAAACAACTTCTTCCCATACTGCTGGATTGTCTTTCCACATTTGAGTCATAGGTGTTTCTGTTAAACCAGGTGCCACAGCGTTTACTCGGATACCATCTTGGGCATGGTCAATTGCGGCTGCTTTTGTTAAACCAGTGACGGCATGTTTTGCTGTAACGTATGGAGCCATATTTGGATCAGCAATTAAACCAGCAACTGATGCTGTATTTACAATTGTACCGCCACCGTTAGCAATCATGTATTCAAGCTCATGTTTCACAGCGAAGAATACGCCTTTTACATCAACTGCCATCACTTTTTCAAATGTATCTTCTTCAATAGCAACAAATTTTGCTGGTGTATTTAAAACCCCTGCATTGTTGAAAGCATGATGTAACCCACCAAATGTTTCTACAGTTTTTTGGACAAGTGATTTCAATTGCTCAGAGCTAGTTACATCTGTTTTAAAAAATGCAGCTTCTCCACCATCCTGTTGAATGAGCGCAACTGTTTCTTGTGCACGCTCATCAACATCACCTATTGCTACTTTCGCACCGCGGCGTGCAAAAGCAAGCGCTGTAGCACGACCAATACCAGTAGCTGCTCCAGTAATTAAAATAACTCGACCTTCAAAATCTTTTATGCTCATAATTTTATCTCCTCATGTGTATAAATTTGTTGTTTACATGCGTAGTATAGCTTCGCATAAAAAACGTATTCAATACTTTTGTAAGAATGAGCTTTGGAAGCTTCATTTATCTCAGGTCTATACGCACTTACTGGTATAGGAGCTATTTTATTACCATTCTCATTAGCGAATCGAGAATCATTTGTGGTGAAAATAGTGGGTGCTTTTTGGACAATTACAGGTATACTTTTCACATTATTTGGCGCTTTAAATTATTTCACTCATATTGGATTAATTATCAATACCCAATAAGGATTCAGTGGAGTCCGTCCTGTGATTATGATATAAATAACAAGAAGGTAGCCATAAATGAGGCTACCTTCTATTATTATTATTATTATTAACATGAAGAAAGGTTCTGATTTTGTGCTTACTATTCTACCAGCAAAAGAGATATACCTTAAAGGAAATGGACATGCGATATTGCTTTTACATTCCTTCACAAGTCATACAAGAGATATGAAGAAAGTTGCTACGAAGCTACACGAAAAGGGCTATACATGTTATGTACCGCTATACCGTGGTCATGGTCATGTTCCAGAGCAGTTATTACAGTACAATGTTGATGATTGGTGGCAAGATGTGATGAAGGCCCATCATTTTTTGCGGAATGAAGGCTATCAAAAAATTTCCATTATCGGTTTATCCATTGGTGGTATTTTCACATTGAGGCTTGCACAATTAGAAAAGCTAGAGCGAATCATTATTTTATCGGTACCGATTGATAAGGAGCCAGCACAGTTAAAACAAAGAATCATTGACTATGCCTATAATTATAAAAATATTGAGGGTAAATCAGCGTCTGAAATTTCAAATGAAATAGAGCCGTTTAACGACATGCCATTGGACTCTTTGATCGCATTTCAGCATTTTATTAAAGAAACGATGCAACAACTTAATAAAATCACGATTCCCATCGCTATTTTCTACGGCGAAAGGGACGAGGACATATACGCGCACAGTGCTGAAGTCATCTATCAGCGTGTGCATTCTACTAAAAAGATCAAAAGGGGCTTTGAAAACTCCAAACATTTAATGACATTAGGTCGGGAGCAAGATGAAATCATAAAGGAAATATTGGATTTTCTATAATCAAAATTTCGATAAATAGTGAAAGAACATAGCGTTAAGAGGTATTGACTACCAATAATATTCATGATACTATTATCTTGAATTAGAGATATTTTAATTTGAGATAATTATTTCGAAATTAAGATCAATTAAGTCCCAGTGTAATTGTAGCTGCCGCTATGCTTTCGATACAAAAAACAGCATAATCCCCATCATAGAGATCAAATTTTAGGGATGGAATCTATGGAGCTAGCAAATAAGTTTAGTAGAAAAGAAAAGGAGTGATATATATGGGTTTTAAAGAGTATAGAGGTGAAAAAATTACAGTATATTTTGATGGAGACATTTGTCAACATGCGGCTGAATGTGTTAAAGGATTGCCAGAGGTGTTCAATGTTAAAGCGAAACCATGGATTTCACTAGATCATGCAGATGTAAAAAATGTGGTAGAAGTAATTAATAGATGCCCAAGTGGTGCATTAAAATATAAAATTTAAAGGAGCATTATTGCAATGGAAATTAAACAGGGTACTCAGTCATTTTATATCGGAAACGAAGAAAATAGTGAAGCCGAGGTTCATTTTGTTCGTGTAGGGGAAAATCGAATCATTTTAGATCATACACATGTTGCAGAACATTTAAGAGGCCAAAATGTAGGTCAGCAATTAGTTAAGGCAGCAGTTGAATATGCCAAACAGGAAAAATTACAAGTCATCCCATTATGTCCTTTTGCAAAAGCTGAGTTTGAAAAACATCCTGACTATCAAGAATTATTAGGATAGCCATCCATAACATCGGAAAAGTATAAACAAAGGACAAGCATTTGACCATCTGAAGAGCTATGAAAAATTGAGTTCCTTGATAATAAAAAATATCACACCTCTATTCAGGGGTGTGATATTTTTAGATCTCTATTTCGAGATTGTATAATAATCCATTCCTTTAAAATCTAGATGTTCTTTAGGCGGAGTTGTTATGGAATATTGTTTAGTCATCCCAATTTTCTCTAAAATCCTTACCGAAGGAGTATTTTGGGGAAATACCGTCGTCACTATTTCATCTAATCTTAAAGTAGAAAAACCATAATCTAATAAGGCTTTTGCCGCTTCAGTAGTAAGCCCTCTTCCTCTAAAATCTTTATTGAGACCATAATAGATTTCAATTTTTGTAGAATCTAAATCATAGGGACCAAGACCACAAAAACCAATAAAGCAATTTGATTCTTTCAAAATAATACCAAGATTTAATTTATAAATTTTCTCTAGGGTATTTTTATTATTGCAATCCATAGACCATTGTATTATTTCCCCGACTTCTTTTAGGGAAGGTGGGGTTTCAGGAATATAATCATAAAAATTTGGCTCCGATATTATATTAAACAAATCTTTAGTGTCTTCCAATTGATAAGGTCTAATAATGAGTCTTTCGGTTTCGATTAATAAATTCTTGAAAATAGTCTGATTTTTAATTTCGTTATTCATCCTTCAATTCTCCTTTGTACAATTTCACACAGAAAAAGATGCATACTTAAAATAACTATATTTGTTAATATTGTCAAATTACGAATTGAAATTTCCTGAGCGTTTGCTTAGAAAAAAGAATAATCTAGATAAAGAACCCATACATTTTTAAATAACGATTTCTTTATGAAGAGGTGAATAATTGGAGAATACGCCAGAGGGCTATTTTTATGTTCCACAGCCTATTCGAAAGGATGGAGCTGGAGGGGTGGATAAAGGGCCAAGAGATATTATGAGGGACCTGGAAAATCCCGATATGCTAGTCCCTCCAAAAACAGATGCTGGACTTATTCCAAATCTAAAATTTTCTTTTTCTGATACACATATGACCTTAAATAAAGGCGGATGGTCACGAGAAATTACTGTGCGTGATTTGCCAATTGCTAAGACATTGGCAGGGGTTAATATGAGTTTGACACCTGGTGGCGTGCGTGAGCTGCATTGGCATCAACAAGCAGAATGGTCCTATATGCTTCTAGGTCATGCCCGTATTACAGCAGTCGATCAAGATGGCAGAAATTTTATTGCAGATGTGGGGCCGGGAGATTTATGGTATTTTCCACCTGGAATTCCTCATTCCATACAGGGGCTTGAGGGCGGCTGTGAATTTCTTCTAGTATTTGATGATGGTAATTTTTCAGATCTCAATACATTTTCAATATCTGATTGGTTTGCGCATACACCTAAAGAGGTGCTGTCAGCCAATTTTGGTGTTCCGATTAGCGCTTTTAAACATATTCCAAATGAACAAGTCTATATTTATCAAGATAAAGTGCCAGGACCTATCGACACTCAAAAGGTCAAATCTCCATATGGTGAAGTTCCTCAAAGTTTTAAACATCGTCTACTTGCACAAACCCCTATTAAAACACCAGGTGGCAGTGTTAGAATTGTAGATTCCTCTAACTTTCCAATTTCCCAAAATATAGCGGCAGCGCTTGTAGAAATTGAGCCTGGTGGAATGCGAGAATTACATTGGCACCCGAATAATGATGAATGGCAATATTACCTACAAGGAAAGGGGCGTATGACAGTGTTTGCCGCTAATGGTGCGGCCAGAACATTTGATTACCGTGCGGGGGACGTCGGTTATGTGCCATTTGCTAACGGTCATTATATTGAGAATACTGGAACAGAAACATTATGGTTCCTTGAAATGTTTAAAAGCAATCGTTTCCAGGATGTGTCGTTAAATCAATGGATGGCGTTAACTCCGTCTGAGCTAGTGCAAAGCAATTTACAAGTTGGTCCGGAGCTCCTCAAGGTATTGCGAAAGGAAAAATGGCCAGTTGTAAAATATCCTGGATTTTCCTATTATCCAAGGTAAATCTATCAAAAAGCAGGTGAAGAAAGATAAATTCTCTTTCACACCTGCTTGTTTTTAGTATTGATATTTATTTCGAGTCGCAAGCACAATAGCAATAGCCGGAACCGTACAAATCAGCATCGCTCCAAAGGATAGACCAGGAGAAATTTCGTATAAATAACCGCCTAAAAATGTAAGAATGGCTGTACTTAATCCCATTGCTAGGGCAGAATAAAGTCCTTGTGCATTTGGAATTTGTTCCTTCGGTAATGTTTTAGTCAAATAGCCAATAAAGGCAAAATGCGCCAGGGCAAATGACATTGCATGCAAGGTTTGTGACGCGATGAATACCCAAACATTAGGGAAAAGATAAATAAGTAACCAACGTAAGGAGGAGCCACTTGCTGCTAAAAGCAATAAAGAGGATGAGCGCCATTTTGTAAATAATGTATCTGCCTTCATAAAGTAAAGGATTTCACAAATAACCGCTATGTTTATAATCATACCCATATAAAATGGATCGACATGTAAATCACCCAAATATATATAACCGTAGCTATAATATGAAGCATGTGCACCTTGTAATAGGATGACGATGAATAAAACAATAGGGAAGCCTTTAATAGTCCATAGTGTTTTCATCGACAGCGATTTTGCTCGTTGTTCTTTTGTTGGTACCATAAGCAATTCTTTTGGTGTTGCTAGCTGCTGCATCAACAGCATACCGATAAGACCAAGAACCATACTCCAAAAAATAACATCCTTGCCAAATACACCTGTCAGCATACTAATAATTAACACCGCAATAACAAAGCCAAAAGATCCATATGAACGACTTTTACCATAGTGAACATTTCCGTGCTGGACTAATGTAGCGGCACTACTTTCAACGGCAGGTAGAAGAGCTGGGTAAAAAATACTAAATAAAATAGTAACAATTAAAAGCATATTAAAGCTTGTGCTTGGTAAGTAAAGGAAAGTTGTTATAAGTGCGCCAGTCGCAAGAATTGTAATAAGTCGTTTATTGTGCACATACTTAGCAAGGGTTGGAAAGAAAAACAAATTTGAAGTAGCTCGAGCTAAAAGACCACAGCCCATCACAACACTAGCCTGTGAGACAGTTAGATGCTTGACATCTACGAGCCAGCCTGTCCAATAAGGCAAGAAAATACCCCAAGTAATAAAAAATGCAAAGAAATTCTGAGAAAGCCATCGTTGATTATTCATAAATTTACCGTACCTCCATTAACTACGTTGAATAATAGCACGTTCGTCGGTACAATAATGTGAGATATCTCATATTTTTTAGGAGAGAATAAAAAATGCATATACTGACAGCTAAAAAACGCTTACATTATCTAAAAAAATACCCGATTCATGATTTCTTTTCATTTGATATTTATCCTTATCTTGAAGTATGTCAATTTGACAAAGGGGAATGGATTTTTAAAGAAGGATCTTTTCCAGATACGCTTTATTACATGGTGGAAGGGAAAGCAAAGCTATATATGACCCATAAAAATGGTAAGGTTTCTCTTATTGAATATTTAGAGGCACCACGTTTTATGGGGGAAATCGAGCTGCTAAATGAAGCAAGATATACGAAAGGAATCCAAACGGTAACAGAAACCATTTGCTTTTCTATTACACAGGCATGTAAAGAAAAACTCCTGGCTGATGCACTCTTTTTACGAAGACTCTGCGTGTTTTTAGGAGAGAAGGCGACAAACATGACAGCTAAATATACACAAAATTTGGCCTATCCATTCGAAAATCGTTTAGCTGCCTTTATTCAGTTATCCGCAGATCAAGGTATTTATAAAGAAAGGCATACAGAAATCAGTGAATATTTGGGGGTTTCCTATCGGCACCTATTATATGTCTTGGCACAATTTTGTGATGAAAAGATTTTGGAAAAGAAAAAGAATGGTTATTACATTATTGACGAAGACCGTCTTCAACGATTGGCACAGGAAGTTCAGTAACTAGAGCTAATAGATCAGTAAATACTATATAAAAATAATTAAATTTTTTCTATGTACAATTTAGCCTTGGCGATAATGATGCCATTGAGATGGAAACTTTTTAATAGTAAAGTGCTGAGAAATATAGGGGATTCATTAGATTTTATCAGCTCAGATCTGAAAACGAAATTAACAGACTTCATAAAAAGAAGTCAAACTCAAGCTTATTATATTCACTTTTTTTAACCAACCAGCGAGCAATTTCCTTGCCGCTACAATAAAGGCTAATTTCATTGATTCTTTGAATTTGAGGGGTAATATTGAGGGTTTTTTCTGTAACGTCAAAAGGAATTATTCCTGTACAAAAATGCATGTTGGGTGAAAATGGCTTGTGCTTTACCTCAGTGGAAGTTGAAAATGTAGTATCATACGCTTTTCCAGATTTCTGTGCATTTTGGAATGGACAAGCAAGTAATGCTCCTTGTTCACATGGTGTACTTGGTGAGTAAAAATTACTTTTCATTCATCATGCCCCCTTTTGTCGTTAATTTTATTGTACAAGATATCGGGTTTAAAAAGTCTTTATTTACAAGGCTTTAACGAAAACTTAAAGGATAGTATATAAAATAGTAATTTGTAACCGTATTCATGCCGTTAACTGATAAAAATCATAGAAAACCGATATAAATTCCCGATAAAAAACAGAACTCAAACTATTGTGAATTTTTCTAACACAAAGTATTATTGTAAGTAGATTTAACGTGAAGGTTTTCACATAGTCACGTAATCGTAAGGAGGAATTTTGATGAGTGCAATTCGAGTAGGTATTGTAGGATATGGAAATTTAGGACGCGGGGTAGAATACGCTATTTCACAAAATCCAGATATGGAATTAGTAGCAGTATTCACACGCCGTGACCCTTCAACAGTAAACGTTGCAAGTAATGCCAAAGTGTATGTAGTGGATGATGCTGAAAAATTCCAAAATGACATTGATGTAATGATTTTATGTGGAGGCTCTGCAACAGATTTACCAGAGCAAGGTCCACACTTTGCACAATGGTTTAATACAATTGATAGCTTTGATACACATGCGAAAATACCTGAGTTTTTTGAAGCAGTGGATGCGGCAGCACAAAAATCTGGTAAAGTTTCAGTCATTTCAGTTGGTTGGGATCCAGGTTTATTCTCATTAAATCGAGTACTTGGTGAGGCTGTACTTCCTGTAGGTACAACATATACATTTTGGGGAGATGGCTTAAGCCAAGGGCATTCAGATGCTGTACGTCGTATCGAAGGTGTAAAAAATGCTGTACAATATACATTACCAATTAAAGATGCTGTAGAGCGCGTTCGTAACGGTGAAAATCCTGAGCTGACAACACGTGAAAAACATGCCCGTGAATGCTGGGTTGTCCTTGAGGAAGGTGCGGATGCGGCAAAAATTGAACAAGAAATTGTGACTATGCCAAACTATTTCGACGAATATAATACAACTGTAAATTTCATTTCTGAAGAAGAATTTAAAGCAAACCATACTGGTATGCCACACGGTGGTTTTGTCAATCGCAGCGGTGAAAGTGGCGCTAATGATAAACAAATTCTTGAATTCTCATTAAAACTTGAAAGTAATCCAAACTTCACATCAAGTGTTTTAGTAGCCTACGCGCGTGCAGCCTATCGTTTAAGCCAAGCTGGGGACAAAGGTGCGAAAACAGTATTCGACATTCCATTCGGGCTGTTATCACCTAAGTCAGCTGCTGAATTACGTAAAGAGCTATTATAATTTTTCCCCTCGATTATCTCCTACCGATAATCGAGGTTTTTTACTGTAAAATGAAAGAGGTGGATAGGATCAATGAACTGATGGAGAGAAAAGCCAAAGTGATGGATAGAACTACAAAACTGATGGTTAGAATCTCTCCTAAGTCTAACGTTTTTTTGAAAAATTGGGTATAGATGATATATTAGTGAAAACAATATTTTTTGGAGGAGCAACTATGCCATTTTGCCACATTAGAAAGGCTAATATTTACTATGAAATGATTGGAGAGGGAATGCCAATCGTTATGCTTCATGGATATTCGCCAGATCATAGATTAATGAAGGGGTGTATGGAGCCCATTTTTATCGAAAGGGAAGGCTGGAAACGAATCTATATTGACCTTCCAGGAATGGGAGAGACGACAGACTATGAAGAAATTTTTAATTCAGATGAGATGTTAGAGGCTGTAAAAGAGGTAATTCATTCCTTAATACCAAATGAACCCTATCTTTTAGTAGGGGAATCCTATGGTGGTTATTTAGTTCGAGGAATTATGAGGGATAATGAAGAAGAAATTTTAGGGGCTGCATTTATTTGTCCGTTAATTATTCCAGAAAAGCAAAAAAGAACAGTACCAGAGCAAAGGATTATCCTGTCTGATAAAGAATTTATATCCACATTGACGAAGCAGGAGCTAGAAGATTATAGCTCACATCTAGTTGTTTTAGATGAACATCATTGTAACCGATACATGAATGAGGTAGTAGCAGGACAAGAAAAAGCTGACGTGAACTTTTTAGAAAAAGTACTGCAAAACTATAGCTTTTCCTTTCCTGTTGATGAAACGTCATTTGAAAAACCTTGCTTATTTTTACTAGGTAAACAGGATTCTATGGTTGGATATAAGGATGCATTTGATATTATTGAAAAATTCCCTAGAGCAAGCTTTACGATTTTAGATAAGGCTGGTCATAACTTGCAAATTGAACAAGCTAATTTGTTCAATAGCCTTATTGATGAATGGTTGGATAGAGTAGTGGAATTTACTGAATAAAAAATGGAAACCTATGAATTTATTGACTTAAGTGCTCAATAAATTCACAGGTTTCTTTTCTATATTTCATTTCTCATTAGAATCTATTTTAATTTCTATTGTCTCCAATCTTTCTTTCGTGACATTTCCTTCTTTATCCATCGTATGAACAATTGGTGTGATGAAAATGGAGGATGCATTCGCCTCAAAATGATTTAAAATTACTTTACCATTTGAGGAATTATCAGTTATTTTATTCGTCAATGTTTCAGATGTGTCATAATAATGATTTTCAAAATTATCAACTATGTCTAAAGTTATGAATTCTGTAGCAAAGTCTAAATTACAGCTAAAGTAAATGGTCGCTGTATTTTGTGAAATTGAAATACGATTAAAAATAAATTCATGCTGTTTTGAAAAGAGTTTTTCAGATAAAGTTACATCCTTAATTGGCAATATGGAGGCCATAGATGGAAAATTTACTAAGCTAGCAGAACAAATTCCAATAGCAAGAATGGATGCAATGGTCCATTTACGGATTTTCTTCTTTCGTAAGAATTGCTTCTGTAAGATGGTTTTTATAACTTTTTGCTTTTCATTTTTCGAGACCTCTACCGGTGTTATATCATCTATATCCAACATTAGAAAGTTTTTTTCTTTACTCATGTCCAACACTCCTTTAATTTAGGATTTTTAGCAAGCTTTTTTTTTCCTCTATATAAGCGATTTTCCACAGCAGATTTTGAAATATGTAGTATTTCTGCTATCTCGTTATTTGTATATTCAAGATAATACCTCATTAAAAATAAATCTCTATCTAAATCAGGCAGATGCATGATTTCAAGAAGTAATTGTTCTTTCGCATACAATTTATCTAGCTGTTGTTCAATATTATCTGGTGCGATAAGGGGAGGAATATTTTCCATCGGTAGCGTTGCCAGTTGCTTTTGCTGTTTTCTGTATAGATCAATTGCTTTATATTTAGTAATCATCCCTATCCACCTTTTAAAATCCACTTCCTCCCCAATAAAATAATTACTTTTTTGCCAAATAAGGAGGAATACATCATTCACACATTCCTCAACCAGCATATAATCAGATGGTTTTTCTAAAATTTTAAGCGTAATTGCCTTTACAAATCCCAAATAGTGTTCAACGACATATTTCAATGCTTTTTCATCATGCCGTTGAAGACGCTGGATAAAATCATTCATTTTGTCACTCCTTATAATCGTTATACATACTATAACGAAAATTTTGTGGAACACTCGCGCAAAAATGGAAACTTTTCTTTAGGATTTATCTAGTTTTGTGTCATGCTATTAAGTTGAGGTTGTGAAAAATAAAAATGCTTTGCAGTTTGTCATAATGCGGATAACCCCAAATACTTTAAAGTATTTGGGGCTTTTATTAAATAATAGAGATTTACAAGACTTTTTTTATAGTAATCATGCTTCTAATATAGTTCTATTATTCATATCTTTATATGATCAGTTTTTTTCTTACTATAATATCTGAAAGCAATTACACCAATTGTACAACCAAAAATTATTTAATTAAATCTTTAGTGTTACTAGATTTTTTCATAGTTAACGTGCCTTATTATATTTTATCTTTCAATAAAAAACAGTTTATATATGTAAAATATATTAATTTATTGATAATGTATTGAAACTATTATTAGAATCATGTTTAATTAACGTGATTTACATTTTATACATATTATTCCTACAAGCTATTTGAGAAAGGAGAGAGAGATTTTGCGTACATTTAAAATTAATACAAAATTTAATTTGCTTCTAGTGGTAGTCATTATATGTTTAAGCATTATCATTGGTGTTGTTTCCTATGTGCAAGTCAAGGATATTATGCGCAATAATTTCGAGCAAAGTATAACGCATCTTTCAAAGGTTGGTTATCTGTTGCTTGAAGAACGATTCAAAGGTGACTGGGCAATTAAAGATGGAGAGCTCTATAAAGGTAATACGAAAATGGTTGACCAAGTGGATTTTGTGGATGAAGTAGGAGAAAGCATCGAAGGTGGTGTAACGATTTTTCAAGGTACAAAAGGGCTGATTACTAATTTACAGCTCAATGGAGACCGCTTAGTTGGCAAGGATGCTGATCCTAAAGTTATTGAAGAGGTAATGAAGAAAGGCAATACATTTATAGGTGAAGCGGATGTTGTTGGAACAAAATATTTAACACTTTATGCGCCCATAAAAGATGCAAATGGCGATATTATTGGGATGTGGTTTGTGGGTGAAACGATAGATGAGGTTCAACAAATTATTTTCGCTTTTATTGGCAAGCTGTTTATTGTCATGTTTATTGGAGCCGCCATTGCAACTTTAGGTAGCTTCCTTTTCACAAGAGCATTTGTAAGACCACTTCAGGAAATGAATCGTCAACTTCGAGATATAGCAGAAGGAGAAGGGGACCTTACAAAACAGCTACAAATTAATTCAAGGGATGAAGCAGGCGAGCTTGCACAATCCTTTAATAAAATGCTGACGAGTTTAAAGAGCTTAATGCAACAAATTGCCCAAACATCTCAACAGGTTGATTTATCCTCTGATACCTTAACGTCTCAGTCAGAGCAATCAGCAGAAATGACAAGAGCACTAGCCTCAACCCTACAAGATTTAGCTCAAGGCTCTAAAACGACATTACATACAACAGCGGAGAGCTTAACAGCCATGCAGGAAATGGCGATTGGTATTCAGCAAGTGGCTGAAACTGCTTCAACTGTGTCAGATGCTGCTGATGTAATGGGACAAGAGGCAGCACAGGGAAATGATTCCTTAAATCGCGTGATGTCGCAAATGACAATTATTAATGATTCATCTGATCATGTAGAGAAACAGGTACGGATATTAGGTGAACAATCCCAGCAAATAGGGAATATTGTTGATGTGATAACAAGCATTGCCGATCAAACGAACTTACTTGCCTTAAACGCTGCAATTGAGGCAGCACGTGCAGGGGAACAAGGAAAGGGTTTTGCTGTAGTAGCAGATGAGGTACGAAAATTAGCTGAGCAATCGAAGCAATCAGCAGATCAAATTGCGGCTCTTATACTTTCGATTCAACACGATACTACCAACGTGATTACGGCTATTTCGGGTAATACGAAGGAAACTGCTGCCGGAATGGAAGTTGTTGATGAAACAAAAGAGGCATTCCAAAAAATTATGCAGTCCATAGGAGGAGTAAGTACACAGCTTCATGACATTTCAGCGGTGACTGAGCAAATGTCAGCGAGTATAGAAGAAGTAACAGCTTCCTCAGAAGAAATGGCTCGTATTGCTAGTAGAGCAACGGATAGTTCAGAGCATGTAACAGTCACTGCTAAGGAGCAACTAGCCTCTATAGAACAAATGGCTTCTTCGGCAAAGGAGATGGCTCAGCAGGCAGATGAGCTTCAGGGCTTATTAAAGAAATTTAATTATTAAAAGTTAAATTGTGAAACCACCTAACACCTCTAAATTTTATTGAGGATTAGGTGGCTTTTTTATTACTAGATCCTAGTAGTTAGAAACTTCGATTAGATTTCCATCTGGATCCCGAATATAAACAGATGTTATGGGGCCAACTGCTCCTGTTCTTTTAATGGGCCCTTCTTCAATTAAAACACCTAACGTATTTAAATGGTTTACCACTTCAGATAAAGGAAAATCAGTAATCAAACATAAATCAGCACTACCAGAAGTAGCTTTTGTAGCTTTAGGTTCAAACTCTTTGCCTACCTCGTGTAAGTTTATTTTTTGTTGCCCGAAACTAAGTGCCTTTCTTCCTTCTCCAAATGTAACGGTATTCATACCTAATACTTCTGTATAAAATGTACATGTTTCATTAATATTTTTAACTGTCAGAACTAAATGATCAATATGTGAAATATGCATATTCAACCCCCTCGTAAATCTTTATTTTGTCATCATTCTACTGAATTTTAATTGGAAAGTCTAACTTATGGGCGCAGTTCATTTTTTTGTATTGTGTACCATTAATTGAGAGGTCTGCTATATAAAGTTTGGAAATACGATGTAAAGCACGACGTAAAAAATTTTTTCTCATTGTTCTATATGAACCAACTGAAAACATTACTGACAGCGGATGTCAGTAATGTTTTTTTATAATTGGGATATTAATTACAAAAGGAAGTGTCTATGATGAACGCAAACGTATATTTATATGTATTTGATACAATGTCAGACTGGGAGGTAGGCTATTTAATTGCTGAACTAAATTCAGGAAGGTATTTTAAAAAGGAACTAGTACCTTTAGGGGTGATTACAGTAGGCATTGATAAAAATGCTGTTACGACAATGGGAGGATTGAAAATAATACCTAGCGTTTCTATTGATGAGTGTATTTTAAAAAATTCAGATGTATTTGTACTTCCAGGAGGAGATACTTGGATGGAATCAATACATGACCCCATCCTGAAAAAAGTATCTACATTTTTAAAGGAAGAAATTGTTGTTGCTGCAATTTGTGGTGCAACAGTGAGACTGGCAAATGAGGGGTTATTGGACTCTAGAAGACACACTAGTAATCATCTAGAATATTTGAAAATGGTTTGTCCTAATTATAGTGGTGAAAAATATTATGAAATGGAACCAGCCGTAACTGATGGTAATTTAATTACTGCATCAGGAATAGCTCCTTTGGAATTTTCCATACATGTATTGAAATTGCTGGATGTATTTGCACCTGAAACATTGCATGCATGGTTTAAGCTGTATCAGACACAAGAACCAAAATACTTTTTTGATTTAATGAATTCTATTAAATAGCAAATGGAAGGAATAAAAGCGATAATCGCTGGCTTGCCAGCAATTATTTTTTCACAAAGGTTCCCATAATGGATATATATCAGTAAAATAGAGTAGGTTAGGGGGACTTTATTTTGAAAGATCAACGCTTTAAAATTGCGCATCGCGAGGCGCTTATTGGTGTCGTGCTTGTCATTATCAACTTTGCCATTTGGTTTGGCTTTGCCTATGGTCTAGGTTCTGGTGATCCGACAACCTATACGTATGTTTTCGGTTTTCCTGCATGGTTTTTCTATAGCTGTATCGCAGGGACAGGCTTTATGATACTTCTCATATGGCTTGTGTTGAAACTCTTCTTCAAAGAGGTACCATTTGAGGATGAGGAGGTGGATCGATAATGCATTGGCAAGTTATTTTTCCACTGCTATTATTTTTAGTTATTATCTTTGGCATTGGCGTCTGGGCTAATAAGCATGTACGTTCCTCCAATTCATTTTTGCAGGAGTACTTTCTGGGTGGTCGTGAAATGGGCGGTTTTCTCTTAGCGATGACCATGATAGCAACGTATGGTAGTGCAAGTAGTTTTATTGGTGGTCCAGGCGTTGCTTACACGAAAGGTCTAGGTTGGGTATTGCTAGCAATGGCACAGCTTCCTGCCGGCTATTTTGTGCTAATGATTTTAGGGAAGAAATTTGCCATTCTTGCAAGACGTTATCATGCCATTACATTAATTGATTTTTTACGAGAGCGCTATAAAAGTCATGTGATTGTCATCTTATCGGCAATTAGTATTATTGTCTTTTTATTTTCTGCTATGATGGCACAATGGGTAGGTGGTGCACGTCTTATAGAATCATTAACAGGCTTAAACTATACAGCAGCACTCTTTATTTTTGCCATTTCCGTTTTAGTGTATGTTATTATCGGTGGTTTTCGTGCTGTTGCATTAACAGATACGGTGCAGGGCTCTATTATGGTTATTGGAACGATTATATTATTAATTGGGACAATTGTTGCTGGTGGAGGGATCGATCGAATTATGGCATCACTTGTTGCGGAAAATCCAAATTTCGTCTCTCCATTTGGTGCGGACGGAGAATTAACGCCATTATATGTTTCTACATTTTGGATTTTAATCGGTGTTGGCGTTGTGGGGCTTCCACAAATCGCAGTTCGTGCCATGAGCTATAAGGATTCAAAAAGCATGCATTTAGCCATTATCATTGGCACTATTGCCATTGGGACAATCATGTTTGGAATGCATTTAATTGGTGTTCTAGCACGCCCGGTTTTACCAGGAATTGAGATTGGGGACAAGGTAATGCCGCTACTGACCTTAAAGGTTTTACCGCCATTTTTAGCAGGTGTGGTCTTAGCTGCACCAATGGCAGCCACAATGTCAACGGTCAACGCTTTATTGATGCTTGTAAGCTCCACTGTTGTGAAGGATATTTACCTAAATTATATAAAACCGACAGCCAATGATACAGAAATTAAGCGGGCCAGCTTTATTGTCACGACTGTTATCGGTTTAGCAGTTATCGTTTTTGCATTGAATCCACCAGATTTATTAGTTTGGTTGAATTTATTTGCCTTTGGTGGACTTGAGGCGGTCTTTATTTGGACCGTTGTATTAGGACTATATTGGAAGAAGGCTAATAAGTACGGTGCTATTGCGTCAATGTTTTCAGGCATGATTTTATATATTATTATTGATCGTTTTTACCCGTCTGTCTTCGGAATGCATACTGTGACTATCCCAATTGTCGCTTCTTTATTCATCTTTGTAATTGTAAGTTTATTAACAAATCATAAATTTAAGGAAGATAAGTTATTTATTTAACTTCTTTCAGCAAATG
>Ga0213821_1000452_pt1 | contig 25399 bp, 25 predicted proteins | sample MC6MC0909MG_FD_179894 | JGI IMG/M metagenome (GOLD analysis project Ga0213821, IMG submission 179894) | Enriched soil aggregate microbial communities from Iowa State University, Ames, United States - MC6-MC0909-MG | ecosystem: Environmental > Terrestrial > Soil > Unclassified | place: USA: Iowa...
CATTATGCCGGTGTGGCGGAATTGGCAGACGCGCACGACTCAAAATCGTGTTCCTTTGGAGTGTCGGTTCGACCCCGACCACCGGTATCTTTAGATTAATTATTAAAAAAGTTAAGAAAGCTCATAAACCTTGATATAACAGGGTTTGTGAGCTTTTTGCATTTTTGGGGGATACGATAGGAAACGATAAGATTTTAAATATTTTACACAAAATATTACACGATCATTTGCTCAAAAATATTCGACTCAATTGCTCATCTTTAATTCGTAATTCTTTTAGAATATGGGTATATAATTTTAATGTTGTTTCGATATTACCATGTCCCAGACACTGAATGGATGCTTTTTCAAGAGTTAGTTATAGAAAAAGTTCAGATGAAAATTATTCTTTGTGGCATGGATAATTGCATTTATGAGTATTTAGATGAAAATAAAGGGTGGAATAAGTATTTTGTAGGTAATATTCCTAAGAGCAGTTTAACTAAAATTGAAGATAAACCACCTGAGTTTATATGGACAAATATGGTCATTCCTTTAAATCTACTTCCAAGACAGGTTAAATAATTGTAAGTGGACGAGAACTTTTGGACACTCAAAATGCAATTAGATAAGCATTCTTTGAAAATTTGTCTAAAAAAGACAAGAACTTTTAGACATTTTTATTTTTGTCAGGACAAAAATAAACTGTCTAGAAGCTCTTGGCCAAGTGTCTATAGTTCATGTCCTATGGGGTATTTTAGTGGAATAACTAGTATAAAGTAAAGTTAATTAAAGGTAAACCTATTTGGAATAAACAAGCAATTGAAAATGCTTTAGTGTATTTTACCTCAGAATTCCCCCAATTAAAGAAGACTTCTCAACAAGAAATTTAGAAAGTTAAGAGTGCATTTATACAACAGTTATAGTTTCTTATTCACTTTCCTTTTCGGATTATTACATCTGAATCAAAAGAGAGTACCCCTAACAAAGGACATGTCCATATTTTAGGGGTACTCTCTTAAGTAATACTTTCACTTGTTATTTGAGTAAAATGACTTGCGTTAATTCTTGATTAAGTCTCCTACAATGCTAATACTTACTATTAACAGACACTATATAACCTATTAAGAATACTAAGATTTTCTATTTCTAATAGCTGTTTTAAAGGTAATTTAAAACAGCTATAAAGTAAATATTTAGGATATATTACCTATGTTGCCGAACAACATTGTTAAAGTAAAGATGAGATACATACTAGAAATACATATCCATACTATGTTTGTTTTAATTTTTTTATAATCATTTTTGGAAATTTTGATTATAAAAAGACATACATTTAAAGATAAAACAAGGGTAAGTATTGGGTTCATCAAAACCGATGTAGCAATAATAAAATCAATCATTTAATCACACCTGTAATTTTTTTTTAAAAGTTAAACTTGATAGCGGTAGAAGTCATTTTAGTTTCAGCAGTTGTCCACCCTAATCCAATATCACCTGTTTTTATAGTAACTGAGATATTGAATGAAAATGTTGTATGCGTGTAATGCCCAAAAGCATTAGCACTTACGTCATTTTTATTTCCTTTAGATACCTCGACTGAAATATAGCCATGGTGATTACTTGTCCCAGCATTTGAACCAATTCCTTGAATATCAAATGTAGCAGCTAAACCTTGAGGACTTTTCTTCATATCTTTATAACTTCTTGAATGGTCTCCTACACCATCTTTCCATTTATATGAAAAGTTTATAGTAGATGGCTCAATTACTGCACTATCATTATAAGTTAGTCCAACCATATCTGTAAGATTAACATTAGGATTTTTTAACCAAGTAAAATTATTATGAAGCATTGTTCTTCCGTTGCCAAGTTTTGTAGCAGTAGTAGTCATGGACATCCAACTTGTTGTTTCTGTACAAATTGTACCTGAGCAACTTGCTGCTGTAGCTGCTGGAAACGAATAGTTTTCCAAATTCATCTCAAGTAAACCATCTTCTTCATTAAATTGTTCAACTTTTTTTACTTCGCCATCTTGATCAGATGTAATTTTATATATTGTTTCCGTTTGAACGAAAGGCTCTACTGGAATAGAGTTCTCATAGTGAGAGTATTCATCTAGTGTCATTGACTCAATATTTTGTTCTGAGAAACCTAATTGTCTCATATGTTCTTTTTGAGTTGTTGATAACTCATGATTTTCCTCTGCATTGGCAATAATACTATTATATCCAAATGCGAAAAATAATAGAATTATAAATGAGAATAAACTTTTTCTTTTTAACATAAAATTCTCCTTTTTTGTAAGTGTGAGTATTAGATTGAATATTATTGTAATAATCCTAAATATTACATATCTATTGTTGTATTAATTTCCCTAATTGTCAACCATTTTTGGTTAAAATGTAAATATTTCCTATATTTTGTTTAGATAACAAAGAATCAAAGCTGGTGTAAGACTTACTCTTTACGTTTTTTCCACGTAATCCGTGTGACATGTCTGACACATGTTTTTCAGTCAATAAAATACAACTTGAGATCCATCTTCTCATTGTACACATCTTTTTCAATGCATATGAATATAACAAGAACTAACGCTACTTATAGAATGGAAAAGAACCGACAGGAACATTAGTCACTGTCGGTTCTTTTATTTTTCCCACTCTTCTATGGTCATGTCGATGACCAAATGTCACGTTTGATGAGTGGTAAAACCTTTTCTTCATTCTGGCCATCTGTGTAATTAAACGGATAAAATGCACGTCTCGCCAAGAATAATAGTCAAATCTATTAATACTAGAATATTTTTTGTAAGTAGGAGGATAAAAATGCTTCAGGAGAGTTCCTTATATCCTGTTGACTATACCATTCTTGAAAAACATCCTGTTTAAAATGTCCAAGAGTCAATATCTCCCTGTTCGAGGATTCTGTTCAAATCTGCTACCCACCAGCGTATTGATTAACATATATGCTTTCATAAGGTTCAGCTACATCAATATTCTCAATGGGCTCTAACGCATGGCTATAGATATATTTTTTTGCTAAAGATGCTATTCTTTTCGCTTCTTCTTGATTTGTGTATTGGATAAAAAATAAGAATCATCCAGATTTATTAATAATGGACTCACCTAGGAAAAATTTAGATGCAGACTCTAAAATTGAGATGAATTCAAAGATGAAGCCACATTTAACTCTATTATTAAATATTTTATGTCTATCTTTGATGAAAAAAATAAGGATAAATGGGAAACTATTCAATTAATTGTAGTTGTAATGGTAACCCGAATATCTAGAGAAAAAAGATTTGATAGTACACTTTGATGGCGATGGAACTAAGGATCTTCCTTATGGGTTAATTGACGACATGGAGAATATTTGATTTCGCTTTGTGATAATATGCCTACAACTATTAATTATAATTAAAAGTAGACAATCATTATTACTAGCAGTTTTAATTTATAGTAAGCATAGGAATTATAGTATTTTACTAGAAGGTTTTTCGGATACAAATAAGGGAAAGAGGTGTAAATATTTTATAATGCATTAATATTCAAACCAAATTAAATTTAATAGCTTATCGGTAAGCAGTTATGGTTTTATATAAAAAGGAAAGTTTGTTTTACACAAATTTTACACATTACATTTACAAAGCCTTATAAAATCTATACTTTGACCGTTATTTCGCTCCCGACCACCGGTATCTTTAGATTAATTATTAAAAAAGTTAAGAAAGCTCATAAACCTTGATATGATAGGGTTTATGAGCTTTTTATATTTCCTTAGAAAACGATAAGAATTGGTTTTGTTTTATACAAGCTGTTATCCAAAAAGGGTTTTATGAGTAGAATTCTTTTAAAGGGGGATGAAGATGGAGTTTAAGGATTATATGATGCAGGAGTATAACATTAGCGAAAGTTCTGCAAAGGACTATGTAGGGCGTTTTAACGGTATTATCAATAGAGGGTTGTATAATGGAGAAGATAAAATGACTAACACTCTAAAAGAAGCTATTGAAAAAGAATTTCCAAATTCAAAAAATCATTATTTCCTTACACTTGAAAGGTATATTAAATATAAAAAAAGAATAAACTAAAAGCTCAGTTTAGCTTATGACGAAATAGTTGTACTTATGCAATATGAGATGTTAATTACTACTCATTATACATTTCTATAAAAGTTTCGAATGCTTCAACTTTCGGGGTAGAAATAAAAAAATATTAGTTTGATTTGAATAAGAAAAAAGCGTTTTTGGAAGATAGTAATTCCAATTCGCTTTTTTTGTTTAAGTAATGATAAAGGTTCTTTAAATCTATCTTAGAATTACTCCTTTTCTGTGGCAAAATAAAAAATAGAAAATATGGGGAAAACTATTCCAACCCATAATGCAGTACTCCATCCTCCAATTGCATAGGTCCATCCTCCGATTGCTGACCCAATTGCACCACCAAAAAAGAAAATTGCCATGAATAGTCCATTAAGACGACTACGAACTTCGGGGCTCAACGAGAAAAGTGCACGTTGGCTGATCACAAGATTTGCGGATACCCCAGCATCTAACAATAGGGATGAAACTACTAGAACAGCTATTCCAATAGGTGAGCTAGTTTGAATAATAAGCGGCAATAAAAGGGAAATAACGACTGTAAGAAGTGCTATTCCTGTTGCAGGTCTAGTTAAGCCACGATCAGCAATTCGTCCTGCAATAGGCGCGGCTAATGCACCAGCGACTCCAACAAGCGCGAATACCGCAACTTCTTTCTGGGAAAAGTGAAAGGCAGGGCTAGTTAGCAGTTGTGGAACTGTTGTCCAAAATAAACTAAAAGATGCAAACACACCTGCATGATATACAGCACGACGGCGTAATATCGGGGTTGTTCGTAACAAATGCCACATAGATCCGAGCAGCGCTATATAGTGTGTATCCGCTGAAGGCTTTCTTGTAGGTAACACCTTCGAAAGTACAATAGCTAAAACCAAAATAGTTATGGCAGACAAAATGAATATTTCATGCCAGCCAAGAAAGTCAGCAACTAAGCTCGACAAAGGGCGTGAGAGCATAATTCCAAGTAACAAACCGCTCATGACATTGCCGACAACACGGCCACGTGAAGAATCGGATGCAAGATATGATGCAAAAGGTACGAGTACTTGCGTAGCTACCGAGCCTAAACCTATGACAAACAAAGCGACTAAGAACAACAAAATTTGTTTCGTCATTGCTGTAGTAGCAAGGGCGACTGCGGTGATAAGTAAAGATGAGACAATCAGCTTCCGATTTTCAAGAATATCTCCTAAAGGCACGATAAATAGCAAACCGGCAACGTAACCGATTTGTGTTAACGTAACGATTAAGCCAGAACTGTTTGCTGACAACCCGATTGATGAGCTAATTACCCCAACTAAGGGTTGCGCGTAATACAAATTAGCAACAATGATACCACATGCGGTAGCCAAAAGAATGGTTAACCACGAAGGAATGTTTTTTTCAATTGATTGTTTCTTAATATCCACCATTTTATACAACTCCTTGTATGTGTAATATAATGCTAATTAATAATTAAAACGTCGTGTAGTTTTCTCCATAAGATAGTTAATTATTTTATAATACTGAACGTTTAGTATATTAAATGATTAACCATATGATATACTGAACGTATAGTTTTGTAAATAGGTAATTTCAACTTTCTGTTTTTCTAAATAATTGATATACTGAACATACAGTTTATTAATTTTGGAAGAAAGGTGGTATCTATGATGAATGGAAAAAGAGGCAGACCACGTAATTTAGAAGCACAAAAGTCAATCCTTTCCGCATCTTATGAATTATTGTTGGAAAATGGATTTCAAGCTGTCACAGTTGATAAAATCGCTGATTATGCCCAAGTGAGTAAAGCAACTATTTATAAATGGTGGCCAAACAAGGCTGCAGTAGTGATGGATGGTTTCCTATATGCTGCCTCTGAAAGATTGCCCGTGCCTGATACTGGTTCGGCGTACAATGATATTCTAATTCACGCCACAAACTTAACCATGTTTTTGACGAGTCGAGAGGGGACGATCATTACACAGTTATTAGGTGAAGGACAGTTTGATGCAGGATTGGCAGATGCCTATCGTGCTCGATATTTCCATCCCCGCCGACTTGAAGCAAGGAGTCTTTTTGAAAAAGGAATTCAACGCGGTGAATTGAAAAAAAGTATCAACATTGATATCTGTATTGATTTAATTTATGGTCCTATCTTCTATCGATTACTTGTGACTGGTGAAACATTGGACGAACCATATGTACAACAACTAATATTAAACGCTTTTGAAGGAATTCGTTCTACCTAGTTGTAAAATAGGTTTAATCATCGCATTTTCAAGAAGTATTCCAAAAAAAAATGATGTGACTTTGCTGAAGGCTATTCTAAGCTAGGCTTATACTTATTGTAGTAGTGTGGTAATGAAATTGCCTTCCACTGAGGTTCCTCAATGCCCCACTACATATCAGAAATTATAAATACAAAAAATAATTAAAGCCCTCTCTAGAGAGAAGGGCTTGAGTTTTCTATCTTAAACTTGAGGAAAGGCTTTTACAATTAAAGTTTCTCTTCCCATATCCAAATTGGCTTCTGAAGAACGATGGATGTAAGATGCCGGTTGATTCTTTTCGAATTCATTGTCATCTCGTTGCTCAGAACGATCACTGTTAATTCCTCGTCATTTAGGCGTGTAACATAATGACGGAAGCCACTTGGATATCCTCCCGGGTGTCCAACTGCTTTTTTACCCATGACATCTTGAGTATACCATCCGTATCCATATTCAAACGGGAATTTTTTAGCATGGGTTGTACTCATCAGTTCTGATGTTTCTTTGCTTATCAATACATTATTATTTAAGGCTCTGTAAAACAGTTCTAAATCTTCAACCGTAGAAATGATATCCCCAGCTGCATATGCTGCAGAATTATGCATTAAGGGTCCTATTTTCCCCTCCACATGTCCTTCCGCTTTCGGTGTGCCAGCGGGAACCGTAAACATAGAATTAAACATGTTGCTCGGCTCAAAAATATTTTCTTCTATATAATTTGCATATGACTGTCCGCTGACTTTTTCAATAATTAGCCCTAACATTACATAGCCAGTATTACTATAACTAAAGCTTTTACCTGGGATAAACTCTAATTCCGAATCTTTAACGGTATTAACAATATCATGTGGATTCCATTCTTTGCTGTAGTCAAATTTGAAATCCTTCTTTAGATAATCTGGAATTCCTGAGCTATGACTTAGTAGATGACTTATTGTAATAGTCTCTCCATTCGGAAAGTCTGGGAAGTATTGCGAAATTGGATTATCTAAGTTTAGAAGTTCCTTTTCTACTAATTGCATGACTGCTACTGAAGTGAATGTTTTAGATAATGAAGCTATCTGATAGAGTGTGCTTGGGCTATTAGGTAAATCAGTGCCTGCCAATCCGTAACCTTTTGTAAATAAAATTTCACCCTCCTTTGCAATGAGGACCGTTCCCTGAAATTTTTCATTTGTCAAATATTGATCGATTTTTTCAGAAACGCTTCCAGATAAATCACTATGGTTGTTACGTCCAAATAATAGCAAAGCTACTATAGACACGATTACTAAAACAACAATAGTAATAGAGATAAATTTTAAAAATTTTTTCATATTATACCTCTCAATCTATTTCTATAGCCTATTAAACATTTCTATTATAAGACGAAATTTGACATAATACACGAAAATAATGGAAATATCACCAAATTCCTGGTGATTTTAAATTTTTCGGCAATTTTGGGTAGATGTTCGACTCTGACACTGGTATCAATTGAGGAAAAAACCATAAAAGAAAAGTTTGGGAAATTTTAAAGAAAGATCAAAACGAATCTAAATCGAAGAATAAAAATGTTTCATAAAAGTAGTTAAAAGTTGGATTATCATATGGAATGAAAAGTATAGCTACCTTATAATTAAGAAAAAACGCAATAAGCTTTAGAAGAATTATAAAAGTTAGCCAAATCTGCCAGCTCTTGTAAATTAATGAATAATGGAGTGTTACTAGATGTCAATATGGGTACAAATTTTGTTATTTGCTATACCAGGCATTACGATATATTATGGCGTATTTTATGGTACTCCTAAACTGGTCAGCAAAGGTATCCCTTTAATTTATTCTTTCTGGTTATGGTTGTGGATTCCAGCTCTGCTGTTATTACCTTTATCCATAGGTTTGTACAGTATTCTTGAAGATGGAGTTTTGACTATCGAAGCAATTAATCAACGATTCCGCTTAAATCCAATAAGTAGAGTTGATTGGTTATGGATTGTCCTGGCGGTTATACTAACTATAGTTTTTGACCAACTTTTAGAGCCCATAGGAAAAGTACTAGCAAAGTATAAATTATTTTCACCACCCAGCTATTTACCTGAACCGTTTAATCCATTAAAAAAATTCAATATGCCCCCGAAAGAATTTTTTGGTGTCTCATTAAAAGGTAACTGGAAACTACTAATGATTTTTATGCCCATTCACTTAATTGCAATGTTTAGTGAGGAAATGATGTGGCGGGGGTATCTTTTACCGATTCAAGAAGTAATGTTTGGAGATATGGCCTGGGTATTTAACGGGCTGCTATGGGCCTGGGTGTTACATATAGCATTAAAATGGCACGTTATTGGAATGATTCCTAGTATGCTGATAGCCCCTTTAATTGCACAATATACGCAATCTACATGGGCTTCATTTGCAGTTCATGCCATTGGAAATGCTCCCCTGTGGATAATACTTTTAATTGGGATAATAAATACAACAGATACATCAAATGAAAAGCAAAGGTTAAATTCTTAGGTATATAGGATTTTTCTTTGTCTTTTGATTGAAAATAACCATCTAATTAATCTTTTATTCAAATTAAACTAAATTAAGCGATGATAAAAGGATTACGGCGTAATTTTTTATACTGTAAACCCTTTTACTTTTTGCATCTTCACCTAAAAATAATTTAACTCGATTAATTTATCACGCTTTACAACCGGGTTCTATGTTAGCGAAGAACTTTTTGTTTATAAAATAGCCCAAACATAATACAGCTTATTAGTAAAGATTTTGTTAAATAATTATTGAAATTGAATCAGAATTCCTGTATATTAAAAGAGACTAAATGGTATCTTTTTTGGAGGCTAAAATGAAAAAAGGTGAAATAACAAGGCATAATATTATTCGAAAATCAGCTATGATGTTTAATAAAAAAGGGTATATGACAACAACAATGAATGACATAATTCAGGAAACGAATATTCAAAAAGGGGGGATATATCGACACTTTAAGGATAAGGAACAACTTATGGTAGAATCTTTTCGTTACTCCATTGAAATAATGCAAAACCATCTAAAGGAAAGTGTTTCACAGCACAACAATGCAAGCGATAAATTAATTGCATTTATAGAGGCATTTTTACAATTAAGTGAAGGAAGACCAATAGTAGGAGGATGCCCAATTTATAACGCAGCGATAGAAATGGATGATTTGGAAGGGAATGCGTTACTGCCACATATTAATGAAGCAATGGATATGATGATAATGTGGTTGATGAAAATTATAGAGGATGGAATGAAGCAACAGGAGTTGAAACAGTCAATACAGCCATATGACACTGCGCTTTACCTTGTGTCAATACTTGAAGGCGGACTTGTATTAGATCGATTAAAGAAAGATAGTCAAATAACGAAAATCATCATAAATAATACAAGGCAATACATTTCAATGATTGCTACTGAGCGGCAGTAAAGCCGTCCTTTTTTAAAAACAAAAGAGACTAAATGGTATCTTTTTTGAGGGGTGTTATGATGAAGTATTTTTTTTGTGTTGCTATTATAGTAGCTATTATGTTTTTAAGGAGCTATATAATTTTCCGTATTTTTACACCTAAAATAAAAAAGGATAAAAAATATCCGAATTCGACTTATGAAAACATTGATATAGAACTGGATACTGGAACAATTCGAGGATGGCTTATTAAATGTGAGCAGGCAAGAGGTTGTTTTCTACTAATACATGGATGGGGCTCTAATAAATCAGACATGTTACGATATGTCGATCCCCTATTAGCCAGCGGTTATGACGTGATCATTGTGGATGTTCTTGGTCATGGGCAAAGTGCAACAATACAGAAACAAGCGAGTATCGCATCATTCGTCCAAAGTATAACGGCAACGATTGATTATGTAGAAGGAAGACCAGATATTAATAGTAATGCAATCTATGTTTTAGGACATTCAATGGGAGGGATAGCTGCAAGTATTGTCAATGCCACAGATTTAAGGCTACAGGCTCTTATTACTGATTCAATGCCTACCTCATTAAAAAGTATTAGCCAATCAATGGCTGGAAGGGTGAAAATCCCTTATATCCCCTTTGGTTGGTTATTTGTCAGTTGGTTTTTATTACGAGGAGACGTTTTTTTAAAGGCTAGAAAAGAATGGTGTCTAGAGAAAATATTAAAAAATCAACAGTCCCCAGCTCTAGCCATACATTCAATTCATGATAAAAAAGTGTCGATTTCTAATGTGGATGTCCTAATAAATGATAGCAATTTTAAACAAGTAATTAAAGTTACAACAAAGGGTCACCATCATTGTGTAAAAGATAAATCTTTTTGGGATAATGTTTTTCATTTTCTAGCAAGTCATAAGGAGGAAATAGTAGATGAAATATATTGATACACTTGTGATTGGAGCAGGTCCAGGAGGATATGTAGCTGCTATTCGCGCAACACAAATGGGGCAAAAAGTAACAATTGTAGAAAGAGAGTATCTAGGGGGAGTTTGTACAAATGTTGGCTGTATTCCATCGAAAGTGCTGATTTCAGTAGGTCATCGTTTTGAGAAAGCAAAGCATTCAGAAGATATGGGAGTTGTTGCACATGAAGTAAAACTTGACTGGGGGAAAGTACAAGAATTCAAGAATGGCATAGTTTCTAAATTAGTAGGGGGTGTTGAAAGTTTGTTAAAAGGTAACAAAATCGACATCGTGTATGGAGAAGCTTACTTTGTAGATGCAAATACTGTACGTGTAAACAATGGCGACAACATACAAACTTACACATTCAAAAATGCAATCCTTGCAACAGGTTCTCTACCGGTTGAAATTCCAACATTTAAATTTACTAAACGTGTAATTAATTCAACGGGTGCACTTTCTTTACCAGAGGTTCCAGAAAAACTAGTTGTTATTGGTGGTGGATATATTGGTACGGAGCTGGGCTCTGCTTACGCTAACTTAGGCTCTCAAGTAACAATCATTGAAGGCAGCAAAGACATTTTAGCTGGTTTCGAAAAGCAAATGACACAAGTCGTGAAAAAAAGTTTAAAGAAAAAAGGCGTAGAAGTTGTAGTTGGCGCATCGGCTAGAGGTATTGAAGAAAATGAAAATGGCGTAGTTGTAACGTACGAGGTGGGCGGAGAAGAAAAAACAGTTGAGGCTAGCTATGCATTAGTCACTGTAGGTCGTCGTCCAAATACAGATAATTTAGGTCTTGAGTCACTTAATATTGAATTCGTAGAACGGGGTTTATTAAAAGTAGATAAACAAGGTCGAACTTCCGTGCCAAATATTTATGCTATTGGTGATATCGTATCCGGTCCACAACTTGCACATAAAGCATCATATGAAGGTAAAGTAGCTGCAGAAGCAATCTCTGGTGAAAATTCAATTGTAGATTACTTGGTAATTCCAGCCGTATGTTTCACAGACCCTGAATTAGCAACTGTTGGTTACAATGAGGAGCAAGCAAAATCAGCAGGTATTGAGGTGAAAGTAGCTAAATTTCCGTTTGCAGTAAACGGTCGAGCACTTGCATTAAATCAACCTGAAGGCTTTGTGAAGCTTGTTGCTCGGAAAGAGGATGATTTATTAATCGGTGCTCAAATTGTAGGTGCTGGAGCATCCGATATGATCACTGAAATAAGCTTAGCAATTGAAGGGGGGATGACTGCAAAAGATCTCGCATTAACAATTCATGCGCATCCAACATTAGGTGAAATGACAATGGAAGCTTCTGAGATTATAATGGGGCAGCCCATTCATGTTGTAAAAGTATAATAGAGAATTAAACTTTTTAAAAGGATTACATGTAACAAAGCCATTTGTTTGCAGGCTAAACGTCTCTTTTCACGTTAAGCTCCATGACTCAGAAGGTAGGGAAATTAGAATCTGTCTTTTAAAACTAAAAAAGTCGATTTACTTCATTGGCAAATCGACTTTTCCTCTTAGATATGATTATTTCATTAGGCATTTGAACAATTCTAAAATATAGCTGTCAATCAAAGTAAAAAGCTTATCACATGTTTGTCACAGCTCTGTCATTGAAGTTGGTTTGGCAGTATTATACAATAGGAATGAACGTTCATTCTTTATCTTCATTCAGCAGAATACCCCACCACTATAGGTGTTGAGATGAATACGGTTTTGGTTTCTTTTCAGGGGTGTCCAAACACCTACTGAATGAAGATAATGCCTCCGGCGGATGTCGCGGATTTTCAAAGGAATGAATTGTGTAGGCACAATTCAAAATCCGGACGCAATTGCGCCAAGGCGAAATTGATTTGGAGGAAAATTAATGTGACTACGAATAAGAGAGAGAATATAATGAAAGCTTCCTTGATGCTGTTTACTGAGCGTGGTTTTGATGCAACAACTGTTCCAATGATTGCTGACAAGGCACAAGTTGGTGCTGGCACAATATATCGTTATTTTGAAAATAAAGAGGTGCTGCTCAATTCGCTGTATCGGGAATGTGTGGAACAACTATATCAAAGATTGACGGAGGATTTTCCTGTATCCGCCTCAGTTCGCGAACAATTTCATCATTTGTTTCAGCGGTTAATCCATTTTGGTCAGGAACATAGAGAGAAGTTAACTTTTATTGATTCACATATGGAGCCAAGGATATTGGATGAAGAAAGCCAAAACAAGTTTTATGAGTGTTTGGGTTTTTTACAGAAATTTATCATAGAAGGGCAGCAGCAGGGAATTATCGTACAATTGCACCCTGATGCTCTAATTCCGATTTTTTATGGCACGATTATTAAACTGTTTAAAGTGACACGAGATAGCGACTTGGAAGAATCCGCTGATTTGTTTGCAGGTATTGAAGAATGCTGCTGGAATGGCCTTAAAATTCATTGATTTTTAAATAGGTAGTTCTTATAAAATTGTACGGTAATAGAGTCACAATTACCGTACGATGCAATAAACGGAATGAACGTTCATTCCTAAGGAGGTATAGGGTAATGACAATAATGATTCCACAACCTAAAACATATGGACCATTGGGAAATATTCCACAAATGAATGCCAATACACCGTTCCAATCATTGATGAGTATGGCTCAGAAACATGGTGAAATTTTTAGATTAAAGCTGCCGGTTGGTAATTTACTCATTGTCTCTGGTTATGAATTAATGAAAGAAATTGCCAACTCTCCGCGCTTTGGTAAAGTGGTCGAAAAAACAGTATTGGAGAAGGTACGTACTTTAGGAGGAGATGGACTATTCACTTCAGAAACAAATGATCCAAACTGGCACAAGGCTCATAATATTTTACTTCCAAGTTTTAGTAGGACAGCAATGCGGGGCTATTTCGATATGATGCTAGATTTAGCAATGCAGCTTATACAAAAATGGGAGCGTTTAAATCCAGACGAAGAGATCGATATTCCTGAGGATATGACGAGGCTCACACTTGATACAATTGCCTTATGTGGATTTAATTATCGCTTCAATAGCTTTTATCGAGAGGATTCTCATCCATTTGTAGCAAGTATGGTTAGAGCATTGGATGAAGCACTGAATCAGGCACAGCGACTGGGTATACAGGATAAATTAATGGTTAAGACAAGAAAGCAGTTCAAGCAGGATATCGATTTTATGTTTTCGCAGGTGGATAAAATCATTGCCGAACGCAAAGCTAATGGCTCACAAGGAGAGAAGGATTTATTGTCTCATATGCTTCACGGCAAAGATTCTGAAACAGGAGGAACGTTGGAAGAGGAAAATATCCGGTATCAAATTATTACTTTTTTAGTTGCTGGGCATGAGACGACAAGTGGTCTTCTTTCCTTTGCGATTTACTATTTACTAAACAATCCCGATAAACTACAAAAAGCATATGAAGAAGTAGATAGCATTCTTACAGATCCAATCCCAACCTATGAGCAAGTTAAACAGCTTAAATATATCCGAATGATTTTAGATGAGTCTTTACGTTTGTGGCCTACCGCTCCTGCATTCAATCTAGAAGTGAAGGAGGACACAGTATTAGCTGGTAAATATGATTTGAAAAAAGGGGATCGGCTAACAGTGCTTATACCTCAGCTCCATCGAGATGTGACTGCATGGGGAGAGGATGCAGAATTGTTTCGGCCAGAGCGCTTTGAAGATCCAAGCAAAATTCCATTTGATGCCTATAAACCATTTGGTCTTGGGCAGCGTGCTTGTATTGGACAACAGTTTGCTTTGCAAGAAGCAACACTTGTGCTAGGGTTAATCCTTAAAAATTTTGAGCTAATTGATCATACGCAATATAAGCTAAATGTGAGAGAGTCACTGACGGTGAAACCGAATGATTTTAAGTTAAAGGTGCGTGCTCGTAAAAAACAAAAGAGGCATGTTACTGAAGCAAGTGGAAATATTTTGAGCACAGAGTCTAGGATAAAAAAGATTGAGGAAAACGTAAGCGAAGCTCAACATAATACACCGCTATTAGTGTTATATGGCTCAGATTTAGGGACAGCAGAAGGTTTGGCAAGAGAGCTTGCTGATGCTGGACGTGTTCAAGGCTTTCAAAGCAAGGTCGCATCTTTAAATGAATATACTGCTAAAATTCCAACAGAAGGAATTGTCTATATTGTGACGGCATCGTACAACGGGCTACCACCTACGAATGCTAGTCAATTTGTTCAGTGGTTAAAGGAGGAACAGATTGATTTAACAGGGGTTCGATATTGCATCTTTGGCTGCGGGGATCGCAATTGGGCGAGTACTTATCAAAAGGTGCCGATGCTAATTAATGAGCTAATGGTATCTAAGGGAGCACAGCGTATAGTACCACTTGGGGAAGGAGATATGAATGGGGATTTTGAAACAAATGTCGAGGAGTGGCAGCAGGAGTTATGGCCGTCTGTAATGCGAACAATGGGGCTAGAGATAAATGAAAAGGTGAATAAAACATCTCCAGCTTTATCCATGGAAGTTGTAGATCATCAGATAGAAGTACCACTTGCTAGAGCTAACAATGCCTTTAATGCGAAAATTGCCAAAAATCAAGAGTTACGACATAGTATAGAAGGAAGCACTCGGCATATAGAAGTAAAATTGCCAGAGGGTGTCACATATCGCGAGGGCGATCATTTAGGTGTCCTTCCGCGAAATCGTCAGTCATTGGTGAATCGAGTACTCCAGCGTTTTCAATTGAATGGTAATGATTATGTTATTTTAACAAAGACTGGTCTAAGTATGGCTCACCTGCCTCTAAATCAGCCAGTTAAATTATTCGAGCTACTCAGCACTAATGTTGAATTGCAAGAGGCGGCAACAAGGGCACAATTACGAGAACTGATGGCAACGACAGACTGTCCACCTCATAAGAAGGAGCTAGAGGCTTTACTGGAGGAACAAGCCTATCATCAAAAAATATTGAAGAAGCGGATATCGATGCTTGATTTGTTAGAGCAATATGAAGCTTGTGAAATGACATTTGAACGATTTTTGGAGCTACTTCCACCACTTAAAGTGAGGTATTATTCAATTTCAAGTTCACCAACTATACAACCAGAACAGCCTAGTATTACGGTTAGTGTAGTAAAGGCGCCAGCGTGGAATGGCAAAGCTGAGTATCGAGGAGTTGCATCTAACTTTTTGGCCGAAACAGCAGTAGGAGATTCAATTGTTATGTTCATTCGTGCACAACAATCAGATTTTCAGTTGCCCACTAACCCTGCCACTCCTATTATTATGGTTGGACCAGGTGTTGGAATTGCACCCTTCCGAGGATTTTTACAAGCACGCCTTATGTTGAAGCATAAAGGCGAACAGCTTGGTGAAGCTATTCTTTACTTTGGCTGTCGTAATGAATCAGACGATATTTATGCTGAGGAGTTAGAGCATTACGAGCAAGAAGGGATTGTAAGGGTATATAAGGCTTATTCACGAAAAGTTGGGCAATCAAAGGAATATGTACAGCATCTAATGGGGCAGACTGAACATGCACAGGAGCTCATTAAAGTACTAGATCAAAATGGGCATTTCTATATATGTGGAGATGGTAGTAAAATGGCTCCAGATGTTGAACGCACATTACTTATGGCTTACCAAGTAGTTCATGATGTCAATGAGTCTGCAGCGAAGCAATGGCTAGCTGGGCTTAAAGAACAAGGGCGTTACGCAATGGATGTATGGGCAGGTAGTAACCAATAGCTGCTAATAGTAAAATTAAAAAACATGATCCTAATGAGAGGTAAATAATATGAACCGACATTTTTTTATTGCCGTTCCACTTCCGTTATCTATTAAAACTGCTCTTAAAGAAAAATGTGAAATGCTAAAAACCAATTTGCATTTTAAACGGTGGGTTCATCTGGAGGATTATCACATTACATTAGCTTTTTTAGGGAATGCAGATTTAGAGCAATTACAAATAGTATTAGAGGAAATAAAGGAAGGCCTAAGGAAACTTCCACCATTCAAGTTAAAAATTCAAGGTTTGGATATTTTTGGTAGAAAAGAATATCCAAGAATTTTGTGGGCTAGTATTTTTGAATCTCAGCCATTAAATAATGTGAGAGACATTGTATACAAGGAATGTGTAAAGGCAGGATTTGATTTAGATAATAAACCTTTTGTTCCACACATAACAGTAGCAAGAAAATGGAATGAAACTCACGGTAAAATGCCTATTGAATTAGTGATGACTGAAGAACTGGAGCTTCCAAAGTTTTTAGTAGAAGAAGTGGTGCTATATGAAACAAAATTTGAGGAAATTCCAAAATATCATCGAAAGGCAGTAATTCGTTTAGATGACCTGTCTTCACAGTTGTAATAAATTATCAATACCCAGAGCTCATAACCTTAATTTAAGGTTTATGAGCTTTTTTAATATTTAGTTCACCCTCCGTTCATTTAAGAATTTTAAGCTTAGGGTATTAAAATGAATGGAGGCGTTTAATATGAATCTTGCCTGGAAAGAAATGAAGAAAAATAAAGGAAGGTTTTTAATATTAGGCTCGATTGTTTTTCTTGTTAGTTTTTTAACTTTTATTATTTCTGGCTTGGCCAATGGATTATCACAGGATAATGCCGCTTTAATTAAAGATTTACCACAGGGGCAATTTTATATGGATGAAGATGCAGATCAAACTTATAATCTTTCAAAGATAGATCGTAGCATTCAAAATGAAATATTAAGCAATGAAAAAAATGCTGTAGCTTTTTCGATACAAATGGGCTTTTTAAATGAAAAGGACAATAAGCAGCAAAGCGTTGCCTTTACTACTGCTACGGAATCAACGTTATTTGCAAATGTGAAGCAAGGGGAAGTAATTTTAGATAGTTCTTTAAAAGACAAAGGGATTAAAGTAGGAGATACATTAACAAATAATCAATTTAATGGCAAGTTCGTTGTCAAGGGATTTGTAGAGCAAAAAAAATATAGTCATGCCCCAGTCGCTTATATAAATAAAGAAGATTATCAAGAAATATATCGCGTTGAAGAAATGCAATTGATTTTCGTACCAAATGGAGATTCTTCAAAAGAATATGCTGGATTACATTCATTCTCAAATAGGGAATTTCTTCAAACAATTCCAAGCTATAACGCGGAACAAATGTCTTTAAATATGATTGTATGGTTTTTAATAGTCATTAGTGGGATGCTATTTGCGATTTTTTTCTATATGATGAATGTCCAAAAAATCGGCTTGTATGGAATCTTAAAGGCCATTGGTTTGAAAACAAACAAATTATTCAAAATGATATGGATACAGATGGCTATCATTACAGTTGTTTCACTCATTTTGTCTGTAGGCCTAAGTCAGGCATTTAATATAATATCGCCAAAAGAAATGCCATTTACTTTAACGATTACTACAACCATTCAATTATCGATTGTGTTTCTAATTATTGGATTTATTGGTGCTACAATTTCAGGAATGCAAATTAAAAAAGTTGAACCATTACAAGCGATACAGCAAGGAGAGGCTTAATATGACTTTATTGAAAATCGATGGAATTAGAAAAACATTTACAAATGGGGAGATAGAGGAAGAAATACTTAAGGGAATAAATCTTTCTCTAAAAGAAGGAGAAGTAACGGCAATGGTTGGTGCTTCTGGATCTGGTAAGAGTACGCTTCTAACAATAGCTGCTGGACTTCAACCTACATCAGATGGGCAAGTTATCTTTGAGGGGAAAAATATGTCCATCATGAGCTCTGAAGAGGTTCGAAAAGTACGGGCAAGCAAATTCGGGTTTGTTTTCCAGTTTGCATATCTTGTACCATTTCTTACAGTTGAGGAGCAGCTACAGTTAATGCTAGACGTTTCAGAAACCAAATTAAAGAAGCAGGAACAAAAAAATGAAGTGAATCGAATACTTAAATTAGTAGGGATGGATCATCGAAAAATGGCTTATCCTTCTTCCTTGTCAGGTGGAGAGAAGCAACGGGTTGCTATTGCCCGGGCAATTATTCATAAACCCAAAGTTCTATTTGCAGATGAGCCAACTGCAAGCTTAGATTCAAAAAAATCAGAGGAGGTTATGTTACTTATTAGAGATTTAACTAAAACATTAAACATTACTACTTTAATGGTAACACACGATGAAGAAATGCTCGTTTATACGGATCGTATTATTAAAATGAGTGACGGTATCATTTTGCAAGATGTTATTTAGATGAAAGGATAAAAAGCAATAATCATGTAAAAGTCGATTTGCCACAAAAAACGTGATGCAAATCGATTTTTTAGTTTTCAAATCAAACAATATATTAAAGTGAATTTTTCAATACCCTCTGTGTGTGTTGATAAACAGGCATTTCTCGATAATGTGGAGTTGATTTCCGTTAATGATGGATTTTTTTATAAGTCTAGTGTTAAGTTACCAAATCACCAAACAAATGAAGCATATTGTAGAAGGAAGGAGGTGATTTGACATGGCGTTTGTTATTGCCTTATTGATTGTATTAGCAGGTTTAATAGCAGTATTCCAATTAAGCGAGGGAAGATCAGAAAAAGGAAAATTTATCGTTTGGGGCATTATTACAATGATTGTATTTGCACCATTTTTATCTTTCTTAATTGGTGTAACGTTTGGAATGATGGCTAGAAATGGTTGGGCTATATCGATGATGATGTTTTTATCTCCTGTTATTTTTATTATAGGACTTATTATATTACTATTAGGTATATATAAGAACAATGAAGAGGAGCATAAATAACTAGCTATTTATCTCTTAAATGGGGTTAATTCGTTCAGTGTTTTCGTTATCTTAACTAACAAGGTAAAAAACCGCGAGACTCCTGTGAATTGTTTTTGCGATAAAGTATAAATTGTAAAATATAGCGAAGGGAGACATAAGCCTCCGATCCAATATTTTTTTTCACTCGTTTTTTGAATAGCATAGCGGTTTTTTACCATTTAAAATGATTACGTTAATCGTGCATTTCGGCTTACTTTACAGACCATTCTCATTAACACCCTGTGTAACGAAGGGAAAAGTGTAAAGACAATATCCATTGTTTTACGCATTGGCATTGGACAAATAATTGGCTTATTTTTGTGCACTCCTGCAAGAGCGATTTTTGCTAATTGCTGTGGGGACATCATTTTTTGCTTTTTCAATTGCTTGGACATTGCTGTTTTGTCAATATTAATAGCTGTTGCTTTATCAAAAATAGGTGTATCAACAAAAGTTGGACATAAGGTGCTTACCTTGACACCATATTCCTCTGCCTCATAGTGAAGTGATGTTGTTAAACCTACAACAGCATGCTTTGTCGTTGAGTATGCCGCAGAAATAGGAGACGGCCCTAATCCTGCTGCTGATGACGTATTGATAATATGTCCAAACCCTTGTTCTTTCATGATTTGATAGCCAACTTGTGTACCATAAACAACGCCCCACAAATTTATAGCCACAATGTCTTGCCATTTGTCTATCGACATATCGTAAATTTCACCATACATTGCTATACCAGCGTTATTGAATAAATAATCTAATCTTTGAAATTCCTTATATACATTTGTAATAATATGTTCAACACTTTTGTAATCGGTTACATTCAATTCAACAAATCTAGCATTTAAGGTATCTTTATTTAGTTCTGCCTCTAGAAGATGCCCATCTTGTTTGTTGATATCTGCAATAAATACAAATACATGACGATCTACTAGCTCTTTACAGATAGCCTTTCCTATACCTGATACACCACCAGTAACAATCGCAACCTTTCTCATAGTCATCACCTCTCGTATGAATTTCTAATGAACAGTAACTTCCTGCAATAGAAGCTGTTCAATTACAGTTGTGTATTGATCCACGACTAGTTCTGCTCCTTTACTATTTAAATGAACACCATCCAAAGTAAAATGTAGCCCTCTTTTTTGAGATAATCGATCAATTCGCAAAGGATTTTTATAAAACAGTACATCTTTCATCACTTTCAGAACATTAGTGTTAATATAATCTGAGCTATCAACTTGTTCCAGGTGACTTTCAAAAACCTTTTGCATATTTAAAAAACTAACATTTGCATACTTAGAAGAGATAGAATGAATAATGGAGGAAAGCTCTTTTAATTCCATATTTGAAGCATTTCTTATTTCCTCTCCTACTAAAGCTGGTGTTACTAAAACTACATGTTTCGAAGATGCTAAAATCACTTCTAAAACATTTACATAGTTTTCTTTAAATTCTTGATGATCTTCTGTTACTGGCTGTGCCTGCACTTTCAAAAGCTTGGCATAAACATCATTAACACCAATCCAAAGAAAGCTAAGGTCATAATAACTAGCTAGTTTCGATTTCTCTAATCGCGTCTGTAAGCTTTTAACTGTTTCGCCTGGTTTACCAAGATTATCAAATTCTAAATGTGGATGTTTTGCTGTTAATTGTTTAAAAAATGAAACCCCTGGTCTTCCTTCTGTTAAGCTGTCTCCTATAAAGGCAATTTTCATTTTACCCCACCTTTTTTGATTTCTTTTAAAAAAATGGTAATTGCTTGTTGAAAAAGTGGCTCTAACTCTTTAAGCTCTTGAGTATTTGTAAGCTGACATAAGCCTCCTAGCCAAGTGCCTAGTAGAATTGTCCATTCATCAATATTTCCATGAATAAATTCCCCTCTATCAATTCCTTCTTGAAGTATTGCACGATAAGCACCCATCGGTACAACCGCTAAATTGAATAATTGCTGTATGGATTCAGGGCTAGATTTGGGATTGGCAGCTAGTTCTTGCCCAGATCTTAATAAAGGTGTTTGGTAATGATAGAGAACATGCATAGCCATGCCATATAATTTTTTTGTTGCTGTGGAGTAGGTAATTTCCTTTTCCAGCCATTTGCTGTGCCAATCTTGCATTGTTTGTTGCGCTAAAAGAACAAAAAGCTTTTCTTTGTTTTCAAAATGGTAGTAAATATGTCCCTTGCTGTAGCCTGAAGCGGTTGAAATATCTCCAACTGATGTTTGATTATAGCCTTTTTGAGAAAACAAACTAACCGCATGTTCCATAATTTCAACTTTTGCTTTCTCGCTATCATAACGTCTTTTACTCAAGATTTTTCTCCTTTCTAACATTTGAACGATTGTTCTAATTTGATTATACAATAATTTACCAATTAATAAATAGGTAAATTCCTAAGTCATTATGTTGTCACAATTGATTAATGCTGGAAAACGCTTTTAGTCGAAGGGGAAACATTAGGTATGGAAGTCTCTAACTTATGTCGATGGGCTGAAGGAAATATTGACCAAATTGTTGAACTATAAAATTAGTACATTTAAAAATCAGAAGGGGGAATTAACGCTATGGGGAGAGTAATCGGATTTGAATTAAATAGCCAGGAGCCTGAAAAAGCAGCTGAATTTTATGCTAAGGTTTTTGGTTGGGAAATAGCTACACCTCATTGGAATTATTGGGCTTTAACGACCGGGGATGATAAAAAGCTAGGAATTAACGGTGGTATTGGAAAAGGACCGCATGATTTCCCTTTTGGAACACGTATTCAAATTGAAGTTGATTCTATCGATGAAGCAATTTCTAAAGCAAAGGAGAGTGGCGCCATTATTGTTCGTGACAAAATGGAGTTCGATGAATTTTATCTTGCCTATATGGTAGATCCAACTGGGCTTGGCTTTGGCATCATTCAAAACAAATAATCTAAATGATTGTAGGGGCTTGGAAAAAATGATTAATGGAGAAAGCGAGGGGGAGTCATGAAACAGATATTGAAAATAGCATGTGTACTATTACTAGCTGTTTGTTTAATACCACTAAAGGATGTACATGCAACAAGCTTTAAAGATGTGTCTGATGATAATACTTTGATTACGGAAATTGATTACCTAGTGGAAAAAGGAATTATTAATGGTTATCCAAATGACCTTTTTAAACCGAATGCCTATGTAACAAGAGCGCAGGCGGCTGTTATGTTATCACGCGCTTTAGGATTGCAAACAGCAAATGTGAAGGATCCAAAGTATCAGGATGTCCCGACTACACATGCCTATTTTAAAGAAATTGCAGCAGTGCACAACTATGGCATTTTCGATTCGGCGCAGAAATTTAATCCAGAGGCTACTCTTTCAAGAGGGGACATGGCTATTGTGCTGCAAAGAGCATTTAAATTAAAGGAATCTGAGCGATACTATTTTTCAGATGTGACAGAAAAGACGAAGGGCTATAAGGAAATTTACACAATAGCAAGTAAAAATATAACAAGACGCTATACGGATGGCTCATTTAAGCCTGATTTACCTTTAACACGAGCTCACTTTTCAGCATTTTTGGCTCGCGCATTAACATTATCGAATTCAGATCTTTTAAAAGATACTAAATATGACTACATATATTCATATTATTCGTTGAATGATATGAATCGCTATACATTAAAATATGAATATAGTCATAATAACAATAAGAACGATGTATGGACAATAACTGATTTAAATTCAAACGAGTTATTTGATGAAGAGTATCTATTAAGTGAGGGTCTTCATTATGCTCAGGGATTGGCGAGTAATGAAAGTACACATTATGATATATATTTCTCACTACCGATTAGAATTGGTGTTATTAGACATGAAGATGATGGCGGAGTTATTTCAGGAATACGAATTACTGTTAAAGCGACAGATGGCACTGTTCGAGCAGGTGGTGTCAATTATAATAATGTCATTGTACTAGAGGAAAAATCCGTTTACAGTGATAATGTATGGACATATTACTTTGTTGATGGTATCGGTTTAGTTAAAGAGCTTTACAATTATGAGGTTATTTACGAGCTTCTTGATCGTACAAAAAATTAACTCTTCCCTACAGAAAAAGCAAGTCTTCTATAATAAGGAGGCTTGCTTTTTTGTCATGAAGCATCTAATCCAATGAAATATGAAAAAAACGATGAAGGGCTTGTAGCCATTCTTTTTCATTCTGAGTTGTATAGGTTGTTAGGGATTGTCCCTCGTAAATTCGGAATTCCTTGTTAAGCATTGTATGTCGACCATGAGGAGTACGAATCATAGCAATTTTATTTTTTTGTTTTGAAAGTCTTGGAGCGAACTTTGCATCATTTGCGTCATCTAAAAAACTATAGAGTAAACGCCAATTATGTTTTGTTTGTTCATACAGCATCCAGCCATTTACATTGTCTTGTTCAATTTTATAAAGTTCGTTACCTTCGCGATGTTGATGACCTGCTATTAGTGGAACGGGCTTACACGGAGCTAGTGCACCTACGCCAACATCAGTGATATATGATTGTCCAGCGTAATTGACGAGCAATAGCTGATGCATAGGTACATCCTCGATAGGTGTATCTGCTTCAAGATTACGCCAAAACTGTGCATATCGGTTTGTCACTGAATAGCCAAGCTCACGGAGAAGCCAGCTAAATAAAATATTTAGTTCAAAGCAATTGCCTCCGCGCTTATGAATGATTATTTTTTGAAAAATATCAGGAATAGAGAAGGAGATGCCTTTTTTCAAAACAACATCTAAGTTTTCATACGGGATTAAATTTAAATGATTTGTTTGTAACTGCCCAAGTAATTTAATAGTCGGCTCAGTTAAAGGACCTTGAAAATGAATATGTTTCAAATACTGTAATATTTGTGAATTCATATACTATCGCCTCACTTCCTTATTTATTAACATAACCGAATTAGCTTGAGATTACACGTATAATCTTTTTAAAAGAAAATAATAGAAAAGTAGATAGATAACTAGTAAAATTTAAGTATTAGCTACTATTTAGTAAACTTTTTTCCAATTAAGTTCACAATAAATTATTGTAAGGTAGGTATATAAATGACAACAATGAAATGGATAGAAGTCAATTCGTATGATGAAATGAGCAAAGTGGCAGCAAATATTTTTACTAAGCAATTACAGGAAAAGCCTACAAGCATTTTAGGACTAGCAACTGGTGGTTCACCTGTTGGAATGTATGAGGAGTTAGTAAAGCGACAACAAGCTGGACAGGTTTCATTTAAAGATGTTATCACGTTCAATCTAGACGAATATGTAGGTTTGGATCAAACAAGTCCAGCTAGTTATTGGACATTTATGCATGAGCAATTATTTAATCATGTAGATATAAAAGAAGAAAATATACATTTACCAAACGGCAAGGCAGAGGATTTAGCTGCGGAGTGTGTAGCGTATGATGCTCGAATTAAGGAAGCAGGGGGCATTGATTTACAGCTTCTTGGTATTGGCGTGAATGGACATATTGGCTTTAATGAACCAGGCACACCCTTTGAATCGCTCACGAACATAGTCGAACTTACTGAATCAACCCGTACTGAAAATGCGATTTATTTTGATGATCCTAAGGATGTTCCAACAAATGCCATTACAATGGGAATTCAATCGATTATGAATGCCAAGGAAATCGTGTTAATTGCATTTGGTGAAAAAAAGCTAGAGGCAATTGAACGATTAAAAAGTGGAATCATCAATGAAGATTTCCCTGCAAGTCAATTACTAAATCATCCAAATGTAACGGTTATTTACGGCGGAACAAAATAGATGCCTAGCGTAGAACTCAATTTAATTGGAGTCTACGCTTATTTAAATGGATAGAAACAATAAACTGCTGGATAGATCTCTTGTACCAATGGATAGAATCACTAAATCGATGGATAGAATT